>Ga0209488_10004655_pt1 | contig 10660 bp, 17 predicted proteins | sample Rivendell_Oct201_8_FD_188349 | JGI IMG/M metagenome (GOLD analysis project Ga0209488, IMG submission 188349) | Vadose zone soil microbial communities from the Eel River Critical Zone Observatory, Northern California, USA -... | ecosystem: Environmental > Terrestrial > Soil > Vadose zone >... | reverse complement strand
ACAGCAGACATGGCGCTACAGCGTCTCGTTTGAGTTCGATCTCCGTCCGGTGCTCACCCACAGGGGCACGGTAACGGCGGCGAGCTACGGTAATCTCGTCGGCCGTGCGACAAAGGCCGCGCAGAAGGCTCTGCGGCCTGTCAACGTCCGATCGATGGTGTGTGTGCTGCTGGAACGGGTACCAGCCCCAGGTGAAACGGTTGAGTCGGAATCAGAAGCCAACGCCGCCGATGAGTAGGAAGTCCTATCCGCGCATCTGGAAGGTGGACGGGAATCAACAGCTTCGTCACTGGATTGCCGACATCTTGCGGCGCTGGCGCAAGGAACGGCGCAGCCGTCAGGAGTAGACTCGCCCGATGCTGGCGACGGCGATGGAGTAAATGGCTGATTTCCATGTGGAATTGAACGGCGAGGACATCAATCGGTCTATTGCGGACGCCATTACGAAGAGTGTGCTTGGCGAAGCCATCGTGAAAGTCGTCAAGGATACCGTCGATGGGCTGACGCGCTCTTACGACAACCCCGTAAAGAAAGTCGTTGAGCAGTTGGTGCGCGAGGAAATCCTCCGTCAGTTAGGGGAATATCAAGAGGTCATTCGCGAGAAAGTCAAAGCGCAACTCACCGATGAATTAGCCGATAAAGTGGTGGCGCACGCACTCAACGAAGCGACGAAACGACTTTTCTAGCAGAATGGACGCCCATGCTGGCGACGGCGATTGAGCTCTCGATGATGATGCTGGCGCTGTTTGCGTACGGGTACTATCGGCTCGCGAAGCGAGCGGATCAACCACTGCACGAGGATCACGGGTGAGTGCCGATGACGCCAGCGACACGGCGCTTGTTGATTGACGCCTGCAACGCTGTGATGTGGCTCATCCTCGGCATTCTGCTCGGCATTACCATTGCGGACCACACGCGATGAGCATTTTTTCGCATCCCGACATGAGCGACCGCGAACGCATCCGCGCGCTAGAACAGCACGTGTTGGCGTTGGAAGCGCGCATCGTGGCCTTGGATGACCGACTCGATTTGGACATGCGTCGGATTGATGCCCAACTGACCGCGCAGCAACGCGCGCACGATCTGCCGCTCTTTGAACGCATCTTCGGCAAGTCGGCGAAGTAATGTGCGCGCTGGGTGTGGCGATCGGTGTGATGCTCGGCTGGGTGCTCCGGCTGTATGTCGAATACGCCTGTTGGAGCAATGAGGAGTACTTGCGCGTCAAGATACGCCTCTACTGGCGACTCCAACGGGAGCGTGAGTGATGCGCCTTACCATCCGACGGCGCGATTACCCCCACGATCCGATATTGATTCTCGCCTCTGTGCAACGCATTCATTCCGATGGCCTGCACGTCATCTGTCAGTGCGTGAATCGGCGAGCGGGTGAGATGCGATTCCATTCGACCGTGCGGCTCCCGTTGGCGACTGTAGCTGAGATGCACTTGACGGATGACGAAGGTGAGCCGAGTGACGGGTAATCGGCGCTAGAATTGCTCGCACATGGCGCTTGAGTCCTATACCAATGCGCCCGTTTTAAGCTCACCGTCTGCGGCCTGGACGACGCTGAACGGAGCCATTCTCGCCGGCGATACCAGCCTCATCGTCGCGTCTTTCGCGTCCTTCCCGTCCAGCGGGCAATACCGAATTCTCATCGGCGACGAACTCCTCATCGTGACGGCGGGCCAAGGGACGTTGACCTGGACCGTCACGAGAGCGGCCGAAAGCACAACGGCCGCGGCGCATGCAAACGGCGCGAGCATCTTTCACACGCTCACCGCGGCCAGTCTGTTGCGCTCGCCAGGAGCGCTCACGAGTACGGGAGACGTTCCATATCTCGCATCAACAGGTGCGCCCACACGTCTCGCGGCCGGCGCGGATGGGACGTATCTGCGCTATGCGAGCGGCATTCCGACTGCGGCCGCGATTGTCCTCGGTGACTTGCCGAGCGGCGTCGGGCTGACCGCTTCACCGCTCTCGCAATTCGCCGCGACAACCTCGCTGCAACTGACAGGCGTCATCAGCGACGAGACTGGTTCCGGCGCGCTGGTCTTTGCCGATACGCCAACGCTCATCGCGCCGTTGCTTGGGACACCGACCTCCGGTGTTTTGAGTAACTGTACCGGGTTGCCTGTTGGCAGTGTGACGGGACTCGGGACCGGCGTCGGCACCTTCTTAGCAACGCCATCAAGCGCGAATCTCGCCGCGGCGCTGACGGATGAAACCGGGTCGGGGGCGGCCGTCTTTGCCACGTCGCCTACATTGGTGACGCCGATTCTCGGCACGCCTCAATCGGGCACCTTAACGAATTGCACGCTGCCAGTCGGTGGCCTCACTGGTCTCGGCACAGGCGTCGCGACCTGGTTCGCGACGCCTAGCAGCGCGAACCTCATTGCCGCCGTGACCGATGAAACCGGCACGGGTGCGCTTGTCTTCGCGAACACGCCAACGCTGGTCAGTCCGATTCTCGGGACACCGACGAGCGGGACGTTAACGAATTGCACCTTGCCAGTCGGCGGTGTGACAGGACTGGGCACTGGAGTTGCCACGTGGCTCGCCACGCCGTCATCGGCGAATCTCGCAAGTGCGATCACTGATGAAACCGGTTCGGGCCTCCTTGTGTTTGGCACGTCGCCGACGATTGTCACGCCGACGATTGCGAACTTCACGAACGCGACGCACTCGCATCTGAATGCCGCAGGCGGCGGGACGATTACCGCAGCAGCCATCAGTGACTTGGCCACAGCCGCCGTCGCCTTCTCAAATAAGACGGGCAACATCTCGCAATGGACGAATGATTCGGGCTACCTGACGAGCGTCACGGCCCACAACGTGTTGAGTGCGACGCATGGCGACACGCTCGCGGCATCAGTCACGCGCGGCGATATCATCATCGGCAACTCGACGCCGAAATGGGCACGCTTAGCCGTTGGTGCGGCGAGTCGCTATCTCTCGTCGGATGGCACGGATGTGTCATGGGGGCAAATCTCGCTGACGGCTGGCGTCACGGGCACGTTACCCGTCGCCAATGGTGGCACCGGCGTTACTGCGAGCACTGGTACCGTCGCGGTGGTCTTGAGCACATCCCCGACGCTGGTCACGCCCGTCCTCGGCGTATGGACGAGCACGAGTGGCACGATTTCGCCCAGTGCGGCGACGGCACTGACCATCACGGGCGCGACTGAGACGACCTCTCAACCGCTCATTAGTGCCACGCAGACCTGGAATGCGAGTGGGACCACCTTTAAAGCGTTCTTGCTAAACATCACGAACACCGCCAGTGCAACGGCCTCAAAACTTCTCGACTTGCAGATCGGTGGTAATACACAGTGCTATGTCGATCGGCAATCATCATTCGGTGTGAACTTCCCCAGTAACCAGACGGGCCGACGGTGTTATGTCTTTGAGGGTAATGGGGGGGCGTCATGGGGTATTTCGCGCTACACCGACAATTTCGCAGCGACGGCCCAAGCGAATGTCATTTCGATCAATAACGCGTTTGCGACCGACACCGTTGATGTGATCTCGTGTCTGTCTATCGGCGGGAACGTGGCGTTGTCGCAGGGCGGGTCAGCGGTGTTGCAACTTGGGCGTGATACGAACGGTGCCGCCGTTTCTCAAACGCTGCAAGCCGCGAATGGCATCACGGGCACCGACAAGACGGGCGGCAATCTCACGCTCGCCTCGGGTAAGGGCACCGGCGCCGGTGCGGTCAGTTCGCTGATCTTCCAGACACCCACGGTGCTGGCGAGTGGCACGACGGCGCAGACGCTGAGCACACGCGTCACGATTGATAGTAGCGGCTTGACGTTCGCGGATGCGATGAACGTCGTGGTGAATGCGACGACTGGTACGAAGGTCGGCACAGCGACATCGCAGAAACTTGGGTTCTGGAACGCCACGCCCATCATTCAACCAGCGGCGGCCGGGCAAGCGTCCATCACCGATAGCACGGGCGGCATTGCGGCGTCCTCACTCGTCGATGTGGGCGTCGTCTTCTCGCAAGCGGCCATCAATGCCAACTTCGCGACCGTGGCGGTGTTGCTGCTGGCGATTCGTACCGCGCTCGTGAACAGCGGCCTCATGAAAGGAGCTGCGTAGTGGGTAAGGTATCGCTTACGCTTGAAACCACCGACGCGCAGGACGAGTCACTGACATGGCTGCTGACTACCATCAATGGCGATGCCGTGCATCTCGAGAAGCCGCTCCCTGATGTCTCTGCGTTATTGATGGAATTATTGCAAACGGTCATCGAAGACGTAGTGCCGCGCTGTCAGGCTCATCGCAAGTCTTGCATCACTGAGGCGCTGGACAAAGCCACACTGGATCAATGGGCCAAAGTGGCTGACGTGCTCGGCGTGAAGGATTTACCCGGAGACGATGCCGGTGCCGCCGTATCAGCGGTGGTTGCATAACATGGCGCGAACAATGGATGCCGTGGTGCGCGAAATGATCGGGGCGCTTCAGCTCCAGATTGCTGCGCATCAAATCGAGATTGAGAATCTGACCGAGCAACTGGCCGAAGCGAAGAAAGCGGCCGAGAAGAAGATGCCCTTGCACAGAGTTGAGAATCCCGCATCATGAGAGGGAGTCTCGGCAGCACGTCGCTGGGCGTGTTCGTCCTCGGCGCGAATGGTGCGATTGCCCCAAGCGGCTTCAATCCGGCGTGGACGACTCTCAATGTAGTGCTCCAATAACGCATGGCCTTTTATCGCAACACGGCGGGGCAAAAGATTGGCGCACAGCTCGCCAATGCAACGGATGGCTCGCCCTACACGACGGGACCAGTATCCGCGTTTATCACCTTAGACGCAGGCACACAGACCGCAGGCGCAGGCGGAACGTGCGTGCATGAAGGTGAAGGGTACTGGACGTATTCGCCCAGCCAAACTGAGACCGACGGGATTCTCTGCGCCTACACCTTCATCGGTACGGGCGCAGTACCTCAAACCATCCAGGTTTTCTCGACCGCCGTTCCGACGCTCACGCCGACGCAAGGTGTGCCGGTCGCTGGCGCAGTCGCTGCCCTAGACATCATCACGGACGCGCTGTTCGAGTTGAATTGCTTCATGCCAGGAGAATCCATTCCGAACAGTGACGCGCAACAATTCGGCCTCCGCGCGCTGAATGGCATGATCGGATCGTGGGCCACACAACCGCTTACCATTCCCGCCACCGCACGACACGTCTTAGCGTGGACGAGTGGCAAAGGTGGGCCGACGAATCCCTATACCATCGGGTCCGGTGGGAATTACGACATTGCGCGGCCTGTGAATCAGAACAGCATTCAGCAAGCGATGCTCCTCCTGATTGACGGCGCGACGGAGATTCCGCTCGGCATCATGACGGACCAGTCCTACGACCAGTTGCCGGTGAAGAGTCTCGCGGGCACGCAACCCACGTCGATTTATTACAACCCGACGTTCACATCCGGCTTGGGCGCGTTGTACGCGTGGCCGGTGCCATCGACGACCAATACGCAGTTGGTGCTGTATTTCGAGCAAGCGCTCACGACCTTCGGCAATCTCACGACCGCGTATCAGATTCCACCCGGTTATCAAGATGGGATTGTCTTCAACCTTGCGCGACGACTTGCTGCACCATACGGCCGACAAGTCACTGAAGACTTGAATTACAAAGCGGATCGCGCGCTCATACTGCTGAAGCGAGCAAATTTGAAGATGAGTGACATGCAGAACGACTTCGCACACGCCGCTTATTACGACATCAACTCTGGCACCACGTGGGTGAGGTAAGACATGCTCATTGAGCCTCAGACTCAATCGATCACAAGTGGAACGGGCGCTACGGCACTCGCTGCGTGGCCGATTGAAAGCCGCATGCGCGCCCTAGCCATGACCATCAGCAGTGGGCTTACAGGAACGGTGACGTTTCAAGTGAGTCTGGACAATCAAACTTGGTACGCCATCGGTGTCACTATTCCGGCGGGCACGATTGCCACCACGACCACCACGACTGGCATCTTTACGATTGCGAATTCGGGCTTTTCGCAGTTTCGTGCGAACTGCACGACGTATAGTTCAGGATCGTGCAATGTGTCTCTAGCGTTTTCGACGTGACACACCCGGCATCAGCGAGAGTGTCAAGGCATCGGCGATGGTCCAGCCAACGCGGATGCGATACATCAGTGTTGTGTAGTGCATTCCAAGTTCTGTGGCCCATTCCGCAACCGTCAACGTTTGTCCGTCATATGTGAGATGGTGATTGCGCGACGAATTATTAGCTTGTTCGCGTGGTGTCGCCCACCGCACATTACCGGGCTCGTAATGGCCATTTGGATTCGGCCAACGATCAATCGAATGCAATGGCGACGGACGGCGACCCGTATAGGCGAGATAGGCTGGAAAGTCATGCAGCCATTTCTTATACAGTCGAATACCTCGCCCACCATACAATCGGAATCCAACACTGTTGGGATCAGTGCAGCGTTTCTTGATGCCAAGCCAAATTTTGTATTCAGGCGAGTACGATTCGCCGTGTGTGCGATGTACGAAGCGATTCAGATCGCGATTCCAGCAGCCGCAGCTTTTCGAGTTGCCGGTCAGGAGTGCCGACAGTTCGACCGTTCGTTTCTGACCGCAGGCGCATTGACACCGGATGTACCGGCGCTTGCCGCGTTGTGGTGCTTCCGATACGGGCGTCAAGCGGCCAAATGTGCGGCCGAGAATATCGGTGAGCGGGCGTCGATTCCACGCATTCATTGGGAAACCGTGCAGGTTTATACCACGGTTCCGATACGGCTGTGCTGAAATAAATGTCACCCCTGTGGTCGCAATTCTGCTCTGGTACCTACCAATCGCGTAGCCCTACGCTCGATTGCGAACAAACGATGAATTTGTTTGCGACGACCGTCGAATCGCAAGCGAACTCGAAACAAAAAGTGTTGTGGGGCACGCCCGGTTTGAAACGATTGTTCTCAGTGGGCACTACGTCGTGCCGTGGTCTGTTCTCTGAAGATGGTCGGACGTTTGCGGTCGTGGGCGGCACGCTCTACGAACTCGATTTGACCGCGAACACATCGACCACGCTCGGCGCGATTGCCGATGACGGTGAGCCTGTCTCATTCGCAAGTAATGGACGTGGCGGCGAGCAGTTAGCGATTTGCGGGGGAGGCTCACTCTACATTTTCGAGCTTGATACGAATACCTTTCATGGTCCCGTCGCGGTCCCGCTGACTGATGCTGCCACGTGCGTTCAATTCATAGACGGTTATTTTTTGTTGCTCGAAGCCTCCACTGTGAAGGTCTGGTTCTCCAGCCTTGAAGACGGTTTGAGCTGGGATAGTCTCGACTATTGGGCGCGCTCGCAAACCAGTGATAACTATGTCGCGCTCGCCGTCATGCGCGATCGGATTTTTGCGATCGGCTCAGAAACCACAGACATCTATTACGATTCAGGTGGCGCGGATAATCCCTTTCTGCCCTATCCAGGCGCGATTCAGTACGAAGGCATCGTTGGCCCGAATGCTTGGACAACTGACGGAGTGGCCGTCTATTGGGTCGCACAAAACAGCCAAGGCCGTGCCTATGTCGTGCAAGTGACTGAAGGTCAAGCCAAGCCCATAAGCACGGATGCGATCAACTTCGCGATCGGACAGGCTACGAACCTCGATGATGTGGAAGCGTTTTCCTATTCACAGGATGGCCGGGTGTTCGTTGGATGGACGATTCCTTGCGCTGGCACTTGCGGCCGTACGTTTGTTTTTCACGTACAGGAACAACTCTGGCACGAGAGAGCGGAGTTTGACCTTACGACCTCGATCTTCCTACGCTGGCGCGCACGCGGGTTAGTGAGCACAGCAGTGGGTGTCATTGCAGGCGATTTCGAGACCGGGGATATCCATCAACTCGATCTCGAAACGTACACAAACAATGGCGCGCTGATTCGGCGCGTGCGTCGCGCTCCATACGTGAGCGCAGAGGCCGATATCGCATTCATCGACCAAATCGAGCTGGGCGCCCAAGTAGGAGTCGGCTTGAATAGCGGTCAAGGCTCAGCGCCGACGGTGCTCGGCCGCGTGAGTCGTGACGGCGGCATGACCTGGACGCCAGCCATCAGCGCGAGTCTTGGCGCGATGGGCCACTACACTGCGCGGGCGATTTGGCACCGGCTGGGCCGCGTGCGTCTCGATCGTTTCGTATTCGAGGTATCGATTACTGACGCTGTGCGCGTGGTGTTCGGTCCAGGTCTGTGGTTGAAAATCACGCAAGGGAGCGGCGCGCTATGAATGGCTCACTGACCGGGCTTGATACCGGCTCGATGCAGGATAGGCGTGGTTCGACGCCTCGTTTTGCCCGCACATCTGGGGTGCAGCTTTCATCCCACCGCCGAAGCGGGTCTGCGCTTTACAACTTCGACCTAGAACCGTGTGCGATCGATACAGGCTTTGTGCTGCCCGCGGACTCCCGAGCAACTCTCCTGCATCAGATTTGCGTGTCCTTCCACGCCGCAGCGAGCCATCTCTAGTTTATGACGATTGCGCTGCAACCGCCGCCGCTCAATACGCCGCCCGTGGATCAGAACGGGCAAGTCAATGCCCTGTGGGGACGCTACTACATCGACATGAACCAGACCGTCACGCTGGATTGTGCGCCGGCCGACGCGAGGTATATCGTCGCGACGGCGAATCCCAGTCTCACGGCGGAAGTCAATCTTGGGGCGCTCACAGCTGGACACATTTCGATTACGGTAGCTGCAGGCGTGGCCGCGGTCTCGAGCTCGGCGACCATCCCTAGCGCAGACCTGACGGGCGCGCTCCCGGCGCTCGACGGTTCAGCCTTGACTGCGCTGAATGCGTCCGCGATCTCGAGCGGTACCCTGCCCGATGCACGGCTCGGCAGTCCCTTGCCCGTCCTCTCGGGCGTCAACCTGACGAATCTGACCTCGGGCAATCTGGTTGGTGCACTTCCAGCGATCTCGGGCAGTGCACTCACGGCGCTGAATGCGGCGGTGTTGAGCGGTGCCCTTCCAGCCCTGAACGCGGCCGCGCTCACGTCGTTGACGAGCACGAACATCGTGCATCAAGTCGTCACGAAAGTCTTCGCCGACAGCCCGTATATGGTGCTGGCGACCGATTTCACGGTGCTGGTGGATGCGACGGCCGGGGCGGTGACGGTGACGCTGCCGACACCGACGTCCGGGCGTATCCTGTGTGTCAAGAAAACAGACGCCTCAGCCAACGCCGTGACGCTCACAGGGACCGTGGATGGGGTCGTAAATCCGACACTTGCGGTTCAGTACAACAGCGTTTTGGCGCAAGGTGATGGTTCCACGTGGAACGCACTGGCAAGGATCTGATATGGCCGAACGCAGCACGCCCGGTGCCCCGAATCGCTATGCACTTGTCGCGATGACCCCGTTGCAGCAACAAATGCTGCGCGAAGCCAAGACCTATCACCACATCACCACGCCGGGAATGCCAGCCGGTTGGGCCTTCAATGGCCGCGGGAATCTGGTCAATATCAGCCGTCCCGACGATGCCGCGAATCCGAATGAAGCGCCTAGTGTCGGGCTCGGCGTGCCCAACAGCGCCCCTGGCTCAAGCTTCGGCGGGCAGTTGCTCCATGCCTTGCCGTATCTTGCGGGGGCTGAAGGCTTGGGGCTGGCTGGGGTGTATGGCCCGCTGGCCGCGGGTGGCGCCGCTGGGAGCGGATCGACTGGCGCCGGAGCCGCAGGGGCGGCGCTTGGGCCATCCACACCCGCCAGTATGGCGGGCACAGCCGCGATCGCTGGAGGCTCCACGGTGCCCGCGAGTCTGGCGGCGCTGACGCCGGCTGAACTCGCCGCGGCGGGAGGGGCTGGGGGTGCCGCTGGCGCGGGGACGGCAGCCGCCCTTGGCCCTTCCACACCGGCGAACATGGCCGCGACACAAGCCGTCGTCGGTGGATCGACCGTGCCAGCCTCGCTGTCGAGTGCCGGCGTGCCGGGCTCGAGCATCCTCGGCGGCGTCGGGAAGTTTCTCGGCAGTGGACTCGGCAGCACGCTCATTGGCACGGCCGGGAGCCTCATCGGCGCCGGCATCCAGTCAAGCGGCATCAGTAAAGCGGCTGAGATTGAAGCGCAATTTCAGCGGGAAGCGCTTGCCTATGAAAAGCAGCGAGACCAGTATCTCCAGGGTTTAGAAGCGCAGCGCTACGGGGAATTCAATCAGCGATTGCAGCCCTATATGAATCTCGGCCAGAGCGCTGGGGCACGGATGGCCCAGATTCTCGGCTTGGACCCCAGCCAGTTTGCCCCCGCGCAGACGTGGCCGGGCGTCACCGGATCGGAAACCGGTGCGCTGCAGTCGGACATGCATCAGCGCGGTCCAGCCACACCTGGCGGGCCAGCGCAAGGCACTGCGGTGCCGCGGCCGGGAATGACATCTCAGATGGTCACCATGCGCGGGCCGGACGGGTCAACGAAGCAAGTCCCACAGACGGACGTGAGTCACTACACCAGCTTGGGAGCGCAAGTCATTGGCTAATCAATTCGCCATCGATAACGGTAGCGGCGGAAGTAGCTGGTGGGATGCCAACGCGCCCGGCCGAATGCAGACACAAGGACAAGGCGGTAATGTCGGCGGGCCGACCATGCCGGGCGTCTATGGCTCCATCAGTGGTGGAGTCGGTGGTGGCGGTGGACCCACGCCAGGCAATGAG
>Ga0209488_10004654_pt1 | contig 10661 bp, 9 predicted proteins | sample Rivendell_Oct201_8_FD_188349 | JGI IMG/M metagenome (GOLD analysis project Ga0209488, IMG submission 188349) | Vadose zone soil microbial communities from the Eel River Critical Zone Observatory, Northern California, USA -... | ecosystem: Environmental > Terrestrial > Soil > Vadose zone >... | reverse complement strand
CGGCGTTCCCATTGGTTGTTTCGGCCGCTTGCCCGCGCTGGCCGCTCCTCATCCTCTTCGCCTCGCTCTCGTTTTTGCTTTCGGGGTTCGCCGACATTCAGGCAGGAGGCAACATCAACTATTTTTTTGAAGCTTTGTTTGCTCTCGTTCCGGCCGCGGTCCTCGGTGTGGTTCTACTAACCCAGTGGGCCCGGCGACGCATTGGCCTCGCTGTTTTCCTGTCTGCTCTGGTCGGGGTATACCTTTTACCATCAAAAGCGCATGAGCTTTATCGTGCCGTTCAGTCCCAGGGCGATGCTGTAAAATCTGGGAATGACACATTTCGCATAGCGCAGAATGTGCTGCAAGGACGGCATATTTTTTCCACCGTCCCGCGCCTTGCTATGATGGATCCCGCCCCTGTCTTGATGGAGCCTTTCCTGGTCACCTACCTCCAGCGTCTCGGAAAATTCGACCCGCAGCCGATTACACAACGAATACGGAACAACGAATTTGATCTCGTCATTACTGCGACCCCGAGTCGATCCTGGCGAGGGCTTCCTCTCATCTCTCCCGACATCCACCGTGCAATCGAGGCCTCCTACACGCCACAGTGCGTTGTGGGCCATTATCTGATGCACTTACCCCGCAGTCGCTCGGGGGACAGTGGCCTCCTCGAAGAACTCGACCGAAACCGATGCGTCCCGGTTAGAGTCGATAACGATTCGCCTAGCCCGAACTGGTAGCCCGACCCTTGAGACCTCATTGCAACAGCAACCGGACGACCATCTGCAGTGCCGCGCAGCCAATTCGATGCCTCTACTCGGTCATTTTCGAACTGCTCGAATGAACATCTGCTTGCCAAGCGGTTTCCAGGGCGAATGCAAATAAAGGCGAATGAGGAAAGGCGAAACCGGTAGTGACGACTTGATTGTTAGTGGCAGAAACCGAGGCCTGCATTCGATCACACGATAACCGTGCGCTTCGAGAAAATCACAAATGCTCGTATGACTGTAAATTGTCCGATGCGTGTAGTCATCAAAATATTCCCGAGATGCGTAGTAGTAGTTGGGTTGCAATAGATTAAGCGTTCCATCACTCGCCAAGACCCTCTTGAGTTGCCGTAACACCGACGCGAACTCATTCTGGCTCAGATGCTCGAACAAATTGCTCGCAAACACAAAATCGATCGAAGATGATGCGAGAAAGGACAGATCGGTCACATCACCTACCCGCGCCTCAATTCCCGGCCGCAAATAGTCCGTGAATCCCTCCCAACTGTCGACCGCGATTGCCTTTTTTGTACGGACCTGATTGATAAAGTGACCGTAACCGGCGCCAAGCTCGAGCACGCAATCTGTGTCAGCAATTAGGCGAGAAAAGTAGTAACGATATAAAACGCGCCATAATACCTCCCGGCGGAGATCGTACGCCAATCGTGTTTGAAAATACTCGCTACCCATCTCGTTTCCGCCAGCCAAAACACAACCCTGCCATCATTCGGACCCCAACCTGTAATGCTCTAAGATTACTGGTATTTCCGCCCTTGCTGATTCCCACTCTGGGATGGAAAGTGATCGGGCACTCTACCAATCGTTGTCCGGCCGCGAGGGCTGTGTCCAGAAAATGGGCGTTAAACTCCAGATTTATGTTCGGGTTGACCATCGGCATTAGCCGCTCCAGACTCTTCCGCCGGACCACCTTGTACGTTGTCCCGACGTCGGTGAATGTACCCCTGCCGAGATGCTTTAACTCAAGCATTTTCCCGACGAAGAAATTTCCATAGTACATGAAGGTAGACAGCTGGGTTGAGTACTCTCGCAATTGTTCTACAATACGGGTGCCATTGACGATTTCGGCGTGGTCTATATAGGCGAGGAACTTTTCAAGATCTCCGGCGCGAAACGTCATATCGCCCTCGCAGACGACAATCAGCTCGGCGTCCGGCTCGGCCAATGCCTCCTGATAGCAGCGATAGACACAGTTGCCATAGCCGGGCTTCATTTCTCTGACTACGACGGCACCGGCGGCGCGCGCAAATTCGGCCGTCTTATCGCGGCTGTTGTTATCGACTACAATTACGCGTTTAACCATTGGGTGATTGCTGAAATCCGCAACGGCGGGCCCAATACTTTCTTCATCGTTATAGGCAGTGAGCGCAACAACAACATGCCGGTCGGCGACCGGTTCCAACGTTTGCGACCGCGAACGCTTGCGCTTGCGCGGAAAGAGAAAAGCAAGATCCGCGGCTGCCAGGACTACACCCAGTGTGGACGGGACGCCGCTATACCAAACGACGGCCTGGTTCCAGGTTTGAAATGGTTCATTGAGGTTCAACATCAGGCGAAAGACCGAGAAAAGTATCCCCATAAAATAGAGAGACAGCCCTACAACTAGACACAGTATTCCAAAAAAGAATAAAGGAACATCTCTGTCACGGGCAAGCGTAGAACCCACGACGCGATTTTGAGCTTGGCATATTGAAGCCCCATCGACTGATTTGACTGGTTTGACTGATTGCATACGCTTTCCTCTCGCAGTGAGGTTGGCCATGAGTAGTGCTCGCGCTGCGTTTGTTTGGACCCTTATCGAGCGACATGTCGCTCGATCGGCAGTCCTGGGTGCATCGTTTTACAAATTCCCTTTAACAAGCGCTCTCAAGCGAGGAAAGGTGCGCTCGACGATCCTAGAATATAAGAAATATCGGCGTATGCCTCGCGGGCCGAGCGCCAGTACGGAACTCACAGCCTTGGCCATTTGATCCAACTTTCCACCAACAGCCGCGGCAAGCGCGGTGTTAACGTCTATTGACGCTTTGGCAATACGAAGTGTTTGATTTGTAATCGATGGAGAAAGTTTTCCGGCATGGCGATCAATGATGATTTCATGCTGCCTTCGAAAATCCTCAATATTACGAGAACCCTGCATTCCCAGAGAATGTTTATGAATTCGGTAACACGCTAACGGGCAGGAGTGGTAGTAGACATTGCCAACGGAACCAATCTTAAAATACAAATCCCAATCTGCCGTATGCCATAGACGGCTATCCAGGCCGCCAACCTGCAGGAACGCGTCCCGTCGTATGGTCGGCGCCGGGACTGCTATGAAATTCTGAACAAGTAATCGTTCAAACAAGATGGGCGCTGGAACGGGAGATCGCCCGCACGGCAACGGGCACCGCCAGAGCCCCAATCGCCTTCCTGACCCATCGATGAAGTAGCAAGGATGCAAATGCATAACGCTGTCAGGCTGAATATTTATCCATTCTCGTAGCTTGGTACATCTGTTCGGCAACCAAAGGTCATCCGGATGCAGCACGCAAATTCGATCCGCTCTGGCTTGCTCGACAGCGAAATTTGCTTTTTCAGGCCAAGATGCCAAGTCGGGTCGGCGTTGCGCGCGAATATCTAGTTGAGCGGAGAAGCCGCCGACTATCCGTAGGCTTGCGTCCGTCGCGCTTGCATCGATAACTATCACCTCTACTCCGGCGTCGTTCTGATCCACGAGGGACTGAAGCGCCGCGCCGAGCCAACGATCGTCGTTGTGGGAAGGAACAACCACGGATAGCCAAGGCTTTGCCATCCCTCGCCGTTCCCTTGACTGGTTAGGCCGCTTCGGCCGAACGGTCCGGTACCGTCCCTTCGGCGGAGCGCGAAGCCCGGATCTCGAGGAGGCTGACAAAGAAGGCGCTGTAGATGATCTGAAAGCCGAGCAGGATGGCGGTGCTGGACGGAATGACAAGCCGCATCGTATCCGGGTACGAGAGCGCACCAAACCGTTCGGCGCCCCAGGTGCCGAGCGCATAGGCGGCAAGGGCGAGCCCGCCCAGCAATAGCGCCGCGCCGACAATCAGCCCGGCTTCCAGCGTAACGACCGACATCAGCGAGCGGAACCATGGGTCCGGCGGCACGATGCGTTCCCGCATGCCGTAGACCTTGGCAAAGATCCAGAACGTCATCGACTGGAAGCCGACGACAATCGCCAGCGATGCGTAAAGCAGGCTGTGGACGTCAAAGCCGACGCCGCCCAGCACCCGCGGCTGCGGCAGCAGCCAAGCCGTCGCCAGACAGCCGACGGCAAAGAGGCCGAACCCAGGATAAAGGAACAGCGAACGCGGGCTGAACAGCAGGAAAAACCGCAAACTGCGCCAACCGTCGCGCCACCGCCGCAGATGCGGCTGCCGGCCACGCCCGTCCGGCGACAGCGTGGTCGGCACCTCGGTGACCCTGAGACCGAGGACTGAAGCTTTGACCAGCATCTCGAGCGCGAACTCCATGCCTCCTGCTTGGAGATCGAGGGCGAGAATAGCCTGACGATCGAAGCCGCGCAGACCACAATAGACATCTCCGCAGCCGGTGCGGAAGAACAGCCCGCCGATCGCGGTCAGCAGAGGATTGCCAAAATAACGGTGCATCGGCGGCATCGCACCCGGCAAGATGCCGCCGCGAAAGCGGTTGCCCATGACGAGCTGATGGCCGGCGCGCAGCTCTTCGACAAAGCCGTCCAGCCGGCTGAAATCATAGCTGTCGTCGCTGTCGCCCATGATCACGTATTTGCCGTGCGCGGCACCGATGCCGGCGCGCAGAGCGCTGCCATATCCTCGCTCGGCGACGTGAACCACCCGGGCGCCCCCTGCCGCGGCGATCGCCTGTGAGCCGTCGGTGCTGCCATTGTCGGCGATCACCACCTCGCCGGTGCAGCCGCTGCGGGCCAGGAAGGCGCGTGCCTTGGAGATGCAACTCGCCAAGGTTTCGGCCTCGTTGAGACATGGCATCAGGATGGTGAATTCACACGCTTCACTCATCCGCTCATCCCCGAGGTTAGGAAATCTGCCGGCCGCGATGGCCGACGATTCCTGCGACGATATCGATAATCAAGTAATTTTAGCAAAATATCTGCTTTTGCCTACGGCTCTCTGGACCACAGGGCTTCAAAGGCATTGTCGGGCCGAGACGCGCTAAAGGGTTGCATTTATAGTAGGTATGTGTTATTTTGTCAACTACTGAAATGCTTTTTGACAACAATTACCCCATGCCCCAACGGTGCGTCATGTCGACACTAATTCCCCTGCCGCCTCCCTCAGGACCATCACTCGCCTCCCTGCTGCCGGAGTGCCGCTTCGAGCGCCTAACTATTTGATTCATAAAGCCTTATCGCCGATCCTACCGGCGATTTCCGGCGCCGGATCGATTTTTCTCCCTGCTTTTCTCGTGCGGCAGGGGAATCCCGGCACTCCGGTGTCTATGACGGTCCTCCCCTACTCGATGACGATCCGGGGCGGGGCACGGCGCTGGCCGTCGGCGCCCGCGACCTTCTCCCAGATGCGGGTGGCCATCTGCCGGAAGACGACGGCATGCGGGTTGTCGGGCTCGGCGACGGTGATCGGCGTTCCGCCGTCGGAGGTCTCGCGGATCCTGAGGTCGAGCGGCACCTCGCCCAAAAACTCGACGCCGAGCCGTTCGGCTTCGCGGCGGGCGCCGCCATGCGAGAAGATCTCGCTGCGGCCGCCACAATGCGGGCACAGGAAATAGCTCATATTTTCGACAATGCCGAGCACCGGCACGTCGACCTTGGTGAACATGTTGAGCCCCTTGCGGGCGTCGAGGAGTGCTATGTCCTGCGGGGTCGAGACGATGACCGCACCGGCGAGCGGCACCTGCTGGGCCATCGTCAGCTGCGCGTCGCCGGTCCCCGGCGGCAAGTCGACGATCATGATGTCGAGCTCGCCCCACTCGACCTCGCGCAGCATCTGCTGCAAGGCGCTCATCACCATCGGACCGCGCCAGATCATCGGCGTGTCCTCGGGCACGAGAAACCCCATCGACATGCAGCGCACCCCGTAATTCTCGAGCGGCGACAAGACCTTGCCGTCGCGCGAATGGGGCCGCCGACCGGAGATTCCGAGCATGCGCGGCATCGAAGGGCCGTAGATGTCGGCGTCGAGGACGCCGACGCGCAGCCCGTTTGCCTTGAGTGCCAGTGCCAGATTGGCGGCGACCGTCGATTTGCCGACGCCGCCTTTGCCCGAGGCGACCGCGACGATCGCGTTCACCCCGGGAACGAGGCCGCGCTGGGTCCGGCCGCCGGCTGCCGGGTGCGGCGCGTTGCGCCCGCGCGCCACCGCCTGCGCGGTCAGCACCGCGGTTACCGACAGCACGTCGGGAAGCGCCTCGACCGCCTTTTCGGCCGTCTTGCGCAACGGCTCCAGCCGCGGGCCGCGTTCGGGCTCGACCTCGATCGCGAAAGCGACGTTGCCGTCGCGCACAACGACCCCGGACACCATGCCGAGAGAGACGATGTCGGCACCCTTTTCGGGATCGACGACGCGCCCCAGCGCATCCAAGACCTGTCGCTCGGTGACGGCGGCCATTTCGTTCTCCTGCCCGACCGGCGCGGCAACTCGGTCGCCGACGGCAACCCGTCGTCGACCGGAGCATCGGCGCCGCCGGATACGCGGGATTTGGGGCGGGCGGCGCCACTTGACAACACTCGCCCGCGCGCCCTCTATCGGACGGCTGCCGGCGGCGCGGTTGCGCGTAGAAGCCCGGGTGGACCGCAGCCATTGTGAGCGCGGCGCGGGCAGGGCCTGCGGAAAGGTTCGAGGTCGATGTTCTGGCAGAGTCAGGGCGGTGGTCCGTGGGGCACCGGTCCGCGCGGCGGCGGACCGTGGGGCGGCGGCGACCGCGGCAATGGCGGCGGGCCGGGCCCGCGCGGGCGCGGGCCGCAGCCGCCGGATTTCGAAGAGCTGCTGCGTCGCGGGCAGGATCGCTTCCGGCGGGTGCTGCCGCCAGGCAGCTTTAACAACCGGCGTTGGATCGCCATCGGGGCTTTGGTCATCATCGGCGGCTGGGTGGCGAGCGGCATCTATACCGTTGACCCCGACCAGGTCGGGGTCGTGCTGCGCTTTGGCGCCTATAACCGGACGACCGAGCCCGGCCTCAACTACCACCTGCCGAGCCCGATCGAGAAGGTGCTGACGCCGAGCGTGACCCGCGTCAACCGCACCGAGATCGGCTACCGCGGCGCCGAGGGTTCGGCGATCCGCGGCGCGGCGACGCGCCAGGTGCCGGAAGAAGCCTTGATGCTGACCGGCGACGAGAACATCGTCGATATCAACTTCACCGTCTTCTGGATAATCAAGGACGCCAAGGCCTATCTCTTCAATATCCGGGGGCCGGACGCGACGGTGAAATCCGCGGCCGAGAGTGCCATGCGCGAAGTGATAGGCGAGACGCCGATCGCCCAGGCGCTGGCCGAGGGGCGCGGCAAAATCGAAACCGACACGCACAGCCTGCTGCAGGCGATCCTCAACGCCTATGGTGCGGGGATCGAGGTTACCCAGCTGCAGCTGCTGAAGGTCGATCCGCCAGGCCCGGTCATCGACGCCTTCCGCGACGTCCAGCGGGCACTCGCCGATCGCGAGCGGCTGCGCAACGAGGCGGAGGCCTACCGCAACGACGTCATCCCGCGGGCGCGCGGCGACGCCGCGCGAATCAAGCAAGAGGCTGAAGCTTATCGCCAGGAAATCACCGCCCGCGCCCAGGGCGATGCCGATCGCTTCAACTCGGTCTATCGCGCCTTTACGGCAGCGCGGGACGTCACCCTCGAACGGCTCTACCTCGAAACCATGGAAGAGGTCCTGAAGAGCAGCAACAAGGTGATCATCGACAAATCCGCCGAGGGCGGGACCGGCGTGCTCCCCTATTTGCCGCTGCCTGCCCTGGGCGGCGGCAACCCGGCTGGCGGTGCTCCGACCCAGGGGAGTGCGGCGGGAACATCGGCGCCAGCTGCCGGCCCGGGACAATCGCCGGCGGCACCCGCCGTCCCGCCCCTGCGCGGCCGGCAATGAGGAGATGAGGATGGACCGCCGCCTGCTCGTCGTCCTCGCCGTGGTCCTCGTCGTGGCGGGCTTCGCCTTGACTAACGCGTTGTTCATCGTCGACCAGACCGAGCAGGCGCTGGTACTGCAATTCGGTGAACCTAGAAGGGTCATCCGCACGCCTGGCCTGTGGGCCAAGCGGCCCTTCCTCGAAGATGTGAAGCGCTATGATAACCGCCTCCTCGACTTCGAGCCGCCGCCCGAAGAAGTCATCGTGTCAGATCAGAAGCGTCTTGTCGTTGATACCTACACGCGATACCGCATCACTGATTCGTTGCTGTTCTATCAGACTGTCAATACAGAGGTCGCCGTGCGTGCCCGGCTGAGTGCGATGGTCAACGGCAGCTTGCGGCGTGTCCTGGGCAATGTGACCTTGTCCGCACTGCTCTCCCATGAACGCCCGGCGATCATGGGGCAGATCCGAGACGAGGTCGCCGAGCAAGGAAAATCCTTTGGCATCCAGGTCGTCGATGTCCGGATCCGCCGCGCCGATCTGCCTGAAGAAAACAGCCAGGCGATTTTTGCTCGAATGGTGTCGGAACGCCAGCAGCAGGCGGCACAGTATCGCGGCGAGGGCGCCGAGGCGGCGCAGACCGTGCGCGCCAACGCGGACCGTGAACGTACTATCATCGTTGCCGAGGCGCAGCGCAGCGCCCAACGAGTGCGCGGCGACGGCGATGCCGAGAGCATCCGGATCTATGCCGATGCGTTCGGCCAGGACAAGGAGTTCTTCGCGTTCTACCGTTCGATGCAGGCCTATCGCGACGCGCTCAACGGCCGCAGCACATCGTTTGTGTTGACACCCGGCAGCGGCTTTTTCCGCTTCTTCGAGCAGCCGGGCGCGGCGACCGGCGGAGGGACGCCCCCGGCAGCGCGGGCCGGTTCGCCGTAATGCCCAGTAGGTCGCGCTCGGGCCGATGAGGGATTTGTGGACGGCACTGGCCCTAGTCCTGGTGATCGAGGGCGCGCTCTACGCGCTGTTCCCGGAAGGCATGAAGCGGGTGGCGGCGCGGGCTGTTCTCGTTCCGCCACAGGCGCTGCGGTTGGCGGGGCTGGCGGCAGCGTGCATCGGTGTCGTTCTCGTCTGGGTAGTGCGCCGCTGACGCCGGGCCCGCGGTCAGCGTTTCGATTGCCGACGACCGGCTTCTCCCATAATCTTAGTGCAAGCCGAAACGGCACAGATCGATCAGTCGAAAAGATTATGCGGCTTTGCCGCGAGGAGTTGCTTCCGGTGTCGTCCCATCCGTCAAATTTGGTCCACCGCGTCGTCGGGGCGCTCGCGCCCTTGCTGATCGTCGCCGCCGCGTCTCTCGCCTCGGGATCGGTGGCTGCTCGGACAGCGCCCGACAGCTTCGCCGATCTTGCTGAAAAGCTTCTCCCTTCGGTAGTCAACATCTCGACGACGCAGACCATGAAGTCCGACCGGGGCCGCGAACGAGCTGGCCCGGAGGTCCCGCAATTTCCGCCGGGCTCGCCTTTCGAAGAATTTTTTCGCGACTTCTTCGACCGCGGCGTGCCCAAGAGCGGCCGCCCCGAGGCGCAGCCGCGCAAGGCCACCTCGCTCGGTTCGGGCTTCATCATCGATCCGGCGGGCTATGTCGTGACCAACAATCATGTGATCGCCGATGCCGACGAAATCACCGTCATTCTGCACGATGATACGAATCTGAAGGCCGAGCTGGTCGGACGCGACACCAAGACGGATATCGCGCTGCTGAAGGTCAAGACCGACAAGCCGCTGAGCGCGGCAACCTGGGGCGACAGCGACGTCTCGCGCGTCGGCGACTGGGTGCTGGCGATCGGCAACCCGTTCGGTCTGGGCGGCAGCGTCACCGCCGGCATTCTCTCGGCGCGCCAGCGGGACATCAATTCGGGCCCCTATGACGATTTCCTGCAGACCGATGCCTCGATCAATCGCGGCAATTCTGGCGGGCCGATGTTCAACATGGACGGCAAGGTCATCGGCATCAACACGGCGATCTACTCGCCTTCCGGCGGCTCGATCGGGATCGGCTTTGCGATCCCGTCCGCTCTCGCCAAGGCCGTCGTCGCCGAGCTCGAGCAAGAGGCCGACCACACGGTGCATCGCGGCTGGCTCGGGGTGCGTATCCAGGCGGTCACCGACGAGATCGCCGAAAGTCTCGGGCTCGACAAGGCGCGTGGGGCGCTGATTGCCAGCGTTAACGAAAACGGGCCGGCGCACACGGCGGGCATCCAAGCCGGCGATGTCGTCGTGAGCTTTGACGGCAGGCCGGTGGGGGATATGCGGCGGTTGCCGCGCCTCGTCGCCGAGACGCCGGTCGACAAGACAGTGCCGGTCACAATTTGGCGCAAACGGGGCGAAACCACCCTCCAAGTCAAGATCGGCCGGCTCGAGGAGGGCGATCAACAGCAGGCGAGTGCGCAGGAGCAGCCCAGGAAGGGTGGCAGAGAGCCGGCTGGCGTGGTCAGAACCCTCGGTCTGACATTGTCGAGCATCACGCCCGAGCTGAAGGAGAAGTATTCGATTGCCGAGGATGTGAAAGGTGTCGTCGTCGTCGATGTCGCGAAGGACAGCCCAGCGGCTGCAAAGGGCGTGCGCCCCGGAGACATGATCATGGAAGCCGCGCAGGAGGAGGTGAAGAGCCCCGGCGAGGTCAGCAGCAAGATCGACGAAGCAAAAACATCGGGGCGCAAATCGATTCTCCTGCTGGTCGAGCGTCAGGGCGATCTTCGCTTTGTCGCCCTGCGACTTGACCAGGGGTGAGCGCTCACTCGACGATTTCCCCCTTTCGGTATCCTTGAGCGTAGAGCAGACGCGTCA
>Ga0209488_10004653_pt1 | contig 10661 bp, 11 predicted proteins | sample Rivendell_Oct201_8_FD_188349 | JGI IMG/M metagenome (GOLD analysis project Ga0209488, IMG submission 188349) | Vadose zone soil microbial communities from the Eel River Critical Zone Observatory, Northern California, USA -... | ecosystem: Environmental > Terrestrial > Soil > Vadose zone >... | reverse complement strand
AGTCTGGCCTTCTTCAGTGTTAGCTCATTCGCGGCCTGGCCATATGTTGAAGGTACTGTCAGTGATATTCGAATCGTCAACAATGGCGACGCGAACGATGTGGTGATTGTCTATATGAACGTCACGGGCGCCGGAACATCGTGCACTTACAACGCGTTCGTGTTGCCGAAGACGGACTCCTATCACGCGCAAACATATGCGGCAATGCTGCTCGCCAAAGCAACGGGTGCGCCGATCCGATATCTGCATTCGTATTGCATCACGAGCGGTCCGAGCGCTGGATTCTCGCGTGGCAACGAATACACCGTACTCGCCAACTAGTAGGACGTTCGGGCAGATTTCCGGTACCGGTCCGAAAATCGATTGGGTGCAATTGAATCCAAGTTGAGCACGGCAGCCGAGCCGCCGGGATTTGTCGGACCGGCGCGCTTTTCGGATCGAAACGAAATGCGTCTCGACGCGAAACAAGCTGCCGCCTACCACCGTGTCGACATATCTAATGAGCGTCACAGCGTCCTGTGCACTGCAGCGATTTTTCTCCTGTCATCCCGGCGTCATCGAACAAAAAAATTCTGTTGACAGATTTTTCCAAATGCGCAATCTTTCGCATCACGACGAATGATTCGACGTTGATTCTTCAAAGACAGGGGTGTTCAGAGACGAACTAGTCTAAGGGATTGTCAAAAGCGGCAGGAAGGATGTGCAAGGGAACTAGCCTGGCTATCCGCGAATTTCCAAAACGATCTTTCCAGCTGTATCCGAGCGACGGTTCGTCGTGGCGATGCGCAATTGCGACACGGCCGCGATGCGAGTCGCTGCGGCGGGCGAATCGATGTGGATTACGGGGTCGGGTGATTGCGGTATACGCAGCGACACTAAATCGATTCTTGAGGCCGAGACCAATGGGTAATGAGAGGACGGGTTGAGTTGCGAAAGGTTTCGCGTGACGCGCTTCGAGGGTTCGGGCGATGCGAAATTTCAAAACCTTGCGTTTCCAAGCTTTTGATTTCCATTTGTCGTGTAGTTCGTCGTGCAAGGATTTTTCGCCATGATTCCATCGCTAGGAGCGCAAGTATGAAAAAGTGTCTGTTGTTCTTGCTGTTCGGTCTGTTCGCCTCGACCGCCGGGGCTTGGGAAGCAAATGTGAGTGACGTATTGCAGCACGGCTCTTACGTGGCTGTTTACCTCAGCCCGGATCCTGGGCCGGGAAGCTGTCAATTCGGTCAGCCGTACTTGCTGGTGGTCGACGATACGGCCGAAGCAAAACAAAGATTCGCCATGATCATGCTGGCGCTGGCGAGCGGCAGGAAATTGGCCGGCTATGACGACGGATGTGACACCGCAATCTGGGCCCAATCACGACCGAAAATTTGGCGATTGATGCTGAGGGGCGGCTGACTTTTGCAATTCAAGAGCGTGCTAACGCGCAAATGGAAGGAGTGAAGCCGTGAAGAAACTGTTAATTGCGATCCTGTTGGGATCATTCGCGTCGTCCGCGTTCGCCGTGTACAACGCGAACATGTCCGGCGAACTCGAAGGCGTGTATGTCTACACGGATACCGACCATATCTATCTGCGCCTGCTCAATCAGCCGACGAGTCATCCAGCTTGCAGTCCGACTTATTTTGTCATCGATGATCGAATTACCGCGGATCGACGTAAAGCGATTCTCGCGCGGCTCCTAACGGCGTATGCGATGCACGAAGTGGTCAACATCGGTTACGACAGCGCCGGCGACTGCGCCGACGGATTCCTACGCGTTCATCGAGCAGGCTAGGGCGATCAATTTGGCAAGTACGCCGGCTTCTTATTCCCGCGCACTTGCTGAGGAAATGGGGATCTCGAGTCGCTTGAGGCAGCTGCGTCGATGCAGCTTCGGGTCACATAGGAGGAAAATATAATGAGTAATTTGAGAATCGCACTAATCGCCGCATCAATCCTCTTCGGCTGGCAGCCGAGTCAGGCAAGTATTGCGTGGCAGGGGACGACCTACATGCTGCATGCGATGTCGTCAGGAGTCGTTTTGTTCTATACGACTGGAACGCGGTCCAACGACGTGCCGTCGTGCGGCGCAGTGCAGCCCAATCGATTTGCAATCGATTCAACAACGCCAGGCGGTAAATCGCAGCTGGCAACGCTGTTGGCAGCAGACGCGGCCAAGCGTCCGATTGTCGTTGTCGGCACGGGGTCGTGCAGTGTGTATGGCGACTCGGAATCCGTCTCCTATTTCTACATTGCGGACTGATTGCGATTTCCTTTTTTCGGACACACGCATGGAGAATTCTGGAACTAAACGACACAAGTCGATTGAGACGAATTCAACTCGTGTTCAATGATAGGAATGGATGCAGTAACTTAAGGAGTTCATATGTTCATCAACCGAAAAAATTTTGGTGCGCTGCTTGGTGCGCTCGTTGCAGCCATGGGCATGTTTCCGTCGTTCGTGTTGGCTGGCGGCGTCAATAATGTCACTGTGATCGAAACCACCATTTATATGGGATCGACTCGCACGGGTGCGCTGGTCAAGTTTTCGCCCGCCAGCCCTGGACTTGAAGGGTGTAGCTATGCCGGCGGGAATTACGTTTTTATCGACTATGCAGCACAAGTCACGCCCAACGGCAGAGATTTGTATGCGACTGTTCTTGCCGCGTACTTGGCCGGCCGGACAATCGGTATCGGTACAAGTGGGTGCACTGCAGAGGGATTTCCGATTGTGTACGGAATAAACGTTTTTCTCTAGAACGCACGCTACAATTGTCGCGTTACAGCACATCCACAAGAATATATTCGTACACTTGATTCGACACTAAGATCGCTTGGCCGGAGGCGCCACATGAATACGTCGCGGGTTTTCTTTCCATTCGTCGTTTCTCTTTTGTTCTTGCAAGCTGCATCGGCTTCCGATTCGCAACCGATCTTCGTCGCGGCGAATGGCGTCGACTCCGCAACGTGCGGCGCCGTCGCGAGTCCGTGCAGAACGATCACGCAGGCGCTCGCAATCGCGCCTTCGGGAGGATCGGTGGCTGTCGATCCCGGCATCTACGGCGATGTAAACGGCGACGGTATATTGTCGGGCAATGATGAGGAGCCCGGTACCGACGTGTCGATGATTCAAATCACGAAGCCCGTGCACCTGTTTTCGACACTAGGCGCAGCGGTCACGCGAATCGATGGCGGATTTGCAAAATCCGTTGCAGTACAGATCGATTCAAATAATGTGGTGTTCGGGGCCGAGAACGGCGGATTCACGTTGACCGGCAGCAGCAATGCTGCACTCATCGTGGATGTCGTGGACAATGTCGCGGTGATTGGAAATCTGGCGCTTGAAAACTCGGGACGCGGGTTTCTGCTGTTCTCGGGCGGTGTAATTCGTGCGTCCGGCAATCGCGCCATTGCAAACGGTAATACGGGCTTCTTTGCCAATGCTTTCTCACCGGGGAACTATGCTGTTTTGATCGGCAACGTTGCGATCGGAAACGATCAAGGCTTTGAATTGGCCGGCAGCAATGCGCCGCATCAGATGATCAACAACATCGCCAGCAATAATGTTAGCGGAGTGTTTATTTTGCCAGGTCCGTCGCGTGTTATCGGTAACACACTCTCCGGCAACGGCACGGGCATTGTTTTTGACGCAGGCACGGGCGATACGCAAGCTCCGGCATCTACTGTGACGCACAACAACATTGTTGGGAGCAGAGCGATCGGTGTTAACAGTTTTGTGGATGGAAGCTTCGCGCCGCCGAAGTTCAGCGAGAATAATATTTTTGGCACGTCGATTACACCTGCGAATCCGACAGTCGGTTGTGGCGTGACCAACCGCACGTCGTTCACGTTCGACGCGAGGAAAAATTACTGGGGCGCAGCGACCGGCCCCGGCGCAAAGCCGGCCGACGCGACTTGCGAAGGTCCGGTGTTGACTGCGCCGTTTGCGACGAAACCCTTTGTCGTTCCATGAGGCATCGGCATCGCGTTTATGCGCAACGTTTTCGACGCGCGCGCGGGCAAGACGTGAATTAGCGCCGTAAAGCCCTTCGCCTGACTGAACGTCAGCGCGAAGGGTGACGTTGAGCAGGCGACGCTTCGGATACTTCATTGCCAATCGATTCAAGAACGGACGCTTGGTTATCTTCCGACGCGCCTGTCATGCCGGCGTCATCAATAAACAAGATTTTTGTTGACAGATTTTTCCAAATGCGCAATCTTGCGCATCACGACGAATGATTCGACGAGCAAATTCTGAAAGACAGGGGTGTTCAGCGACGAACGAGTCTAAAGACCATCGTAGGCGGCAGGAGGGAGCGGAAGTCGCCCAACATCACATCTGTTTCCGTTCAATTTAAGTCCCGCCGATTGGGGCGGTAGTTTGCATGTGCCCGTGGCGACGATAGCGGCGTTACTTCGTCGCGGATTCCTTGTACTTCAATGGGTGAAATCGGTATGAGTGCACGTGGGATTGCGATTGCATTGGCAGTGGTATGCGTCGGTGCGGGCTGTGTTGAGCGTAAGAGCCTTCCGCAGACGGGCGGAATTGACGGAACGCCGACTGCCCAAGACTTCGCTCGGTATCTAAAGGTCAGGAATCTCGATGGACAGTCGGGTCCACTGTTGGAGCGAAGCAAGGAGAATTTTTTTCAACGCAATGCGCTCGCGCGAACAATCGCCGGCGAGAATGTCGTCGACATCGATTTGATCACGGCAGAGGTGCGCGACTATCGCAACGAGCGTTTGATTGCTAAGTACTTTGCCGACTATCTAAGCAGTAAAGTCAATGACGACTTAGCCAGACAATACTATTCGGAGAACAAAGATAAATTCGCGCAATTCAAGGTGCGCGTTGCTCAAATCCTGATAGCCGGCTCAATCAAATCACACGATTCAGACGAGCGTGACGTGCTGATGGCCAAAGCCGTGGATGTTCACGCAAAGCTAAAGGCGGGCGCCTCCTTCGAAAGCGTTGCGAAAAAATATTCGGATGACCCGAAGTCGTCGAAAAATGGGGGCGATATCGGTTGGATCGTCTCGAAGCAATTGCCGACCGGCATGGCGGTAAAGATAAGGGGCATGAAAGCCGGCGAGGTGTCGGATCCAATCGCAACTCCCGATGGATACTGCATCGTTCGATTGCTGTCGGACGTGGAGTCGGTTACGCCCGAGTTCGATACCGTTAAAAGCGAAGTGCTCACGCAACTGCGCTACGAGCTCAAGACGAAAGAAACTGCGCGCTTAATGCAGAAAGCGCATGTACCGGAGGAGAAATCCTGAGGTGGCTTTGGCTAAATAATTACATTTCGATTCGGCCGATTACGGATGTTGATCGCAAAGGAGAATTTTAATGAAATCGAAAGTTTGCTGTCTGCTAATGGTGATGGCGCTATTGAATGCCACCGTCGCTAACGCATTCAAAATTGAAACTCACATCTGGGTCGCGCAACAAGTTATCAACGATCTCGAAGATGACGGCCAGCTCACGATTAAGATGCGCGGGCACCCGGTGACGCTGCCGGTGCCGGCGGAAGTTCGGAATGCAATTCTCGGCAACAAGGATGCATTCAGATTAGGCAACATTGGACCCGATGCGGTTCCGGATGTCGTCGCAGGTCAAATGGCCGTCCATCCAGGCGTCAAAGACGGGTGGAAAACCCACGACTGGATGGAGTACGTCGTGAACCACTCGAGAGGCAACCCCGAAGCGACAGCATTTGCCTATGGATACCTTGGGCACGCGGCGGGCGACGTATTTGCTCATACCTATGTAAATCAATACGCGGGCGATCAATTCTGGATCTTGGATGGCGAAACCTTGGTGGAGCAACGGCACTACGCGCTGGAAAAGTACATTGCCAATTACACGCCGCCGCTTGTCGACTCTCACGGGGCGCCCATCGGCGCACCTTGGACCGCGGTTCGCATGAGCGACAGCTTGGCCGATTTCTTGAGAAACAACTTAGTGTATGACCCGGAAGTTGCCGTGCAGTACCGCAAGAGTGCGGCGATCTCCCGGCACTTGGCTGCGTTTTCCGATTTTCGGCGCGGCGTCGATAAGCTTGCCGAGGATCCGATTTGGCACGAGTTCGACAAGATTGCCCTTGAAATTCTAGCGGATGAATTTGGCTACGACCTCTCGGACGCGGAGGCCGATGCGGTCGCAGACGCAATAACGCCACTAATACAATATCTGAACGGTCCAATGGTCGACGTTGGCGTGCAGGATGTGTCGAATGGCGTCTACGACGCGATGAGTAAATTCAACCAGACACTATTTGGCGCGGCGGCCGATTCCGTGCAACGACTGAAGGATGCGGAAAGCGCGTTCATCACCAAGGAGCAAGAGCGGCGTCGCAAACTGGCGGAGATTGTTGAACCGCCGAATTGTCCGCGCATACCGGTGTGCTGGCCGGATCCGGTTTGGTACAACCCCGGGCGCATCAGTTGCGACACACGCCCCGAGCCGGTTTGCGATGCCACGCGATCCACGATCATCGCAAGTAACAACGCAATTCTTTCGGCGCTCGAGTTCATCGAAAACGAATTGCTTGATCTCAAACAAGACCTCATTCAGGCCGCCAACGAAGTACAAGTAGAGGCCGTCAAGGCCGCCGATGCGGTGAAAGTGCTGCACAACGATATTCTCGACTTCTCGCAGATTCCAGGCCAGGGAATCCTGCCGTTTCAACCGGCTTTGCGCGCTTGGCGCGGCGATATCGATGTCGCGATGAGAGAGTACGTAAAAGCGACCAGTCAAATGATGATTAATACGATGGACGCGGATTCGAGCACGTTTAAGCCGCTGGACGATTGGTTCAATTGCTATCACTTACAGCTGATTTCCGTGTCGAGCACGATTTCGAACTGTGGGTTCAGGGACGCTGCCGTGACCGTGATCGACTCTGGAAAAAAGATTATCGCGACCATTGAGTGGGCGCATTCCATCGAAGCGCGACTCGGGCTTCCATCGCCGGTGGAAATTCAAAACGCCATCGACTACTACGTGCCGCAGCTGAAGGAAGCGCTGCGCAACGAAGTGGAGGATCAGATCATCGCCATCTTGCCGCAAAAGTATCGCGACCTGATTGCGTTGTTCGACAAGCACAATCCAATGAACGATAGCTTGCTAAACACATTCTTCCATAAGCCCGAGGACGAGCTTCCGGACAACCGAAAGAAAAGATTGGTAATGATTGACGATATGGCAGCACGAGTGAAGGGCGAGATGCATATCGTCGGCAACTACTTCGATCCCGAGAAGTATGCGGTGGCCTATGACGCGGTGGTACTCGCCAAACTTGCGCTGCTGGATAGAAGCGGACTCGACGCACTTGCTGCGGCTGCCGGCGTACCTAACGGCACGGGCGGTGCGCCTCTATTTGCCGGTACGGACAATGTCGTTGCGTCGGCTTTCGATGTCATTGACGGCAATCATCAATGGATGGTGAAGGAGGACCGACCACCCCGCCCGAATTCGCTGAGTCCGTTCAAATCCGATCCGGAAACTCAACACACGGAGCCCTATGTGGCGCCCAAGGCCGCCAACTTCATCGACACGTTGGTCACCGACTACGCTTCGCCAAAGCCGTTTGTCTTGTGGAACGACAGGGGCGCTCGAGCGAAATTGTTTCGCGGCATTTTTATTGGGCCGCTCTCTCCGGGAATCGATGCGCCGCAGATGCTTGGCCAGAAGCGCGTCTTAGCGTCGAGCTATCCGTACCAGCCGTGCGCGGCGCAACCGTTTCCGAATGACAATCATGACCGAACCTGCATCAGTGTTCTGCTGACGCCGATTCTGAATCAGGTCATGCAATAGTTGTGGGCGCCGGCGTGGCCCGTGGATCACGCTGGCGCTCATTTGTAGCGGACGGTTTCTTCGCAAGAAAGTAAAGGATCGGCTTAAGTAACTGGAGGAGAGTCAAATGACTAAGAATAAATTTGCGGCGGCAATTCTGGCTATTCTGGGAATGAACTCTATCGCAAGCGCGGGAACGATCACTTGTGCGGGTCAAATTGTTCAAGTGAACTATCACGCCAACAACGGCATGATGTTGCAGCTCGACTCGATGAATACGCCGGTTTTCTTTTGCGATCCAGGCCGCTTATGGACTGTCTCGGGCACCGGATATCAAACGACTTCAGACGAATGCAAAGCTTTGGTCGGCGTATTTCTCGCGGCAAAGCTGGCTGGGAAGACATTGGCGGTCGTCTATTTCGACGGCGACGCGACGCCGGCTTCCTGCTTGCAGTTCACTTCATGGTCCGCCGCAAATATTCGCTACTTTGCATTTGCAGATTAGTGCGACCGACTAATTCTTGTTTGTAACAAGTCCTCGAGAATTCTATGCAGCGCCTATTCTTATTTCTCTGTGCCTTTTTATCTTATGCATCCACGTTTGCCGGAACCCAAACCGGACAAGTTACGACAATACGCAAGCGAGCTTCCGATGGATTAATTTACTTTTACCTGTCAGGGGTTCATAGCGGTGCCCCATCGTGTGCCGGCTCGCATGACTATTGGATGATTAAGGACGAGAACTCGAACACCGGAAAGCAGCAACTTGCCATACTCTTGGCTGCGCGAGCGTCCGGCGAGACGATAACAGTTGATGGCTCCAACACCTGCACGAGGTGGGGAGATGGCGAAGACGTGGACCTTGTATCATATTGACGGGGCGTTATTGATCGAAAAGAAATGCGTCTCGACGCGATAAAGCTGCCGACTAGTGCCGTGGCGACACATCGAATGAGCGTCATGGCGTTCTGTGCACCGCAGCGATTTCTTGGCTGTCACTCCAGCGTCATCGAACAAAAAAATTCTGTTGACAGATTTTTCCAAATGCGCAATCTTTCGCATCACGACGAATGATTCGACGTTGATTCTGCAAAGACAGGGGTGTTCAGAGACGAACTAGTCTAAGGGATTGTCAAAAGCGGCAGGAAGGAAGGCTGCGTGAGTAGCCGGACAGCTGCGGTAGATCAGTTCAAGATTTTTCCTGTCGTTCAAACCGACCTGTGAGCTCATCGACACAGGCGTCCGATTCGTGCGTCGCCGAGGCTTCGCACTGGGCAGTTGCGCTCGCGCTTTGGCATCGACGGTAGAGACATGGGAGAGATCGGCATGAAAAAAGTGGTCGCCCTGCTCGGGCTTCTTTTTGGATCGTCGTTTGTGTATGCGGCTGGTTGGACTCCGCCGCTCACAGTGACGAGAGCGTTCACCGAAGAGTCCGATCTGGTCGTTGTGTATACGAGCGACGGCGGACAGTACACGCCAGGTTGCAGCGTCAACGCATGGATTCTCACCATGAGCACGGATGCGCGGCGCGGACGAGCGTGGGTAGCCATTCTCGCTTCGCTCGCCACCGGCCAGAAAGTCATGTTTTGGTACAACGATACCTGTAGTACCTGGAATTATCACGGTGCAATGTCGGTGATGCTGACGCAGCCGTGATACCGAGGTGTGGCTGCTTCATGGGCGCGGAGCGGAATTAATCTTCTAAGTGTAGACAAACAGTCTTTGATATGAACATGAATATCTTCAAGCAAAAAGTCGACGATATGGATCGACATCACCGAATCCTAATGCGAGTTGCCTCATTTGCCGGAGCCGCCACGCTACTCGCTGTCGCACTCTGGAGTGCCGGCGTTTTACCGGAACAAATTCCACAGCAGGTTCAATCCTGGTTTGCATCTCAATTTAAAGACGCGCCTATCAAATCCGTCTCACTGCCGCCATCTATTCAGGCGACGAAACCGGCATCTCAGATAACTGTGATTCCGCCCGGAACCGATTCGTCGGTTTCGCCGGTGACGCTGCCGCTATATTTGGTCGCGACATCACCAGGACGAAATCTCAAGGAGGGCTCCGCACGTATTGGCGCTAACCCTGAATTTCCGCAGACGTTTGTTGCCGGTGCCGTGCTTGCGAATGGCGCCAAACTTGCCGAGATACATCGCGATCATGTGGTTCTGGAGCGCGGTAAGCAGCGTATCGATCTTTACGTGGGCGCAGACAAGAACAAAGAACTGACTCAGCGTACGAAGGGATCGCTCGCACTCGCGCAAGTCGGCGGCACGTCTCCGACCACCGCATTGAGGCCGACTTCCGAAACGAAGGAGTTCACGGATGTCATCCGATCGATGGCAGTTTACGAAGACAATCGATTGACCGGACTGCAAGTTTTTCCAGGTCAACAGTCGCATGTGTTCTCCCAACTTGGATTGAAGGCCGGTGACATTCTCCTATCGCTCGACGGCGCGCCCGTCGTCGACGTTAAGGCGGCGACCGCATACCTACAAGAACTGAAGCGGGGAACCGCGATGATGGTAACCGTCAAGCGTCAAGGACAAACGAGCACGCTGAGTCTTGATGGCGTAATCGTCATCCAAGCATTCGCAAAATCAAATGAGCCGGCTCCATCGATGGATTCTATGGTTCGACCGCCGAGCTAACGAACTAGGTACAGCGACTGTCTATCGACAAGTATCAGAATCGATCAAGGATTTGTCTATGAACAAGCGAGTTTATTGGATCGTTAGTTCTTTCCGTCGCCGCCGCTGGGTGTCTGACCTATTTCTTCGCTCCGTCCCTGCTCAGTTTCCGGATCGACGATCTGGAGGATGCCACAACGATAGCCGCTTTCTTGACGATTTCATTTTTTGTCAACGGTCTCATC
>Ga0209488_10004652_pt1 | contig 10661 bp, 10 predicted proteins | sample Rivendell_Oct201_8_FD_188349 | JGI IMG/M metagenome (GOLD analysis project Ga0209488, IMG submission 188349) | Vadose zone soil microbial communities from the Eel River Critical Zone Observatory, Northern California, USA -... | ecosystem: Environmental > Terrestrial > Soil > Vadose zone >... | reverse complement strand
GGAAGGCGCGGCGCATGCGTTCCCGGTCGGCGAAGCCGGTCTGGCGGGCCACGACCTCGATCGGATGGCGGCTCTGCTCCATCATCAGCCGCGCTGCCTCGACGCGGATACGCTCGATGGCCTTGGCAGGCGATTGCCCGGTCTCGGCCTGGAAGGTGCGGCTGAACTGGCGCGGGCTGAGGTTCGCCGCCTTCGCCAACTGCGGCACTGAGAGCGGGGTCTGCAGGTTGCGCCGCTACGTCCACTGATTTCCGGATTTCTTCAAGCCTTTCCTCGGTCGCTTTAAGTTTGGTGGCTGGCTTCATTGTTTTCACACGCGCGAAGGGTTCGAGTCGGTTCAGAAAGTAGCGACAGATTGAAAGCCAAACGCGACGCAAATGAGCACAACAATAACGGCGGCTGAAACCAGCGCTGAAGTCCACGCGCTCTTCAAATGAACGGTCGGCACGACGGGCGCCGGCGGCAGATTGTACGCTTCTGGTTCTCCTAAAATCACAAAGAAGGCGTGGATTCCGCCGACGCTGGTTTCTTGCGGATCGTATATTCGCGCGTCGTCATAACCGCGGTCGCGGAGCTCTTGCACGCGACTCTTGCCGCGCTGATGCAGCTCTTCAAGATCCCCGAATCGGATGGACTGCGTTGGGCAAGCTTTGGCACAAGCAGGAATCAGCCCTGCCTTCTGCCGGTCATAGCAGAAGGTGCACTTAAAAGCGCGGCCGTCTTCCGGACGCTTGTCAATCACTCCAAAAGGACAAGAGACGACACAGTATCCACAGCCGTTGCACACATCCGGCTGGACAAACACCGAAGCCACTTCCGTGCGTACGATCGCGCCGGTCGGACAAGATTCCAGGCATCCAGCATTGGCACAATGTTTACAGACATCGGAAAGAAAAACCCAACGGAAAGGGTCTTTTGTATCAGCCATCTGCGGACCGGCGACTTCGGGCTGTTCTAAAAACATGACATGCCGCCAGGTGGAAGCACCCAGAGCTTTGGTGTTGTCGTATGAGAACCCGCTCAACACCAGCCCGTCTTCAGGGACTTCATTCCATTCCTTACACGCTACTTCGCAAGCCTTACACCCGATGCACAAGGTTGCGTCTGTCAGAAAGGCTGCAACTGCCATTAGCGCTGTCCCTGCCCTTCACGCAGTTGGCCGATTGCGTCAAGATTCTCCGCTCGTTTCCCGCGAATCAGGTTGCAGAGAAGTCCTTTCGTCTCCATGATTCGAACGTTCGGTTCTTCCGATATTGCAATCAAATCGTTGGCGATGTCGCCTTTGACCAAGCCAGAGTAACCCCAGTGAAAGGCCACGCCGACTTGGTGAACCGGCTTCCCGTCAATCGTGAGCATCTTTATTCTGGACGTAACCAGGGCATGCGCTTCAATAGCTCCGCGCGCCGTTACAATCGTCACCCATTCGCCTGGTGTGACGGAGAGTTTCTTCGCCAAGTCCGGCGAGATCTCGCAAAACATCTCGGGCTGCAGCTCCGCCAAGTGCGAGAGAGTTCGTGACATGCCGCCTGCTGTGTGATGCTCCGTGAGCCTATAAGTCATCATCACGAAAGGAAAATGAGCGTCCGGCGAGGCAGCGTACTCGTTCCCCGGCCGCGCTTTCGCTAGCGCCATGGGATTCGTTTGTTGTTTCGGGTAAATCGGATTCCGGATGGGAGACTCAAGAGGCTCGTAGTGAGTGGGCAGCGGCCCGTCGGTAAGGCCAACCGGGACCCAGATCCATCCGAAGCCATCACAATGCAAGAGGAATGGTTTGTCGCCCGCCAGGCCATCGTCGCCGACTGCGCCCGCTGGCGGCTCATAATCTGGCGCCTTTGTCAGCGTGAAGTCGGGAACGTCCAGGCCGGTCCATTTCTTGCTTTCGAAATCCCACCACACTAGTTTTTTTCGCTCGCTCCAGGGCCGGCCGTCGGGACGGGCAGAAGCGCGATTGTATAAAATTCTCCTGTCGGACGGCCAGGCGAATCCCCATCCATGGCCATAGAAACCTTTGGCAGCACGCTGATTCGCCCGATTCTCGCCTTTCTTTGGAAAGACTCCCGAATAAATCCAACAGCCGCAAGCCGTGGAGCCGTCTGCTTTGAGTGCAGTGAATCCTGGAACCAGTTCGCCGTCCGCCACCTTATAACCGTTGATTTCCCGCAAAACTTCTTCGGCGACCGGCTCGCGATGCTCACCTTCGATCGAATAGTCCCATTTGAGCGCTAAGAGTGCCGCATGCCGCGGTTGCGGATCGCGCCGCGCTTTTTCCTTGAGCAGCACGCCGAGATGATACGCAAACCAGTTTTCGCTGCGGCAATCCCCGGGCGGTTCAACCGCTTTCTCTCGCCATTGGAGCAACCTCTGCGTGTTTGTAAACGTTCCGTCTTTTTCCGCGTGGCCCGCCGCCGGCAGGAGAAACACTTCCGTCGGAATCTCCTCAGTCCGCAATTCGCCCCGCTTTACCTCGGGCGATTCATACCAGAACGAAGCTGTTTCTGTTTCCACCATTTCGCGCACAACCAGCCATTTCAACTTTGCTAGTCCCCGACGCTCCATGCCCGAGTTCGGACCCGCCACGGCGGGGTTTTGGCCCATGACGAACAAGCCGTCCATCTTGCCGTCCAACATGTCGAGCCAGTAGGCCTGATGCGAATGATCTCCCGTGACGCGTGGCAGCCAATGAAATCCAAAGTCATTTTCGGGTTGCGCGGATTCCCCGTAGTAAGCCTTCAGCAAGCTCACAATGTATTTATCGGTGTTGTACCACCAACCCGTCCGCGAGCCGTACTTTTCGATGTAGGCGTCCAGGGTCTTCGATTCTTCGCCAAATTTCGGCATGCTCAAGTAACCGGGAAGGATGTCGTACAGGGTTGGAACATCTGTCGAGCCCTGAATGGACGCATGCCCCCGCAATGCCAAAATCCCCCCGCCTGGGCGCCCCATATTCCCGAGCAGCAATTGAAGAATCGCCGCGCACCGAATCATCTGCACGCCGTTGGAATGCTGCGTCCAACCAAGCGCATAACAAATGGCGCCTGTTTTGTCCGGACCCGATGCTGTACAGAATGTCTTGGCCGCATTCAGGAAAACACTCTTCCTAACTCCGCAATACTGTTCAACCATTTCGGGCGTATAGCGCGCAAAATGTTTGCGCAGCAGTTGAAACACGCAGCGGGGATGTTGCAGCGTGAGATCCCGCTGATACTTGCACAGATCAGGCATTGCGTGCAGACCATGCTCGGCGTGGCCGCCGTGAGAACCTTCCGATGCGCCCTGCCCGGTGGAGGCGGCTTTCACCGGTTCGACACCTTCATATAGCCAGGTCGTCTCATCGTAGGTCTTCTTGTTCGCATCCCATCCCGAGAAGAGTCCTTCCAGATCCTCTGTGTCCTTGAAGTCCTCTGGAATAATCACGCTCGCATTCGTGTAGGGCACAACATAGTCGCGGAAGAACAACTCATTCTCCAGCACGTAATGAATTAATCCCCCTAAGAAGAGAATGTCCGAGCCCGCCCGGAACGGTACCCAGATATTCGCCACGGCTGAGGTTCGGCTGAAGCGCGGGTCTACGTGAAGAACCTTCGCGCCACGTTCCTTGGCCTCCATCACCCATTGGAATCCGACCGGATGATTCTCCGCCATATTCGATCCCATGATCAGGATCGCGTCGGAGTTCAGCAGGTCGTGCGGTGGTGCTGTTGCTCCGCCGCGTCCATAAGTTGTGCCCAGACCGGGCACAGTGGAGCTATGTCATATACGGGCCTGATTGCTGACGCAGACCATTCCCAGCCCGGCGGTAAACAGCTTCTTGATCAGGTAGTTTTCTTCGTTATCGAGAGTCGCGCCGCCAAGATGGGCCATGGCCGTCGTTTGCATCAGACTCTGTCCGTCTTTCGATTCCACGAACGTCCGCTCGCGAATTTCCCAGACGCGGTCCGCGATCATTTCCATGGCCTTATCGAGATCCAGCTCTTCCCATTCATTGGAGTATGGGCGACGGTATTTCACTTTTGTCAGCCTTTTGGAGTGCGTCAACAGTTCAAAGCTGTCGGCGCCTTTAGGACAGAGCCGCCCACGAGAGATCGGCGATTCCGGGTCACCCTCGATCGAAACCAGCTTTCCGTCTTTGTGGAATATCAACTGCCCGCAACCCACCGCGCAATAAGGGCAGACAGATCGTGCTATCTTCGCGCCTTCATTCTTGGGGCGAAGAGATAGCGTACGTCCACTCATAGCTTCGTGCCCGGTACCGTCTCCGCCGTGTAGGATTTGACGGAGCACGGGCCATTGAAGTGCAAAATCCATTATCATTTGGGACCTCCGTGCGTCTGCGCCGGCCGAAATAGCTCCATGGAGTTGAGTAGCGTGTGATACACGCCCCAGGCGAATGGCACTCCAACCACCAGCCATGCCAGGAAGATGAGAACCATCGATGACTTTTTTTTACTTTCGCCCACGTTAATGGCTCCTCTGAGGCTCGAGATCGGGACCGGTATATTCCGATGCGGATCGGAGCCAGTACTTCTGTTCCACCGGCCGAACCAACAGGTTGGCCGTGAACCCGACTATCAACAACCCGGACATTACAACCAGCACGGTTTGATAGGCGCCGGCGCTGTCCACTCCATGTTGCAGTTGATAATCCCGCATATAATTCACCAGCACCGGACCAAGGACACCCGCAACGGACCATGCGGTCAACAACCGCCCGTGAATCGCGCTTACATGGTATGTCCCGAAAAGGTCGCGCAAATAAGCTGGAATTGTCGCGAAGCCGCCGCCGTACATGCTTATTAAAATCGCCGCTATGCAAACAAACAGGATCACGCTGTTGAGATGGTCTCCACCGGTGCGCGGCAGAACAAGGTAAAGTACCGCTCCCAAAACGAAGAACACGTAGTAGGTCTGCTTCCGTCCTATATAGTCGGACGCGGTGGACCACAAGAACCGGCCGGCCATATTGAACAGGCTGAGCAGGCCGACAAAACCGCCCGCCGCCACCGGCACAATAGTCCCCTTAAACAATTCCTGGATCATAGGCGAAGCTTGTTCCAGGATCCCAATCCCGGCCGTGACGTTGGTGCACAGCACAATCCATAAGAGCCAGAACTGTTTTGTACGAAACGCCGTATCAACATCCACCTTATGTGTCGTTACGAAGGCTTGCGGCTTGACACTGGGAGTCCAATTGTCGGGCTTCCAATCTTCCCGGGGCACTCGGATCGTAAATACTCCAAACATCATGAGAAGAAAATATAGCGTGCCCATGACCAAGAACGTCTTACCAACACCCGTGTCCTGTGTCGAACGGAAATGAGTCATCAATTGGATTCCCAATGGCGACCCGATCAGGGCGCCCCCACCAAATCCCATGATGGCCATTCCGGTCGCCAACCCTGGACGATCAGGAAACCATTTGATGAGTGTCGAAACCGGCGAGATGTATCCAAGTCCCAGACCCGTTCCACCGATGACACCATATCCCACGTAAATGAGCCACAGTTGATGTGTAACCACGCCAAGGTACGAGACATAAAAGCCCAGCGCAAAGCACACGGCCGCGGCGAACATCGCTTTCCTGGGGCCGGCCTTTTCTAACCACCTGCCAAAAACCGCCGCTGAAAGTCCCAGCATGACGATGGCTAAAGAAAATATCCACGCGACTTGCGTCTGTTTCCAATCGCTGGGCAAGGACTTGTTCACTCCCAGCAGTTGGGTCAACGGAATCTTGAAGACACTGAACGAATACACCTGTCCAATACATAAATGGATCGCCAGCGCCGCGGGTGGAACAAGCCATCGGCTGTATCCTGGAGGGGCGATCGAACGTTCGCGATCTAGCAAAGAAGGCTCGACTTTCCCCAGATGCTCCTGCGGCGTAAGATAAGGGATCGAATCTCTCATGTTTGTGCTCCATGCTAAAATCGAAAATCGAGCCACTCAGTCAGATAGTTAATACTGCGTCCCGGCGTTGACTGCCTCACAAACTCACCATCAAAAAAGTGCAGGTACTCGACGAATGCAGTCACATGCCGGGTCATTTTCCACTGCAGTTGTGCGGCGGCATGAGTTCCGACATATCGCGCATTACTCTTTTGGCCGGTGAGGACCAACCCTCCGCTGACACTGTACAGAGCGTCGCTGGTGCTTTCACGCCAGTATGTAGCAACGTTTGGTATCAAAGTCAGGTTCTTGGTGAGACTGAGGGCCACACTCGGTTGCAAGACCACGAGGTTTCGGTTTCCAAACAACTCCGCGTAGCTGAAGTACGGACCTGTTTGGTAAAGAGAGTTAAAGGTTCCGACGGTCCGGCTGGCTGGATTCTGATTACCGCTGAAAGCATTCTCGCGTATGCCGAACCGGGGACGGAAGAGGACCGATTCGACGCGATACCCAACTTCCGTCGTAGCGGCCCATGCACGAATATCATCGGATAGAAAGCTTCCCCATTGAAACGTGAACTCGTTGTTATAGTCCCAGTGGCCTTTCGATCCCCATATTCGTGTTCCCACCGTTTCTCTCTGCTCACGACCCCTGCCCTTGCCATCAAACAAGACGTTTTTGTCGTCGAGCCCCATGTAATACAGGTCGACTTTCCCCCCAGGGAGAATGTCGAAGGGCCTGACGGCATAAACACCCCAGAAACTGGACGTGGGGTCGGGTGGATCATCGAAGTAGCCCGGATTGTCTAAAGTGCGCCTGAGGGCGAACGTATCGATGGTCCAGTCCCCTAGCAACGACGTAAGACGGAAACCATTGAAGCTCCGGCGAATATTGCGGCCGTCTCGAGCCGAAACCAGGTAATGAGAGCCCAACTCCATTTCTTGACGGCCGGCTCGCAGAGTCACTCTGTTTTTTCCGGACCGCCAAAGGCCGATGTCGAAGAAGCCCTGATGCACGTACAGCTTCTCTTTGTCGAGAAGCGGACGAGGGCCGCCGTTTCTGCCGGTCTCAATACTGCTTCCTAGTTCGCCGAAAAACCGGAATCTCTCACCCAAATGCAAATCCAGGTGTCCGTAATACCGCTGCATGGGATATGCATTTCCAGGCGGGCCGCTTCCCAATCCAAAATTACTGAAGTACTCGCTGCGCTCCCGAATCCAAAGGCCAAAGGAGAGGTAATAATCCTCGTTTTCACGACGAAGCGGGATGTACTTGAACGAATCCAGGAAACCAGCTCGGCACTCGGGGTTTGCAAACTGCGCGTCATCTTCGTTGTACGTCAATCCCGATAGCGCCGGAGGCTGGTCAGGGCACGCTTGTTGCGCTTGATCGACTTGTGCGTCAGCGCTCGAAGCCCACAGAACAAAAAGCAGGCAAGCACTCTCAACCCTGCTCCTTGCAAATCGCAAATGTCCTTTCGCTTTCCTCATATGTTCCTCATTCAGTGGAAGGCCCTTTGCAGACACTACGCAGAGTCCTATCTGTGATTTGCGGCTCAGCATCGCGTAAAAGAGCTAGTTACTGAGCCGCTACCACAGGTCCAGTCGTATCGAAAGGCTCCCTATTCCTATAACGGCGTGATCACAATCTCTTGTTTCGGAATGGAAGTGAGAATGCCCTTTCCGACGCGCAAGTGCTGATCTACAAGCAGCTGAGGCGTATGGGCCATCCATTCCGCAAGAGAAATGTCTTCGTAGTGAGGTGTCTTGAACATTTCCAGAAAGACGAGGTCCGAATCCCCAGTGTTCTCGACATAGTGCGGCATGGATTGCAGGACATAGCCAACGTCCCCCGTTTGAAAATCCATCGTTCTCGCGCGAGACCCAGCTTCAAAAACGGTCATTCGTCCTTTGCCTTTGATGTAGTACTGCCATTCATCGGCGTTCGGATGCCAATGCAACTCGCGAAGACCGCCCGGCTTCACCGTGACCAGTGCGGCCGCAATCGGGGTTATTGGAAAATTCGTCGCGTCGATGATTTTGACTTCTCCGCCTGACGTGACTTTGGTCGGTTTCATCTGGCTGGTACTGAAGTCGAAGCGGTGCCCCAACGTGCCCGTACCCGATGCCGCCTCAGCCTGTTCGGCTTTCAGATCGCCCGGCAGATCAGTCTGAAAGATGAATAGCTCTCTCTTCGGAATGTGGCTGAAGGCAGACGCTGGCACGTTGAAGTTCTTCGCGAGTACTTCTGGGGGGGTGTGTACCATCCAGTCTGTAATCAGGAACGTCTCAAATTCGTTGAAACTGCCGTCGTCGAAGACCAGCAGAAACCTGCACCCGTCGGGGCCTAGACCCTGGATAGAATGCGGCACTCCTTTGGGAAAGAGCCAAAGGTCGCCCTCGCGCACGTCACTGACAAAGCTTTTGCCGCTTTGGTCCACTGCCGTGATTCGGGCATTGCCGTACAGCATGATGGCCCATTCCGCCTCAACGTGCCAATGCAACTCGCGGACGCCACCGGCCGTGAGCCGCATCTCCACGCCGGCGATATCCTTCGAAATGGGCAACTCGCGCACGGTAACTTGCCGGGTCCAACCTCCGCTTTCCACGCGTTTGCGTGACAGAGCGAATGAATACTTAAATGGGGGTACGCCCCCATTGTCTGTCTCAGGGGACCATACCGAGTCGGGGTTTTGCGCCTCGAGTTGAGAGTTCTTTGCCCCAGGATCAGACTCGTTCGACAGGTGATGATCCGGGGAGTGGATCTGTTGGGCCGAGGCAACAGCCAAAGTGCCCGCAGCGGTCAAAACCGTGGAGCCAAAATGAAGCATTCCGCGGCGGGTGATTCGATCATTCTGAGATTCGTTTTCCATGTGTTTCCTTCTGCGGCTCACGCGCCGCCAATAGTCGCGCGGACGCTGCAATTGTAATTAATCGCCAATCGCGACTTGTCAATCCAGGCAGGGTCTCCATTAACACCAACTCGTCCAGCCAGTCCTCTACCGCAAGCCTAACCTGTTCGGGACCGAACAACTCTGTCACCGCGCTGATGAACGCCCCTAGCTCACGATCCGCCATGGTCATCAACTTGGCGAACGTCGGACCGTCACTGTTTGTGAGTTCGTCAACGACACTCGTTTGCGTTTCATCCATCGACATTCTCGATTCGCGAAGCCCAGAACTTTTCCATCTGCCTTGACCGCCAGCGCAGCCCATCCTTTTCTGTAAATCCCACTTGAGGTCGAGTTAACAGTCTCAGTCAGGGATCAACCGAATGTGAATCCAAACGCTTCCCGCCTGAGCTCTTCACCCGAGCGGTTGAGACCTCAGTTCACAGGAGCTGAATTTAAAAACCTTCACCTCCGTTGAGTGGGAAGCGGATAACAAAACGCGCGCCAGCCGCGGGTTCAATCCACATGTCACCGCCGTGGTCGAGAACAGCCTGGCGGGAGAACGCTAGCCCAAGTCCCAACCCATTCTCTTTGCCGGCGGTTACGAACGGTTCGAATACCTTATCGCGAATCTCGTGCGGAATTCCAGGCCCCGTGTCTTCTATTGCAACCAGCACGTAATCGCGGTTTCTCGTGGCCCCAATGCGAACCTCTCCGCCGCCCGGCATCGCTTCAAGAGCGTTCGTAATCAGGTTAAAGAACATCAGCTTCATACGAGAGCGCGCCAGCGGCAACTTTATCTGCCCTGGCACATCGAGCAAGATCTGAACTCTCTGATTATCCATAGCTGCCGCTGCGGCCTCCGATGCTGCAGCAATGATTTCGCGAATGTCGCAGATCTCAGGTGTTGATCTGTTTCCATAGGTCGCGCTGGCGAGGTCTATCAATAATTCCCGCATGCGGCCGGCTGCGCGGTGCATATTAGCGGCGAGGCGTTTCACCTGGTTTGGCGCAGTGTCGAGCGTCATTAACATTTCGGCACCTGCGTAGATTGTCCCCACAGGATTCCGGAGGTCATGGAGGATCGAGGCGGAAAGCCAGCTCGCCTCCGAGCGGCTCTCAGATCGCGCGCGCCAGGGATCCGCCGCATCAGCGATCCCGATGTCCTGCCACCGGACTGCCCAGCTTGTGTCCATAGCCATTTCTTACTCCTTGCTTCGTCCGCTAATCTTTCGGTTTGTTGCTATTATTTCGGCGCACACGCACCGGCTTCGCAAGTGTCGACTTCTGGCTCATGATCCATTCACGGATGTATGCTGGGCAATTCTTGGGCGTGATTCCGTCCGTTTCGCAGCGCTCGAGAGAGTTGATAGGATCCTGATTCGCAACGGTAAGCCTTTTAACTCCAAGATCACGTGACGACCATTCGCTTCCGACCGAAACAGTCTTTCCAACTCGGCTATGCTTTCTGAGTCCATTCGACCACTCACCATAAACCCTACTTCTCCATTTGCCGTCCTTCGAATCTTCAGCATTAGCTTTCTTGAGAGCAATCCCGAGTTCAGTGACAGATTTATTCGGCGACGGCTTTTTCTGGGCCTCATCCTCAACAGCTGATTTCGGAACAAGCACGATCACCGGGAAAAAACGCAACAGCTTACGACAGTCCGGAATGTCGGAAGCCGGCACGGAAGCCACTTTTCATCGAGGAAGCGAATCGCATTTGCGTTGAGCTCCGTCGTGGGCCGCGCAAAAAGAGATGCGGAGTTAATTGCTTTTGACATAGAAATTCCTGTTTACTACCTGGCGTTAGCCCGAACTCAGCCCTACAGCACAGTGCTGGTTCGTCGTTCTCTCAATCTTTTTCTCTGTCCATCAACTCGCGGAC
>Ga0209488_10004650_pt1 | contig 10664 bp, 8 predicted proteins | sample Rivendell_Oct201_8_FD_188349 | JGI IMG/M metagenome (GOLD analysis project Ga0209488, IMG submission 188349) | Vadose zone soil microbial communities from the Eel River Critical Zone Observatory, Northern California, USA -... | ecosystem: Environmental > Terrestrial > Soil > Vadose zone >... | reverse complement strand
GTACTCAGGGAAACTTTTCGACTTGGCTACCACCCCGGCGCTTTGCGCCACCCGAAATCTCTTGATTGCTTCGCCCTATCGGGCTTGCGCTCGCAGCCGCTCGCGTCCCAGGGGAGCCGGAATATCAAACAAGACCACTACTCAGCAATCGGACATTTGACAACGGAAACGCGATTATCGTCCCGGGGCCGCCGCGGGAGCCGGAATTCCTGTCAGGGTCTTTTCGATATTTGCAGCGCGAAGGCGTTCCGCATCGGTCAAGCTGGAGCGATCCAGGCCGAGAGATTCGGGCTCGTTATCGGGAAAACGATACGCCGGGTCGGTACCCTCTTTTTGCTGCACGAAAACCTTGTACACGGCTGGATTGACGAAATCCGATGCCCACGAATAGAACTTTTCTGAAATAACGTCTCCGCGCCGGTCTACCGGCGCAGTACTCAATGAGATCCCGGTCCCGCTTTGCAATGCCCGTTGGGATCCGAAATAAATTGGCTTCAAGCCCGCCAATTGACCCACAGCGGCGAGAAGGCTGAAGTTCACATCGGTCGTCATATCGTTGAGGGTTGGCCCCAGGTAAGGATCGGACGTCGACACTTCCGGTGGAGTCCCTCCCGCATCCAGTAACGCCGACACGTTGGCGGCTCGATGCACCGGACCGTAGGTGCGGAAATGTGCGGAATCGTTGGCCAGAATGCCATCCCAGGTGGTTCCGTAATCGATTGTCAAAACATAACCGGACTTCAACACCTTCGCGGATCCCTGGATGAAACTCTCCGCCCCCGGATTGACATAAGTCACCAGCCCATGCGGGTTTCTCGCCAGAGCACTGGCAAAAACTGTCGCATTTCGACGGAGATGCGCGGCCAGTTCCGGCATCACCGACACCGGTACGTACACTTCCTGAAACTGCAGCGCGTTTGCCGAGTCCTCATACTCCTTTTTCGAAACCAGATTCTCAAGCAGGGCAATCAAGGAAGTTCTTGTCAGATACGTTGTTGGGTTGGCAACTCCGGAGAAGAACTTTTTCTCAACAGCGCTATCGTCGTCTTCGACCGTCTTTGCGAGCTGCCCAGGAAGAAGCCTGCGGATCGTTTGCCAATCCTTCCCGGACAAGGAAGGAACGACGAATGCAACTTCGGCCGTGCCATTGGGCGAAAGAATCACTTTGTGGACGCTGAAGGCATCCGGCAGTTCGTTCGACAGGATGACGCCCTTGAGGCTCCCTGGAGCAATAGCTGCGGTCGGGTCCGTGGCATCGGCGACCCGGGCAGCAAAACGGCTGCCGAATCGTTTGTTGCGCTCGCGCTGCGTGTTGTTCAGGGCAGGTGAGCGGTCATAACAAATGTAGAGCACCTGATTGGCGAACTGCTTCCAGCGGGGGTCTGTGCCACTGGATTTCTGTTCCACATAATCGAGTATCGATTCCGCCATGGCGCCATCGCCAGGACCAAACTCGGCTATTGTGAATTGTTCCTTGTCGCCGAGTGTTCCGGCCATTCGCATGCCTTCCCACATACTAAATATTTGCTCGGCCACCATATGTCCGAACAGGGGAGCCAGCACGATCGGGAAGGTCTGATAGTCGCTGGTGAAGCTCACACGGCCGCTGGAATAATAGCCAAACTTCGGGTGGAACATCACCATGTCCTGATACTCAAGAAATGACGGGAAATAGTCTTTGACCGCGGACTGAGCGCCAGGAGCGATTTGCAATTCCTGGTGGATCTCCCAGCCGTTTCGGACATCGCGAACCGCAGGGGACTGGACGCCGAGGATAAGGCCCGCCGCACAAATCAACACCATTCCAACAAATACAAATCGTCTTAGAGGAAATTTCTTATTAATTCGCATGGCCTGCAGCTTACTTCAAAGCGGAGTTCGGAGGTAACACTTTTGCGACACGGTTCTCTGTATGAATGCGAGTTCCGTCATTATGATTTTCGCGATCAGCGGTATAGTGACGCTCGCCGAAAAAGCGGGACCCGGGCTCAGTTCGATAGGCGTTCGGCGCGAATGCGACGGTCTTGAAAGGAATCGGAATGTATCGACCCAAAATCGCCAACGCAACGGAGGGCCAGGCACCATGACGGCTCCGAATCCTGGGCACCCTGTCGCCTCCGGGCAACCGCGCTCCATCCTGACGTTATTCGATACGGTGACAATGATTGTCGGAATCGTCATTGGCGTCGGTATTTTCAAGTCGCCTTCGATTGTGGCGGGAAACGTCGGGAGTGAGGCTGCTTTCATTGGCCTGTGGTGTGCAGGCGGCGTGTTTTCTCTGATAGGCGCGCTGTGCTACGCGGAACTGGGCAGCTCGCATCCCAATGCGGGCGGCGAGTACTATTTTCTCAGCAAGGCATACGGCGGCTGGCTGGGCTTCCTCTTCGCATGGTCGCGCATGATGGTCATCCAGACGGGCGCGATCGCCGCAATCGCCTTTGTATTCGGAGACTACGCTTCAACATTGCTGCCGCTCGGTGGCAAGAGCTCGGCGATATACGCCGCGGCAGCCATCATTGGGATTACGGCACTCAATGCCGCAGGCACGCGGCAGAGCAAACTCCTGCAAAACGCTCTCACCGTGGTTCTGGGGCTCGCCATTCTCGCCGTCGTGGCGGTGGGCTTCACGGCGCCTTCGGCACCAGCGGTGACCGCACATGCTGCGAATGGAGGATTGGGGTTTACCGGCGTTGCCCTGATTTTCGTTTTGCTGACCTATGGCGGCTGGAACGAGGCGGCGTATCTTACTGCCGAGATGCGTGATACCGGACGCAATATCGCCCGGGCGCTGGTGATCGGCGTCGTGGTGATTACCGTGCTCTACCTTCTTCTCAACCTCGCCTACATGAGAGTGCTGGGACTTGGCGGAATGCAGGCATCGAATGCGGTGGCATCCGATTTGATGAAGGCCACATGGGGCGACCGGGGCGCGTGGCTGCTCGGTATCGCCGTGGTGTCGGCTGCTCTCTCGACGCTCAACGCGACAGTTTTCACCGGAGCGCGAACGAACTATGCGCTGGGCCGCGATTTCGTCATATTTCGTGCGTTGGGACGGTGGAATGACAACGCATTTGCACCCGTCACCGCACTTGTCACGCAAGGCGCGATCTCGGTCGCGCTGGTGGGACTTGCTTCCTTGACGCCCGACGGCTTCCAGACAATGGTTGCCTACACCGCACCGGCATTCTGGCTGTTCTTTCTATTGACCGGCGTGTCCCTGTTTTTCCTGAGGCGCAAGCCAACCCCCAACCCTAAAGCCTTTCGTGTTCCGCTTTATCCGGTGACTCCGATGCTGTTTGTCGCAGGCTGCGCATTCATGCTCTATTCGAGCTTCGATTATGCCCTGAGCCTCAACCCCGGTTCGATTGGTGCAATGGTCGGCATCACGGTGCTCGCCGCCGGCTTGCCGATGCTTGTCTGGGCAAAGCGGGCGGCCGTTTCAATTTCAAATTGAGTTGCCACCCGGCGTCTCGATATGACCGTCGATTGACTATCCTCCCAATTTCGCCCGACCTGAGTTTCTGAGATTTTTAGTCTCAAAAAGCCTAATTTCCAGGGCCCGATGAGACGATGAAATGGAGGAGTACGTGTGCCGATAGAGTCGCCATGCGTGTCTTCCATTGAGGTGTAAATGAAGGAACGGGTGAAGAACCCCAAAAGACTCGGGGATTTTCTGGTGCAAGACGGGAGTCTGACGCCGGAAGCGTTGAGCCGTGCAATCGAATTACAGGATCTGAAGGATAAGGAATTTCGGCTTGGCGAGATTCTGCTGAAAGACGGTTTCGTTTCGAAAGCCCAAATCGGACGTGCTCTCGAACAGATTCAGGGTATCCAGTACGCCGAATGCCCCCCGGAGTCGATCGACGCTGAAGTGCTGGCAATGCTGCCGCAGGCACTCGCCATTCGGTGCTGTGCTTTGCCCTTGAGAATTGAAGATCAAAAACTGGTCGTTGCGATGGCCGAGCCGCAGAATCTCGCGTATCTCAACGAACTGCGATTCAGCGTCGGAATGCCCATCATGCCGCGCTTCAGCTTCCGGGACGACATCCTGGACGGCATCGAGAAATTCTATTCTGAAACGGAATTGAAGGAAGGCTCCCCCGACCAATATAGCGGTAATGAAGTGACCCTCGTGCGGCACGCAGAGGATCTTCAGGATGTGGAATTCATCTCCACCGATACTCAACTTGAAAACAGCGAGGCGCAACGGGAATTGCGTGCCGGTATGCGGCAGCGCACTCCGGCAGTCCGGTTTCTTTCGAACATCATGGCCGCTGCCGTGGAAAAGTCCGCCAGCGATATTCACATTGAGCCCCGCGTCGGAACCACCATCGTTCGCATTCGAGTGGACGGAATTCTTCGCGAGCTCATGACCATGCCTTCCGAATACCAGTCTGCCGTGGTTTCGCGCGTGAAGATTCTTTCCAACATGGATATTTCGGAGCGACGGTCGCCACAGGATGGCCGCTTCCTGATGCAGCATCGTGGGCGGCGTCTCGACCTTCGTGTGTCGACCTTGCCCACGCATTTCGGTGAAAAGGTCGTGATCCGAATTCTCGACCCGCGTTCCACTGTAATCACGCTCGATCAGTTGGGATTTTCCGAACGGCATGCCAACAACCTCAAACGGATCCTGACGTTGCCCCAGGGGATGCTGCTGGTTACCGGACCGACCGGATCCGGAAAGTCCACGACGCTCTATGGAGCTCTCAATCTTCTCCGCTCGCCCCACAACAACATCGTCACGGTGGAAGATCCGGTGGAATACATGCTGGATGGAGTGAACCAGGTCCAGGTTCATGCCAAAGCAGGTTTGACTTTCGCCAGCTGCCTGCCATCGATTCTCAGGCAGGATCCGGACGTCATCATGGTGGGAGAAATCCGTGATGGAGAAACCGCGGAAGTCGCCATGAATGCGGCGCAGACGGGGCATCTGGTGCTGTCGACCTTGCATACAAACGACAGCATTGGTGCCGTGACCCGCCTGCGGGATCTGGGCGTCCCTTCCTACCTGATCGCGGCTTCCGTCACAGGTGTGATGGCGCAGCGGCTGGTTCGCAGGTTATGCACGTGCCGGACTGACAAGCCGGCATCGACAGCGTACCTGCGAAAACTTGAAAAGATCGGCGTCGTGAGGGGAGGACGATTTCATCGCGAATACAGGCCTTTGGGATGCCCGGCATGTGAGAACACGGGATTCAAAGGCCGGGTTGGAATTTATGAAATGCTGCTCATCGAGGGCAATGTGCAGGACGCCATTCATTCCGGGGTCGCCGCCAACGACGTGCTCGCCATTGCCCAGGGAAGCGGCTTCCGCTCGATGCAGGAAGATGCGCTGGAGAAATTGAGTTCCGGAGTGACCTCTCTGGATGAAATTCAGCGCGTCGTTCCCTGGGAGACTACTAAGGCGGAACGATGTTATTCGTGTTCAAAGGAAATACTGGCGCACTTCGTTTTCTGCCCTTTCTGCGGCGAGATCCAGGTCAAGGCGAGTGCAAGGCCGGTCGATAAAGTTCAGGACAAAACAAGGGGGTAAGGAAGAGAAGCATGAAAAAGCACGAATCGCGAGAGGTAGAACGCTACGAGCAACCCTCCAGCCTTTCGGTGGTATACGAAGGAGCCTGCGAGGAAATTCCCGTGCATCCGACGGATTTGAGCACGCGTGGCATGTTCATTCATACGCCAAAGGTTTTTCCCGAAGGCTCGGTTCTGAAGGTTCGTTTTCGCCTTCGCCGGCCGGACTATGAAGTGAATGTTCGGGCCGAAGTCCGTCATTGCATTCCCGGACAGGGTGTCGGCGTGGAGTTTCTCAATTTATCCGGCGAAGCCCAATGGGCGATCGAGGAAGAAATCGGACTCTCGGTCATTCCGTTCCGACGCAGAACGCGCTAGAGATCGAGACAGATACTTTCCGAATCCCGGCGGGTGTGATACATCCGGGTTTCATATGAGGATGCTCGACCGCCTCGCTCGCTGGAAGGAGTCCGGCGCCATTTCAAAGCCGCAGCATGACGCGATTGCGGGTATCGTCCGCAAGGATCGCTTCTCCGTCTACGTCGAACTGAACATTCTGCTGTATCTGGGAGCGCTGTCGATTGCCGGTGGTGTCGCCTGGACCGTACGAGAACACTTCTCGGATCTCGGAGACTTCGCGATTCTCTGTTCCCTTTCCGTGGTGCTCGTTCTTTCCTTCTATTACTGCTTTTCACGTGTATTGCCCTTTTCAATGGGCGAAGTCGAATCTCCGAATCCGGTGGTCGACTACGTGTTGTATCTGGCCTGCGCCCTGTTTTCCGTCACCCTCGGTTACATTGAGTTCCGGTTTGAAGTGCTGAAAGCCGCCTGGGATTACTATCTGCTCGTATCGGCGGCGCTGTTCTTTGTGCTGGCATATCGCTTCGACAACCGGTTTGTGCTGTCGCTGGGACTGTCCACTCTGGCCGGATGGTTTGGTCTGAGGTTCTGGCGGTTTGGCTTCATTTCACCCAGTTCACTGCGCGGCGCCGCGTTGGCATATGGCGCGATCGTTGCGGCGCTGGGCTCTTTTCTTCAGTCGCGCGAAATCAAGAAACACTTCTTCGAGACGTATCTTCACATTGCCGCCAATGTGGTGTTCATGGCCATGCTTTCCGGAGTCGACCGGGATGCGGGCGGTTGGCTGTGGGCTGCCGCCCTTGTTGCGCTCGGAACGTTCGCGGTAATGATGGGGATCCGGAATCGTAAATTTGCGTTTGTGGCGTATGGGACCATTTATCCCTACCTCGGTGTCAGTCTTGAACTTCTTCGGGGCATTCATGACGACGTCACCATACTTTCCTACATTGTTGTTTCAGGAACGGCAGTTGTCGTCTGGCTGGTTTATCTTGCCAGGCGATTTGGTCGCGAATCATGAGGCGCTATTCCCGTGAAGTCGAAGAAAACATCCGCGCCGAACGGCAGCTGCGCGAATGGGCCCGGTCGGGATTGCTGGCGTCGGATGTGTCGGCGTCGTTGCAGGCCGAAGTTTCCGTCGATCTGCGGAGAACAAACGACGCACTTCGACTGACGCTCTTCGCTTTCACAGCGGTGATCCTGATTGCCGCCGTCTGGCTCTTCGGCGAGTTGCTTGGGGTTCACGACTCGACGTCCTTTGCATTCATACATGCGGTGTCGGCACTGGTCAGTTTCGGGCTGGCCGACCTCCTCGTCGCACGCGCCCGGCTCTATCGATTCGGTGTGGAAGAAGCGCTTGCGATAGGTGCCATCGTTCTCCTGGCCGTCAGCGCCGGTGAGTTTGCATCCCCGGATTTTCGGGTGACTTCACAGATCTTGTTCCCGCTGACCGTCGCGTTTGCGGCTGGCTCGATAGGGGCATTGGCTGTCTATCTTCGCTTCGGCTACCTTCTCGCCGCCATTCTATCGATGGCCGCAGCCGCAGCGATTGCATTCCCGCTGGTTGAGTCGCGTGTCGGTGAGCGCGCGCTGGCGGCGTCTGTCTTTCTTTTGGTGTTCTTCATCGCGAAGGAGACGCGACGTCCACATGGAGAGGATTATCCCGGTGACGAGTATGGCGTGATTCAAACGATCGCGTGGTTCGGAATGTATCTGGTGTTGAATCTCCGCCTGCCGGGTGGCGGCGAGTTCCCATTCGCGTTTTATTGGACGACCTATGCGTTGACCTGGTTGATTCCAATCATCGGGCTCACGATGGGAATTCGCGAGAAACAGCGCGAGATGATTCAGGCGAACGTCGTGCTCGCGATCATCACGCTGATGACCAACAAGCCGTATCTTCGAATGGCACGGCATTCGTGGGATCCGATCCTGCTGGGCGTGCTGCTGATGGGCGTTGCGATACTTTTTCGGCGATGGCTCGCGAAAGGTCCGGACAATGCGCAATATGGATTTACAGCGAAGCGGCTGCTCGCCGCAGACCTGCGGGCGGTCCAGCTTGCAGGCTTGGCCTCGGCTGCCATCCAGCCCGGGATGGGTTCTCACTCGTCGCCTTCCAGTCCCGCATTGAAGCCGGGCGGCGGCGAGTCCGGCGGCGGTGGCGCCTCGGGTTCGTTTTAGGACATTCCTGACAAGCTAATTGGAATTCGCCGGAAGTGTGGATGGATTTGGAAGAGGGAACATTGCCCTCCTGAGTCAGGAGGGCAGCGGGATTGCGAAGCAATCCCGCGAGGGGTGGTTCCCTTGGGACCATCTTGAAGATTCGCGCTTTGGAACCACCCCGGCGCTTCGCGCCACCCCTCCTGACTCAGGAGGGGAATCTCTACGTGATCACCAGCCGCAGGAACCGCCGCTTGCCGACTTTAAAGGTTGCGTCAACCGGCTGCGCCAAATCCAGTTCGGCCTTGATGCTGCCGACGCGCTCATCATTCAGGTGAACCGCGCCGGATTCAATCAGCCGCTGAGCCTCCGCGACGGACGGCGCGAGCCCAAGCATCGGCAGTAGCTTGATCAGCCGCACCGGGCCGGCGCCTCTCTCCATCTTCCGGACTTCAATGTCGGTGGGAGTCTCCCGCTGGCTGAAGATCCGATTGAATTCCTCCCGCGCGGCCTGTCCCGCCGCTTTCCCGTGATACTGGCCAATGACCATCTCGGCGAGATCGCACTTCGCATCTTTGGGATGACGTTTGCCCGACTCCACCTCTTGCTTGATCACTTCGATCGCCCGCAGCGTCACATCCGTCGCGAGCTCGTAGTACCGCCACATCATCGTGTCCGATATCGACATGATCTTTCCGAACTGCTCCCCCGGGGCGTCATTGATCCCGATGTAGTTCCCCAGCGACTTGCTCATTTTCTGAATGCCGTCGGTGCCTTCCAGCAGCGGCATCGTGAGCACGACCTGAGATTCCTGTCCATACTCCCGCTGAAGGTCGCGGCCGACCAGCAGATTAAATTTCTGGTCGGTTCCGCCGAGTTCGACATCGGCTTCAAGCGCGACCGAGTCGTAACCCTGCACCAGCGGATACAGCAGTTCGTGCATGGCAATCGGTTGCTGAGTTTTCATTCGATTCGTAAAATCTTCGCGCTCGAGAATGCGCGCCACCGTGTAACGCGAGGCCAGGCGGACGAAGCCCTCCGTGCCGAGCGCGGACATCCAGCGGCTGTTGAAATCGATGATCGTTTTCTTCGGATCAAGAATCTTGAAGATCTGCGCCTTGTAAGTTTCCGCGTTGACGAGAACTTCTTCCTTCGTCAGCTGCTTTCGCGTCGCATTCCGTCCGGATGGATCGCCAATCAGGCCGGTGAAATCTCCGATAAGGAAAATCGCGGTGTGCCCCAGATCCTGAAAGTGCTTCATTTTCCGAATAAGCACCGTGTGCCCCAGGTGGATATCGGGTGCGGTCGGGTCGAAGCCTGCCTTCACGCGCAACGGTTTTCCCGTTTTCTGTGCGCGTTTCAGCTTCGCGAGAAGTTCCTCCTCCCGGATGATTTCCACCGCACCTTTGCGGATGTACTCCATCTGCTCTACGAGCGGTGTTGTGGTGAAATCGCTCATCGACATATCACTCGGCGTCCTTGAATGTCGCATCTCCCGGACAGTACCAGCGCAATGGCTTCGGAATAAATTCGATGCTCTTCCCTCAAAATTCTCGCCGACAACGTTTCCACCGTGTCGTGGTTCAGTACCGGGACTACCGCCTGTTGAATGATCGGCCCTCCATCCAGCTCCGCATTGACGATATGCACCGTACAGCCGCTGTATTTTACTCCGTAATTGAGGGCCTGTTGATGCACGTCGAGTCCGGGAAACGACGGCAGCAGCGCCGGATGAATGTTGAGAATCAGATTTGGATAGGCAGCGAGGAAGACCGGACTGAAGATGCGCATGAAGCCGGCGAGCACGATCAGTCCCACGTCATTTTTCTTCAGCAGGTCGACGAGTTCCATATCGAAGTGTTCGCGTATCTTTCCGCGGGAGGGAACAAAAGCCGAATTCAGGCCCCGTTCCTTCGCCCTTGCCAGTCCCGGTGCAGTTTCGACGTTGCTGATGACGATGGCGATTTCCGCATGGAGCCTGCGCTCATCGATATTTGCGGCGATGGCTTCAAAGTTGGAACCGCGACCGGAAACTAGAATTCCGAGCCTGCGATTCCGCGGCTGCACTTTCATGTGCGATAGGTAACTCGGGGCTCGCCCGGAATGATCTCGCCGATGTGATAGCTGGGCATTTTCAGCGTGGTCGTCAACGCGTCGACGTTGGAGGGATGCACGACGATCACCATGCCGATACCCATATTGGTGGCGCGCAGCATTTCATCGCGTTCGATGTGGCCGATTTCCGCCATCACTTTGCAGAGAGGCAATACCGGCCACGAACCCAGCTGCACCTGTGCCATGCAGTTTTCCGGAAGGATACGATTCAGATTTTCGGTGATGCCGCCGCCGGTGATGTGCGCCAGGCCTTCGACGAGTCCCTTGTCCGCAGCCTCTCGAAGAACCGGTTCGTAGTTGACGTGCGGCTTCAGCAATTCCTCGCCAATGGTCAGTTCAAGGCCGTCGACTTTCGAGGTGACCGTATATCCGGCGATTTCGAAGAAGAGTTTTCGCGCCAGCGAGTACCCGTTGGTATGAAGACCAACCGACGGCAATCCAATCAACACGTCGCCATGCCGGATGGACCGGCCATTGATGACTTTCGCACGGTCGACCACTCCGACAATGAATCCGGC
>Ga0209488_10004649_pt1 | contig 10665 bp, 15 predicted proteins | sample Rivendell_Oct201_8_FD_188349 | JGI IMG/M metagenome (GOLD analysis project Ga0209488, IMG submission 188349) | Vadose zone soil microbial communities from the Eel River Critical Zone Observatory, Northern California, USA -... | ecosystem: Environmental > Terrestrial > Soil > Vadose zone >... | reverse complement strand
CAGCCGGTGGAGGAGGGGGAACAATGAGAGATGATGTGGACCGAGACCTAGCTGAGTCTTCCGTCTTCCCCGGGGACCTGAGCCGGCTCACAGCCCTAAGCGACGGTGTCTTCGCCGTCGCGCTGACACTCTTGGTTCTCGACGTCAAGCCGCCCCAAGTGAACCCGGCGCTTCTGGGGTCGGCCGTCCTCGCGATGGCTCCGCGGCTAGGCATATTTGCGTTGAGTTTCGCGATCGTTACTTACTACTGGGTTTCCCACCATTCTGTGTTCACGTATGTCCGTACCACCGACCGCGGCCTTCTTTGGCTCAATATGCTGTTTCTCTTCACGATCGTCGTGTTGCCATTTTCTGCAGCGGTGCTCGCAGATTATCCCCGTACAGCGCCGGCGATCGCGCTGTACGGGACGAATGTGGCGCTCTGCTCTGTCGCGTTATCTGTCGCGTGGTGGTACGCAGTCGCCAAGAGGCTCAGCATAGACGTGCAAGGGGTGGAGCTTCGTCACGTTGCAGTTCGAACGGCTGTTTCGCCGATACTCGCACTCCTCGGCGTGGCTGTTTCCACCATAGCTCCAGTCATTAGCCTTGTTCTGTTCGTCGCAATTCCGGTGGTATACGGAGCGACCGCAGGTCGATATCGCAAGAACCGACGCAATAAGAGGCAGCACTCAGGCTGAAGCTCTGGGATATCGCTGACTACGACCGAACGGATTGACTTTGAGGGGGTTAACCTCATGAATAAGACACTTGTTTTTTGGCCTGTAGCTATCCTCACCGCCTGCACCTCCGCCCCCTACGCTCTCCGCGACATGGGCTCGTTCCACGTCGGCGGGCGCGATGTGGAGATCAGGGGGAAGCCGGCGAAGGAGGTGGTGTTCACGCCCGGAGGCGTTCCGGCGAAGGTCGATCTCAACGGCACGTATTCGGTCGAGGCGATGTACGTGCAGTATTTTCTTCCGGCGAACCGCCGCGGGGCGGTGCCGCTCTTGATGTGGCACGGCGGGGGTCTGACAGGCGTCACCTACGAGACGACGCCCGACGGCCGCGAGGGCTGGTTGAATTTCTTCATCAAGCAGGGCTGGGACGTGTACAACTCGGACGCGGTTGAGCGCGGCCGTGCGGGCTGGGCGATGTATCCGGATATTTTCAAAGGCGAGCCGGTGTTTCTCGCGAAGGCGAATCCCTTCGAGCGTTTCCGCATCGGGCAGGGCGCGGGTTCCTACAGCGCGGATCCCGCGAAGCAGAAGCTGATGCCGGCGAGCCAGTTCCCGGTCGCGGGCTACGACAATTTCGTGAAGCAGAACGTGCCGCGCTGGACGACGACCGACGAGGCGATTATCCGCGCGTATACGGCGCTGGTGGATCGCGTGTGCCCCTGCGTGATTCTCTTTCACTCGCAGGCCGGGCAGTTCGGTTTCAAGGTGGCGCAGGCGCGGCCCGACAAGGTCAAAGCGCTCGTCGCGGTCGAGCCCGCGGGCGTCGGCGACGCGAAGCAGGCGGCGGTTCTCAAAAACATCCCGACGCTCGTCGTCTACGGGGACAATATCGCACTCGACTCGCGCTGGCCGCAGATCCGGAAGAACGGCGTCGAGTTCGTCGGCGAGATCTCGAAAGCGGGCGGCAGGGTCGATATCGTCGACCTGCCGAGCGTGGGCATGCGCGGCAACTCTCACATGCTGATGATGGACAGGAACAACCTGCAGGTCGCCGGCCTCATACAGGACTGGCTGGCGAAGCAGGGGCTCTACCGCTGAGGGATCGATGCGCCGCTTTGTTCTCGCATTAGCGCTTTCGCTGGCCCTGACCGGCTGCCCGCTCACGCCCAAGCTCAACGAGACGACGTCGCCCACGCTGTACTTCACCGTCTGGTTCCAGAACGCCTCGCACAATTCCGACTCTGACGAGATTTCGCTTGTTGTCGGCGTGGCGAACCCGAACAAGTGCATCTTCGTCGCGTCGCCGTTCCTGGTGCGGGTGATGGGTTCCGATCCCGGCGGCGTCGCCCGGCTCGACGTGAGCAACCAGGGCAACAACAGCCTGCGGGTCCTGAATACCCTCTCCAAGGCCACACCGCCGCCGGGATCGCCTACACAGGGAGATCCGGTATTCGGCACTTTCGCCAATCCGGGATCGCCGTTCGATCCGAACGCCAACGGCTCGCAGCTGAGCTACTTCGACTTCGACGCGCAAAAGGGCGGGCCCGTATTCAACGTCGCCAACCAGGAGGCGACCTTCGAGTTCGTCGCAGGCCAGCCGCCCGACGGCGTGTTCCTGGTCGAGGCCGTCAACGCCTCCGGCTTGTTTTCGCGCATCATCAACTACAGAATCAGGTTGGCGGGCAGCGCGCCGAGCCAGCAGCCCGGGAAGCCCTGCAGCTAGCGGCAGAACATGGCCAAACTCTCTGAACGCAATCCGGGCTCGGCTCCCGGCGATTGGTACATCGACCGCCGCTGCATCGACTGCGGCGCCTCGCGCGAGCTCGCGCCCGGACTGATCGTCCACCGCAGGGGGAAGTCCGTATTCGCGCGGCAGCCCGCGAACGAGGAGGAGGAACGCGCCGCATTGCGCGCGGTGCTGGTCTGCCCGACCGCCTCGGTCGGCACCGAGAGCCATCGCTCGCAGCCGCCCGATCTTTTTCCGCAGGAGCTTGCGCCGGGCCTCTACCGCTGCGGCTACAACGCGGAGTCCTCTTTCGGTGCGCACGCCTACTTCGTGAAACGCCCCGAAGGCAATCTGCTCGTCGACTCGCCCCGCCACGTCAAGAAGCTCGTTCAGAATCTGGAAGATCTCGGCGGGGTGAGCGACATCCTGCTCTCGCACCAGGACGACGTCGCTGACGCCGGCCGCTACGCGAAGCATTTCAGTGCGCGGGTCTGGATACACGAGGACGACGCCCGCGCCGCGCCTTACGCGACCGATCTGCTGCGGGGCGGCGAGCCCGCGGAGATCCGCGAGCGGCTTCTGGCGATCCCCGTCCCGGGCCACACCAAGGGCAGCGTGGTCTACCTGCTCGAAGAGACGTATCTCTTCACCGGCGATTCACTCGCCTGGAGCCGCGAGCGCGAGGACCTGGTCGCGTTTCGCGACGCGTGCTGGTATTCCTGGAGCGAGCAGAAAAGCTCGCTCGCGAAACTCGCCGACCGCCGCTTCGAGTGGGTGCTCGCCGGGCACGGCGGAAGCATCCGGCTGCCGGCGGAGGAGATGCGCGCGCGCCTGCGCGCGCTAGTGGACCGCATGTGAGCGCCCAGGAGCTAGGAGGACGAATGAAAAAAGAAGTCGTACGCTTTTCCCGCGCCGCGCTGATCGCCGGCGGATTCGCAATCTGCAGCGCCCTGGCGCAGTCGCCGACGAAGCGGGACTTCGACGCGGAGGCCCAGGCTGCGGTGCAGTCGGCGAAAGACGCCGCCGGCTTCGAGTTCCTCGGCACGCTGGTGCGCGTCTGCCTCCTGCCCCAGAGCGGCGGCGAGGACGCTAGCGACGTCGTCCCGGCGTACGTCGCGAACCCCGCGAAGGCCCCTGAGCGCGACAGCTGGTACGCGGAGCCCGCCAGGGTCTTCGACAATCTGTACTTTGTCGGCGGCAAGATCCACTCCTCGTGGGCCCTGACCACGCGCGAGGGGATCATCCTCATCGACACGATCTATCCCTACAATTCCGAGGAGCTGATCGTCGGCGGGATGAAGAAGCTCGGCCTCGATCCGAAGGGCATCAAGTACGTGCTCGTCTCGCACGCGCATGCCGACCATATCGGCGGCGCGGAGATGCTGCAGTCCCGCTACGGCGCGCGCATCGTTATGGGCGGGCCCGACTGGGATCAGGTCGCGAGGTTCCCGAACCGCTACAAGACCATGTCGCCCAAGCGCGACATCGTCGCCACCGACGGCATGAAGATCACGCTCGGCGGCGAGACCGTGACCGTGTGGCTGACCCCCGGCCATACGCCGGGAACGATCTCCTACACTTTTCCCGTGCTCGACCGCGGCAAGCGCCTGAACGTGGCGTACTCGGGCGGCACGGCCTTCAATTTCGTCAACAACACGCCCGACCCGGGAATCCGGAATTTCCAGACCTACATCGACTCGCAGCGGCACATGGCCGAGAAGGCCGCCGCTACCGGCGCGACCGTGCTCCTCTCGAACCACTCGGAGTTCGACAACGCATACAACAAGAACCGCATGCTCGCGGGCCGCGGCGACGGGCCGCACCCCTACGAGATCGGGGCCGACTGGGTGCAGCGCTATTTCCGGGTAATGCAGGGCTGCGCGCGCGCGGCCCAGATCAGGCTGGAGCAGAAGGCGGTCCGATAAAGCAGTGCATGATCCAGGAGGCACCATGTCGATGAGAAACGTATTCGTCACGATTGCATTCGCGGTCTTCGCAGCAGGCGTCGCAGCGGACGCCGGCGCCCAGCAGCGAAGGGAAGGACCCTGCGCGGCGGACGTCAAGAAATTCTGCGGCGACGTCAAGCCGGGGCAGGGCGCGATCGCGAAATGCATGAAGGCGCACGAGGCCGAGCTTTCCCCCGCGTGCCGGGAAACTTCGAAAGCGCGCGCGGAGAAAGCCGAGAGGGTGCGCGAGGAATGCAGGGCCGACGCGGAGAAATTCTGCAAGGGCATTGCGCCCGGGGGCGGGCGCATCCTGTCCTGCCTGAAGAGCCGGCAGCAGGAACTCCAGCCCGCGTGCGCGGCGGAATTCAAGCGCGCGAAGTGACCGGCGCGCTCAAAATCCGTCCCGCCATCGTGGCCGATGCGGCGTCCCTTCTCGCCATCTATCGGCCGTTCGTGGAGTCGACCGCTGTCTCGTTCGAAACCATCGCGCCGACGACGGATGAGTTCGCCGCCCGGATCGCAAAGGCGGTCGCGGGCTGGCAATGGCTGCTCGCCGAAAGAACCGGGCAGTGCGTCGGCTACGCATACGGCTCCGCCCACCGCGAGCGCGCCGCTTACCGCTGGTCAGTCGAAGTGTCCGCCTACGTGCATCCGGGCCATCACCGCCAGGGCGTGGGGCGCGCCCTGTACGAGCGGCTGCTGGAAGACCTTGCGAGCAAGGGTTTCTGCAACGCGTATGCGGGCGTCACGATGCCCAATGAAGGTAGCATCGCTTTGCACCGGAGAATGGGCTTCGAATCCATCGGGGTCTTCAAGGCCGTGGGCCGCAAGTTCGGAAGATGGCACGACGTCGCCTGGTTTCAACGGTCTCTGCGAAGCTCGCCGCCGCAGGAGTAACACCCCACCCTGACACATCGAGGTAATGCCTATGTGCAGAAACATCAAGACCCTCTTCAACTTCGAACCGCCCGTGACGGACGAGGAAATCCACGCGGCCTCGCTGCAATTCGTGAGGAAAGTGAGCGGCTTCAACAAGCCATCCAAAGCGAACGAAGCCGCGTTCCTCGCGGCAGTCGACGAGATAGCCGGAGTTTCCAGAAGCCTCCTCGACTCGCTCGAGACGAACGCAGCGCCGAGGAACCGCGAAGAAGAGGCCGCCAAGGCACGGGCACGCGCCGCCCAGAGGTTCGCGCCGACCTGAGCCGTGCCGCGGATGGAACCTTTTCGGTCGCGCAGACGTGTAAGCTAGGTTATGCCGCCTGTTTTGCCGTTCCGCCGAACCCGGTCCGCCGTGTCGCCGTACCGCCGCGCCCGGCCCGACGCGTTGAACTTCGAGGATTTGCTGCGCCCGCAGGTCGAGTACCTCTACCGGCTGGCATGGCGATTCACCGGCAGCGTGGCCGACGCTGAAGACCTCGTTCAGGACGTATTGATCAAGCTCTTTCCCCGCACCCAGGAGCTGCTCGAGATCGAGAAGCTCCGGCCCTGGCTCGCCCGGGTGCTCTACAACCAGTTCGTCGACTCGGTCCGCCGGCAGGCTCGCTCGCCAATCGTGGAGCTCGCGACCGCGGCCGAGGGCGACGACAACCCCCTCGATACCCTGCCGACGACGAGGGACGGCCCGGAAGAACAGGCCGAACGCAGCGGGTGGCGCGAGCGCATCCTGCGCGCCCTCGACCGGCTCAATGCCGAACAGCGCGCGGTGGTCACGATGCACGACGTCGAGGGGTACAGCCTCGAAGAGCTCGAAACGATGCTGGAGACGCCGCTCGGCACCCTCAAGTCGCGCCTGCACCGGGCGCGCCAGCGGTTGCGGGCGCTGCTGCCGATGGAACCTTTTTCCGCCGGCGAGCGTGTTAAAGGGTAGGAGAACCTATCAGATGGAATGCAGCGAATTCGCAATGCGGTTGGACGACTTGCTCGACGGGGGGCTCGACGCCCTCCAGCGGAAGTCGGTTCAGGAACACCTGGAGCGTTGCCCGGACTGCCGCCACCAGCACGAGCAAGCGCTGGCGGTGCTGGAAAGCGTGCGCAAACTTTCCCCGCCTGCGATGCACCCGGGCTTCATAGACCAGGCGCTGTCGCGCGCGACCCGCCCGGCGGCCGGCGGGGCACGATCCAAGTGGCGCCCCATCGTTGGTATGGGGCTCGCGGCGTCGCTGGTGCTGGGCGTGGCGCTCGGCGTGTTCCTCGCCACGCAGCCGGAACCGGTGCACGCAGTGGCGTTGACGATCGACCGGCCCGAGACCGTGCGCCTCATGTTCAACAGCGCGAAGCCGCTGAAAGCCGCCACATTGAGCCTCGCGCTGCCAGAGAACGTCGAGCTCGTCGGCTACAGCGGCCGGCGCGAGCTTTCCTGGCAGACAGATTTGCGCGAAGGCGGGAACCTGATGCAGCTTCCCCTGGTCGTGCGCGGAGCTACGAAGGACGATCTCGTGGCGAGCCTGTCGCACGGCGGGAGCAGCAAGATGTTCAGGCTGAAGATCGAAGTCGCGGGCAGTTCTGGAATGTAACGCTGGGCCGGTGGGAGGGAAGTCATTTGCAAGCAGGAGGTGCATCATGAAACGATTCACAAGGTATGCGATCGGTACGATTCTCGTCCTCGGGACGTCGAGCGCGTGGGCGCAGCAGCGCGATCTCGAGGTGACGATGGATGTCGTGCCCGCCAATGCGTCCGCCGGCGCCGCCGGCGAGATCAAGCTGCCCATCACGCTGCCCGACACGGCGTCGCCCCGGGCGCAGGAAGCCTCGGCCTTCGGCCTCGGAACCGCAAACGCGGCTCGCGACAAGGGGGATGTCAGCGGCCGCGAGTTCGGACAAGGGGTATCCGAGGCGGCGCGCCAGCGCGACCACCCGACGCCTACGCCGCCAGGGCGCCCGTAACGCACTCGTTCCAATGAATGCGCGCCCTGCCGTACACTCCGGCGGGTGCGCGCGTTTATTCGTCGTCGAAGGACGCAAAGGGGAAAAAAAAGCGACTCTCGGCTTTCCTGCCTCGTCGTCATCGTTTTACTCCTGAGTATCGTTCCGGGGCAGCCAGTCCGCGCCGCCGCGGACGGCGCGCAGCCTTTCGAGGAGGGCGTCCGGGCGTTTCGCGCGGGCGACTACCCGGCGGCGCTTCAATCGTTCCTCGATGCGCTCGCGGAGGGCTTGGACACTCCCGGTCTGCACTACGACCTCGGAACGACGTATTACCGGCTGGGCCGCTACGCGGAGGCCGAGCGCGAGTTCCAGGTGCTCGCGCCTGATCCGAACTGGGCCCCCCTCGCCCACTACAACCTCGGCCTGACCGCGCAGCGCGCGGAACGCCCGCAGCAGGCGCTGGAATACTTCGGGCAGGCGTACCGCGCGACCACCGACCCGAACTTGCGCACTCTCGCGGCTACGGCCCTCGAACGGCTCGGCGGTGCGCTGCCCTCGCCGGAGACGAGCGCCGTGGTCTCCCTGGCCGGCGGCTACGACAGCAACGCGACGCTGTCGCCGGACGCGGCCACGGCCGGAGTCAGCCACCAGGGAGACCGATTCATCGAGGCGCTGGCCGCGGCGACCCAGCGTCTGGCCGGAAACAGCGCGCGCGGGTGGGTTGCCCACGGCAGCCTGGTCGTGCGGAAGTACGCGGATCTGAGCCAGTTCGACCTCGCGGGGTCGCGCGCCGGCTTGAGCTACGAGACCGATTCGGGTCGCGTGCAGACCAGCGTCGGAGCTTATCTCGACACCGCGTACATCGGCGGTGATCGCCTCGAGCAAGTCGCGTCGGTCGATGTGCAGGCGCGCAGGCGCCTGGATGCCGGCGGCGAACTGCGGGGGCGCTATCAGCTCGGGCACACCGCCGGCGGCGGCGGCTTCGAGTATCTCGACGGGTGGCAACAGCGTTTGTCGGCGGACGCGGGGTTCGCGCCGGGGAACGCCTTTGTGCGCGTCGGCTATCAACTCGAGCTCAACAATCGCAGGGATCTGCAGCAGGGCAGCGAATTCTTCAGCGTCTCGCCGACGCGGCATTCGCTGTTCGCGAGCGTCGCTGTGCGCGACATCGCCGGCTGGCAGGCCGACGCGCGCGGCGAATACCGCGTCAGCCGCTACCGCGATCCCAATCTTATCGACGGGGGCGCCCTGGGCATCCTCGAGGTCAAGCGCAAAGACGACCGTTTCGGGTTCGCCTTGCGCGCAAGTCGCCGCTTGGCCCCTCTGTGGCGTGCGTTCGTCGACTACAGCTACTATCGAAACCAGTCGAACCTGGACACCTACGACTACGGCCGCCAGCAGTTGATGGTCGGTGTCGAAGCTGCTCTGGAAAAATAGGCTCGGAGTCTTTTCTTTGTAATAGGATGGGAACTCGTAACTGACTGCCGCCTGGGGAGGGGCGCAATGGAAGGTACAAAGCCAATCGAAACCGGAGAGGATCCCCTCGCCCCCTATCGCGAGCGGATCATGTACGGCCTCGCGAGCGCCGTAGTGGTTTGCCTCCTTCCGTTCGCCGTCAACGCTTTCGTGCAGGGGAACCCTGCGTTGGGGGCGGGAATTGTGTGCGCGGTGCTTGTTCTCGGCATCGACGCGTTCGCCATCTACCTGAAGAAACCTCCGCCCATTCCGCTGATCCTGCTTCTTGTCCCCATTGTGGCGGGCACGGCGATTTCCCTCAAGACCCAGGGCTTTTTCGGCGCGCTGTGGTGCTATCCCGCGGTGCTGCTCTTCAGTTTCGCGCTTTCGCGGCGCGTGGCCAATGCAGGCAGCATTTTGCTGCTTCTGATCATCAGCGCGCTGGTGTATCACTACATCGGCCTTGCGTTCACCATTCGATTTTTCGTCACGCTGACGCTCACCATCATCCTCGCCAATATCGTCCTGAGCATCGTCGTCGACCTGCACCGCAGGCTCCTCGACCAGGCGCTCGTGGACCCGCTGACCGGCGTCTTCAACCGACGCCACATGGAGCGCTCCTTGAGCGACGCCATCGAACGGCTGCGGCGCAACTCGGCCCCGACTTCGCTTCTGCTGATCGACGTCGATCGCTTCAAGAGCATCAACGATCAATTCGGCCACGCGAAGGGCGACAGCGTGCTGAAGGGCATCGTCTCGCTGATCGAAAAACGCTCGCGCAAGCTCGACCTGCTTTTTCGCATCGGCGGCGAGGAATTCATGTTGTTGCTGCCCGACACGCAGGAAGCCGCGGCGGCCCTCGTCGCCGAGGAGCTTCGCGCTTCGACAGCGGAGTCGCATCTGCTCGAAGACTGGCAGGTGACGCTGAGCATAGGGGTCGCCGAGCTTCGACCCGGCGAATCACCGGACTCCTGGATGAAGCACGCCGATGACGCTCTGTATGCGGCCAAGAAGGCGGGCCGCAATCGGGTGGTTTGCGCCGGGCTGCCCTGGCCCCGGCCGGCCCCGACGCTCCCCGGCGCGGAAGCGCAGGTCTGAGGCGGTGCGTCCGGGCGCGGCGCTTGACGCGGCCGGAGTGCGCGTGTATAAGGAGCGCGCAGGATTCTCCAAGTCGAGATCGTCTGGTCCAGCTGTAGCCGCTTACGCACGCTCATCTCATCAGGTCGCCGTTTTTTCTCTCCCCTTGAAGTTCCCGCGCTCCGGGCGAAAGCCCATTTACAATTTTTTTTAGGAAATGTGCAAATGAGTACAGGTACGGTCAAGTGGTTCAATGACTCCAAGGGTTTCGGGTTCATCACCCCGGACGGCGGCGGCAAGGATCTGTTCGCGCACTTCTCGGCGATCCAGGGCAGCGGCTTCAAGTCCCTGAAGGAAAACCAGAAGGTGTCGTTCGATGTGACCGCCGGCCCGAAAGGCGATCAGGCCGTCAACATCAAGCCCATCGCGTAACAAGCGACGCAGGCCGAGAAAAAAGCCCGGGCAGCCGGGCTTTTTTCATTGGAGGACCGAAAGAGGGAAGGTTGCGTTTGCTCGCCGCGAACGCCTCTTCCTCGACAGAACGGGGGCGCTTCTATATCCTTTCGGCTCCATGGACAAGCGAAAAGCATGGCGGGAGCAGGAGCAGCAACTGGTCGAGCGGTGGAACGCCGCGGCGAGCCGGTTCCGCGACGCCCAGGCGGCTTTGTCGTCTCCGTCTTCGGAGAACGGCGATGCCGCGCCGCACGAAGAGAAGGTGCTGAAGGCCAAGGCGGCCCGGGCCGAGCTCGAGGCCGTGCGAAAGCAGGTGGCGCGCCTTAAGGTGGAGTTCAGCGCAGGAAAACGCTACTAGGGAGGCGCAGGCGCCTGCGCTCCGCGCACCCGGGCGCTACTCGTCGCTGCGGATCTCGGGATAGGCGTCCTTCGCGTCGTGACGCTTCCCGCCTTCGTCGTACCAGTGGAGCTTCCCCGGAGTCTCGCCCTT
>Ga0209488_10004648_pt1 | contig 10667 bp, 9 predicted proteins | sample Rivendell_Oct201_8_FD_188349 | JGI IMG/M metagenome (GOLD analysis project Ga0209488, IMG submission 188349) | Vadose zone soil microbial communities from the Eel River Critical Zone Observatory, Northern California, USA -... | ecosystem: Environmental > Terrestrial > Soil > Vadose zone >... | reverse complement strand
ACTGGCCGGTCGAGCTGACCCGGCGTGCTCCGGGCGCGCTGACCCAGGCCCGGCGAGAGCTGGCGCGCCAGATCGATCAGGTCCGGCTCGCCCAGTTCCTGCTCTTCCGCCAGGGAGCGCGCCTGAAGCAGCACGCGCGAGCCCGGGGCGTCCGGCTGATCGGTGACCTGCCGTTCTTCGTGTCCCCGGACTCGAGTGACGTGTGGGCGAATCCCGAGCTGTTCCTGCTGGACGAGCGGCACCGGCCGCGTGTCATCGCCGGAGTCCCGCCCGACTACTTCAGCGCCGCCGGCCAGCTCTGGGGCAACCCCGTCTACGACTGGGAGGCACTGCGCGGCACCGGCTACCGCTGGTGGATTGATCGCCTGCGCGCGTTGCTCGTCCACGTGGACGTCATTCGCCTGGATCACTTTCGTGCGTTCGCCGCCGCCTGGCACGTGCCGGCCGGGGCGTCGACGGCTCAGCCGGGCGCCTGGGTGCCCGGGCCCGGGGCCGAGTTCTTCGGTGCGGTCGAACAGGAGCTGGGAGCGCTCCCGTTCATCGCGGAGGACCTGGGACTGATCACCCCTGATGTCTACGCTCTCCGCGACCACTTCCGGGTGCCCGGGACGCGAGTCCTCCAGTTCGCCTTCGACGGCCACGAGGACAATCCGTACCTGCCGAACAACTATGTGGCGAATACGGTGGCGTATACCGGCACCCACGACAACCCCACGACCTCCGAGTGGTACGAGGAGCTGCCGGACGACCAGCGACGGAACTTCTGGAGCTGCGTGAAGCGTTCCGGGGGTGATAGCCGCGAGGGGGTGGCCGCGCTGATCAGTCTGGCGTGGTCCTCCATCGCCGCGCTCACGATCGCTCCGCTCCAGGATGTACTCAGCCTCGGTCGAGGCGCCCGGATGAACGTGCCCGGCCGGGCTCAAGGCAACTGGCGCTGGCGCTGCACGGAGCAGGCGCTGGCGGGACCGGCCTTCGAGTGGCTGCGAGAGCTGACGACCACCTCGGGCCGCTCGATCACATGCTCCGCGGAGGTGACACGATGAAAGCCACGCAGATGCTCCAGGACCTGGGCCAGAGCCTCTGGCTCGACAACATCACCCGCGACCTGCTCGACCGCGGGACGCTCGGGCGCTACATCGACGAGCTGTCGGTCACCGGGCTCACCTCCAACCCCACGATCTTCGACCACGCCATCAAGAACAGCACCGCCTACGACGCCGCGATCCGCCAGAAGGTCAAGGCAGGCAAGGCCGGCGAACCGCTGTTCTTCGAGCTGGCGCTGGAAGACCTGACCCGGGCCGCCGACCTCTTTCGCCCGATCTGGGACAAGACGAACGGCGTGGACGGTTGGGTGTCGCTGGAGGTGTCGCCGCTTCTGGCCTACGACACGGCGAGCACGCTGGCCGCCGCCCGGGATCTGCACGCGCGGGCCGGCCGTCCGAATCTTCTAATCAAGATTCCCGGCACCCGGGAGGGCCTGCCCGCCATCGAGGAGGCGATCTTCGCCGGAGTGCCCATCAACGTGACCCTGCTCTTCTCGCGTGAGCAATACCTGGCCGCCGCCGAGGCGTTCATGCGCGGGATCGAGCGGCGCATGGCCGCCGGCCTCAGGCCGGATGTCGGCTCGGTCGCCTCGGTGTTCATCAGCCGGTGGGATGCCGCGGTTGCGAACAAGGTGCCCGCCGCGCTCCGCAACCAGCTGGGCATCGCGATCGCCAAGCGCACCTACAAGGCGGCGCGTGACCTGCTCGGCTCGCCGCGCTGGCAGCGCGCCTACAACGCCGGCGCCCGCCCGCAGCGCCCGCTGTGGGCCAGCACGGGCACCAAGGACCCGCGGGCCTCCGACGTGCTCTACGTCAAGGCGCTGGCCGCGCCGCTCACCGTGAACACCATGCCCGAGGGTACGCTTAAGGCCCTGGCCGACCACGGCGAACTGGGTGCGATCCTGCCGGCCGACGGCGGTGACTGCGAGGAGGTGCTCGCGCAGTTCGCGAAGGCCGGGGTCGACGTCGAGGCGCTGGCCAGCCAGCTCCAGGACGAGGGGGCGAAGGCCTTCGTGAAATCCTGGCATGAGCTCATGGAGGTGATCGTCTCCAAGAGCGCCGACCTCGGGAAGGCGGGCTGAGCGCCATGAAGGTCCTCGTCATCGACATCGGCGGGACCCACGTGAAGCTCCTCGCCACCGGGCAGGACGAGCCCGTGAAGTTCGTCTCCGGGCCGACGCTGACCCCGGCTCTGATGGTGGCCGGGGTGAAGAAGCTCGGACGCGGGTGGAAGTATCAGGCGATCTCGATGGGGTACCCGGGGCTCGTGCTTCACGGGCGGGTGGTCGCGGAACCACACAACCTGGGCCGGGGATGGGTCGCCTTCGACTATCGCGCCGCGTTCGGGCGACCGGTCAAGATCATCAACGATGCGGCGATGCAGGCCCTGGGCAGCTACAAGGGCGGCAAGATGCTCTTCCTCGGCCTCGGCACCGGACTCGGCAGCGCCCTCGTCGTCGACGGGATCGTCGAACCGATGGAGCTCGGCCACCTGCCCTACCGGAAGGGCACCTACGAGACATACGTCGGGCAGCGCGGCTTGGAGCAGCGGGGAAAGAAGAAGTGGCGCCGCCACGTCGCGGAGGTGGTGGCCGGCCTGATCGCGGCCCTCGAGCCCGACGACGTGGTGCTCGGGGGTGGGAACGTCAGGAAGCTCAAGGAGCTGCCGGCCGGGTGCCGGGCCGGCGACAACGCCAACGCCTTCGTCGGAGGGGGTCGCTTGTGGGAGCAAGCGGCCGGGTCCAGGACTCCCGCCCGGCCGAGACTAGTCCGCAACGATCAGCAGAAGAGGAAAGGAATCGCGTCATGACCACCGGAATCGCGCCACTGACCGCACGGCCGGCCTGGAGAGCCCTCCAGGCCCATCACGAGAAGACCCGGGACCTCCATCTCCGGACCCTCTTCGAGCAGGACCCCAAGCGAGGCGAGCGCCTGACCGCCGAGGCGGCGGGCCTCTACCTCGACTACTCGAAGAATCGGATCACCGACGAGACGCTCGATCTCCTGATGCAGCTGGCGGAGGAGTCCGGCCTGCGGGCCCGCATCGACGCCATGTTCGCCGGGGAGAAGATCAACGTCACGGAGAACCGAGCGGTTCTCCACGTGGCGCTCCGGGCGCCGCGGGGCACGTCGATCGTCGTCGACGGCGAAAACGTGGTGCCGCAGGTCCACGCGGTGCTCGACAAGATGTCCGCATTCGCCGAGCGGGTGCGCAGCGGCGCGTGGAAGGGCCACACCGGCCGGCGCATCCGCAACGTCATCAACATCGGGATCGGCGGCTCCGACCTCGGCCCGGTGATGGCCTACGAGGCGCTGCGGCACTACAGCGACCGGGCCATGACGTTCCGCTTCGTGTCCAACGTCGACGGCACCGACTTCGTGGAGGCCACCCGCGATCTCGATCCCGCGGAAACGCTCTTCATCGTGTCCTCGAAGACCTTCACCACGCTCGAGACGATGACCAACGCGCAGAGCGCGCGCGCGTGGTCGCTCGGAGGGCTGGGCGGTGACGTGGCCGCGGTGGCCAAGCACTTCGTGGCGGTCTCGACGAACGCCCAGAAGGTGGCCGAGTTCGGCATCGACACCGCGAACATGTTCGGCTTCTGGGACTGGGTCGGCGGGCGGTACTCCATGGACTCGGCGATCGGGCTGTCGACGATGGTCGCCATCGGTCCCGACGGGTTCCGGGCCATGCTCGACGGCTTCCACCAGATGGACGAGCACTTCCGCACCGCACCGTTCGAGCGCAATGTGCCCGTGCTCATGGGCCTGCTGAGCGTCTGGTACAACGACTTCTTCGGCGCCCAGACCGTGGCGGTGCTGCCGTACGAGCAATACCTGAAGCGGTTCGCCGCGTATCTGCAGCAGCTGACGATGGAAAGCAACGGCAAGCACGTCACCTTCGAGGGGGTCGAGGTGACGTATCCGACGGGCCCCATCTACTGGGGGGAGCCGGGGACCAACGGCCAGCACTCCTTCTATCAGCTGATCCACCAGGGGACCCGGCTGATTCCTTGCGATTTCATCGCGTTCACGACGCCCCTCAACCCGCTCGGCCCGCACCACGACATCCTGGTGGCGAACGTCCTGGCCCAGACCGAAGCCCTCGCGTTCGGCAAAACCCGTGAGCAGGTCGAGGCCGAGGGTACCCCGGCCCGGCTCGTGCCCCCCCGGGTCTTCGAGGGCAACCGCCCGTCGAATACGATCTGGGCCGACCAGCTCACTCCGGAAAGCCTCGGTCAGCTCGTCGCGCTGTACGAGCACGCCGTGTTCACCCAGGGGGTCATCTGGGGTATCGACTCCTTCGACCAGTGGGGCGTGGAGCTGGGTAAGGTGCTGGCCCAGCGCATCATCCCGGAGCTCGTGAGCCAGTCGGAGCCCGCGCTCGGCCATGACAGCTCGACGAACAATCTCATCAGGCGCTACCGCATGCGCAAGGATGCCGTGCGATGACACCTGCGATGGGTGACTTCAAAGCCCAGCTGGAGCAGATGAGGACACATCCCGGGTTCATCGCGGCGCTGGATCAGAGCGGAGGGAGTACGCCCAGCGCCCTACGGGCCTACGGGATCAAGGAGGGCGCTTGGTCCACCGAAGAGCAGATGTTTGCGATCGTGCATCAAATGCGTACGCGCATCGTGACCAGCCCCGCCTTCACCGGGAAGCGGATTCTTGGCGCCATCCTGTTCGAGAACACCATCGACCGGGACATCGAGGGGACGCCCTCGGCGGACTATCTGTGGAATGTGAAGCGAGTCGTGCCGTTCTTGAAGGTGGACAAGGGCCTGGCCGGTGAGAGCCGCGGTGTCCAATTGATGAAGCCGATGCCCGAGCTTGCGGCGCTGCTCGACAAGGCGAAGGCGAAGCGCGTCTTCGGAACCAAGATGCGCTCGTTCGTCAAGCAGGCCAACGGAGCGGGCATCAAGGACATCGTGACCCAGCAGTTCGAAGCGGCCCGGCAGATCATCGCCGCCGGCCTCGTGCCGATCGTCGAGCCAGAGGTAGATATCCATTGCCCCGACAAAGGCGAGGCGGAAACGTTGCTCAAGGCGGCGATTCTCGAGGAGCTTCACGCACTGCCAGTGGGGCAGCTGGTCATGCTCAAGCTGACCTTGCCGGACAAGGACGACCTGTACGCAGAATTCGTCAAGCATCCCAAGGTCGTGAGAGTGGTAGCCCTGTCGGGCGGGTATACACGGGAGGAAGGCAACGAGCGCTTGCGGAGGAATCACGGCGTCGTGGCGAGCTTTTCCCGGGCCCTGGTCGAGGGGTTGACGGCCCAGCAATCCGTTGCGGAGTTCAACGCGATGCTCGACGCGTCCATCGGCAGCATCTTTGAGGCGTCCAACACGTGAGCGCCGTGAAACTCGCTCCTTCAATTCTCGCCGCTGACTTCGCACGTCTGGGTCAGCAGGTGACTGAGGTGGAGCACGCGGGGGCCGATCGGATCCACGTGGACGTGATGGATGGACGCTTCGTGCCAAATCTCTCCATGGGCCCGGCGATCGTTCAGTCCATTCGGCGGGTGACGCAGCTGCCCCTCGAGATACATCTGATGATCTCGGATCCGGACTTCTTTCTCGAGGACTTTGCCGCGGCGGGCTCCGATTCGTTTCTCGTCCACTGGGAGGGCAACCACAATCTGCACCGCACGGTGCAGCGGATCAGGGCACTGGGCAAGGGCGCCGGGGTCGCCATCAACCCGGCGACCGGCTCAGGAGTGCTGGAGGAGATCGTCCGGGATCTGGACCAGGTGCTGGTCATGACTGTCAATCCAGGCTTCGGCCATCAACAATTCGTCCGGACGACCCTGCCGAAGATCGGCCAGGTGTGTGAACTGATCGAACGGCTCAAGCCGGGATGCGCGGTGGAAGTGGATGGAGGCATCGATGTGACGACCGCGCCGCTGGTGGTTCGAGCCGGCGCCACCGTACTGGTGGCCGGCTCGGCAATCTTCGGCGACCGCGACGGCGTGGGCACCGCGATGAAGCGATTGCGGATGGCCGTGAACCACAGAGAAGACGAAACCGAAGCGGCCGCGCGATCGGCGCTTCAAAGGAGTGAGTGATGCAGCTCGGAATGATCGGACTCGGCCGCATGGGCGCCAACATGGTGCGACGGCTGCTCAACGGTGGCCACCAGGGCGTGGTCTTCGACAGGTCGCGGAAGGCGGTGCAGGAGCTGACCCAGGAGAGAGCGGTGGGCGCCTCCTCGCTCGCGGACTTCGTGAAGAAGCTGGAGCCGCCGCGGGCCGTGTGGCTGATGGTGCCGGCGGCCGCGGTGGACACGACCATCGCCGACCTCCTGCCGTTCCTCGAGAAGGGCGACATCCTCATCGACGGCGGCAACTCCTATTACATCGACGACATCCGGCGCGCGAAGGAGCTCGCGGCAAAGGGGATTCACTACGTCGACGTGGGGACCAGTGGCGGCGTCTGGGGGCTCGAGCGCGGCTACTGCCTGATGATTGGAGGCGAGCCTCAGGTGGTCAAGCGGCTCGATCCGATCTTCGCCACGCTCGCGCCGGGCGCGGGCGACCTGGGCCGCACGCCGGGACGTGAGAAGACCAACGGCACGTCCGAGCAGGGGTATCTGCACTGCGGGCCGAACGGCGCGGGCCACTTCGTCAAGATGGTCCACAACGGGATCGAGTACGGGGTCATGGCCGCCTACGCCGAGGGGCTCGGCATCCTGCGCTCCGCCAATGTCGGCCGGCGGGACCACGCGGTCGACGCGGAGACCACGCCGCTGCGCGATCCGGAGCACTACCAGTACGACCTCAACCTGCCGGACATCGCCGAGGTGTGGCGGCGCGGCAGCGTCATCGCCTCGTGGCTGCTCGACCTGTCGGCCGCCGCGCTCGTCAAGGACCCGAGCCTCAAGGGCTTCGAGGGGCGCGTGTCCGACTCCGGCGAAGGGCGCTGGACGATCAAGGCGGCCATCGACGAGGGTGTACCGGCCCACGTCCTCTCCTCGGCCCTCTACGAGCGATTCAGCTCGCGTGGTGAAGCCGACTTCGCCGACAAGCTGCTCTCGGCGATGCGCTACGAGTTCGGCGGTCACCTCGAGAAGCCGGCCGTCCCATGAGCGCCACACCGTCCGACGCGCTGGTGTTTTTTGGTGCCACCGGGGACCTGGCCCACAAGAAGATCTTCCCGGCGCTGCAGGCGATGCTCAAGCGCGGCCACCTGACCGTCCCGGTGATCGGCGTGGCCAAGGCCGGCTGGAATCTCGACCAGCTCAGGGCCCGGGCCAAGGACGGTCTGGAGAAGCACGGGGGGCTCGACCCCGCGGCGTTCGAGAAGCTGTGCGGCCTGCTGCGCTACGTGGATGGCGACTACAAGGATCCGGCGACCTTTCAGGCGATCCGCAAGGAGCTCGGCTCGGCCCAGCGGCCGGCGCACTACCTGGCCATCCCGCCCGTGCTGTTCGAAATGGTCGTGGAACAGCTCGGCCAGGCGGGCTGCACCACCGGCGCCCGCGTCGTCGTTGAGAAGCCGTTCGGCCGTGACCTCGCATCGGCGCAGGAGCTGAACCGGGTCCTGCTCGGAGCCTTCGACGAGGGGTCGATCTTCCGGATCGACCACTACCTCGGGAAGCGGCCGGTGTACAACATGCTCTTCTTCCGGTTCGCGAACGCGTTTCTCGAGCCGTTCTGGGACCGCAACCACGTCGAGAGCGTGCAGATCACCATGGCGGAAGACTTCGGGATCCAGGGCCGCGGGGCGTTCTACGACGAGACCGGCACCGTTCGCGACGTGGTCCAGAATCACCTGTTCCAGGTCTTGACGAACCTGGTGATGGAGCCCCCGGTGAGGACGGATAGCGAATCGATCCGGGACGAGAAGGTCAAGGTCCTCAAGGCGATCCCGCCACTGGAGGCGAAGAGCATCGTCCGTGGCCAGTTCCAAGGCTACCGGAACGAACCCGGGGTGGCACCGGGCTCCACGGTGGAGACCTTCGTCGCCTTGCGGCTCGAGATCGACTCCTGGCGCTGGCAGGGGGTGCCGTTCTACATCCGCGCCGGGAAGTGCCTGCCGGTGACGTGTGCGGAGGTCGTCGTCCGACTCCGCCGGCCGCCCGCGATGTTCCAGGGCTTCGACCTCGCCGCGAACTACTGCCGGTTCCGGATCAGTCCCGACGTCACGTTCGCCATCGGCGCGAATGTCATCGCGCCGGGGGAGGAGACGCAGAGTCGGATCGCGGAGATGCTGGGGACCCGGCACCCCCACGCGGAGGAGATGGACGCGTACGAGCGGGTGCTGGGGGATGCCATGCAGGGAGACGCCACCCTGTTCGCCCGGGAGGATTACGTCGAAGAGGCGTGGCGAATCGTGGATCCGGTGCTGAAGGCCGGCACACCCGTCTACGAGTACGAGCCGGGCACCTGGGGACCCAAAGAGGTCGACGCGCGCGTTGCGCCCCCCGGCGGCTGGCAGGACCCGAAGGTGGGGGTGTCATGAGGATCGAGGCCCTGGCCGATGCCGATTCGGTCGCGCGAGCGGGCGCCGCATTGACCGCCGCGGAGGCACGCGCGGCCGTGGCCGCGCGTGGTCGCTTCATCGTGGCCTTCAGCGGAGGGCACACCCCGTGGCAGATGCTACGTGCGCTGGCCGATGAGCAGGTGCCATGGGCCGGCGTGCATGTCGTCCAGGTGGACGAGCGCGTGGCGCCGGCCGGAGACCCCGACCGAAACCTCACCCACCTGCGCGAGAGTCTGCTCGCCCGTTGTCCGCTACGGCCCGAGCAGGTTCATGCCATGCCGGTCGAATCGGCTGATCTAGAAGCGGCCGGCGGGCGCTACGCCCTGACGCTCCGGGAGATCGCCGGCTCGCCCGCCGTGCTCGATCTCGCCCATCTCGGCCTTGGGCCCGATGGCCACACCGCGTCGCTGGTGCCCGGGGATCCCGTGCTGGACGTCACCGGCGCAGACGTCGCGCTCACGGGGGTCTATCAAGGGCGGCGCCGGATGACCTTGACCTATCCCGTGCTCAACCGGGCCCGGCGCATCGTCTGGCTGATCACCGGGCGCGAGAAGGCGGAGATGCTGGCGCGCCTGTGTCGGGGTGATCGGTCGATTCCCGCCGGGCGGATTGATCAGCACCAGGCCCTGGTGCTGGCCGACCACGAGGCGGCGGCACGGTCGGGACCTGAGCCATCACTACGCTGAGGCACCACGGAGAAACCAGCATGCGTGTCGGAATCGCTACCGATCACGGCGGGTTTGGCTTGAAAGAGGATCTGGTCGCACGGCTCCGCGCGGCCGGGTATGACGTCGTCGATTTCGGGGCGGACGAGCTGAACCCGGACGACGACTATCCGGATTTCGTCATTCCGCTCGCCCAGGCCGTGGCGGCGGGGAAGGTCGAACGCGGGGTGGCCGTCTGCGGCAGCGGCGTGGGCGCCTCGATCTGCGCCAACAAGGTGCCGGCTATTCGTGCCGCGTTGATCCATGACCACTTTTCCGCGGGGCAGGGCGTCGAGGACGACCACATGAACATCATCTGCATCGGTGGCCGCACGGTGGGTCCAGGCGTGGCCTGGGATCTCGTGCAGACGTTCCTGGCCGCCGAGTTCAGCCACGCCCCGCGACACTTGCGCCGCCTGAGCAAGGTGGCCTCCCTGGAACTCCAACCGACGAGGACACCCCGATGAGTGTTACGACTGTCGCTGAACCGATGACAGACACAAAGCTCGACCAATTGTCGATCGACACCATCCGCACTCTCTCCATCGACGCGGTCCAGCAAGCAAAGTCGGGGCACCCCGGCACACCGATGGCGCTCGCGCCCCTCGTCTACACGATCTGGAACCGGGTGATGCGCTTCGATCCGGAGGATCCCATCTGGCCCAACCGTGATCGGTTCGTCCTCTCCAACGGTCACGCCTCGATGCTGCTCTGGTCCGTGCTGCATCTGACGGGAACGCAGGCGGTGAATGCCGACTACGAGCGGCTGGGGCACCCTTCCGTGTCCCTGGAGGACATCCGCCGCTTTCGTCAGCTCGGCAGCAAGGCGCCCGGACACCCCGAATATCACTGGGTGTCGGGTGTCGAGACCACCACGGGCCCGCTCGGGCAGGGCGTGGCCACGAGCGTGGGGATGGCCATCGCTCGGAAGTGGCTCGCCGACCGGTACAACCGACCGGGCTTCCCGATCTTCGACTACAACATCTACGCGGTATGTGGGGACGGCTGCCTGATGGAGGGCGTCGCATCCGAAGCGGCCTCCCTGGCCGGGCACCTGGGTCTGGACAACCTCTGCTGGGTCTACGACAACAACCACATCACGATCGAAGGGCAGACGAGCCTGGCCTTCACGGAGGACGTCGCTGGCCGCTTCCTGGCGTACGGGTGGAACGTCTTGCGAGTGGGTGACGCCAACGACCTCGATCGCATCCAGCACGCGCTCTCGGTCTTCCACACGACGAAGGGCCGCCCCACGTTCATCATCCTGGACAGCCACATCGGCTACGGCTCTCCGCACAAGCAGGACACCGCCGCGGCCCACGGCGAGCCCCTCGGTGACGAGGAGGTTCGCCTCACCAAGCGCAGCTACGGATGGCCGGAGGGGGCGCAATTCCTGGTCCCCGACGGCGTCCGCGAGCACTTCGCCGCCGGCGTCG
>Ga0209488_10004647_pt1 | contig 10667 bp, 8 predicted proteins | sample Rivendell_Oct201_8_FD_188349 | JGI IMG/M metagenome (GOLD analysis project Ga0209488, IMG submission 188349) | Vadose zone soil microbial communities from the Eel River Critical Zone Observatory, Northern California, USA -... | ecosystem: Environmental > Terrestrial > Soil > Vadose zone >... | reverse complement strand
GGTGCCGATCGCGAAGAAATCCGCCTCGGCGGCGAGCGAGTCGGCGGCGAGCGCTGCCCCGGGCACCTCGATCATCGCGCCGAGCGGCGGCAACGCCTTGGGAAGCCGCACCCCGCGCCTTCTGAGGCGTCGCGCAACCTGCTCTATCGCTTCGCGAACCCGGCGGATTTCGCTCGCGGTCGAGATCATCGGTAAGAGGATGCGGAGCGGCCCGTCGCTCGCCGCCCGCAGCATCGCCGCGAGCTGTGGGTCGAGCAGCCGGCGATCCTGTAGCGACAGTCGGATCGCCCTGAGGCCCAGAGCCGGGTTGGTCGGTTCCGCGCTGTGGCCGGAAAGCGACCGGGCGATCTTTTCGCCGCCGAGGTCGAAGGTTCGCACGGTAACGGGCTTTCCATTCATGCCGCGCACCAGCGCCGAGAAAACCGCGTACTGTTCTTCCTCGCCTGGCAGGTCGTCGCGGTTCATGTAGAGGAACTCAGAGCGCACAAGGCCGAGGCCCATCGCCCCATTGGTCAGAGCCTGTTCGAGTTCGATGGGCAGTTCGAGATTGCCCTCAAGTGTGATCTCTACCCCGTCGCGGGTCACGGCGGGAAGCTTGCGCAGACGCGTGAGGCCGCGCCTTTCGCGGGCTAAAGCGTCGCGACGTGCCTCGTATTCGCGGACCGTCTCGACCGACGGGTCGATGATGACGCACCCGTCGGTTCCGTCGATCACGACCGTGTTGCCCGCCTGGGCATGCTCGAGCAGGCCCGGCACCGCGAGAACCGCGGGCAGGCCGAGCGCGCGTGCGACGATCGCGGTATGGCCCTCCGCGCCGCCAAAGACGGTTGCAAACCCGGCAATGCGCTGCGGGTCCATCAGCGCGGTATCGGCCGGGCTCAGTTCCTCCGCGAGAATGACGGCGCCGGCGGGTACCGCCGAGTAGGCGACGTACGGCTTCTTGATCAGATTGCGGATGAGCCGCGTGCCGACGACCCGAATATCCTCGATCCGCGCCGCCAGGTACGGATCGCGCATCGCGGCAAAGCTTTCGGCGATCTCGTTGATCTCGATCTGCACCGCGCGCTCGGCATTGATACGCGCCCGCCCGATGCGCTGCTCGACGCCGCGGACGAGGCGTGAATTCGACAGCATCGCAAGATGCGCGTCGAGCAGATACCCAATCTCCTCGGCCGCGGATTCGGGCAAGGCCGCGGTTTTCGCCTTCAGCTTGCGCAGCTGTTTCAGCGAGACTGCGACCGCCTCGGCGAATCGGGCCCGTTCGGCATCGATTTCGCTCTCGGGGATATGGCTCTCGGCAACCGGAAGATCACCGCCCTCGCCGATATGAGCAGGGCCGATCGCGATCCCTGCAGACACCGCGAGACCCGACAATTTGTGCTCTGCGGCGCCGCCCTCCCGTGCGACGCCGGTGAACTCCTCAATCCTCATCGAACTTGCATTCGATCAGTCTGGCGAGCGCGGTCACCGCCGCCTCGGCTTGCGGTCCAGTGGCGGTCAGCTCGATCACCGTGCCCGGCGGAGCCTCCAATAAGAGCAGCTCCAGAATTTCGTTACCTGGGACCTTGGTCCCGTTCTTGCGCACCCACACCTCGGCATCGAATTGCCCGACGGTCTTAACAAACCGGGCGGCGGCGCGCGCGTGCAGCCCACGCTGATTGCAGATCCTGGCGATCCGTCGCGCCATGCTCGCTGGCGAGCCCACGTCGCCCATGACAGGTTCGTCAGTCGGGCCCTCGCTCATCGGCGTGCGTCGCTGAGCAGCTGGGAAGCGACATTGATGTATTTGCGGCCGGCTTCCTGGGCACCGAGGACGGTCCGCTCGAGGCTCTCGGCTTGCCGCAAGCTGGCGAGCTTGATCAGCATCGGCAGGTTGACACCCGCAATGACCTCTATCCTGGCGCGGTCCATGACCGAGATTGCGAGGTTCGAAGGGGTGCCGCCGAACATGTCGGTCAGCAATATGGCGCCGTCACCGGTGTCGACTGCGGCAATAGACCGCAGGATGTCCTGCCGGCGCTCTTCCATGTCGTCATCAGGCCCAATGCAGATGGCGGCAATTTGCGTTTGCGCGCCGACGACGTGCTCGAGCGCGGCAACGAATTCCGCTGCGAGCCGCCCATGGGTCACCAAAACCACACCGATCATTGGATTCCTCTGCTGGAACCGCTGCCGTCAGCACGCAAGGACAGGCGTACCCGCCGGGATCGGCGCGGGAGAGCCGGACAGTAGAAGATCGCGATGCGACAATTCCACCCGCGATCCAGCGGCGCGCAGCTGTGCGGTGAGCTGTTCGGCGATATAGACCGAGCGATGCCGGCCGCCAGTGCAGCCGATGCCGATCGTCAGATAGGTTTTGCCTTCCTTCTCGTAGCGCGGCAGCAGCGGCTGCAGCAGCCCCCATAGCCCGGAGAAAAAGGGCAGAAAGCCGGGGTCCCGTTCGATATGAGCGCCGACCAAGGGGTCGCGCCCGGTGAGCGGACGCAGTTCCGGAACGTAATGTGGGTTGTCGAGAAAGCGCACGTCGAAGATCAGATCGGCATCTCGCGGTACGCCGTGACGATACGCAAAAGACGTGACGAAAACACGAAGACCGATGGTTCCGAGTGCAAAATGGCCGGTCAACAGGCGCTTCAGTTCTGCGGCAGCCAGGTTAGAGGTATCGATCACGATATCAGCGCGGTTGCGCAGGGCAGAAACCACTCGGCGTTCGAGCCGGATTCCGTCCATGATGGGCCGGTCTCCAGCGAGAGGGTGGGGCCGACGCGTCTCGGTATAACGCCGTTCGAGCCGCTCGTCATCACAGTCGATAAACAGCACCTCGAGATCGCGGTCGGTTCGGCCGACCACGTCGTCGAGGGTTTCGAGCACGCCCTCGACGGCAAAGCCTCGGGTACGCAGATCAGCGCCCACCGCGATTGCCGGCGCATCCACTGCGGCGCTCTCGATCAGAGCTGGCACGAGGGAGAGCGGCAGGTTGTCGAAGGCCTCATAACCCATGTCTTCGAGTGTCTTCAGCGCCGTCGATCGCCCCGCCCCCGACATTCCGGTGACCAGGAGGACGCGGGCGCGGGCACCCATACTCGCCAGGCTCGAACTTCCGCGACCACCCTCGGTCATCATCACCGGAGTATAGCGGGCGGCCACGGGGCTGGAAACGCGCAACGCGCGAGCGCAGCGCGAGGTCCGATTTTCCCGGGCGGACCGCGGAGCAATATTGCACTATCCGGGATCGCGATCGCGTTGGCATGGACGAGGATCGCAATGGTCACGGGCCCGCCGGCAGCCGAATACAGAAGCGGGCGCCGGTTGTGGCGCCACCCGCATCCTTGCGGTTTTCGGCCCACGTCATGCCGCGATGCGCCTCGACGATCTGCTTCGAAATCGAGAGCCCGAGCCCGGAATGGGTGCCGAACTTTTCCCCGAGCGGGCGCTCCGTGTAGAAGCGGTCGAAAATCGCCGTCAACTTGTCGTCGGGAACGCCCGGTCCCTCGTCTTCGACGGTGACGAGAACCGCCCGGCCCTGATGCCGCGCCGTTAGGCGGATTTCGCCAAGCGGCGGGCTGAACGATATCGCGTTGCCGATGACATTACGGAAAACCTGGGACAGCCTTGTCTCGATTCCGAGCACGATCAGCTCACGATCACTCTTGCCGATTGCGAGCACGAGACGCGGCGAGCCCTCGCTCCGCGTCGCCTCGTGGACATCGACGAGCGCGCCCAGCATCGCGGCGATGTCGACCGGCTCAACCTCGAGGCGGCCGAGCTCGGCATCGAGGCGGGACGCGTCCGAAATATCGGTGATCAGGCGGTCGAGCCGCTCGACGTCGTTGAGAATGATCGCCATCAGCCGCCGCTGATTCGCCGGATCTTCGATCCGGATGGCCGTCTCCACCGCGCTGCGCAGCGAGCTTAGCGGGTTCTTGATCTCGTGCGCGACATCGGCGGCAAAGCTCTCGATGGCGCTCATTCTCTGCCACAAGGCGTCGGTCATCTCGCGCAGCGAACCCGAGAGGTCTCCGATCTCGTCGCCGCGCCCGGTAAAATCCGGGATCTCGATCCGCGCCCTGCGCCCGCGCGCTCGCTCTGCCGCTGCGGCGAGCCGACGAATGGGACGCGCGATGGTGCCGGCGAGGTAGAACGAGAGCAGCACGGTTACCAACAGCGCGATGCCGAAGATCCGCATAAGCTCGAGGCGCACCGTTCGCAGCTCCTCCTCGATCTCGCCGCTGCCCGTCGACAGCATGACCGCACCAAGCACCTGCTTGTAGCGCTGTATCGGAATGGCGACGCTGAACACCAATCCGCCGGTCGCCGGGTCGTTCCTGATGGCCGATCCGGTCTCTCCGCGCAACGCCCGCATTACCTCGACGTAATCCTCGGCCCTCGGCGAGGCGCTCTCCCGATAAACCGGGTAGCTCGTGTGGCGCGGCAGCAGGTCGAAAACCCAGTCATAAATCTGCTCGGCGATTTTCGGGATCGCGCCCTCCTTTTCCGGCTCCTGCAATTCGAGCACTTGAACCGTGTCGCCCGGACCGCGGAGGACTCTGCTGTCGGCGATGATGTCGCCCTTGATATCAAAGAGCCGCGCGCGCGTTCGCGTCGGCTCGACGAGCCGGCGCATCATCTGGCGGGCGAGATCAGGAAGCAGGATCTCTCCCTCGTCGACCGAGTCGAGGACGGCACCTTCACCGAGTGCGGCGGCAAACACCTCGCCCTGCGTCTTCAAAGCTTCGATTTGCTGCCCGATCAGGCTCGCCTGATACTTCCCGAGGTAAAGAAACCCGCCCGCGAGGAGCGCGAGTGCCAACACGTTGACCGCGAGGATCCGGCGGGTGAGCGGCGAGACCGGCCAGCGTCTGCCGCCCGATCGCTGCCGCAGACCGATCCCCGCGCCGGGGCTGCGCGAAGCTCCTCCGAGCGATCCGGGAGAGGGCGAAGTTTCGTCGGCGACCGTTGCCGAAGGTGATGCAGGCGAAGTCGCAGACTCAACGATCGCGGTATCGATATCCGACGCCATAGAGGGTTTCTATTTGGGCGAAATCCACATCCACCGCCTTAAACTTCTTGCGCAGACGCTTGATGTGGCTGTCGATTGTACGATCATCGACATAGATGTGCTCGCCATACGCTGCATCCATCAACTGGTCGCGGTTTTTGACGTGCCCTGGACGGTGCGCCAGCGATTTGAGGATCAGGAACTCGGTCACGGTAAGCTCGACCGGCTCGCCTTTCCAGGTGCATAGATGCCGCGCTGGGTCGAGGATCAGGTGCCCACGCACGATTACCGGCTCGGCTTGCGGATCGTCGCGCTCGCGGGCGAGTTCACCGCGGCGGATCAGTGCCCGGATGCGCTCGATCAGCAGACGCTGCGAGAAGGGCTTCTTGATGTAGTCGTCGGCGCCCATACGCAGCCCGAGCAGCTCGTCAACTTCATCATCCTTCGAAGTCAGGAAGATCACCGGAATGGCGCTCTGTCGCCGCAATTGCCCGAGAAGCTCCATGCCGTCCATGCGAGGCATCTTGATGTCGAGCACGGCGAGATCGACGGGCTGCGCACTGAGCCCTTTCAGCGCCTCGGCTCCATCACTATAGCAGCGGACGGCAAAACCCTCCGCCTCGAGCGCCATCGATACCGAGGTCAGGATGTTACGGTCGTCGTCGACGAGAGCAATTGTGTTCGGCACCTCGGGTCCCCCTAAATCCTCCCGCACAACCGGATGGCCAGTGAGCGGCTCCCTGTCACAAATGAATATGGGCCGACCTCGGCAAAGGCAAAGCCATTGTGTCTTATTTTAGACAGACGCCCCGATCTTTGTCCCCTGCAATATAAAACACGATAGAGGAAGGATGACACCGACCATTTTTAATGCGCGGCGCAATTCGGGCCCTTGACGCAGCCGCACTGGCACGCCTCACTCGGCGGATGAGCGAAACGGGATCAAGCAGCGATCCGGGGGCATTTGGCCGGCGATTGCTGCGCGGGCGGGATCGTGCCGCGCTCGCCACCAGTCTGCGCGGTGCCCCTTATGCTTCGCTTGTCCTCTTCGTTGCTGATCTCGACGCGCGCCCGCTCATGCTGCTGTCCGATCTTGCCCAGCACAGCCGCAATATCGCTTTCGACCCGCGGGTCTCGTTGCTGCTCGACGCTACCGAGGGTCACCCCGACCCGCTCACCGGGCCCCGCCTCACCTTGATCGGGCGGGCCGAAGCCGTTGATGATCCGCGCCGCCTCGCGCGGTTTACCGCGCACCACCCGACGAGCTCCGTCTATTCCGGCTTTGGCGATTTCCGTCTCTATCGGGTTACGGTCGAACGCGGGCACCTCGTCGCCGGTTTCGGCCGGATCCACTGGATCGAAGGCCGCGATCTGCTGTTCACGGCTGACGCAAGCGAGCTTGCCGCGGCTGAGTCGGGGATCCTGAGGCATATGAACGCGGATCACGCGGAGGCGATCCAGAATTACGCCGAACGCCTGCTTGGCCGCGGCGGCGCTGACTGGCGGATGACCGGCATCGACCCGGAGGGGATCGACCTGCGGTGCCATGGCGAGATCGCCCGGCTCGATTTTGCCGCGCTTGTGCTGACGCCCGAGGCTGCGCGAGCCGCGCTCGTCCAACTCGCCGACAACGCGCGCAAATAGCGCACCCGTTGAGGTGACTTTGACACGGTCGCCCGTGTATGATACGGGCCGACAGCCCGGTCGATAGCGCCGCCCCGCCTCTGTCGGCCCGGTCTGAAGAGGAGGAACCGTTCGATGAAGAGGACGATCCGATGACCGGCGAGAAAAGCCGTTTCGGGCTAGAGCAGCAAGGCATGTGTCACCTCGGGACCGTGCACTGGAACCAGTCTGTTCCAGTGCTCTACGAGCACGCAATCCGGCGCGGCGAAGGCGAGCTTGCGCTGGGCGGCAGCTTCTCTACCCGCACCGGCCGCTTTACCGGCCGGACTCCACGGGACAAGTACATCGTAGAGGAGCCGGGGACCAAGGATACGGTGTGGTGGGGCAAGATCAACCAGCCGGTCGCTCCCGAGCGCTTCGACAGTCTGCGCCACCGCATGCTGGCTTACCTTCAGGGGCGCGAGCTCTTTGTCCAGGATCTTTACGCCGGAACCGACCCGACCTACCGCCTGCCCGTCAGGGTGGTGACCGACAGCGCTTGGCACAGCCTGTTTTCACGCAACATGTTCGTTCGTCCCCCAGTCACCGAGCTCGAAGAGTTCGAGCCGGCCTTCACGATCCTGCACGCTCCGAACTTCCGCGCCATCCCTGAGCTCGACAGGATCAACTCGGAGACCTTCATTTTCGTCAATTTCGCCGAGCGGCTGGTGCTGATCGGCGGCACCCTTTATGCCGGCGAGATCAAGAAGTGCGTTTTCGGCTATCTGAACTTCGTGTTGCCGGCGCGGGACGTCTTGCCGATGCACGCTTCGGCCAATGTCGGCCCAAACGGTGATTCCGCGATCTTTTTCGGGCTCTCGGGCACCGGCAAGACGACATTGTCGGCCGACAATTCTCGCACCTTGATCGGCGACGACGAGCATGGCTGGAGCCCCAAGGGCATCTTCAACTTCGAGGGCGGCTGCTACGCCAAGGTGATCAATCTGTCGCCGACCGCCGAGCCGGAGATCTACGCCACGATCACCCGTTTCGGGACGGTGCTCGAAAACGTGGTTCTCGATCCGGCGACAAGGATGCCCGATGTCGACGATGACAGCCTCACCGAGAATACGCGGGCCTGCTATCCGATCGACTTTATTCCCAACGCCGATCTGCAGGGGCAGGGTCCCCATCCGAAGAACGTCGTGATGCTGACGGCGGACGCCTTCGGGGTCATGCCGCCGATCGCCAAATTGACCGCCGAGCAGGCGATGTACCATTTTCTGTCCGGTTACACGGCGCGGGTCGCCGGCACCGAAACGGGGCTCAGCAACGCTCCGGAAGCGACGTTCTCGACCTGTTTCGGCGCGCCCTTCATGCCCCGCCACCCGGCGGTTTACGCCAAGATGCTGGGTGCGCGGATCAAGGAGCACGGTGCCCAGTGCTGGCTCGTCAACACCGGCTGGTCCGGGGGCACCTATGGGGTCGGCCGGCGGATGCCGATCGCTCATACGCGCGCTCTGTTGCGCGCCGCGCTCGACGGTCGCCTCGCCGCGGCGCCGGTGCGCAAGGACGCCAATTTCGGGGTCTTCGTGCCGGAAAGCTGTCCGGAGGTTCCGAGCGAGGTCCTCGATCCACGCGGCACCTGGTCCGACAAGAAGGCGTATGACGAGACCGCGCGTGAGCTGACCCGGCGCTTCGCAGCGAATTTCGCAGAGTACGAGCCGTTCGTCGGCAGCGAAGTCAAGGAAGTCGCAGTCCGCGCCGCGGCTTAGCGTCTGCCCGGGATGTGGGGTCACCGGTCGGCGGTGACCCGATAAACCGGTGGCTTGCTGCACTATCGGAGTTCCCGAAAGGCGAGGGCGGCACACCTTCGCATTCCCCTGCCACGCGGGAAAACTGATCCCGGCAGCCAAAAGTCGACCAGATTCCAAGCCTCGTTCGCGCCCGCACATGCCCGAAAGGCCCGACGCCAAACGTGAGCTCGCTATAGCGGGCGGAGCCGGGTTGGCGCTGACCGTCTACTTATTTTGGTCATCGGTTAACCTGCCCAACGTCGCTGGCCGCCCGGGGATAGAAGCCGAAGCAAGGACCAACGTAACGCTGGTCAGCACAGTGTCGGCTGCGGCCGCTGCGCTCCCCATCGCCGGTCGGCCGGTGATCGAGGTCATCGCCGAGGTGGGAGGAGTTGGCTTCCAATGGCAACGCCAGGAGGAGCTCAGCGAAACGGTCGCCTCGGATCGCCATGCCGGGCAATATTTCCTTGCCGGGCTCCCGATCCTCGCGCCCGAGGTCGAGGTGCCAACCAGGGTGCCCGTGCCGCCGGTCGTGGGTCAACCGGGGGCAAGCGCAACAGCCGCGTTGGACCGGGCTGGTTTCAAGTCGCAGCGTCAGGAGGAGCCGAGCGAGACAACACCGCCAGGCCGGGTGATCGGCACCTCGCCTCCAGCCGGGGCATTGGTCGACAAGGGCTCAACTGTCATCGTGATTGTCGCGGCACCGGTCAGGGTTTTGGTGCCACGAGTTGTCGGCCAGAGAGTAGGGGATGCGGCGGCTGCTTTGGGCCGCGTTGGGCTCAAGTGGCTGCGGCGAGAACAGTCCGGCGAGAAGGTGACGCCAGGGACGGTGATCAGCACCTTGCCGATCGCCGGGCAATCCGTCGAGAAAGGCGCCACCGTAACGCTCGTCATCGCCAAGGCCGTTTATCGAGATTCCAGGGTTGAGACGCCAGCGCTTCCACCAAACGGCGTTCGAACGGTCGCGCCCTCGGTGGCGGGGCCACCCCCTACGGCAAGCAGCACGGTAAACGTTGCCCCGAGGACGCCAAGTCTAGCCGGTCCGTCCAGCGGCGCCGAAACTGTCGTGCCATCGGCCTCCGCGGCCCCACCGGCCCCGGCGACGCTGTCGGGTGACGCCCTTATCGGCCACCTATATGACAATGCGCACCAGTAACGCTTGAGCCTCACTCAATACCAAGGCGTCAACGGCACAGCAGGTAGGGACGAGGTTCTCGGCCTCCGCGCCACCTCGCGGATGCGGTGCAAGCCGCTCGTTCGCTGAATCGCTGACCTTTTTCAACGTGTGAACCGCCTCACACCTTTCGGCCGATGCGTTAACTATATAGAAACGTGGCCGGATGGATCGTCCATCGGGAAGTGCCGGATCGACTGATCCACAGGGAGGCACATTCATGTCTGACGCTCGCACATCCGAACTCGAAGAGATCAAGAACGATCCCAATGATGTTCATGTCTTCATCAGCTATTCTCATGAAGACTTCGGCATTGCCCAGTGCCTGCAAGACGAGCTGACCGCTGTCAACCCCGACCGCGTCCGCTGTTTCCTGGACGCCTACAGCATTCGTTCGGGGGAAGAGTGGCATTCGAAGATAATTGCGAATCTTAAAGCCGCGGATTGGCTGGTCTTTCTGTACACAGGACGGGAACGCAGACCTTACGACTTTTGCGGTTTTGAGATTGGCATATTCACCAGCGTTCACAGCCTGGACACGTCGAGAAAAATAACCGACGCCGCCCGGCTTCTGTGCATTCACGACACGGGCGGACTGCCGGCGCTGCTGTCGATGGTACAAAATCGCCGTATCCGCCCCTATCAATCGGATGGACCTCTTGAAGCCACGAAGGAATTAGACTTTTACGTGGATTCCCCGTTGGCTCAATTCTTTGAAGACTTCTATCAATACCCGGCCAATACGCCGCTTCGCAGGATGCTGAAGCGCATCCCGGGGGGTGGCAGCCAACTCAGGGAAATGCCCAACATCGCCGCTGAAATCGCCGACCGCGTCAAAAGACTTACCATAAAATTTCAGGAAGCCAGGAAAAACGATCCGATCTCTGAGAAATTCTATCAGGTGAGGATGGAAATCGACATACGCGACCCGCTAGCTAAGAACAAAAACGATATCCCGGGGCGTTCGACCGTCACCGCGATGCAGGATGCCTTCAACCTTCTGGGGTTGAGCCCCGATCCGGACGAGGACGGACAGCTCAAAACAACCTGGGAGCAGATGAAGACCAGCCTCGAGACCAACAATGAAACCTTCGCC
>Ga0209488_10004646_pt1 | contig 10668 bp, 11 predicted proteins | sample Rivendell_Oct201_8_FD_188349 | JGI IMG/M metagenome (GOLD analysis project Ga0209488, IMG submission 188349) | Vadose zone soil microbial communities from the Eel River Critical Zone Observatory, Northern California, USA -... | ecosystem: Environmental > Terrestrial > Soil > Vadose zone >... | reverse complement strand
CCGCGATCGAGGCGCTGCTGACGCGGCCGTTGCGGGCAGAAGGGTGGCAACCATGAACTACTGGCTGATCAAGTCGGAACCCGGCACCTGGTCATGGGATATGCAGGTCAAGAAAGGCGTCAAGGGCGACGCCTGGACCGGCGTGCGGAATCATACGGCCAAGCAGAATTTGATGAAGATGAAGAAAGGCGACTGCGCCTTCTTCTACCATTCCGGCGAGGACAAGGCGGTCGTCGGCATCGCGGAGGTCGTCCGTGAAAGCTACGCGGACCCGACCGCCAAGCCCGGCGAGCCATGGGTCGTGGTCGACATTAAGGCCGTGACGCCGTTCAAGACGCCAGTCACCCTGGCGGCCGTCCGGGCAGAGCCGAAGCTGAAGGACATGGCGCTCATAAAATTGTCGCGCCTGTCGGTGCAGCCGGTCACGCCGGCGGAGTGGAAAATCATCTGCCAGATGGGCGGGGTGAAGCCGTAGTGCGGCGGAGGCCGGATCAGTCCCTCGAGTTCCCTGACAACAGGGAAAATAACAGGGAATTTGCGAATTTTTGGCCATTTTTGCGATTCCTAACGTCAATTCGTGCAGCAATTCCGGTGCATTCGACGCAAATTCCCTGCCTGACCAGAACAGGGAATTTGTTTCGCTCGATCAGGGAATCATCCGGCGGAACAGGGAATTGAACAGGGGTTTCCTTTTGCTCGTATTGGTATCATGGGATCGATCTGCTGGTCTAACGACAGATCGAATCTAACGACAGATCTAAAATAAGTTTTATCTTATCATAATAGTCCTATATTTGTCAAGGCCCACCGACAGGCGATGAGGCCCAGCAAACTTGAGCGCGCTGATGCCGCACGGCGGGTTCACCCCTAGTAAGCGGACCCATTATCCGACAGCCGCCGCGGGGTGATGGGCCAATTGCGGACATCCTAGGTGCGCCGCGGTACCTATTCCTCGTCGCCAAATTGCATCGATCGGGATCAATCACCACCATCTTTCACCGCGCCTAAAACCAGCAACCAATTCCAGCGATTTGACAGCCTGCGCAGGCTCAGCACCCAACGGCCCCCAATTGATCTTTGCCTCCGGCACGCCTACCCTACCGACACGCAGGCGCTCGCTAGTCTGCCACCAAAAAACATCCAGGAACTCGGGCTCAGAGAAGGGTGATCGCGAGAAAGGAAACAACTATGCGACGCTATCATGGGATTTTGCTCTTCGCAGCGGTTGTGCTTGTTGTATCGTCAGTTTCAGCGCCGGCCGAAACCGACGAGAAAGGCTTTGTACGCATTACGCCCGAAAAAATCGAATGGAAGAGCCCCCTGGGCGTCGGTTCGACACCGCTGGCGTTCCTCGATGGCGACCCATCCAAGCCCGGCATCTACGTCCTGCGCGTGAACTTTCCGCCCAACTTGTTCTCCAGGCCGCACCGGCACGGGGAAGACCGTCATATCGTGGTGCTGAAAGGCATATGGTTTATGGGGACGGGAGATGAATTCGATCCGTCGAAAGCAGTGGCGATGCCGGTCGGCAGCTATATTAAGCATCCGGCTGGCGAAGTGCATTGGGACGGTGCGAAAGACGAAGAAGTTATCTTGCAGATCGTCGGCTACGGTCCCAGCACCACGGAGGTGATGTTGAAAGACGGCCCGATGTTTGGGCCGGCAAAGTAAGACTGGCCATCGCGGCCATGCGGGAGGAGACATCAGGCCGGTGGGGCGTTGCTCGCTTTCTTACTGTGAAGTAGCTCACAGGCCGCCTCTGAGGAAATGGTATCTTCCGCGCGGCCAAGCAGCCTCAGCCCACGCATGGGTCCTGAAATGGTAGGACGAATAATTGGTGCAGTGTTTTTATTTCTCTCGCTTTGCGAAACGCAGGTGACGGCCGAACCGGTACGGATGGCCCATAACCAACTCCAACCTCCATTCTACGAAGTCAAAGATGGTGACTCGCAGGGCCTCACCGTGGACATTATTCGGGCCGCAGCTGCGCGGGCCGGCATTGAGGTGGAAATGGTGCCGGTGCCGATCGAAGAGATTGAGCAAACTCTGAGGGACGGCCGTGCCGATGCAATGTCGCAGGCCATTACCCCGGAGCGTCGTCAATCGTTTGATTTCAGCTCCCCGCTGTTGGTTAGCGGGGGTGCTCTTTATGTGCGTGCTCCGAACGCGATGCCCGAGAGCTTGGCGGCGTTATCCGGCAAGACCGTCGTGACGCCACGAACCGGTCCGCTCGCGGCCTTTATTCAGCGGACTGCTCCGAGGGTAAAATTGATGGTTACGGCGGATTACGAGGAAAGCCTTGCCCGCCTCATGGCAGGCGAAGCGGACGCAGCGGCGCTGAATTATCAGGCTGGTGCGATCTTCGCCGCCCGCCTCTACCCGGGTCAAATAACCGTCCCTCACGCTATGTTCTTAGAGCTGCCATTGGGGGTCGCAGTGCCCAAAGGCAAGAACGCGGAGTTCCTGACCAGGTTTGACATTGGACTGGCTGCAATCCGCGCGGATGGTACGTGGCAACAAATCAACAACCGTTGGATGAGCCAATAGCAGGTTATTGGGTCCGGCTGCGGCGATCCGGGCACGCTTGGCCGAATTGGCTACCGCTCCGCGCCTCGTCGACCGGGCTGAGGCGCCTTCATGGCGGCTGCGACCGACAAGTGGGCCAAACTGGTGAAGCTATCCGGCGCCAAGCCGGACTGATCTGCCGACTGTCGGCTGGATATTCCATATTTCCCGTTGCGCGAATCTCGCCTGATGGCAGGTTTGGGTCAGTCAGAGACGATCCACCGTGTCAGCAGTCGTGGCAGCTTTCCCCGAAAGCGGCCATCGCCGCTTCCTTCCGCATACCCAAGAGCACTTCCGCCTAGATTCTCGATAAGCTGAATACCGAAATCGATGCAAGCTTCGCCGTCCGAAATGAAGGCGCGAGTCGGCGAAATGGCTGGCATGTAGCTCGCTGGCTCGCCCGTGAACTTTGGAAAGCTGATCGCTGACAAGGGGCCCCGCTGCCACGCCGCTGGGCCCCGCGATGAACTCCTGCCGTCTGATCATGTGACGGTCGGTAGGTCGCGTTGGCTGTGGGCCAAATCCATAACGGATTTGGCCCACACCTGTCCGGTTGCGGCCCCTACTGCGGCAGAACCTCCACGAAGCCGATGCGGCCCGGGATGTTGCCACCAAAGTTGATGCGGTTCGGATTGATCGGATCAATCTCGATCCGCCGCGGATCGCACTTCGCCTCGGGCAACGGGAAACGGCTCAAACAATTCGATCGGGTTGCCTGAAGGGTCCTCTATCAGGACCTGTTTGCCGCCGTTGCCGACGACAACATCGTTGCGGAAGCGACTTCCCGCGTTCTTCAGCTTCTCGACCGTGGTCACCACGTCATCGACCTCAATTTGAATGCGATTCCAGCCGCCGGGCGCAGGATGCTGTCCGCCGGGCGTGGACTGCCCGGCGCCGCCAGCGCCCGGTCGGTTCAACAGCAGCCGCAGATCGCCTCGCGAAATTCGGGCGAAGCCGGGTGCCGGATGCATATCCACCTTGAACCCGAGCGCTGTGGTGTAGAATGAAATTGCGGCATCGACGTCGTTGACGATGTAGCGAACGCTGACAGGCATGACCGCCTCCTTGGTCGTATTGAACAACAACAGGTCCGGCGGCTTCTAGCCCTTCTTCGATGGCTTCAGCAGGCCATCGGGGCTGTCCGCTTCGCCGCGAGGACCCAGCTATAAATGCCTGGGGCTCCGCGGCCATCAGACCTGTGCGCTTCCCTGTGCGCTTTCCATAACAACTCAGTTCTGCGCCTGATTGAAATGCCGCAGGTCCGGCGGCTTCTGGCCCTTCCTGGCCGGCATCAGTAAGCCGTCGTCCCTGCTCAGCCGATAGTCTTCCTTGCCGATGACGACGATATCGTTGTCCTCGACACAGTTGGTTTCCGTCCAGATGACCTTTGGCTCCCGACGGTAGATCCGCTCGACCAACCAAGGTCGTGTCAGGGCGTTGTCAATCGTGGTCATTTGATTGTGAAGGATATTGGGGTCAGCCTTGTCGAGAAAAAGCCGTTCCTTGATGACGGCCTCTCCGTCCTCGTGGAAGGGGATGCCGCTTTGGTCGTAAATTCGGGGGACCCTCATGTAGCGGGTCTCGATTTCGAGCACGTCGTATTTGCCATCGCCGTCCTCGTCGATCCATTTGCCGATCGAATAACCCGTAAACAACGGGTCCTGGTACTCGGGCCAAGCGCGTCCATCGGTGTAGATGCGACGAGTCTGCGCTGTCATCGCTTCGGACAGAACGAACGTCGTCGTTGGCGTGAAGACGAACTCCATGGCGAAGAAAGCGTACATTTGCCACGGCATGCCCATCGGGACACAACGTGCGCTGCTGAGATAGAGGCCCTGTCCACCGGCGGCCTGATCCGCCATGCTGGCCTCATGGATGAGCCGATATGGCTCCTTCAGTGGAGCCTCTTGTCCCCGCCCCACGGGCTTGCTCGGGTCATAGCGAAAAACCGTCCCGCGCCATTGGCCGGACCAATCAGGGTACACCTGGGCGCTGGCGGGCGACATCAGAAGCGCCGCCGCGAGCACGACTGAACCGATCGAGCTTTGGTAGAGCATGCTGTCCTCCCATGATAGTGATGTTCTATCGGCCTCGGGGGGCATCCGCCCATACGGCTCGGCCCCCGGCTTCTCGTTTCATTTCTGATTGAAGTATCTCAAATCCGGCGGCTTCTGGCCCTTCTTGACCGGCATCAGGTAGCCATCCGGACTCAGCAGATAGTCCTCGTTGCCGACCGCGATGTTGTCGTTGCCCTCGATACAGTTGTTTTCCGTCCAAATAGTCTTCTTCTCACGACGGTAGTTTCGCGTCACCGTCCAAGGGCGCGTCAGCGCATGATCGATCGTGGTCATTTCGTTGTGAAGAATATTCGGATCGTTCTTATCGAGGTAAATCCGCTCCTTGATGATGCCTTCGCCGTCCTCGTGGAACGGAATGCCGCTTTGATCGTAGATGCGCGGCACTCTCATGTTGCGCGTCTCGATTTCGAGCACGCCGTACTTGCCGTCGCCGTTCTCATCGATCCATTTGCCGATCGAATAGCCGGTGAAGAGAGGCTCCTGATCCTCCGGCCACGCCCGTCCGTCGGTAAAGATGCGACGCGGCTGCGACGTCATGATCTCGGACAGAACAAATGTGGTGTTCGGCGTGAGGACGAACTCGATTGGAAAGAGAGCATACATCTGCCACGGCAGGCCCATCGGAATGCACCTTGCGCTGGTGCGGTAGAGGCCCTGTCCGCCGGTGGCCTGATCCGCCAGGCTGGCCTCGTGAATGACCCGATACTCCTCCGTCAGCGGAGGTTCCTGTCCGCGCCCGTAAGGCTTGCCGTGGTCATATCGAGGCGGGCCGCCTTCCACCCGACGCCATTGGCCGGACCAGTCGGGATATTTCGACTCATCGTGCGCCATGGCGCCGGGAGCTGTCGCAAGCAACATTGTTGCCAGCATTGTCGCGGCGACGAAGATCCGGTAGAGCATGAATGTTCTCCCTTGACGATGGCTCGCGCTCGAAGAACGAGCGGTCATCTCCGGGCCATCTTGGCTCTAAGTTCTGTCGTTATTGCTTTGCCGGCATTTTCCCCGGATGGCATCGCCGGTGATGCGTGAGAATACGCGTCGGGCGCGAGCCGTGCAATAATCGTCCACGGGCCGCTGACCATCGATATCGACTTTCGAGAGCGTTTCACCTATGCAAAGTGTCGTGGAACCTTCCAGCCGATCGAGCTTTTGCGTGGAAGCCGTGTCGATACTGAACAGCGGGGAAGGGAAGAGAGACCCGATGACCGCAGCCCCGCGCTCTGGCGAGACCAAAGGCGGGCAGACAGGTTCGGCGCTGGAGGTGCTCCTCGTCTTCCTCAAGCTGGGCGTCACCAGCTTCGGCGGGCCGATCGCCCACCTCGGGTATTTCCGCGACGAGTTCGTGGTGCGACGGCGCTGGCTCGACGAACCAGCCTATGCGGATCTGGTGGGGCTGTGCCAATTCCTGCCCGGCCCTGCCAGCAGCCAGGTTGGATTTTCCCTCGGGCTCATGCGGGCCGGTCCGCTTGGCGGCGTCGCGGCGTGGGCGGGCTTTACGCTGCCGTCAGCCGTCGCCCTGGTGCTGTTCGCCTATGGGGCGGACGCGCTCGGCGGCCCGACCGGCATCGGGCTCCTTCATGGTCTCAAGCTCGTCGCCGTCGCTGTCGTGGCGCAGGCCGTCTGGGGCATGGCGCACACGCTGTGCCCCGACCGCGCGCGGGCGTCCATCGCCGTCGCGGCGGCGCTGATCGTCCTGTTCAATGCCTCCTCTGTCGCCCAGATTGCGGCTATCATATCGGGGGGTATTGCCGGACTGTGGCTCTGCCGGGCGGCGCCCCCCTCTTCGACCGGACACGTTGCGGTGCGGGTCTCGCGCACCACGGGTCTCATCGCGCTCGGCGCCTTCTTTCTCCTGCTCGCCGGCCTGCCCGTCGCGCGCGGCCTCATGGGCTTGCAGGGCCTGGCTCTCTTCGAAGCCTTCTATCGTTCGGGCGCGCTGGTGTTCGGCGGCGGCCACGTGGTGCTGCCGTTGCTGCGCGAGGCGTTTGTAACCCCGGGCTGGGTGAGTGACGATGCTTTCCTCGCGGGCTATGGGGCAGCGCAAGCGGTACCCGGCCCGCTCTTCACCTTCGCGGCGTATCTTGGCGCCGTCGTCAGTCCGTCGCCGCACGGGCTCGCGGGCGCCGCACTGGGCCTCTTCGCCATCTTTCTTCCCGGCGTGCTGATACTCATGGGCGCCTTGCCTTTCTGGGAGAGCTTGCGGATGCGTCCCGGGGCGCCGGCGATGATGCGCGGCATCAACGCGGCGGTGGTCGGACTGCTCGGCGCGGCGCTCTACAACCCGGTCTGGACGAGCTCGGTCAAGACGCCGGCGGATTTCGCAATTGCCCTCGTGGGCTTTGTCCTCCTCACAGCGTGGCGCACACCGCCGCTCGTCGTCGTGAGCATCAGCGCGATCGGCGGGGTTGCCTTGGCGCAGGTCATGTCATGAGATGGGGATAAGGTGGCGCAATGTATCGATGGCGTTACGCGTCGATACGAGCTTGCGGCGATCACGTAATTTCATAAGGGAGCAGTCAGATGAGAATCGCAAACGCAATCGTGACGGCGAGCGTGCTTGCGGCCGCCGGCCTGTTCGTCCCGGCTGAACCGACGCAGGCGCAGGCGCAGGGGCTCGACGCGATCAAGCGAGATTATCGACGCCCCGCCCCGCGTCCCGTTGAGAATCAGGCTTTGGCCGATCTCGGCCGTGCGCTCTTTTTCGACCCCCGCATTTCCGCGTCGGGCAAGACCGCCTGCGCAAGCTGCCATTTCCCAGAGCTGGGCTATGTCGTGACCGATGCGCACCCGCTCAACGATTCCGGCAAGCCCACCTCGCGCAAATCGCAGCCGCTGATCGGGTTGGGTTATGCCGGCAGAGCGCCGGTGGGTTGGGACGGGCGCAGCCCGACCCTTGAGGCCCAGGCGAAGGCATCGATCGCCACGGGGTCGATGTCGATGCGCGAAACCGGAACGCCGGTCAAGGTCGAGGCGATCGAGGAACGCGTCAAATCGACGCCAGACTACGTGGCGAAGTTCAGCATGGCCGTGCCGGGCAAGCCCATCGATGTCGATGCAATTGCGCAGGCCGTGGCGGCGTTCGAACGTACGTTGGAACCGGCGATTGCCGCGTTCGATCGGTGGGTCGGGGGCGACGAGGCGGCGATATCGGAATCGGCCAAGCGCGGGTTTGCGCTTTTTACCGGCAAAACTGGCTGCGCAGCGTGCCACAGCGGCTGGCGACTCACCGATGACCAATTTCACGATATCGGCACCACGACGACCGATCAGGGCCGCGGCCGCGAGGTCAAGGACACGGCGCTGAACTTTGCTTTCAAGACGCCGACGCTGCGATCGGTGGCGTTGCGCGCACCATACATGCACAACGCTTCGATCACCACTTTGATCGATGTCGTGCGCCACTACGAAAGGGGCGGCATCGATCGCCCGAGCCGCTCACCCATGCTGGTTCCGATCCAGTTGACCGAGGCGGAGCGCCTCGATCTCGTTGCTTTCATGGAAACACTGAGCGGCCAAGGCCAGGATGCGCGGCCAAGCCGCTGACGAAATGTGCGCGCAAATGAGGAAACGACACCTCGCCTCATCATGCCCGCGCTTGTCGCGGGCATCTACGTCTTTTACGGGCCTTCGGCGCCCGGCGAGCCGTCTCTTCAACCCGCATCACTGCCCTTCCAGCGTGAAACCGATCAAGCGACCGAGAACGACGACCAGGACCCAACAGGCGATCGATAGCCCTCCCGCGAGCCTCGCCCGCGGCGGCGGTGTCGGATTGAGGTTCCATTTTTGCACGTCGCGAACCGTGATGAACTCGAAAATCATCATGTTGATCCCGGCAAGGACGATGACCGACATCTTGAACCAGAACACGGGGTTCACGAAATACTCCGTGGCCTGGCTGATGAACATGAGCAAACCTGTAATCACCGTAAGCACGAAGGCGGCCCAGGTGAACGGCAGAATCGGTCTTGAGAGTTCCGCAAAGGGACGTTTGGTCGAGGCAAACCCGAGCAGACGCAAGTCCACGATCACTATCGTGCCAAGCACCACTGAAACCGTGAAGAAATGGGCCACCTGGACGGTCGTGAAGGCCCATGCCTTTTTGTGGATGAATACGGCCCATGACCAGGACTGCAACGTCTCCAAGAGCGCCGTGATGGATTGCAAGTTCACCTCCCTTGATGTTCCTTGCTTGCTTTTTGTTTTCGTGTGGCTCGTACGTTACCGCCTGTTCAGCCGTTTTTCAAATGCTTCGGTAGCCGCGATCGCGAGCCAGAGCATGAGAGTCCGCGATGCACGCCTCCTCGCCTACGCCTTTCGTTTAGCACGAAAGTCAGTGAGCCGTAGCCCGGGGCGGCGTTGCCATATTGAAAAGGCGGTCCCGGATTTCGCTGCGCTCAATCCGGGCTACCGGCTCGCGTCAGCTCCGACCCGCGAGATCTCGGCCTTGAAGTTGTCATCGGGTCCAAGTCATACGATAATTACTCACCAGCCTGGTCTCACAGCCAGAGCCAAATGAAGCGGGAGAGACGCCATGGACATAATATTCAGCGTAATAAGGGAAGATACGTTCTGGAAAATCCTGCTCTTCATCCACTTCGTGTTGGCCCTCACCCTACTGGCAGCGCTCACGCTTCAGGTGGTGACCGTTTTGATGCCGGCGCGACAGGTGGCGGGCGGTTTCGTCGACCGCGGTCCGATCCCGGCAGCTTCCTATGCCACGCTGATCGCCGTCGTCTACCTGGTCCAAGCACTCTTTGGCGCGTGGATTTACATCAAATACCGCACTTATGTGAGAGTCCCAATGGAGGAACTCCGCCACTGGTGGACCGTCGGAGCCTTTGATTTCAAAGAGCACACGATCGCACTGGGCGTTGGCATTCTTCCGGCGTATTGGTATTTTTGGCAGCAGCCCGCGTCCACGGAACGTGCGGGCGTACGCAAGTGGTTGACCGTTTTCCTGGCCCTAGGCGTGTGGTACGCACTTAGCATAGGCCATGTTGCCAACTATTTCCGGGGGGTCGGATCATGACTCAGACCTTGGATGCAGGTAGGGGATTCTCCCAACTCGACAGCGCCGATGCAACGGGCGCGCCGAGATCGACGACGCAGACTGGGGCAAAGTCCGAGACCTTCGTGATCGCATTCGGCATCGCTTTCACGCTTGGGTACACGGTTTTCCAAATGCTCAATTGGCCGCTTTTCACCTATATGCCGGGCGTCGGCAGGACGTATTTTTGGCTGCACCGGCCCTTGAGCGGGGAAGGTCCGCCCATGTACTGGTATGGCTGGATCGTAACCTCCGCCATCAACGCGTTCGTGGTGGGCGGCATCGCTACAATCATTCCAGAGAACTGGCTCCACCGCGCGACCGTTTTCTTTTGCGTCCTGGCCGCGCTCTGGCCGGCCGCTCTTGCTGGGCTGAGGATTTTCATCCTCTATTGGGCAACCTTTGACGCCGACTTCCTGAACTCGGTCTGGGTGGCGGCAATTCCTGGGCTCGTCGGCACCGCGGTTATCACATATTATGTCCCCACCCGATTGGCGGAACTCGTGTGGACGCGCTGGTTGCTGGTCGTGCCGGTCATCTGTCTCGTCGTCCTCGGCTACACGCTCCTGCCGTGGTTTGTGCGGTAGCATATTCCTGACGGCGTGATAGAGCCGCTCGCCGGGCGGTAGGTCGGACCCACTACCCTTGCCCGCTGGCGTCGGCGTGCGTCAAGAGGCCGCGCTCGTCGGAAGGACGGGCGGTCCATGTGTCGGACACTAGCTGGCTCCCGCACCGAAATCGGCTTGGCGCGTCTGTTGCGCGCGTCACAAAATTACCACTCTGAACTGTTTCATCCGCGGCCTTCCCGAACTTTTCAATCTCAGCTCAGGAGGCAGCCATGATGATCTGCGATCGCCGTACTGTTCTCGCCCTGGTCAGCAGCATTGCGTTTGTCGGCACCGCATCTGCGAAGCACAACCACAACAACGGGCAGCAGCTGGTTGGAAATAGGCTGAACACGAACGGGAGGCATGAAGT
>Ga0209488_10004645_pt1 | contig 10669 bp, 7 predicted proteins | sample Rivendell_Oct201_8_FD_188349 | JGI IMG/M metagenome (GOLD analysis project Ga0209488, IMG submission 188349) | Vadose zone soil microbial communities from the Eel River Critical Zone Observatory, Northern California, USA -... | ecosystem: Environmental > Terrestrial > Soil > Vadose zone >... | reverse complement strand
CGCGATTCGACGTCCGCTTTGCCGGCGAGGCGCCCGAGTCCGAATGGTCGTCCCGGGGCATCGACTGCGCCGAGTTCTTCGTCTCCCCGAACCCGGGAGAAGATCTCCGGCCCTTCGCGCGCATCGTCTCAGGCGGTGAGCTGTCCCGCCTGATGCTGGCAATGAAGACGTTGACCGCGAGCTCGCGCATGGGCTGGAACGATGCCGACGGCCGGCCGCCAAGCGGCTCGGCACCGGGGCTGATCTTCGACGAGGTGGACGCGGGCATCGGCGGGCGAGTGGCCGAGGTCGTCGGCCGGAAGCTGTACGCGCTGGGCTCGGCGTTCCAGGTGCTCTGCATCACGCATCTGCCGCAAATCGCCGCCTACGCCGACGCGCATTTCGTCATCGAGAAGCGCGTCGAGGCCGGCCGCACGCGCACGACCGTCGCGCGACTCGACGGAAAGGCGCGCGTGACCGAGATCGGACGTATGCTCGGTGGTGACATGGTCACCGACGGCCTGCGCGCCTCCGCGGAAGAGATGCTGCGGCTTCGCACGCCCAAGGGGGGCGAAAGCGAAAGGGCGAAAGCGAAAGGTCGTCGTGGCGCGTAAGTACCTCATCGAGACGTTCGGCTGTCAGATGAACTTTCACGACTCCGAACGCATGGCCGGACTCCTCGAACAGGCCGGCTTCGAATCCACCCAGGACGCCGCCGATGCGGACGTCCTCGTCATCAACACCTGCAGCGTCCGCGAGCGCGCAGAAGAGAAGCTCTACACGCGGCTCGGCGAACTGCGTGAACTGGCCGCCGAGCAGGGCCCCCGGGGCAACGACCGGATTGTCGCCGTCGCCGGCTGCGTCGCGCAGCAGGAAGGCGCCGCGATTCTGAAGCGCTCGGCCGGTACTACCGACGTGGTCCTCGGCACGCAGGCCATTCGACGCCTGCCGATGCTCGTGGACCAGGCCACCACGCGTCCCGCCACGCCGGTCCTCGACCTCGACCCGCACGACGACGTGACGTTTCCGCTGGGCGTGACGCGCCGCAGCGATCCCGTGAAGGCGTACGTCACGATCATCGAAGGCTGCAACGAATTCTGCAGCTTCTGCGTGGTGCCGTACACCCGCGGCCACGAGCGCATGCGTCCCAAGGCGGACATCCTCGCGGACGTCCGCGACGCGGCGGCCCGCGGCCACAAGGAAGTGCAGCTGCTCGGCCAGATCGTCAACCACTACGAGGCGCCTGACGAACCGGCGTGCGACTTCACCGGGCTCCTCGAGGCCATCCACGACGTCGCCGGCATCGAGCGCATCCGCTTCGCGAGCCCGCACCCGCGGCACTTCGACGATCGCTTCCTGATGCGGATGCGCGACCTGCCGAAGGTCTGCCGGCATCTGCATCTGCCCGTGCAGTCGGGATCAACCCGCGTGCTCGAGGGGATGCGCCGGCGGTACACGCGCGAGCAGTATCTCGACCTCGTCGGCCGCATTCGTACGCTCCTGCCGGACGTGGCGCTCTCCACCGACATGATCGTCGGGTTCCCCGGCGAGACCGACACCGACTTCGAGCAGACGATGAGCCTGACGGCCACCGTCGGCTACCACAGCATGTTCTCGTTCAAGTACTCGCCGCGGCCGAACACACTCGCGGATCAGCGCCTGCCGGACGACGTGCCGGAGGAAGAAAAAACGCGGCGGATCGTCGCGCTGCAGGCGCTTCAGCGGGACATCCAGACCGACCTGAACGAGCGCCTGGTGGGCCGCGTGGAAGACGTCCTCGTGGACTCAGCGAGCCGCCGGCGATCCTCCGAGGTGTCCGGCCGCACGAGCTCCAACATCGTGGTCAACCTGCCGGGCGAGGCGTCGTGGGTCGGCCGGCTCGTGCCGGTACGCATCGAGCGCGCGGGCCCGCACAGCGTCTGGGGCCAGACGGCGCTTAACGTTCTTGACAGGGCGCAGGCCGACGCCTAGGGTTGACAGCATGCAGATCGAGATGAGCATCAAGGGCCTGATGGTGGACCCGATCAGCAACATGCCGATCGTCATCCTCCGCGACAAGGACGGCGTCAAGACGCTCCCGATCTGGGTCGGCATGTTCGAAGCCAACGCCATCGCGCTGCAGATTGAGAACATCTCGACGCCGCGGCCGATGACCCACGACCTGCTGCGGAACGTCATCCACGACCTCAAGGCCTCGGTGCAGAAGATCGTCGTCTGCGACCTGCAGGACAGCACGTTCTACGCGCTCATCTACCTCGCGCTCAACGGGGAAGTGGTCGCCATCGACGCGCGGCCGAGCGACGCCATCGCGCTGGCGCTCCGGACGCGGGCGCCGATCTTCGTCGAGGAGACGGTCATCGACAACGCCAAGCCCGTGGACGTGGCCGCCGACAAACAGGACGCCGACCGCCTGCACAAGTGGCTGGAAAGCCTCGATCCCGACGACCTCGGCTATAAGATGTGACCTCGCGGCGGTGCCGCGGCTGCACAATCCTGCTACAATCGGCGCCGGTTACTCCTCTCGATGATCGTTGCCATCGCAAATCAAAAAGGCGGCGTCGGTAAGACCACGACCGCCATCAATCTGGCGGCCGCCCTCGCCTTACGCGGCAAGCCCACGCTCCTGATCGACCTCGACCCCCAGGCGAACAGCACGATGTCCTTTCTCGACATGCCCCAGGTGACGCGCGGCATGTACGACGCGATTGTCGACCCCGCCGTGTCGATTGAAGACGTCGTCCTTGCCTCGCCGCTCGAGAACCTGTTCATCGCGCCGTCGCGGATCGCGCTGGCCAAACTTGAAGCAAAGCTGATGGGGGAGATGGACGCCCATTTCCGGCTCAAGGACAAGCTCGAGCCCATTCGCAAGAAGTACCCGAACATCGTCATCGACTGCCCGCCGGCGCTCGGCCTGCTGACGGTGAATGCGCTGGTGGCGGCGACGCACCTGCTGATCCCGATTCAGTCGTCGTACTTCGCGCTCGAGGGCACTGACGATCTGCTCGAAACGATTGAGAAGGTGCGGGCGCGCCCCAACCCGGCGCTGCGGATCCTTGGGGTGGTCATCACCATGCACGACAAGCGGACGGCGCTCGGGCGGGACATCCGGACGCAGATCCAGAAGGTATTCGGCGGCAAGGTGTTCAAGACCGTCATCACGAAGAGCATCCGGCTCGAAGAGAGCCCGGCGTACAAGGAATCGATTTTCACGTTCGCGCCCGACTCGCCCGGCGCGACTGAGTACTATCGGCTCTGCGAGGAGGTTATCGACCGTGCCTAGACGAGGGCTTCCTGAATCGATCGCGATGCGCCACGACGAGCACTACGTCGAGGCGCTCGCGGCATCCGCGGGCGCGCCGATCGGCCGCCTGATTCCGATCGACCTGATTGACCCCAACCCGGACCAGCCGCGACAGGTCATGGGCGACCTGTCCGAGCTCATCGCCTCGATCAGCGAGAAGGGGATTCTCGAGCCGCTGCTGGTGCGCCAGCGGGGCGAGCGCTTCCAGATCATCGCCGGCGAGCGGCGGTACCAGGCAGCCATCCAGGCCGGCCTCCGCGACCTGCCTGCCGTCATCCGCGAGGCGGACGGCGCCGAGACCCTGGAACTGGCGCTCATCGAGAACCTGCAGCGCAAGGACCTGACGCCGTTTGAAGAGGCGGAAGCCCTCCACGGCCTGGCGGATCGCTGCGGCTATACGCACGAGGACCTGGCGCGCCGCCTGGGCAAGTCGCGGACGTCGGTCACCGAATCCCTGGCGCTGGCGGCCATGCCGGAAGACATCCGGCACCTTTGTCGGCTGGCCGACATTTCCAGCAAGTCGTTGCTTCTACAGATCGTTAGACAGGAGACGCCCGAGAAAATGACGGCGCTCCTCGAGAAGATCGCCAACCAGGGCGGGACGACGACCCGCCAGCAGCTCCGCGACGCGGCCGCCAAGCCGAAACTGGGCCGGCCCAAGGCCTACGTGTTTGCCTACCGGCCGCCGGACAAGACGTTCAACCTCAAGCTGTCGTTCGGCAAGAGCCGCGCGAGCCGCGACGAAGTCATCAGCGCGCTCGAAGCCATCCTCAAGGACCTGCGCAAGAACCGCTAGACGCGCCACGTGGCCGCATCGAAGCCCGGACCGGGCACGGTCACGCGGATCGGATAGCCGTCAGGCAGGCGATCCACGGCCACCGGGACGCCGCCGGTGCGGCGCGTGACCGCCACCGTAAAGGCGAGCACGGCGCCCGGCGCGAGCCCAAGCGCCGCCACGGGCACGGCGAGCTCCAGACACACGCCCGCGGCGGCCCGCGCCTGGGCATAGTTAACATAACATCCATTATCAGACTCACTGGATATGACCTGAATCTGGCGGGGTTCCGGCTCGAGGACCGCCAGCGTCAGCTCGTAGCCCGCCGCCAGCTGCCCGGACATCGGCGCGGGCCCTTCCAGCCGCAGACACAACTCGAGGTCCCGGTTGAACCCAAACCGCACGGACGTGACCACCGCGGGCGCCGCCTCAATCTGATGCATCGCCCCGGCCGTTCGGCGCAGATCGTACGATCCCGCGCCCAGCCACTCGAAATAGCTGGTGTCGCGCCCGTCCACGACCGGCGCAATCCAGCCTGCCGGAGGCCGCACGTCATCGGTCGGCCCCGCGGTGGTGATGTTGCTGACAAAGAGGTCATCGGGAATCGACCGTTCCAGCAGCCGGTAGGCGTTGCGGAGATGTCGGCGGAACAGGTCGTCAAACGCCTCGTCATGGTCCGACGAGTGATCGTCGCCGTACCACCAGAACCAGTCGCTGCCTTCCGCAATCAGCACTTCCTCGCGCGCCGCCGCCCGCGCCGCAGGCTCGACCGCCGGGCCCTCGGCCACGAGCGCATCGCGCGCGGCCGACACCTGATCCCAGGCGCGCTGGTCGTCCCGATGCCCGATCCAGATGTAGAAGTTCGAGTCGATCCACGACCCGGGGAAAATGCCGTCGAGCTTCGGCGCCGACCGGTCACACCCCTCCGACATCGTCACGGTCGTGAGCTCGGGGTGATGTTCGAGATGGCCATAGAGCGCCCGCAGGAACGGGCGGCCGCCGCCCTCGAAGTGCTCCCAGGCGTTCTCGCCGTCCAGGATGATGGGGATGAGCGCCTCTTCCCCGCCGGTGCGGGCTGAGTACGCGCGTCCGGCCTCAACCAGCCGGTTGACGAAGTCGGCCGCCGCCGCGTCGGGGCTCCAGCCCGAGTACACAAACCCGATCAGGTCCGACAGCGCGTGGTCGCGGAACACGCACCCGATCTCGCGACCGCCGGCGCTCACGCGATACGGCGTGTACAAACGTTCAGGTTGATCCACCCGGCCGGCGCCGTCCCGGCTGAAGCCGATCCCCAGCGTGTTCGCCAGGATCTGCTCGTCGGTCGCCATCCAGCGGAACCCGGCCGCGGCCGCAAGCGGAACCATCGCGTCGGACACCGACCCTTCCGATGGCCAGAGACCGACCGGCCGCCGGCCGAACAAGCGTTCGTGGCAGGCGGCAGCGCGCTCGAGTTGCTCGGTCGCATCCTCCGGGTGCTGGAACCGGCGCGACGGCATCGCCGAAGCCGGATGCGTCCGGAGGTAGATGTCCGTGTCGCACAGCAGCGGCAGGATCGGGTGGTAAAACGGCGACGTCGAGACCTCGATTTGCCCCCGGGCCACGCCGTCCCGGTATTCCGGGATGACACGGTTCAGCAGCTCCAACTCCACGACGCGGAGGGTCTGCTTGTCGTCCTCTGTGTAGTTCCGGCCTTTTGCGACCAGACCGCGCGTCCGCTCGTCGGTGTCCAGATAGAAAGGGTCGAACCACGCGAGCTTGTGCCAGACCTGCAGGTCGCGCAGGTCGTCCACCAAAAAGGGCGCCCGGCTCCCCCGCTTGTCGAGCAGTTCCCGGTACCGGGGGAAGACGTCGATCATCCGCTGGCGTTGGGCGTGAAAGAAGTGCTCGAGGACGAAGGCGATATCCGCCTCGGTCAGCTCCGCAGCGGGCTTGAGGCTCAGCGCGAGGAACGGATCGCGGGCCCGGTCTTCGGCAAACGCCTCGAGCTGCACCAGCAGCGACGGCACCAGGTTGAACGTCACGCGGACGCCGGGGAACTCGCGCAGGAGCGCCGCCATGCCGTAGTAGTCCTTGAGCGCGTGCAGCCGCACCCACGGCAGGATGTGCTCCCGGGTAACCAGGTCTTCGTAATAGGGCTGGTGCATGTGCCACAGGAGGGCGACGCGAGTCATACGTTGTAGTCTAGTAGGTGCCGATGCGGATCTTCGACCGGTACGTCGTGCGCGAGGTGGCGCTGCCGTTCCTGTTTTCCCTGGTGCTCCTCACCTTCCTGCTCACCATTCAGCCGATTCTCCGGGATGCCTACCCCCTGATCGCAAAAGGCCTCGATGTCTGGGTAGTGGCCAAGGTGCTGATCTACCTCCTGCCGCAGGCGCTCGTCCTCAGCATCCCGATGTCGGTCCTCCTCGGCCTGCTCATCGCGCTCGGACGTCTCTCAGCCGATCGTGAGTTCGTCGCGATGCAGTCCTGCGGCGTGAGCATCTACCAGCTGCTGCGCCCCCTCGTGGTCATCGCGATTCTGACCACCGCCGGCACCGCGTACATCACGATCGTCGCCCGGCCCGACGCCAACCAGGCCTTCCGGGAGGTGGTCTTCAAAGAGGTCGCCTCGCGGGTCGAAAATAAAATCCAGCCGCGCGTTCTGTTTTCCGACTTCCCGAACCGCGTGCTGTACGTCCGCGACGTCGACGCCAATCACGTCATGCACGACGTCTTCTTCGCCGACACGGCCACGCCGGGAGCGACGACGATCAGCTTCGCGCGCGAGGGGCGCTTCATCATTGACAGGGTTCATCAGCTCGTCCAGCTGCAGCTGACGCGCGGCGCCCAGCACACGACCCTGGCCAACGACCCGGGCCAGTATCAGGGCTCCGAGTTCGCGCAGCTCAGCCTCAGCCTGGACGCGCAGACCGTCTTCAAGCAGGCGCCCAGCCGCAACCCGCCGGAGATGTCGCTCTCCGAGCTGAGGCAGACGGTCGCGGCCAACCAGCCAGGGTCGGACCTGTCGATCTCGGCGCTGTACATGATTCATTACAACTACTCCATCCCGGTCGCGTGCTGCGTCCTGGCGCTGGTGGCGCTCGGACTCGGCGTCAGCAACCGCAAGGATGGGAAGTTCGCCAGCTTCGCGATCGGCTTCGTGGTGGTCTTCGCCTATTACGTGCTGATGTACATGGGCCGCGCGGCGGCGGCCGGGCGCGTGCTGAGTCCGGTACTGGCCCCGTGGATTTCCCCAGCCGTCATCGGCGTCGCCGGCGTCGCCCTGCTTATCTGGCGCGCCCGCTCCACGGACAGGCCGATGTTCATCAACTGGTCGGTCACTCGCGCGGCCGCTCCGGACAAAGGCGACAACGGCACGACCGACCCGGCGACACCGTCACACATCCTGGCAGGATCGTCGGGCCTGCGCATCCCCGGGCTGCGGATCCTCGACGTCTATACGTCGCGGCAGTACCTCCAGGTATTCTTCCTGTCGATTCTGTCGGCGCTCGGCATCTTCTATATCGCGACGTTCATCGACCTCGCGGACAAGCTCTTCAAAGGGTCGGCGACGACGATGATGATGTTGCGGTTTTTCTACTTTCAGTCGCCGCAGTTCCTCTACTACATCATCCCGATCGCGGTGCTCGTCGCGACGCTCGTCACCATCGGCGTCATGACCAAGAACAGCGAGCTCGTCGTGATGAAAGCCTGCGGCATCAGCCTGTATCGCGCCGCCGCGCCGCTGATCCTGTTTTCGTTCGGTGCGGCCGCCGCGCTGTTCGGCCTCCAGGAGGTCGTGCTGGCCCGCGCGCAGCGGCAGGCTGACAGGCTGGATCGCGTCATCCGCAGCTATCCGTCCCAGGAACCAAGCGCCATCAACCGGTGGATTGCCAGCGACACCGGCGACATCTATCACTACGACCTGTTCAATCCGGCGCTCGATCGATTTACCAGCTTCACGCGGTACCAGCTCGACACGGCGCTCTGGCGGCTGCGGGAAGTGACCTTCGCCGACACCATCGCGTCACCGGCGCCGGGAACCACTGACGACCTCCGCACGTGGACGGCGGGAAAAGGCTGGACGCGCGAGCTGACGACCGTGGGGACCGGCAGCGCCGCGAAAACGGCCGTCGCCTACACGCCGTTCGACTCGCGGGCAATGACGCTCGAGGCGCCGTCGTACTTCAAAGCGGAGATCCCGGATCCGGCCAAGATGAATTACCGGCAGTTGCGCGTCTACATCGCGCAGATGCGGGCCAGCGGCTTCAATACCGTCGCGGCGATGGTGCAGCTGCAGCGGAAAGTGGCCTTCCCGTTCGCGGCCGTGATCATGGCGCTGCTGGCTGTGCCCTTCGCGGTGACGACTGGACGCCGGGGCGCGATGTACGGCATCGGCATCGGCATCGCGCTGTCGATCGCCTACTGGGTGATTCTCAACGTCTTCAGCGCGATCGGCGAGGGCGGTGTCCTGACGCCGACGCTCGCCGCGTGGGCCCCGAATCTGCTCTTCGGCGCGGCCGCGCTCTTCGGAATCCTGACGGTCCGGACGTAGCTACCACTCTACTCGCGGCGCCGTGATCCACAGCCGACCAGACGCACCAGGCTTGGTGTTGGTGGTGTCCACCACGAACAGAACGCTGCGGACGGCGTCAAGCGGCGCCCGGTAGGTGGCGCTGTCCCCCACCGGGGCAAACTCGTCGAAGAACACCTCGTGCATTTCGCTGAACGCATCGACGTGGATCGATCGCCGCCAGCGGGCGGTCTGCGTCCGCATCTGAACGGAGATGCGCATGGGGGTTTCGGCCCGCGCGGAAAACGTCAGGCGGTCGCCGCGCGCGACGCCCTGCGGCGTCTGGACGGACAGCGCCACGACCTGGCCGGCCGGCGCGCCGGTCGCGAGGCCGAAGCGCAACCTGAGCGAGTTCTCGGGCGTCAACGACGCCGTGACATCAAGAGCGCCCAGCGAGGTCGGATCGTGCTCGACCGACCAGGCCGCGGTTGACCGGCCGTCAAACAGCAGATTCGACGCCGTCGCGCGCGGCCGCGGCGGCACGACGGCCGGCGTATCAGTCGCCCGCACGTAGATGGGATTGCTGGTGAGCCACGGCATCGGCGCAAGTTCCCCCGCCCTCCGAATCTCGACCCAGTAGACCGCCGGGTCTCCCATCGCCGTCGCGCTGAACTCACGCTCGCGACGATCGCTGGTCACCGGCGTCACGCCGTTCCAGATCGTCGTGGTGAAGCCGTCTGGCGCGTTGCTGCGGACGTGCAGCGTGACCGGACCCGACACCGCGAGCTGATCGCCTTCGCGCACCGTCCCAAGACCGTTGCTGGCCGTGAACTCGAACGAGGGCGGGGTGGCGAGGCCGTCCACGACGCTATAAAGATGTCCGCCGCGAATCGCGCGAAAGACGAGGGCGGCGTCCGTCGCGGCAGATCCCGTCATCGGCCGCTCCGGGCGAACACGCACGGACACGGCGCGGAATGACGACTCGTAGCTCGGCACCGGCACGGACAGGCGCGCGGCAATCGGGTCGCTCGCGCGCCAGGCAATTTGCGCGTGGGCGTCCGCGCCGGCCAGCATCACGACGTGCCGGCGTCGCGAGAGCGCGTCCAGACGGTAGAAGACCTCGGATCGTGCGACAAGACTGGCAATCGACTCGGCCGGGCGGAACGGATAGGTCAGCAGCCGCGACAGCAGGCCGGCCTTCCCGCGCCACGTGCCGACGGCGACACGCCGGCGCCAGCTCGTGTCGAGGTTGAGGACCTCAATCGCGTCAAACGGTGCCGTCCACTCGCGCCAACTGAGCTCGGCCTTCGGCGAATCCGGATGCGCCGCAATCCCGAACCCGCCCATCCGCTTCACGTCGTCGACGACGTCGCGCGCTTCCCCGCCGAGCGGGTACGGCGAGGCGGGCATGTCGATCGCGATGTAATGCCCGCCGCTCGTGCTGATTTCGGTCCCGTCAAGGCACAGCACGCCCTCGCGGTACACCGGCGGATCCGGCTTCCGCGTCGCGTCGCCGTGGTCGGTGAAGACGATGAACTTCAGGCCGGCGCGCGCCGCGTCGTGCGCAACCTGCTCGGGAGTGCTGCGGCCGTCGGATCGACTGGTGTGAATGTGCAGAACGCCGGCCACCGTGCCGTCGTCGGGTGCACTGGGGAGCGCCTGATATTTTGGAGGAAGCCGCGCCCAAATAAAAATGGCGACGGCGGCCACAAGGACCGCCGCCGCCAGAAAGAACCGTCGCAAGGGCTTTTAGAGACCAGCGCCCTTCTTGAGGGCCGCCGCCTTGTCGGTGCGTTCCCACGAGAACTCCGGCTCGGTGCGGCCGAAGTGGCCGAATGCCGCGGTCTTCGTGTAGATCGGCCGGCGGAGGTTGAGCTCTTCGTGGATACCGCGCGGGGTCAGCTTGAAGTTCGCGCGGACGAGTTCGGTGATCTTCGCCTCGGGAATCACAGCGGAGCCATCGGCGTCCACCATGACCGACACGGGCTCGGCAACACCTATTGCGTACGCCAGCTGCACCGTCGCGCGATCCGCGAGACCGGCCGAGACGATGTTCTTCGCGACGTAGCGCGCCATGTAGCAGGCCGAGCGGTCGACCTTTGTCGGATCCTTGCCCGAGAAT
>Ga0209488_10004644_pt1 | contig 10670 bp, 8 predicted proteins | sample Rivendell_Oct201_8_FD_188349 | JGI IMG/M metagenome (GOLD analysis project Ga0209488, IMG submission 188349) | Vadose zone soil microbial communities from the Eel River Critical Zone Observatory, Northern California, USA -... | ecosystem: Environmental > Terrestrial > Soil > Vadose zone >... | reverse complement strand
AAAAAAAAAAAAAAAAGAGGGTTTTTTTTGTGCTTCACTCCTCCTGAAAAGGAATTTGGGAATCAACTTTTTTCTGGATTCTAGGTTCCTCGTCGACTTTTCGACTTTTTAACTCATACAGGCCCGTACGAGCTCGTGCGAGTCCAAAAAAGTAAGTGGCAGGTTTCCTGATGATTCACCGTTGAAAAAGATTAAAGCATGTTTCGAAGCGCATTTTTTTAACCTAACGCTGATTTTCGGCCATTGACACTTCAATTTTAGTGGGTGAAAAACGCCCGACAGGAGGGGCGTCAACTCGGAGGGCACCAGCCGGTATGTACTATTTATCCTTGTGCCAGGCGGTTTTGCCTCCTTGGATCTTCATAGTGATAGTGACTGGGCAGGAGCTAACTCGCTGGTAAGTTAGCAATAATGCTTGCACTGCAAGGTACGACAGTCCTTCAAAACAATGGATTATTTTTTTCAACCGTCAACGTTGATTCTGAACGCAAATGCAGTCCCTAGCGCCGCGCCGCGGTCCCTCACACCCGACGTCACAGTAGAGCCCGTATGGAGATCCTCGCGAATGAAATCTGAGGCCCTCGCAAAATGAGCGTCGTCGGGGGAAAAAAACGCAATGTTCTATTCTCAGCCTCCGCCTCCACGCTCCCTCAGGCTCGACATGGGCTCAACCCTCGACTCGACTCGCAAGAAAATTAAATCGTCATCGTCGTCACAAAGAACCGGCCATTTGTCAATTACCGACGCTTCAGTCCCGCGAGCCGAGAGCCGAGGAGTTAGTTGCAGGGGGGCTGAAGTACAGTACTGTACACGTATTTCTCGCTTATAGGCTTTGACCGCCGCGGCTGCTCCTTCGGGCGATCTTTACCTCCGGCGCATGAAAACTGCAGGCACCGCGCCTTTATCTCATGCGCGAAACCTTGCTTTGCGTTTTTGTTTGGCCAACGTGTCAAACCACGAGACGGGCGCAATCCGCACCGTGACCGTAATCCGTGTCGTGCCTGGCTCTGCTCTTGTCCCAGTTTGGGCCTCTCCGAGTCCCTAGCCCCGCAAGTGCTACGTACGTTGTGCCCGGTCCCCGTTGTGTAACCATGTTGTCGCTTATCGCTCGTCGCCCAAACTAGCATATCCGACTCATCATCCCCGGCAAAGGGTGGGTGATCTAGTCGAAGCGTCACGCGTCAGGACTTGCTGGTTCCTGCGTAGCTCCCCAAATCGAAGAGCCCCGCAATATTGCAGTAAAATTGTAGGTACACTCCAGAACCTGAGGCTTGAGACCTTCACACCAAAGCCGACCGTCACTTGCTGCTCGATATCCTAGAAACCTCCACACTTACTGTACAGTATCCGTCAGCTTTCATGTAATGTGGTGACCACAAAATTTTGGTATATGTATATAAGAGGTCGAGATTCAAATCAAACCGCACATCACATGTCCTATCGAACCCAAACCAGGACACAGAGGGTCATAAGATCGTAACTTGCCATCGCCCCGCATCGTAGTAAACTCAGTTAGAACAGACAACTACAAAAGGCTCCTAGTAAGCAAGGACAGATCGAAGAAAAAACCTCATATCGCGAGCGGGAAACGGAATGATGACCAAGTGAGACGATAACGCAGCGTAAAATGGGTAATAAGGGCGTAGGGGGGCCGTGAGAGGAGAAATCGAGTATAGTAGACGTACACCAATGGAAACAGGATCAGTCGTCACATCACAAAAATAGCATAACAGAGAGTCACTCCTCTTGATCAATCCGTACGCTGTCGCTTCCCAGGACGGCCACTCTCCTCCTCACCTCCCTGTGTCATTTCGCCGTCGCTTGCTGACGTTCCTGCATTAGAGGACTCTGCGGCCTTATCCGGCGGTGCGGTGGAGGTAGCTGCAGGTACAGCAGGGCCATCCGTCGTCGATGGGCCCTTGAGCCCACGTAGCACGTCGAGCTCGCTCTCTGCACGCCTGCGCGCAGCACACTCCTCCTCCCACAGACGGCGCAGCTCCTCTAATTGAGCTTGCAAATCGCCCATCGCCTGATCCATGAGCAGCTTCTCAAGCGTCCACTTCTCGATGTTGCGCGCTTCATTCTCCTTGAGATGTTGGATGTACTGCACCGCACGCGCGAGGATGGCACCTTTCGCCTTCTCGCCAGAGCCGTTCGGAACGATTCGGCCAAGTTCATTAATCCCTTCGTTGATGTTTCCGCGCCGTCGGCGCTCGACTTCTTTCTGGAGAGAGAGTCAATAAGATGGCCGTGGGAAAATGTGAAACAAAAGAACGAACGTGGTTATCCTTCCGCTGACGAGCCCACTCGTCGGAACCCATATTAGCACTACGGGCGCCGCGCGTGCGTGTGGAGGGTCCCGCAGAGGGAGCGGATGCAACCTCAGTACCTTTCGGTGATTCTCCAGAGCCGGCAGACTTTGCACTTTCCGGTCTTGCCGAAGTTTCGGGGACAGGCACAGCGCTCGAACCTCCAGCAGCTGCAGCAAGCGCTGAGAGTTGTCCGAGATTTGGTGGCCCGTTGGGGTGTGAGGATGGCCCAGGTTCGGAGAGAGAAAGAAGTGCGAGCGCCTGTTGTTGCGAATGTACCGGGGACTGTTGCTTCGGAAGGGGAAACGGCAACCCGGACGGACCACCCGCGGGAGCACTACTGGGCTGCGGCTGACCAAGTGCACCTAATGCAGACAGCGCCTCCGCGGCGCTTTCTTTGAGAGTGCCCTGTTCATCTATCAGTTGCTGCGCAAAGGGTCAGCAATCCACACGCCACGATAAAAGTCATGGCGCCACGAAAAAAAAAATCACATGCCACCGAAAGTGAATTGGGTGTGCCCCATCAACAGCCACCAACTTTTCACGGAATGTGACAATATCCACTTTGCTTCAGGTGGCTCAAGGATGAGGGATAAACCGTGCGTTGATGCAGCATGTTCGGCGGGCAACCAAAAATGATAATAATTTTCCCACGCCTCTCAACAAATAGGAGATAGGGTCCAAAAAAGGCCGAAACGAACCGTGCGGGCAAGAGCAGACATCGAAAGGAAAAGTGGCCCACGGGCGATGAAACAAAAGTACCCACTGGCACCTGACTGACGCGCGAACGTGCCCCAGCCGTGACCTCGCCTCGAATCACGTGGAGGCGCGCAGAAGACCTGACACAAATCACATACGATCCATCCGAGCGGACGACACACATCCAGCCAACTCGGAGACAAGATAAGAAGGATAAAGAAGGGGTAGAGCGGCTCACCTGGTAGACAGTAGGGAAGTGTCGTAAGAGTTGGACAATTTGTGCGCTGTCCAGGAGATGTGGGGACGCGGCGGGGTCAGTGGCCGGTGGGCCAGCCGGAGGAGCAGCGGAAGAAGGCGGGGGAACGAGGGTAGAGTCTCGATTTACGGGAGTGGACGACATTACTATCGGGATAAGTGGGCGTTCGTTTCTCAGAGTCGGCTTATCTGGGAGATCGGAACCACTTGAGGCGGCGACGACCGAGGTTGGATCGAGGGCCGGAGATTCTCCAAGTGCTACTGGCAGTACCTTGATGATAGACTGACACCGAGAGGGAGGTTGCTGGTGGATAGAGGACAAGACGGGGGAGAGATACGTTTGCGGGGTGCGTGGGGGCGTATGAGGGATCACGGGGGGGGCGCGAGGTCACGAGGACCACGCGCCTTTTCTATCAAACACGTGAGAATCAGGTGCAAAGATGTCAATACACGTGCAAATCGAATTCGGCATCTCGGCCATATCCAAATACACAAACAGGGCGGACACAATGCAAGGAGCATAGTTATATAATGACAGATGATGCATCGAAATCACAGTAACCGGTCGTACAGAGGTACAGTATATCACAGAAGATCTGCTCGGCGAAGACTAGCGCGCAAGATACCGTCCTCGACTGTTCGTAGCGTGATCGCGGTGCTGTGGGTGTCCTGTATGAAAAAGACTCAATGGGATATATCTCTCACGTCGTAACGCATACGTACAACGACAGACGTTAGATGTACATAGTACCGACGCTGTTCGGGTGAATGCTGCTTGGCGATCTCTTTAAAGTGAGATTGAAAGTCTGAGGGAAACCCGGTCAGGTCCTGCATTGGGGAGCAAAGATTGGCTCACATTTTTTAACCGTCTCAATGTCATTGCTTCTATGCCCAAAACTCGGAACATGAGTCCGCACTTTGACACCGGACCGCAACTTTTGTTCTAGCAAGTCACACTTGTTCAAGAACAGTATAATTTGGGTCTTGGCGAGCATTTGGAGTGAGCACAACGTCTGCCAGAGCATGTATGTGTCCTCAAGCCGATTTACACGGCGATCTTCCCGAAGTCGTTCATCAAATGACGAAATTGGTGCGAGGAAGATAATCGCATCCATGTCGTCAAAATATGGATACCAATGTGCGCGCTAATACGAGTAGCATCGAGTCAGGTGCGACCATGAGAAGGGGAGATAAAAGGAGGCGCGCGAGAAACTGACCGAAGACCTGGTCCCGCCGACATCATACATTAACCATTCGTGACCGGCTTTACAGCGGCGAAATGCGGGTTTAATTCGAAAACGTCGGGCTAAGGAGATGAACAGCCTGCGCACCTTGCTCGACCCAGAAGCTATACTCCTGCACTCCTAATGTCCGGAGCCGAGCACGAATCACGTCGTTATCAGATGGTTCATACTCTCTCGAGGCAATGCGCTCAATGTCATTCAAGAAGCTGTCCAGGCGGCAATCAGGAAACTCTGATTAGTACAAGTGAACCCGCCGGGATGACGAAGAAAAAAACAAGGAAGACGTACAAGCCTGGTTCTTCTTCCATGCGGATCTTCTTCCGCCTCAACATATCCCGCACCACGTTGTCCTCCCAAAGCGCCTTCATGTCCTCAGCGCAGCCGACGACGACCTCAGTTACCTCGGCCGCCTTACGCACTCGCGCATCGGCGGCGCGCGCCGTCTCTTGTACGTCCTGTGGGCGAGTGCGGAATCGCTCAAGGGCGCTACGCCACCCATCCCGCGAGCGAACGGCGAATTCCGACAACCGCGGGAGGGCGCTACTATAGCCGGGGCTTGACATCTCTTCGACCGCGGCAGCACCGAGACGGCGTTGGAGGTCCTGCTGTACACCGCGGAGTGGCGTGAGTCGGAGGTGCAAAAGGCGGTGCTTCTCTGTTAACGGGAACGAGGATGCTTCAAATGAGGGATTCGTGAGGGCGTCGCCAACGAAATCGAGTACGGTGACGATGGAGCGGATGAGATTAAGTTGGATGATGGCTCGCCATGAGGAACGCTCTTCGAGCCAGGTCTCGCGCGCGTATTGCAACTGGAAGTCTGTAAGGGCGAGGAGAAGTGTACGTTAACGATGAGAGAAGCGCCAGATATGAAGAACTGCTTGAAAAAAAAAAAGGGGGAGGGAAGATAAGCGAGGCGAGGTGAATGGGGGTAGATCAACAAGAATTAATGAATAATTGAATGGCGTAATTTCGTGCGCAAGGTGACAAAAGAAGCGCCGAGGGCAATACCACACCACGGGAATTCGGAAGGTCCACGAAGGAAGACAGTAACACCGGATCGAGAATGGGAATTGAATGAGGCGAGGGGGAGAATACTGACTTTTGAGCGTAGTTGATTTGCCTGGAGACGGGAGAGGGATGGAAAGACGGTGAGGTGATTGATGCCCAACTTTGGAGAGAAAGGCGAGAGCTCACCACTTTCACTCTGACCGAGGAGTAGCACCTTGACGTAGGGTCGATGCCTACGGCGGGAAGCGCGCTCTTGCTTGAGCTGCTCGTCAATCTCATCACTGACACGACGCGCCTCGGCTTCTGCGCGGAGGCGGGCGGCGCGAGCTTCGGGGGTTTCGTTCTGTGGAGGGGCGATGGCAGCAGCGAGGGGATCGTTGTCTGAGGAACGGAACATGAAGGGAGTGGAAGGGGAGGAGGGGGGAAAAGAGGGTGGTAGCAAGGATGGAGAGAATGTAGAAGAGGGAGAAGAGGAAAGAGGATGTAAATGGGGGAGGAGGAGGGGTTAACGTTATGTGCCATCGGATTGAATGCGGCCAGGTCACATCGAATCTCGATAACTAAACGGGTCTGAAGTTTTTTGACCGAGAGAAAACTGGGCGGCGGATCGGGCCAGGACTGGCTTAATGACGATAATCTGAAAGAAAAAGAAAAAGAAAAAGAGAATGGTGAGCGAGATGTCCCGCTCATGATGCTATGGGACTTGAGTGGACTGGACACCACCGGGATATTCGAATCCCTTTGAGAGCGACCAGGACCCATACGTCGGCGTCTCATCAGACCGTCATAACTTCCGATCTTTCCTTGGTCTCCTCTACAATTTCATATCCCTTGACCCCGAATAATGAAGGATGTCAACCCCAGCCTTGATGCCGGCAAAAAGCGAGAATGTTATTCAGAAATTAAAATAAACGTTATTCCTCCTTCAATCGCTTTGGATCACGTGAGAAACGGGTCTAGACCTATATATTACATTCATTTTAGCTCGTCCGTCTCAGCGATCTATGTCAAAAACGAATTCGGCAACCCTTCCGTGATCGGTTCCCAAAAACTCATTCAGAAATCATGCGTTCAACGACGATGAGCCGGCAACACCGCGGTTCCCCCTACCCCTGGGTGCCTCGATTCACGCTCTTAAGCTCTTTAACAGAAAATCCCTATCAGGATGACCTTTGCTTCGGAGTATAGGTGGTACGCATTACGCGACAGTGTTCCGGGAAAAGCGACGAGAGTAAGCCAACCTTTCCTTCCGTCCTCCCATTGCAACTCCCAGGCTGTCCCGCGTGTCCGCGTGTCCCAATACAAATTTCCGTCCACCGCCGCTCGCTAGCGTGAGCCCCGTCAACAGCATTCTCCCGTTGAACGTTAGACCTGCTTCAATTGCGGATAGCTTCTGAGTCTGCAAAAGTGGTGATTCCCTTCATCCGAATTCAAGTTCAAGTGGCTACACGTAACCGTCCATGAAGGTCTTTCCCCGATTTGGGCAATGCACTGCACTTGTGCTATCCATGCTTCGCGTTCCATTCTTTCGTTCGTACATGATGAATCACGAATCCCGAAATGTGAAGCGTGACCTTACTTTCTAAGGAAGCTGGCAACGGACGGACCCAAGCCACATTGGGGACTGCTAAAAGCAGCTGGGACTAGTCTTGAACTCTACCACGGGACTCGACTCACGCTCCGAACCCGTCTGACTGCATCACATTTGGTCATTTGTTTGTCCTCACCCGAAATTGCCCTGACTCGATCTCCGAATTGGTGACCTATCGGTCAGGTCCCTCCTCTCCCACCCACCTAATTTTGAACTCCCTTTCATCCGTGTCCTCGTGCTGGGCGAAAAGGAAAGGATGTAAGACACTTGTACCCTAATCAGGCGCGAATCAATCAATCACTAATCACATAGTCCCTTACTCTGGTACATCCGATAGATGCCGCAGTATTACAGTCGACTCTGATATAACCCATACCGTTTGGGAAAGGTCGTAGGGTATGGGTTATTTTCTAGAATATGTCCCTACAAATTGACTTTGGGAATGGAAAATGGTATGGATTATCGAGTCGTCTGTAACTGCCAATTTGGATCGTTGATCGCGATCATGATGTGAGAGCGGCTGTACAGCACCAACACCAACACTAGCACTGCGGAAACAGCCCGTCCGAGTAAAAAAAAAACGAGAAAGAAGGGAGGGCGTTACGCGCCCCCTTCTTCGACGCTTGCTTGCTTTACATGTTCCGCCGCCGCCGCCGCCGCTGCTTGCTCCTATTATCTGACCTCCTGACCTCTGACCTGCCATGCGGCGCCAGCGCCACTGGGAAAAGGGAGACTGGACATGGCTAGTCGGTCCGATATCGCCGATGTCGTATCATGATGGCCACCCACACCGGGTAGGGCCCAGAGGTTCAAGTTCAATGCCGACCCGGCACCTTTCCTTCTCTCATCAGCGCAATTAATGTGCTCGCTCTTCTCATCCCAGGAAAGCAGACGAAAGCGAAAAAAGGAATTCTAGCCCATTATGATGACGACATGCCTGCGCGAGTTTTCTCCCATCACCGAGTAGAGCAGGCGCAGCTTATCTTGCTCGAACGGGAAGGCGAGACGCATGTACCACATGGTGTTCTGTAACTGTAACACCTGTCCCATCCCGTCGGAGCGCGCGTGTACTTGCCAGGTCAGTATGGCCAGCTGGCGTTCCAAGTCATCTTCCATTCCCTTTTTTTTGTTTTCTCTCGTTCTCCTCCGTTGCTATGATTCTATCAGCACTGGAGTACTATACCACAAACGACAGCGAAAGGACCCTCGTGCCCGTGAGGCGCGCTTTGAAATTTGTCTGTTCCGCAGTTGTTCCGCTCCGCTCACCTCATACTGTCGAAATGGGATCCATCCAGCGCATAGGCTTTTTATTGCTACTCCACCTAGCCTAGGCTTGACACGAGCATGTCGTACCACTGTAATTTCTCGAATAAATTAATGACGTAAGTCATGGAGACTTGCTCAGTGCGGGGTCGCTCTCCCTCCGTAGCGTAGGGCTCGATAGCCCCCGCTCCACCCGACTCTCGTCCAGCCCTATCGGCACCGCACCTAGCATGGTCCCGCTCCCGCTCCCGCCAAGGTCCACCTCCGGTTCCTCTTCTTCCTCCTCTTCGCCCGGCTCCACCTCTGACCCGTTCCCCGCCGCGCGCCGCATCCGTCTCGCGTAGAAAGTGCGGCTTGCCGTCGCGTTCGAGAACAGCGGCAGCAGATACCGCTCGTCGATCGACTGGAACCACTTCCCGTCCTCGCTGCGCTCACCTGCCCCTACATTAGAAGGAGAGGAACCATCCGGACCAGCCGCACTGCCCCCGCGTCCGGCGGGGCGAGAAGACGTAGACGCGAGCGGGAGCACCTCGCCGCCGTCCGAGTCATACGAGTCGCTCGACGCGGCGGAGAATACGGATCCAGACCGCACCGGCGAGAGCGGCTGCGGGCTCAGAGTCCCGTGGTGGAGCGCGTTCCTGCTTGGGCTCCGCCCTTGGTTTTGTATATGGTGGTTGTAACTCTGTGGCGGGTTGGCGTAATGCGTGCCAATGCGCGCCGCTGCACGACTGTACGCCTGGTAATCCTCTGGCGGGCGCTGCCACGGGCCGTTGCGGCGGGGTACTGGTGGTTCGTCTTCGTCGCTGCTCGTTGCGCCGTCGTCCTCAACCCCGGTACGTATTCCGAGCACTTCGAGCATCCGCGCCGTCGTCCCGCCGAAGATGACGACCGTGAGGACGACGACGACGAGCACGGTCGTGCGTAGCGTCTGTGCGTTCTTCCCTTTGAACCCGGCCGCAAGGGCGACGCCGACTGCGCCGCGCAGGCCGGCCCAAAAGAGCATCATCTGGTATGAGTGGGGGAGTTCTTCACTGCGCTGACCGCGCGCATGACGCTGGAAGAGGTTGATCAACTCGGAAAGTGGGAAGACAGCGGCATAGCGCGTAAAGATCACCGCGACGGTTGTGATGGCGATGAAGAGGGGTTTCACGTACGACGTCACGTTCTCGCCTGATGGTGGTGAGGTAAAAAGGGACATTCCAAGATAGATGAAGATAAAATTTTCCGAGAGCTTGGCGAGAGTGCCGAAGATGTATTTGCTTGCACGTTGCGTGCGACGAGACATGGTGTGGTAGGCATAATGTTTGAGCGTGATGCCACAAAAGAGGAGCGACACGATGCCAGACATGGACAGGCCATTGGAGAAAAAGTAGCAGGTGTATGCACACAACGCGACCAAGCAAGATTCGATAGAGGGGTATACAGCCAGGGAAGAGTGCTTGAGGATTAATGACATTGCAAGGCCGAACGCGACGCCCAGGGCCATGGACACGCTGAAGGAGAGAAGGAAAATTCCTGTGCCATGAAAAAGCGATGACAGATAGATTTCGGTCCCGTGGAATTGGGAGAGCGTCCTTTGGAATGGTGAGTATGACATATATGGGCCTCAAGACAGGGTTCACGCACTCATACATCACGATGCTGACAGCATCGTTGAGTAAACTCTCACCAAAAATGACAGAATAGAGCTTCGGATCAACTTTGTATTGCTTGAATATAGCTAGGATGGTAACCGGGTCCGTCGCAGATAGGGTGGTCCCGAACGTGAGGCATTCGAGTAGGGAAAGTTCCAACGACTCGACGCCAAGAACAGACCAGATGTAAACCAACACGCTGTACAACCGCAATGAGCTCTCGGAACGGCGCGAGCCCACAGCTCTCTGATGGACGTACCCAACGCCAACAGCTGAGATGAACGTGCCCATAAACGCAAACAACAGAATGGAGCCAAAGTTGCGGAAGAAGCTTTCCTACGGGCAAACGACGGGTTTTCACTGTTGTGGTATAGGAGAGAAAATACGGACGTAACCATACCTGCTTGAGCTCATAGCCAGAGTTCAAAATGATGGGTGGAAGGAGGAGGTTGAAGAAGAGCGTGTGCTTGAAGGTCTATAGAACGGGATCAGGAATCGAACGCGCGCAGGAAGACACACCGCTGGTAGAAAACACGACATGGCCAAACGCCCTCCCCCCATTCTCCTCGTTCGTGGTGTCTTTCCGAAGAACGGGCCAATGCAGGACATTGACAGGCAGCCAACTCACCAGCATTTCTCTAATCAAATGCCCCGGTGCGATGCGGAC
>Ga0209488_10004643_pt1 | contig 10671 bp, 10 predicted proteins | sample Rivendell_Oct201_8_FD_188349 | JGI IMG/M metagenome (GOLD analysis project Ga0209488, IMG submission 188349) | Vadose zone soil microbial communities from the Eel River Critical Zone Observatory, Northern California, USA -... | ecosystem: Environmental > Terrestrial > Soil > Vadose zone >... | reverse complement strand
ATCGAGTCGATCGCCAATCCCGCCGGCAGCATCACCGATATCGAGGCGATCGCCGCCGTGGCGAGCAAGGCCGGCGTGCCCTTGATCGTCGACAACACGCTGGCGACGCCCTACCTGATCCGCCCGATCGATCACGGCGCCGACATCGTCGTGCACTCGCTGACAAAATTTCTCGGCGGTCACGGCAATTCGATCGGCGGCATCATCGTCGATGCCGGCACCTTCGACTGGTCGAAGGACAACAAGTATCCGATGCTGAGCGAGCCGCGGCCGGAATATCACGGCATCAGGCTTCAGGAGACCTTTGGCAATTTCGCCTTTGCGATCGCATGCCGCGTGCTCGGTTTGCGCGACCTCGGGCCGGCGCTGTCGCCGTTCAACGCATTTTTGATCCTCACCGGCATCGAGACGCTGCCGCTGCGGATGCAAAAGCATTGCGAGAACGCCAAGGCGGTCGCGGAATTCCTCTCCGGCCATCCGGCGGTGGCGGCGGTGAATTATTCGGGCCTCGCGAGTGACAAGTACAACAACCTCGCGCGCAAATATGCCCCAAAGGGCGCCGGCGCCGTGTTCACGTTCAGCCTGAAGGGCGGCTATGACGCCGGCGTCAACCTGGTCTCGAACCTGCGATTGTTCTCGCATCTTGCGAACGTCGGCGACACCCGCTCGCTGGTGATCCACCCGGCCTCGACCACGCATAGCCAACTCGACGATGCCGCCAAGGTCAAGTCGGGCGCGGCGCCCGACGTGGTGCGGCTGTCGATCGGGATCGAGGACAAGGAAGATCTGATCGCGGATCTCGAGCAGGCGCTAGGCGCCTAGTTAAGCCGTCATTGCGAGGAGCCAACGGGTCGCGCGAATGCGCGCCCGATGACAGGCTCCGCGACGAAGCAATCCAGGGTCGTTTGCTCGGCTCTGGATTGCTTCGCTTGCGCTCGCAATGACGGTGGAGATGCCGGTTTCGCCACGGCAACCAAATCCAGTATTTGCAAGATCTCGTTAACCCCCGTCCCACCAAAAACTGGCATTATATTCTCCCTGGATTCGGAGCTGACAATGCTGCGCTGGACCGTGCTCTTGATTGCCGCTGTTGCCGTTGCCGGAACCGCTGCTTCCGCAGCGGAGGGGCCCATCGTCATCAAGCGCGGCGCCTATCGTGCCACCAGTAATCTGCCAGCCGGCCTTCCCCGCCCCTATTACAAATACCGCACCACCGTCGCGCCGCCGACCTATGGCCGCGCCGTCGTGGTCGAGGCCGATCCGGATGTGCTGATTACGCCGGCCTACGGTCCGGGCGGGTATCTGGAAAACCTGCCGGGCACGCCGCTGCTGCCGGGCTCCTCGACGATTCCCGGCTATTACGGCCGCGCCTTTGATTACGACTATCAAGGCCCCTATTACGGCGGCCCCTATGTGGGCTACTGGAATCGCCTGCCCTACGCCTGCGGTGTCTACGGCTACTGCTAGCCGAGCGGTTGCGAGGGGGCACGCCGGACCAACAGACGTGGCAAGGACACAAAAAACCAGAGCATCCGACACCGCGGACGTGATCACGGCCGATCTGGTCGCCGTTCTCGTCGCCGTGACCGACGGCGAGCCCAGGATCATGACGATCGCCAATGCCAGCGCATTGCCGAGCGGTCCCTTTGAATTTTCGCATCGCTCGCTGCAGACGGGTTTGCGGGCATGGGTCGAAGCGCAGACCGGCCATCCGCTCGGCTATGTCGAACAGCTCTACACCTTTGCCGACCCCGGACGGTCCGGAGATGCCAGAGCCCCGCACAGCATCTCCATCAGCTATCTCGGCCTGACCCGCGAGGATCGGGTCGGCCACGGCTTTGCGGCGCATTGGTCCGGCTGGTACGACTATTTTCCGTGGGAAGATCATCGCGCCGGCACGCCTCTGCTGCTTGCGAAAGTGCTGACGCCGCGGTTGAAGGCATGGGCGAAAGCCGCGCCGACGGCGGCGCTGCAGCGCCAGCGGTGGCAGCGCGTTGCCATCACCTTCGGCCTCGATGGCCGCGCCTGGAACGAGGAAATGGTGCTGCAGCGCTATGAGCTGCTCTATGAAGCGGCCTTGATCGCGGAAGCGGTCCGCGACACCGGCAAGCCCGCCTCGATCGTGCCGGGCCGCCCGATGACCGCTGATCACCGCCGGATTCTCGCAACCGGAATTGCGCGGCTGCGGGCCAAGATCAAATACCGTCCCGTGGTGTTTGAGCTGATGCCGGCCGAATTTACCCTGCTGCAACTGCAACGCTGTGTTGAAGCGCTCGCAGGCCGCCGGGTCCACAAGCAGAACTTTCGCCGCCTGATGGAACAGCAGGAACTCGTTGAAGAGACTGGCGCAATGGCGTCCGAGACGGTCGGGCGGCCGGCCAAGCTGTTCCGTTTTCGCCACGCCGTGCTGGCCGAGCGCGCCGTCATCGGTACCAAACTTCCGCTCTCGCGGCCTTGACACAACTTATACTCAGGATAAGTATAAGCCATGATATACTCATGGAGAGTATAAATGACCGCAATCGATACCGGCGCCCTCGCGCGCACTGCTCCGCTTTATGACCGGGTCAAGCGGGTCATCCCGCCGCTCGAATGGGCGACCTTCGCCGACGACGTCGACGCCATCCTCGAGCTCAAGCGCAAGCGCAACGCCGTGGTGCTGGCGCACAACTACCAGACGCCGGAGATCTACCACGGCGTCGCCGACATTGTCGGCGACAGCCTTTTGCTCGCGCGCGAAGCCACCAAGGTGGACGCCGACATCATCGTGCTGGCCGGCGTGCACTTCATGGCCGAGACGGCCAAGCTGCTGAACCCCGAAAAGACCGTGCTGATTCCCGATCTGGCGGCAGGCTGCTCGCTGGCCGATTCCATCACCGCGCAGGACGTGCGGCTGATGCGCGAGCGCCATCCCGGTGTCCCCATCGTCACCTATGTCAACACCTCGGCCGCGGTGAAGGCTGAATCCGACATCTGCTGCACGTCGGGCAATGCGCTCGCCGTCGTCGAATCGCTCGGCGCCGATCACGTCATCATGCTGCCCGACGAGTATCTGGCGCAGAACATCGCCACGCAGACCAAGGTGAAGATCACGGCCTGGAAGGGCCATTGCGAAGTGCACGAGCGTTTTACGCCTGAAGACATCAGGCAAATACGCGAAAATCACCCGGGGATCACCGTGCTCGCGCACCCGGAATGCCCGCCCGAGGTCGTCGCAGAAGCCGATTTCGCCGGCTCCACCGCGGCGATGGCCGGTTTCGTCGCGAAACAGCGGCCACCCCGCGTGGTGCTGCTGACGGAGTGCTCGATGAGCGACAACGTCGCGGCAATTCATCCCGATGTGGAATTCATCCGGCCCTGCAATCTGTGCCCGCACATGAAGCGGATCACGCTGAAGAACATCCGCCACGCTCTGGAAGCCGATCAGCACCGGGTGACGATCGATCCTGAGATCGCCGATCGGGCACGGCGCACCGTCGAGAGGATGCTGGCGCTATGATGACAGACATTTCAGCGCTCGCCGGCCGCCCCGTGATCGTCGGCGGCGGCGCGGCGGGATTGATGACGGCGCTGCATCTGGCGCCCGAGCCGGTCGTGCTGCTGTCAAAGTCGCCGCTCGGGGCTGAAGCCTCCAGCCTTTGGGCGCAGGGCGGGCTTGCGGCCGCTATGGGCGAAGACGACGCGCCTGCCCTGCATCTCGCCGACACGCTCGCGGCAGGAGTTGGCCTGTGCGACGAGGCGGCTGCGCGCCGGATCGTGCAGGCGGCACCGAGCGCGGTCGAACATCTCGCGCGGCTTGGCGTCGCATTCGACCGGCGGCCGGATGGACATTTTCGGCTCGGCCTTGAAGCCGCGCACGGCCGCAACCGGATCGTTCACGCCACCGGCGATGGCACCGGCCGCGAGATCATGCGCGCGCTGATATCGGCGGCGCGCCGCTGCCCGTCGATCACATTCCTCGAGGGGGTCGAGGCGCGCAGGCTCCTCGTCGAGGACAACGCCGTTAGGGGCGTGCTCGCGGCCGGCGAGCGCGGCCCGCTGGTCCTCGACACCAATCGCGTCGTCCTCGCCACCGGCGGAATCGGCGGCCTGTTTCTCGACAGCACCAATCCGGCCGGCTGCTTCGGCCAGGGCCTCGCGCTTGCGGCGCACGCCGGCGCAACACTCTGCGATCTCGAATTCGTGCAGTTTCATCCGACCGCGTTCGACGGGCCGTCGCGCCCGATGCCGCTGGTCACCGAAGCCGTGCGCGGCGATGGCGCCATCCTGATCGACGACACCGGACAGCGCTTCATGGCGGACCAGCCCGGCGCCGAACTCGCCGCCCGCGACATCGTCGCACGCGCCGTCTGGCGCCACCGCGCCGAAGGGCACAAAACCTTTCTCGATGCGCGAAAGCATCCAGGAAAGGAATTTGCGCAGCGCTATCCCGTGATCTCTGCGTTCTGCAAAATGGCCGGCGTCGATCCCGCGACCGATCCGATTCCAGTGCGGCCCGCGGTCCACTACCACATGGGCGGCATTGCGGTTGATATCGACGGCCGCAGCACCGTGAGCGGTCTGTGGGCTTGCGGCGAGGTCGCGCGCACCGGGCTGCACGGCGCCAACCGGCTTGCCAGCAATTCGCTGATGGAAGCCATTGCCTGCGCGCGCTGGGTTGCCGAGAGCATCAAGGGCGTTAGCGCCGGTCGCGTGCGATTGCAGACGGCCCATTCGCTTCCGCCTGCCTCCGATCCATCGATCGTGCGGGCGATACTCGCGCAGGGCCTCGGCGTACTGCGCGATCGGGATACGATTAGCCGCGCCATTCGCAGCCTCTATCCGCTTGCAGGCAGCCGCGGTGCTGCCTCCGACCCTGCCATGGTGGGAATGATGATCGCCGTTTCAGCCTACCGGCGCGAGGAAAGCCGCGGCGGCCACTACCGAAGCGATTTTCCCGCTACCTCGCCCTTGGCCGTGCCGTCGTCCATCACCCTTGCGGAAGCCTTTGACGCCGCCCGCGACATTGTTGAATCCCAAACCGCAAGCGCGGGGAGCGCACGGCCGTGACGCTAAATCCCCTGCTGCCGCTGACGTACGAACCGCTGGTTCGAACCGCTCTGCTCGAAGACCTCGGTCGCGCCGGCGACATCACCGCCGATGCGATCGTCCCCGCCGACCAGCGCGCCACACTGGTGCTACGGGCGCGCCAGCCCGGCGTCGTGGCCGGGCTCGACATCGCGCGCTGCGCATTTCAGACGGTTGCGCCCGCGATCACGCTCACCGCCGAGCGGGCCGATGGTAGCGTCGTGGCGCCGGGGCAGATCATCGCCACCATCGAGGGGCCGGCGCGCGGCTTGCTGACCGGCGAACGCACCGCGCTCAATTTTTTGTGCCATCTGAGCGGTGTTGCGACCGCAACGGCCTCGCTGGTTACCGCGGTGCGCGGCACAAAGGCGCACATCGTCTGCACGCGGAAGACGACGCCCGGGCTGCGGACGCTGGAAAAATATGCGGTCCGCGCCGGCGGCGGCAGCAATCATCGTTTCGGCCTCGACGACGCCGTGCTGATCAAGGACAACCACATCGCGCTTGCCGGCGATATCGGCACGGCAGTCGCACGTGCCAAGGCGCGCGCGGGTCATCTGGTCAAGATCGAGGTCGAGGTCGACACCCTGCCCCAACTCGAGCGCGCGCTTGCGCTGGGAGTGGACGCGGTGCTGCTCGACAACATGTCGGTCGACCAGCTCAGGGCGGCCGTCGCCATGGCCGCCGGCAAGGTGATTACCGAGGCGTCCGGCGGCATTACGGCCGCTACCGCGCCGGCGATTGCGGCGACCGGCGTCGACCTGATTTCCGTCGGCTGGCTGACCCACAGCGCCGCCGCGCTCGATATCGGCCTGGACTATCTGGAACCCAAACCGTGAGTTGTTCAATCTAACCGGGCTGCCCGACCGGCAACACCAGCTTTTGCTGATCCAACTTCGCCCGACGCGTCGCTAACCGCTCGGCCTGCAGGATCGAGAGCGTCAGCACCACGATCGCAACCGCCTGATGCGCCAATGCCAGGTCGATCGGAACCTGATTGAGCAGCGTGAGGACGCCAAGCGTCGCCTGCAAGATGACGGCGGCGACGAGCCACCATGCGCCGCTGATCACGGCGCTCCCTGCCCGCGAACGCACCGCGTCGATCGCATGCAACAACGCCAGTGCGAGCAGCGCATACGCCGTCATGCGATGTTCGAACTGCACGGTCAGCGTGTTGTCGAACAGGTTGCGCCACCACGGCTCTTCGAAGAACAGCCGCGCGGTTGACGGAATCAGCGCGCCGTCGATCTCCGGCCAGGTATTGTAGACCCGGCCCGCACGCAGGCCCGCAACCAGCGCACCAAAGTAGATTTGCAGGAAGGTCAGTGAAAGCAGCACCACGCCCGTGACCTTCAGTCGCGAAGCCACCACGGCCTGCGGCCGCTCGCGCATCCGCCGCAGCGTCCAGACGACGGCCGCAAAGATCACCAGCGCCAGCACCAGGTGGGTCGCGAGGCGATACTGGGAAACTTCGACCCGCAGCGACAAGCCCGAGGCCACCATCCACCAGCCGGCCGCGCCCTGCAGCGCACCGAGGCCAAAGATCAGCCACAGCCGCCGTTTTAGCTCGGCATTCAAAACACCGCGCCACAGGAACCAGAGGAACGGCAGCAGGTAGACGACGCCGATGACACGCCCGAGCAGGCGGTGGCTCCATTCCCACCAGAAGATGGTCTTGAATTCGGCCAGGCTCATGCCGGCGTTGAGCTCGCGATATTGCGGGATGGCCTTGTAGCCCTCGAAGGCTTGCGCCCATTGCGCCTCGGTCAGCGGCGGCAGCGTGCCGGTGATCGGCTTCCACTCCACGATCGACAGCCCGGACTCGGTCAGCCGGGTGGCGCCGCCGACCAGCACCATGATCGCAATCAGCGCGGCCACCGCAATCAGCCACCACCGGACGGGGCCGTCGCCTGTTGCTCGCTGTGATGAAATACCGGTCATCCTGGGTCGCGCTTGATTGAATTGGCGCGCTCCTTATAGTCCGCCCCCTCCCGCGCGCAAGGCGCGTCCGCTCACGAGCACTCCATTTCGGCGATGACCATACGCACCCGCAAATTTTTCGGAACCATCGCGCTGCTGGCGCTGGTCGTGGTGTGGTCGCTGCTGGGCATGACGGCGGCGCAGACGCCGTGGCTCGCGAATTCCGGCTGGTTGCAGGCGATCTTCTACGTGGTGGCCGGGCTCGGCTGGGTGCTGCCGGCGATGCCGATCATAAGCTGGATGGCACGGCCTGACGTCTGAAAGGATTGTTCCGCGTCGGTTTCACCGGCGCGAAGGTTATGCCAGACAGGATCACTCGCATCATCCGCAGCGAGCGCTGCCGTCCGTCCCAGTCTATGCGCGGCAGCGCGTGCAGATTGGTGCGGCCGAGCGGCTCGACCACCCCGGAGATTGCCGACACCGCGCTGACAAAACCGCCTTCCTCCGTCATCACCACGTGCTGCCGGCGCCAAGACTCGCGGTCGCCGAACGGATAGGCGAAATGCCCGATGTCGCGCTGAAACGCCGCTTGCGCCACCGCCTTGCCCATTGCGATCTCGCGCTGCGCCTCGGCATCCCGCACGCTCGACAATGCCGGATAGTTTACCGTCGCGCTTCCGATCGTGACATTCGGATCGGCGGCGAGCTTGTTCAGATCGTTCCAGTCCATCCAGGCCGCGTGCGATAACGCCGGCATGTCGACTGAATAGCGCTCGCAGAGATCCTTGATGGCGACGGAGAGATCGGCGGGCGGCTGCGCACGCAGCCATTCCGAGAGGAATTCGTAGAGTTCATATTTTGCCTGGGTCTCATGAATCAGGAAACGCCGCTCCTTGCGGTCCATCACCAGACTGATGCGGTTTTCGCGCGCGATGATCTGCTCGAGCGCGAGCCACCAGGCTTCGCCAAGCCGATCGGGAAACGCGGTCGGCAGATACACGGTGAAGGGAACGCGGTGCTTTTGCAGGATCGGATACGCCGTCGTGATCAGATCCTTGTAGCCGCCGTCGAAGGTGAGCGCCGCGAAGCGGCTACGCGAGGGCGGCGATATCGCCCGCTGGCAGACCTCGTCCATGGTGACAATTTCGAATTTCCACCGCTTTAGGGCGCGAATTGCGCGGTCGAGAAATCGCGGCGTGATTTCCTGCGCCTTGTTCGGCTGAAAGCCCCCGATGCGGCGCGGGCGCACGCGCTGGAACCGCAGCACCACACCGGCGCCGCCGGTCTGGCGCTGCTTCAGCCTCGCGTAGAAGCTAAAGTAAGCGAGCTCCATCTTCGCCCGCATCATAAAAGGGTTATCCGACGCCAAGGTCCTGCCCCTCAAACACGCCCAACGGCGGCGGCATTGTTATTACCCTTTTGTTGACATTTCCCTGCGAAGGTCGCCCAAAGTCGAAAATTGTAAACAATTTCTGACCAGCAGGTGTCGCGATGACCATGGCTGCGGCGATCGAAGGCCGAACGGCGCAGACGCCAGCGCGGTCGCAGCCGAGCCGCGTCGCCGCCGTCGATATTTTTGCCGATCTCGGCCGGGCCGAGCCGATCTGGCGCGAACTCGAGGAATGGCAGCAATCCCACACTCCCTATCAACGGTTTGACTTCCTCGCGGCCTGGCAGCGCCAGGTCGGCGAACGGGCCGGCCTTCGCCCCTTCGTCGCGATCGCGACCGATGCCGAGCAGCGGCCGCTGCTGCTGCTTCCGCTGGCGCTCGGGCGCAGGCACGGCATCAATATCGCAAACTTCATGGGTGGCAAGCATTCGACCTTCAATATGGCGTTGTGGAACGGCGAATTTTCGGCGAGCGCGACCAGATCCGATATGGAAGCGCTGATTTCGATGATCGCGCAACATCGCGAGGCCGATGTGCTGGCGCTGCACCAGCAGCCGCTGCGCTGGCGCGATCAGCCGAACCCGATGGCGCTGCTGCCGTACCAGGCGTCCGCGAACGATTGTCCGCTGCTGACGATGGAACCGGGTGCCGCGCCCGCCGCCCTGATCTCCAACTCGTTCCGGCGGCGGCTGAAGGGCAAGGAGCGCAAGCTGCAGTCGCTGCCCGGTTTTCGCTCTCACCTCGCCAGCACCGACGCCGACATCGCGCAGCTGCTCGACTGGTTCTTCCGCATCAAGCCGTTGCGGATGGCGGAACAAAAACTGCCCAATGTATTTGCCGATCCCGGCGTCGAAGATTTTATCCGCGCCGCCTGCGCGACGCCGCTGAAGTGCGGTGGCCGTGCCATCGATATCCATGCGCTCGAATGCGACGAGGAAGTGATTGCGATCTTCGCCGGCGTCGCTGACGGCCACCGCTTCTCGATGATGTTCAACACGTACACCACGTCGGGCAATTCGAAATACAGCCCCGGCCTGATCCTGATGCGCGACATTATCGATCACTATGCCGCGAAAAACTATCGCGCGCTCGATCTCGGCATCGGCTCGGACGATTACAAGCGGCTGTTCTGCAAGGACGACGAGGCGATCTTCGACAGCTTCTTGCCGCTTAGCGCGCGCGGAAAGATGGCGGCGGCCGCGATGTCGGCCGTAAACCGCGCCAAGCGGCTGGTGAAGCACAATCCGGCACTGTTCGAAATGTCGCAGAAGCTGCGTAGCGCGCTGCGCTAGACTGATCTTTTCCCGTAGTTGCTCCCAAAGCGAGTGTCGCCGCGGGTTTTGACATAGACTCTCATGACCGCGAGTTCGCTCGAAGCTTCTTTGCCTTGACGGAATAGGACAAAGGAATGCGAGCCATCCCGTCGGGCAGGCGCCACAGCCCGTCCCGCGCGGGCACCAGGCATTCCAGACCCCGCCAAGGCAGGACTTCGTGTTCATGAAACATGGTAATGGCAAGCCCGGCATCGATCAGTCCGCCGAGAACTGCTGACAGAGAATGTATCCACTCTCGTGTCGATCGATGCGAAAGCACGGTCGGGTCGCCCGTGTAGGTGGTCTCGTTTGCGAACTGCAGCGGCCGGTCCGCAGGCGTTTGAAAATCGTAGGTGGGCACAAGCCTTCCCGCGCATTCTTCCAGCACATTAAATCCTGGATGAGCGTCCGCGAAGTAAAGCTCTCCGCCCGGCGCCAGTACCGAGGCGATGACGTTTGCCCAATTCTTCACATCGGGCAGCCAGCAAATGGTTCCCCAGGTTGTAAAGACAAGGTCGAACGGGCCGGGCGTTAGATGCGGAGCTTGATCTAGGTCCCCTCGACGAAATCTGCTTTCAGGCCGGTTTGCTCGGACAAACGCCGTGCAACATTCAGCGCCGCGCCGGAAAAATCCAGTCCGGTAACTGCCGCGCCGCGCCGCACCAGGCACAAAGTATCCCGACCGATATGGCACTGCAGATGTAACACCCGCTTTCCGGAAACGTCACCAAGTTCGGCCGCTTCAATCGCGTGCAGCGCGTCCTCCCCCGCACGAAATCGATCAAGCGAATAGGCGCCCGTGATATCACGTGCATGAATTGCCGCGCGCTCGTCCCAGTTTCGTCGGTTCATTTCCACATGATCGTTCATTTGAACACTATGTGGCCTGTGCGAAGGACTAGCAAGGATGGGCGCGATCCGCTCTCGCTTTTGCTGGCGTCGAAGCGAGGAAGGGAAATCCTTCGGTGCGATCAGGCCGCG
>Ga0209488_10004639_pt1 | contig 10675 bp, 15 predicted proteins | sample Rivendell_Oct201_8_FD_188349 | JGI IMG/M metagenome (GOLD analysis project Ga0209488, IMG submission 188349) | Vadose zone soil microbial communities from the Eel River Critical Zone Observatory, Northern California, USA -... | ecosystem: Environmental > Terrestrial > Soil > Vadose zone >... | reverse complement strand
GGGGGGGGGGGGGGGGGGGGGGGGGGGGGGAACGGGGAAAACGGGTCAGACGCATCCATCGGCGCCGCTGATGGCCCGCTCTCACCACTATATTTCCCCTCAGGTCGGACTGGATGGCTGCAAATGCGGTGGAACCAAGGAGATCTCTCGGGCAGGCGATTACTCACTCGCACTCGAGGCGAGAGGGGAAGAAAAAAACGAGGATGCGAAGGGGGACACACCAAAAAGACCGACGAGGCCTTCGGAGGCCTTCAAGAAGGCGACGGTGTCGACGCCTGCATCGGTGATGGGGACGTCTGCGAAGGACTGTGGCAAGCGAGGAGGGGGGGGGTCGGGTTGGGTTCGGGTTGTCAGGCTGGCGAGAATAGAATCAAGCGTTTGTTCGAAGGGACGGACGTACGAGAACGGTGTCGAGATAGGGTGCCATGTCAGAAAATGCGTGTCACAACGTGTCGTCCGAGTTTGTCAAGATGATGGTCAGTTTTGGAGACGGAATGCTTTGACGACGAGTGATGGATGGTTCTCGGCGGTCGCTTCGCTTTGAGAGTGCTAGATGTGTTTACGTAATTTCACTTGAATGGATCTTATCTCTTCAGTAGAAAGTTACGTTCATTGGATTGAAATCGTGAAGCATAAAAGTGTTGGTCGTGATGGGGGCGGCAGGCTCGACGCTCCATTCATTGAATGAGTGAGGACGAAGCCAACTTGGATGTGCGAGCGCAAGAGGGAACATGATTTTTCCGAACTGTGCAAATGAAGGTACAGTACTAGTAGTAGAGGCTTCACTCGAACAGTCCCCAAACGTCTGTCATGCTGCACGATGTAGGTTCACACAAAGTCGTAATCCTGGGAACTAGTCTAGGCTTATCCCGGCTCGCCCCTCTCCTCGAAGGACAGAGAAACTGGGTAACGTAGTTCACCTGAACCCCTCACACGTCGTCATGCCCTCCTACTACCCGTCTCTTCCCCCATGTCTTGGGATCAGGTAACCAATCTAGCCAACCCGTCTTCTCTCCTTTACTCTCATACCCGCTTTCGGAGACGGCCCGTCCTCTGTCAATTGGTGTGGTGAGTCACTCTCCTTTATCCATCTCTCGTTCACAACACGCGCGTGCCCCGTGCCGTCGTTCAGCTTCCCGTCGGCCACGGGTTGCCAACCTCCAAAAAACAATAAAAAGATCCCGGCCCTTCCCCCCTCCGAAATAGCTTACCCTTCTTTTCAAGATTCTACATCGACGCCTCCTTATTTCCGACCGCAAAGGTTCGTTTGGATGACAGCGTGGCTTCTAATCCCACAGAACGGTTATTCCTCGGGCGTTTCTACGACAAGCCCGCATGCCTATGGATTGACATCATCCCCGGACGGTGCCGAGACGTCTATGTAGATGCCTTCCTGGGTCGCAAGTCCATTGTCGTGCCAGAAGTGGAGGCGTATCCAGGACAGATCGCGTGCGATCCCAACACGAAAGTGAGATCGTCTGTCCTTTGACCCTCAAGTCACCGGGGAGGGAACTGAGTTTCGGCGTCTTGAACCTCGACTGCCTGGCCCAAGGCAGCTTCGGTGACGACGATAAGGCCGGCTTGGAGAAGATAGCTAAACTTGACTCTTGTGATTAATAAGATGGTTTGTTCATGTAGATTGACGTAGAAATGGGCGGTGGCTGCCGCGAACGCTTGAATTGATGATTACTCTACAAAGACGGTGACGATCCGAAAATGTGTCAAGGGACGCCGTTTGTATGTCACCGCACTTCCCTTTTCCATACTAAGTACTCCTCGTGGAGCTTTTTCTGTGTTGCCCAATCCTTCTGAACCTTCTTCGTCTGATTCTTGCTAAGCTCCTTTCCCTCAACATCCGTTAACGGCAGTCCTTGGTCATCCCAACTGCCATAAACACCCTCGGGGACATTGGGTGGCTTGAACAGCTGCTCGGGTGGGACACTTCCTCTCTCTAGTTTCTGCAGTTTCTTCTGCCGCTCTAATTCCTTAGCCGCGGCTTTCTTCGCGGCCTTGGCTTCCGCCTGTGCACGTTTTTCTTCGCGTACCCTAAAAAGTTCGGCGGGATCGACTAACTTTACCAGCGCCTTGCCATCTGAGAGAAACGCTTATTCAGTTGAATTGAACCCGATCAGAGTCGAGGCATGATCTACCTTCTTGGTCATCCAGAGCGACACCCAAGGGAACTAGATCGGCGTCACGCACTTTGTCACATAACGCTAGGATCTCCTTCGCTGCGCCGTCCCCTTTTGAGATAGCTAGCTGCCGGACGCCATCCCTGAAAGAGGACAAGACCCGTAAATACGGCATCACAACTTCTTCACGCTGCGTATATCGGAGTTGTTCAGTTGATAGAAGGAATGATTGTGGCGTGCATGGCTCACGTTCAAGGAGGTGGTGCCATCTTGAAACGGCTGGCCCCATCCAAGCTCCGATGGGTCGCCTTCTCCGAGCCCAAACATCTTGAGCATGCTTCCAATCCATTGTGCTACACGCTCTACGACGCTGACGTCCAATTCGCTTCCACGCGAATTGATATACACGTTGGTGCGCGAGACGAGTTCGCGAAGGACGTTGACTGCACTAGGCGTATCAAACGAATCGCAGAGGGCTTCTCGGAATCTATCCTGCGCTTGGTATAATCTTCGAGCGATGTCTTGATAAGAACAAAATTAGGATTCAATATATTACGCACTCATCCGTCAGGGCACATTCTGGGTCACGATGCCGGTGGTTCTCATCCGGAACCGTCTGCTCAGAGTGAGCTTGACTAATGAGGGCTTTAGCCACTGTGAAAAAATTCTTCTGGGTCGTAAGCTCGCGAAATTAGGCGCCAAGCTAAGTCTCGCACGTTCATCGTCGTCTCGATATTCTTCACTTCGCCAGTCATAAGTGATTCCGAGAAATCCATTTTAGAATTCCACAACTGCGTTAGAAAGGCCAGGCGCAGTTGACGCGCTGAATGCTTTTGTAATATTTCCTGCGCAGGGTCATTCTCACCGAATGTGTGTACGGCCAGGCACTTACATCAACTGTGATGAAATTTTTGAGCGATTTACTCATCTTCAAACCCTCGATATGTAGGTGACCGGTGTGAAGGAAGTAGTTGACCCAGGCGTTGCATTCGTGATAAGCCTACGTACGAAAACTGAACACGACTTCCGTGTGATCAAATTTGACCGGGTTACCTCCGCCTGCGCGATCTCGTTGTCATGATGGGGGAAAGCCAGATCAATCCCCCCTGAATGGATGTCTATATTGTCCCCGAGAATTGCTGACGCCATAACTGAGCACTCGATATGCCATCCTGGACGTCCCGAGCCCCATGGAGATGACCAGAAGGGCTCTCCTGGTTTGGACGCCTTCCAGAGCGCGAAATCTGCCGTGGATCTGCGACCAGTGCTATTCGAAAGGGCGCCTGAAGGAGGGCTTAGAAGCGAAGCCATCGGGGATTGGTGGGAGTGTATTTACCTTCACCTTCTTCCAATAATTCTTTGTTCCCTTTACTCCACGGCTCTAATTTGGCGTACGTGTGGTGCTCGATCGAGTCGAATTTGTTTGTGTCAAAGTAGACACTGCCAGCGACCTCGTAAGCGTACCCGTTCTGGACAATCCGTTCCACGAAAGCCACAATCTCGGGTACATATTCAGTGACGCGAGTAAGTGTATCTGGCTCCTTGACACGTAAACGAGCCATGTCTTCGAAGAATTTTGCTTCCCAAAACCGGGCCAATGAACGGGACAGCGATGGATCTGTCACTGATGCACCGTTCTGATGATCATTAGGATGGATGTAAAAATAAGAGAGACGAGGTACCTTCTGATCAAGGGAAAGTGCGAGGATGTCGGCCGAATCATCCACAAGCTGTTGGGCGGTCTCTGCACCAGTCTTCCCTGATTTCATATGATTACTTGCAACTTGTATGGCCCCATAAGCACGGGACTAGAGTGGCGGCATTAATCCGCAGCTCTGATCGACAGGAAAGGGAACGCACCGCCGCGACGAAGTGCATGTCGAATTTCTCATCCCTCTTTAGAGCTTCAGTCTTCCATGCCTTGTCGGCAGCTTTGGTAGATAGACCGTTCCAAGATTGCCATTCCGACCCGACGGGAGGAACGTCTTCGCGGGATAGCCCCTTACTAACTCTGGAGAGCACATATGAATCCCAAGAGGATCGGACTTGGTCCAGCAATTCTTGAGTGAGGGATGTAGCCTCCGATCTGAACTTGTTGAGAAGATACGTTTGTCTTGCCCTCAAGATGATCTAAGTCGCATATTGATCTCAAGGAAGTGTGGCATTAGAAGGGATGTCAACCTTGTCGTCTATGTCAGTGATGTTCATCACAAAATGGATGTCGTAGCCAAAGTAATCAGACAGTATCCTTCGCAGAATGTCTTGTGTGACATAGTTTCTGGAATCAAATGAACACATGATTCTGTATTCTTAGAGAAGCGTACCTTGCATGACCCATGTGGGCTGCGTCATATACGGTAGGACCGCAATTATACCATTTGATGCGCCTCCCGTCGCGCGGAATAAACTCGTCCTAAAGATCAAATGAAAGGTTTAGTGAGACGGAACACGCTCGGAACGGACGCACTTTGGTTCTTGTGAAGGTGTTATAAACTTTGAGCACGGGCTCTACAGTAAGACGTGACGGAGGCTTCCAGTCGATTTGCGCTTGTGCCATGACGTGCGACGAAGCGTTATATGTGCGAATAGTATAACGAATGTGGCCAAAGCGGAGGATGTAAAAGCTCGCCCTGGCAGGGAGCATGCGATTGTGAGTCAAAATCAAGATGTATGCGCTCTGTCCTGACTCGTGAGAAAATCCCTTGCACGTGACCAGAAGGGTGCACCCTCAGCAAATCGCTTTCCAGATACACCCTTTCATGATGAGCGTCTGAATTTTCATGTCCCAGGCACATGAGGCTTCATCGACGCTCTAAATTCTCGGCATGGTCTCTATCGAGTAACACGAGGGGAACTTGTTCGGCTGCCGGTGTACCTTTACACAGATCTTCAAGAACGGAGATCGTCCTATCGCGCGGGTTACATCCCAAATCACGAACGCCCGAGGTGACTCGTGCGCGAGCACCGAAATGCATCGTGTTGTTGTGTTGTGTTGGCAGATCGCCGATCTATGTAGGAGTTCATCTCACAGTAATAACACAAGCGATCTATTACTGCCAGCAATTCCGATATGCACGGCGCCAGTGGGAAAAACAGAGTTAGGAAGGGGCAAGACACGAATCCATTGGGTCAAGAAGTGGCGACCCGACCGCCGCCTTCATATATGCACTACTTTGGTTGGCAGTGGGATGGATTCTTTCCACGTCGACCAACATGATTTGGGAAAGGGGTTGACGTGACTGTTTGATTGGAGACCTTCCTCGTAAGGCTGCGGCGGCAATGTTGGAAGGAGAGACTTTTGTACTGTCAAGTTAGGGGAGGGGTATCTACGGTGATGATGGAGGAAGAGGTATGCCTGGATCGGGATAGTCGGATAGCCGTATGACGGAGGCTGGTTAAAGGTATAGAGTTTGATTCGCAAGCAGTATTACGCTCAAAAGTAGTTCCCGTCCCGACACGACGCCTGTCTTTCCACCAATGGTAAATTATCCTGTCTCTTCATTCATGGAACGCCCTCTTATCCGGAACGATTGCCGCTTTTTCCCGCTTACCGTAAACGCCTTTTGGAAATATGTACTTAAATGTTCCTTCCTCTGCGGCTTTATAATGGCCTCTTCCCCCAACCGACCCTCTTCCCATCCCTCTGTACTTTTTTTCTGATACCCCTTTGCAACAACACCTCATATCTTATGCAGCGACCAACTTGCACCGATATCCGTGTCCGGTCCGTTTCGGACGCCCTCGTCATCTTTTATGCAGTCTCCAAGGGCGTCTTACCTATCGTATCTCGGCGGTTGGATAGTGAGGAGAGACGATGTATTCGCTCCGGCTCTGTCTATGTCTGGGAGGAGAGAGGTCCAGACGCTGAAGCCACTGGTGTGAGTTCCCTGTCCTCGTTTCTCATTCCCAGTACCGTTGACACTCTTTCCCCTTCTCCCTTTAGCTGGGCATCGAGCGGTGGACAGATGGCATACGCTGGGGCCCTTCCCGCGTCAGGTACCGGGGATATCCCTCCAGTCACCTTTCAGGCACTAATACCGACCATGTACCCCAGGGACGAATTTTTGTTCTATAGCGAGAGAGAGCTGGACGTGGAGCTGGACGTAATTGGCCAACCGTGAGTCTCTCCATCATTTTGGTATCGTGCGGCTTATAGCGCTTGCCTTTTGCAGTTTCAGCTTGCATCTCCCTCCCGGTTCATACTATGGACGCCCCCGAGAGCGTCTCATCAAGCAAACGTACTCTGTATATGTAGACCTCACCGGCCGGGGCCGAAGAAAATGGCATCTCAGTGCGTTTAATTGTCACGTCAGCACCCTGGCGAGCAGTTGATGGTTCGGCCTGTAGTCGCTTATTTCACTCAAGAGACCATCGACAATCTCTACACGATAGACGACTTCCCAGAGCTCGCCTGCCTCGAAGTTCCTCCTGGGAAGTTTCGTAGCGCGCGTTGCGTTAAGGGGCGCCCCAAGGATTCATCAGAGAACGCTGGCTCGTACTCCTCGTATCAATCGCGTTCCCCAAAATATGCGCCTTATCCAACGTCCACTGTACCGCCGCCCTCCCCCATGGGCCCGCCGTCGTGGCCGAAGACCACCCATGATCTCTCACATCCAAAACTTGGGCACAGCCGCTTTTCAAGCACCCCTGACGGTCCACAGGTCCTCGCTCCACTAGCTTTTCTCGAAACGACCCATATACCCAAGAGGCATCCCATCGACGATCGCGCTTTACGTTCTTTTACGGTTTCCTGATCATCCCTTTCCTAGCCTTTACGCTTTGTTCTTATCTGCACACATCAATTCTTCTGGATACCTGTACTGGTTGCTTCTCAAACCTGCCGTCTTACACTTTCTCCTCTCCCTGATGATCTTCTGTACGTACGTCTCCGCTGTTACTGCCATACGATTTCTTCCTTCTTTTACATCATCTTTCCCACACCACTCACGGAGCTCCAATCGCTCCGCGTGCTTTCCTTCTATTCAAGCCGTGTAGCGAGTATGTATATTAAAACCCCCTTGGGCGTCCAGATTTGTTGCAATGACCATTTCGTTTTCGACTGCATATGTGCTGCGCTTTATGGATGTGCTGCGGAATCGGAATCGATAGCTTCCCGAGGTCCAGGCACAGTTCCGGTATCCTCGCTCGTGAGTTGGAGCACTTCGCCAAAAAGCTGTGAACCCCGTGGCCATCTCTTCGCGAGAGTAAATTACAGCAAGATGCAAGATGCTGATGGAAAGATGCGAATATGAGGGGGGTCACATGGCACATGACGTAATATATTTTTGCATTTTTGTCTCTCTTGACTGCACGCCCTCGTGATCATCTCTTCAAAAATGAAATAACATTAATTTAGGATTTTTACCACATACTTGAGGGATAGCGTTAACCGCCGCCCCCGAAAGGAGAACGAGGGGTGGGGGTAACGTTATTTTACCCAGCCACCCCCTCCCTTGACTACAGGAATACACCCGTTTTAAATGATGCCAGCTCGCCAGTCGTGCCTATGCCCTCATCCCACGTACCTACCTGCCGCAAAGAGATGCGTCGCTTCTGAGGGTTCCCTCAGGCTCACGGGTGACGATGTGGGTGTCGTGCCTCGACTCAGTCGCCAACGGCCGCGATGGCTTCTCTCATTTGTACCTAACCTGGCTGCTGGCCGCACTCGGTCGCAGCGAGACGGGGGGAGAAGTAAGGGGCGCCTCCCTTTATCGGAGTTCGGGGGGGGGAGAGAGAGGAACGCAATCAATTATGACTGTCGGGCGTCCCGGAAGCAATACATCTGGACGTACGGGACGCCCGCGACGATCTTGGGCCGGGTTGTCGATACACAGAAATAGGTTTGCGTACATGCTGTAAATGCCCATAGTATGTCCCAACGTCTTGGTCCGCATATTTTTCTCGCCCCTCGCCCCTGGTCCAGGCAGTGCACCCACGGCTGAAGCCGACGAACCCAACCCACCTTCCAGGTGGGTTTCCAAGTACGAAACGAATGTGGTCACCCAAGAGAGAAATGACAGAACTTTGTTCGCCAGCTCCATCATCAACACTAGCGTGAGAAAAAAAAAGACCTGTGAGGTGTAGTTTGCATTCAGATCGAGTCGATTGCCACTTATCACAAATCACGCACAAACCACATCATTAATGGCCCTCTACATCTGCGCCGCCGTGAGAACTAATACCCACGTTACGTGCCTCGTGGTAGGGCAGACACGACGTCAGCAGCCGCGGACCTTCTTGCAAAATGGATCGGCGGCGCCCGAAGATGCCCTGCACTGAACGTCGCTGGCAATAGCGCTGGCAATAGGACGTTGTGGGTTGATACCGGTATCATGCATCACAAAGGTTGCCTTTCGGAGCTAAAAAGGGGGAACGGGGGGAAGAAAGGAGGAACCTGGGCGACGATCCTGGTTGCTAATGACCCCCAAACACATGTAGTCGCCTCCTCGATCGGACGGAACAGTGCGAAGACGTGTAGGAAGACGTGAGAGAGACCCATTCTGTCAAACGTCGGAAAGTTTGCTACAATTACGGATCCCAGGTGCGTGGAGCCCCCCCATCTTCGGAGGAAGCGTGGCGGGGCTAGACCGGGCCCTATTGCTGCGCAACAGCCCTCGCACCTCATGTTCCCCTCGCAATCGCAGGATCAGGGTGGTATTCGGGGATATTTCCATCTTTCGCTACTTGAACAAAAAGTTGGCGCGTCTTCCTATGCGAGAAGAAATTCGTGAGCTTTAACACCGAGTGTCGGCCAAGTAAAGCACGCCCTTCATGGTGAGAAGAAGAAGGTAGGCACCGACTTGTTAGGGGATACTCCGGACGCGAGCGGGCGCAGCTATTTGTGGGCTGGAAACACATTGAGCAGCCCCGAGAGGTCGCATGGTTCAAGCCCAGAGTCGAGTATTCATCGGCTTTGGCTTGGAAGGCGCCGTGGGTGCTACCTATTTTGGAAAGGCGAGCGGTGTTTTTTGATGGGCCTCCCTGGGACTTTGAAGAATAGAAGATGGGCACGGTTGATGCAGAAAACGTGAAAGTAATCGTGACCATGAAGATCTAAGACTAGCGTTTAAACGAAGGATAGGTTGAATGCAAGCTCGCAGGGGAGCGCTCGGAACGACTGCGGGGAAACAGGCGAGAGCGGCAGAGGGGGGGGTGGATGAAGAAAGTTTAGACTCGAGCCACACACCCGGATTGAATGAAAGGGGAAAGCCCAAGTGTGCAGCTGCTGATGTAAGCAATACTAACCGAGGATCCGGCCGGTCTCGTGAACCGGGGTGGAAGGGTCCGGCAGAAGTTCTCACCCTTGTGGGTGATGGTGGCGGCGTCATATGAGAACATGCCGAGGCTCGGGGACGATGGCCTGACAGCATCTGACCAGGTCTCGGCTCTGGAAGCAGACTACCCATGTGCCAGGGGTGGTTGAAAAACTGCAGGGAAAAGGAAAGGACCATAACCTGGACTGAACACATGGGGGGGAGCGATCGAGTAATCAAGGGAATTGGAGCAGTGGGAAGATATTTTGGCCCCTTTCTGCACGTTGTTCTTGCGCGTAAAATAGACCGATGTGGGATTCTGGTCGCAGCCGCGGCGATTGGAGATGGCAGTTGGGGTCGTTGGTGGGTGAATTGGGTGGGTTAACCGCGGTAAGTAGACGGGAGAATGGATGTAAATCTCGATTTGGGTGTGGAGAAAGGGACCGAATGAACGGCTCGTTGGGCGATAAATGGTTAGAATTAATGGATAACTGAATTGCGGGGCTTGAACCACTTGCTCGGATTCAAATTGCACAGATCAGGTATTATTTATAATTCCCTCGACGCTCTCCGTATTCCTTTCCCTTCCTCGTCCCGCCACGACACTTTCACCGACGATGCAGGTCCCTTCCTGTACCAATGTCCGTATCAGAAGCACCGCAGACGTGCACAAAATATTTTACGCAGTTTATCTTGGCCTGTTGCCAATGATCACCAGACGTCTGGACGCCAAGGAACGCGAAGCATTGTCCTCAGGCTACTGCTATGCTTGGGAGGACAGAGGTCCACATGCAATCACAGGAATTGGCATCGAGCGCTTTACAGAGGGCCGTCATTGGTCCGCTTCGCGTGTCCGTGACGTACGTATCCCATCTCTCACATCCGTGCAATCCTTTGCTCATCTTCTCCCAGGAATTCCTGTTCTACTACGAGAAATGGGAGCCCCCTAAGAACAAGAACGATGAAAGGGCCAGGTTAGTCGCGTGTATTTCTCCAGATCGCAAACGCGATTTTAACCCAACAGTCACTTTTCAAAGTGACGGACAGCCTCCACGGGATTGGGACCCGTTCGTGAAGCAGACCTACTCGGTTTATTTGAATGAGAATGAGAACAACAAGCGCAAATGGCATCTAAGTGCATACCTCTCAGCCTCTCTCTTCATCCCTGTCTCATATTTTTAGCCGCATACTTTACACAGGCCACCGTCGACAATCTCGGAACTGTGGACGACATTCCGGTCTTGAAAGATCTCGTCGTGCCCGAAGGTCTATTCAAGAGCTCGCGCAGAA
>Ga0209488_10004638_pt1 | contig 10677 bp, 9 predicted proteins | sample Rivendell_Oct201_8_FD_188349 | JGI IMG/M metagenome (GOLD analysis project Ga0209488, IMG submission 188349) | Vadose zone soil microbial communities from the Eel River Critical Zone Observatory, Northern California, USA -... | ecosystem: Environmental > Terrestrial > Soil > Vadose zone >... | reverse complement strand
CGGGAGGCTGGTCCGGAGCATCGGCGGCCGCGACATCGCCAGGGATGGAGAGAACGGTGGGACCCTTTTCCAGAACGGCCGTGAGTATGGCGGTGTTGATGACGGCGCGGGCCTGCTCCGGATTGACCAGCCGGGCGGTATAGAGAGAAGCCGCCTCGAAAAACTTGTACGGATTCAGTTCCTCGAGCGTGGATGTGTCAATAAGGCTCGACTCGACATCCCCGGCGATGGCGATAATGGGAGCCCCTTCTTTCCGTGCGTCCATCAATCCGTTGAACAAATGGACAACTCCGGGCCCGGCAGTTCCGCACACCACCACTGGGTTACCCGTGAAATAAGCCTCCGCAACCGCAGCAAACACTCCGTATTCCTCATGACGAACGGCAACAAACTCGATTGCGCCATTTCGGCGGAGTGCGTCCACTACAGGATTCAGAGCGTCTCCGACGATTCCATAACAGCGTTTGACCCCAGCTTTCGCCAGCATCTCCCACAATACGTCTGCAACTGTTTTCGACATAAGAACCTTCCTGATTTCCTTGTGGACCTAATATCGGTATCGCGCAATTCACCCCCAGCGTTTACGTCGTCGCTATGCCTGCCCAGCAACTTTCGAGCGATTCTGTATTTCCGTGTTCATGTCGCTGAAGTCCATGCAATTGCGCTGCCATGAAATTCGAGGTCACAAACTACGTTTCATCTACATCAGCTTTAGCCTGGTTCCCAAGATTGCGTGACAACAGAGATGACACTTGACGCAAGAGGCACAGGGATGACACTGGCCGCCGGGCATGTCTTAGTCGCCTCGCGAAGTTAATGATCGGGATTTCGTGAATGTTTGCGTCCATCGCGGTGGCGATGCGCGAAATACGAGTGCCTGTCTCTTTGGTAGCACGCTTGCTCTTGATTCAATCGAACTCTGAGCGGTAAGAAGTGTGGCGGGCGCTTTGCAATAGGAATTAGGAATAAGGAGAGATTGCGAAGTCTGATGACAGGGCGTACTTCGGAAGCGGAGAACGGAAGAAGAGAAATGTCGATGTTGAGAATGAGATCTTCGACGTTGCGGTTCCTTGCCCAGACGATACTTCTTCTCTTTTGGTCTGCTATCACGCTGTGGGCGAACGAGCCAAAAGGCTTGCCTCCTCACGGTACAAACATCTTCGCTCCCGCCTCCACCCCAGCCAGGTCAATCGCTGACTTGTCCGTTTTTGTACTTGTGATTACCGGAATCATTTTTGTCGTTGTTTTTGCGTTACTGGTCTATTCCGTCGTTAAGTTCCGTGGGCGAGCCATGGATGCCGGCCGCGAGCCGGCTCAGGTGTACGGAAGCACGCAAATTGAGCTGGCTTGGACGATCATTCCAATTCTGATTGTCGTTGTCCTGTTCTTGGCCACTGCGCGAGTAATCCACGCGATTCAGGATGCTCCAGAACCGGCGGGCGCTGCACAGGTTACCGCGATTGGACATCAATACTGGTGGGAGTTTCGCTATCCGAATCTGGGGATCGTCACAGCCAACGAACTGCACATCCCGGTGAGTGATCCCAGTCATCCGACACCAACGTTTCTGCAGTTGCTCTCGGCCGATACCGACCACAGCTTTTGGGTACCGGAGCTTGCAGGCAAGACCGACCTCATTCCGAACCACCCCAACAGAATGTGGATGGATCCGCGGCGCACAGGCGTCTTTCTTGGCCAGTGTGCACAGTACTGCGGAACACAGCACGCGAAGATGCTACTCCGCGTTTCGGTAGATGGACCCGAGGAATTTGCCGCCTGGGTTCGCGCTCAGCAGAGACCCGCTATAGAAGACACAGGCGCAATCGCTGGCAGGCGAGTGTTTGAAAGCAATGCCTGCATGAACTGCCATGCGGTGGCCGGAACCGCAGCGAATGGACGGTTTGGCCCTGACCTGACGCATTTGATGAGTCGTGCCACGATTGCCGCAGGCGCCACCAAAAACACTCACGACAATCTGCGTCTTTGGATCCAGAACCCCAGTGCTATCAAACCCAGTTCACTAATGCCTGCTATGCAACTGAGCGACGCGGACCTGGATGCGGTTGTGAGTTATATGGAGACGCTGCGCTAGAACGCTCAGGAAAATACCTATGTCCTCGAACGCGATCACCATTCCCGGCACGCAGATACAAGCCCGGCCCTGGGTTGACGAGCTTCATCAGTGGCTGACCACGGTCGATCACAAACGGCTGGGGATCCTCTACATTCTCTCCGCTCTGTTGTTTCTCGCGATCGGTGGAGTCGAGGCCCTGATCATTCGCATTCAGCTCATGCGTCCGCACAACGACTTCGTTTCACCAGAAGTCTTTAACCGTATGTTCACCATGCATGGGACGACCATGATTTTCTTCGTGGCCATGCCAGTCCTGTTTGGATTTGCGAACTACCTGGTCCCATTGATGATTGGCGCGCGTGATATGGCCTTTCCACGCCTCAATGCATTCAGCTTTTGGCTATCGTTCCTGGGTGGACTCCTCCTGTACTTCAGCTGTCTGGGTGGAAGCGGTCTATACGGCGCAGGAAGCGCCCCAGATGTGGGCTGGTGGTCTTATGCGCCCCTGGGCGCGCGCGCTTTCTCGCCTGGACATAGTTCCGACTATTGGACTCTCGCTCTGCTGGTCTCCGGGTTCGGAAGCATCGGAACGGCGATCAATATCATTGCGACAATTCTGTGCCTGCGATGCCCAGGGATGAAGATCAGTCGAATGCCGCTACTGGTGTGGATGAACCTTGTCATGGCGGGAATGGTTCTGATTGCGATTACCCCCTTATCGGCCGCTCAAATCATGTTGCTGATCGATCGATATCTGGGGGGCCATTTCTTTGATACTCAGGCCGGCGGCTCCGCTGTCCTCTGGATGCACTTCTTTTGGATATTCGGACATCCGGAAGTCTACGTTCTCATCATTCCTTGCTTTGCTTTCATGTCGGAAATCATTCCGGTTTTTTCACGCAAACCGATTTTCGGGTATCCGGTGATGGTTGCTGCAACGGTTTGCATCGCGTTCGTGAGCATGAGCGTTTGGGCGCACCACATGTTTACGATCGGAATGAACTCCTACGCGAATAGTTTTTTTACCCTAACCACGATGGCTGTAGGCGTGCCCACGGGAATCAAGATTTTCAATTGGATCGGCACGATGTGGGGCGGCAGAATTCAGTTCAAAACACCGATGCTGTTTAGCATTGGATTTCTGTTCCAATTTCTCATTGCAGGCCTGACCGGCATCATGATGGCCGCCTCGCCGTTCGATTGGCAGCTTAGCCTCTCCTATTTTGTCGTGGCGCACTTTCATTACGTGATTGTGGGCGGAATTTTATTCGCGCTCTTCGCCGCGTTCTACTACTGGTACCCAAAAATGACAGGCCGAATGCTGAGTGAACGCCTCGGCAAATGGCATTTCTGGCTTTTCCTGATTGGCTTTCACCTGACGTTCGACGTGATGCACATTCCCGGAGTACTGGGGATGCCGCGGCGGATCTATACCTATGAGCCCGGCCGCGGTTGGGACACCTTGAACTTCATTATTACTATCGGCGCATTCATTCAGGCAGTCGCGATTCTCGTGTTTCTAGCAAACCTCGCGATTTCCTATTTCAAGGGAGCCAGGGCGGGTAACGACCCGTGGGACGCGTGGACGCTGGAATGGTCCATCAGTTCACCACCACCGGCGTATAACTTTGCAACCGTTCCGACGGTCGGGAGCCGCCGCCCCTTGTGGGACCTGAAGCATCCTGAAGATCCCGATAGCCGCTATGAGTGAAGGCGAAATCACATGAGCGCAGCGACAACTTCATTTCCGAACACAGCCGCCGCGTGGCATCTGCCATCTCGCGGGAAAGTGGCGATGGCCGGTCTCATCATCGCCGAATCGGCGATCTTTACGATTTTCGTTGTTGCCTATCTCTTTTACTTGGGGAAGAGTTTGACCGGGCCGAGTCCGCGCGAGGTTCTTGAAATCCCGATCTTCTACACGATTTGCCTGTTGTCCAGCAGCTTGACCATTCACTTCGCTGCAAAGTGTCTGGCACGCGGCATTGAATTCGCTTTCCTTGGATTCTGGCTGCTCACTATCGCGCTTGGTGGCTTGTTCCTCTATGGCACAGCAGAGGAATGGCACCGACTGATCTCCGAACACGGGTTGACTATCTCGACCAACCTGTTCGGGACAACATATTACTCGCTTGTCGGGCTGCACGCGTTTCACGTCACCGCAGGTCTCGTCATGCTCGTGACCGTTGCAGTGTTCGGACTTAGTGGCCGTGTGGGAGTGAAGCAGTCCGGTCACATCGAAGTGCTCTTGATGTACTGGCATTTCGTCGACGTCGTATGGGTTGTGGTTTTTATCGTAGTTTACGTTCTCGGCCGCTGAGGCAGAAATGGCGACAGTATTGGCAACGGAGCAATTGAACGAAGCGTGTCGGACTCCTCGCGCGATTGAGGTGCCGGCGCCAACAGCCTGGCCTTTCATCCTGGCTGTTGGGGCGACCCTCCTATTCGCTGGACTGGTGACGAGCACGTCGGTGAGCGTACTCGGCGCCGCGCTCGCGCTGGCGGGCTGCGTCGGATGGTTCCGCGCAGTCTTTCCGTATCAGCAGGAAGAAACTGTCGCAGTGGTTCCCGAAGACATTCGCCTGACCACCGATCGCAGGGTTGTGGAGCGGATGCCGGTGCTACCGGATCAACTGCGAGCATGGCTTCCGGTACACACATATCCAGTTTCCGCGGGTGTTAAAGGTGGCGTCGCGGGCAGCGTCGCGATGGCCGTACTGGCTTGTGCTTATGGCGTGCTAAAGGCCGGCAGCATCTGGTATCCCATCAATCTTCTTGCCGCGGTGATCTATCGAGAATCCTTAGGGCTCGGGCCCGCACAGCTGTACTCATTTCACGCAGATGCTTTCGCGATTGCCTTTGTTCTTCACGGCGTTGTGTCCATTCTTGTGGGCTTGCTATACGGCGCGATGCTGCCCATGTTGCCACGCCGTCCGATTGTGCTTGGTGGACTCATCGGTCCGGTGCTGTGGTCAGGGCTACTGTACACAATTCTCGGACTGCTGAATCCACTACTAGCCAGCCATATTGATTGGCTCTGGTTCGTTGCATCGCAAGTGGCCTTTGGAATTGTGGCGGGCCTTGTAGTTGTGCGCCAGGAAAGCATTCCTACGCGAGAGAATGTGTCGTTTGTTCTACGGGCAGGGATCGAAGCTCCCGGAACTATTCCACCGGGAAAGAGCGGAGAGGAGCGCCGATGAACCGGATCCCGTATCTGTCTGCATTCGCCGTTCTCTCCCTTGTACTCCTCTCGGCTTGCAGCACTCCAAATGGTCAACCTCAGAAGGGTTCGGAGCCAGTGGCACCGAATCAGGTTGTGGACTTCGGCACTCTCTACGCACAGAACTGCGCCGGCTGCCATGGTGCGGAAGGGCGTGGAGGAGCGTCGATTGCCCTTGCCAATCCGGTGTATCTCGCCATTGTCGATGAAAACGCGGTGCACAATGTTGTTGCCAACGGTGTCCGTGGAACATCGATGCCCGCGTTCGCGCAAAGTGCCGGAGGATTGCTGACAGACGAACAGATCAATGTGATCACGAGCGGAATTGTTTCACGTTGGGGACGTAAGGGAATTCTCGACGGAGCCAATCCACCCTCCTATGCGGCAAAAACGACGGGGGATGCCGCACATGGTGAGATCGCTTTCGGAACATATTGCGCATCCTGCCACGGATCTGAAGGTCATGGTGGATCCAAAGCCAGTGCCATCAGCAACGATTCGTTTCTTGCGCTGGTCAGCGATCAAGGACTACGCACGATCGTGATCACGGGCAGACCGGACTTGCGGGCACCCGACTGGCGTGGAAACGTTCCCGGAAAGCCCATGTCCGACCAGGAAATCACAGATGTGGTTGCCTGGTTAGCATCGCGCCGCGTGCTGAGCCCTGGTCAGCCTTATTCCGCTTCGAATTATGCGCAGCACCATTATGCGGAGCAACTGGAGAAATGAGAATGACGACTAAGCCTGTGATTGCCCCGTCGACTGACAGTACTCTTTCCCGGCGCAGCTTCTTCATGAGGCTCGGAATCCTGTTCAACGGATTCGCGGCGATGGTGGTCGCCGTGCCGGTAGTTGGCTTTCTGCTTTCCTCGGTTACGCGCGGACGTGCGAACGGCTATCTCTCTTGGGTCCCCCTCGGTCGTATTGACGAGTTTCCTGAGGGCGAGACGCGGCTGGCTACTTTTCGCAATCCTAACGTAATGCCCACCGATGGTAAGACCGTGGACACTGCCTGCTGGGTGCGGCGTGTTGCAGCTGAGAAGTTCCAGGTCTTTGCCATCAACTGCGCTCATCTCGGGTGCCCGGTCCGCTGGTTCCCCCAATCTGGGCTATTCATGTGTCCCTGTCACGGTGGAGCTTACTACCGTGACGGCTCGCGCGCGTCAGGACCGCCGGAGCGCGGGCTGTTCGAATATCCCTACAAAGTTGAGAACGGCTTGGTAACCATTCAAGCTGGTGAGTTGGCGACGCCGGGAGCAGCGATCGCATCACTCACCGGAGAGAAGCCGCCATGCGCATGATCACGAAAATGGGCGAATGGTTTGACCACCGTTTGCAACTTGCAGCACCCATTCGCGAAGCTGCTGAGCATCCCGTGCCGAGAAACACGGCGAGTTGGTTCTATGTCTTCGGTAGCGCTGCGCTCACCGTTTTCCTCATACAGCTGGTGACTGGAATTCTGTTGGCGCTTATTTATGTTCCCTCGGCGGGCGAAGCATGGAGCAGCTTACAGGCCCTGAATCATCAGGTGACGCTTGGCTGGTTCATCCGCGCGATGCATGGATGGGGCTCCAACTTCATGGTGGCCATTGTCCTTATTCATATGGCGCAGGTATTTCTGTTCGGAGCCCACAAATATCCCCGCGAACTGACCTGGATCGTCGGAGTCTTTCTCTTATTGATGACTCTCGGCATGGCATTCACCGGTCAAGTCTTGCGCTTCGATCAGGACGCTTACTGGGGACTAGGAATCGGAGCCTCGATCGCCAGCCGGGTTCCAATTATCGGTCCTGCGGTTGTGAAACTAATGTTGGGCGGGCCCATCATTGCGGGCGCAACTCTCTCCCGTTTTTTTGCTTTGCATGTATTCGTGATTCCGGGACTGCTGATGGGGTTTGTCTGCCTTCACGTCTTGATGGTGTTGAAGCTTGGCATCAACGAATGGCCAATGCCAGGACGCGTCGTAAAACGAGGGACCTATGAGGCCGAATATCACGCATTGACCAAGAGCGAGGGCGCGCCCTTCGTTCCCTATGCAGTTTGGAAAGATATGTTTTTCGCGGCATTTATCATCCTGGCGATTGCCGCGTGCGCTTACTACTTCGGGCCGTTTGGGCCCACAGGGCAGCCAGATCCGACCATCATCCAAACCGCCCCCAAGCCCGATTACTTTTTTCTGTGGCTCTATGCGCTACTTTCACTTCTTCCTCCATCGCTTGAAACGCCGTTCCTTCTCATCGTCCCACCTTTGGTAATTATTGGTTTGATTCTTCTGCCCTTTCTTTCTGGAGAGGGAGAAAAGAGCTGGAAGCGGCGCCCGATTGCGGTAGTCACCGTCCTCATGATCGCGATCACGCTCGGCACGTTTACTCATCTCGCCCAGTTCACCCCGTGGAGTCCGCACATGAACGCCTGGAGCGGGGATCCAGTGCCCGACCGATACATACACGGCACAACCGCTCTCGAACGGCAGGGTGCGCTTGTGTTTCAGGTCAAGCAGTGTCGCAACTGCCACTCAATCGGCAATACCGGCGGTCAAAGGGGGCCGGCTCTGGATAGTGTTGCGGTCCGCCTCACCCAGGACCAACTGATCCGGCAGGTGATTCAAGGTGGTGGCAATATGCCTGCCTATGGGAACAATCTAAGTCCGGCAGAGACTACGGCGCTCGTGGCATTTCTTGAAACCCTACATCCCGCAACGCAGGGACCTGCAAGGGATGCTGCGCGGGACATGGTCCTTGGCTACAGCAAACCGAAGACCGGTCCTCAACACTAAGGCGCAGATCGATGTCACATGCTCATCAACCGACGGTCGAGTCATTATGGATTTCCGCTGCTTTGTTTCTCGTTGCGCTTGTGTACCTACGTCAAAGGATGCGTGTTGCCTGGCTTGTCCCGGACGGCGTTAAGGATTGGCGCGCCTGGAGTTTTTTTGTGGGACTGCTGCTGGTCTGGGTTGGGCTAGGTTCACCCTTATCTCTTCTCGATCACGATCTGCTCACGGTGCACATGGTTCAACACCTGTTGCTCATGACGCTAGCGCCTCCCTTGATCTTGCTTGGCGCACCCTGGAACCTACTGCCGCAACGCCCGGTGGATCCGATCGCTCAACACCTCCACTGGGCACCGATGCAGCAAGTCAGGCGGATGCTGTTGCACCCGGCAGTTGGCTGGATTGGCGCGACTGCCACTCTAGTTGTGTGGCATATTCCTTCGGTGTTTATGCTCGGCCTGCGATCGCAAGTGTGGCACGGAGTTGAGCAAGCATCGTTTCTCGTGACCGGGCTTCTTTTCTGGTGGCCAGTGGTTGAGCCTTCTCGGAACGCCATGAAATGGCCAGAGTCGTCGATACTTTTGTATCTGTTTTTGGCGACATTACCGTGCGACATTCTTTCCGGATTTCTCGTTTTTTGTGACCGTGTGGTTTACCCGTTCTATTTGGCCTCACCACGGCGATTTGGCTTCACCGCTTTGGAAGACCAGCAATGCGCGGGTGCTTTGATGTGGACTTGCGTGACCCTCGTTTACTTGATCGCCGGAGCCGTTTTCGCTGCGCGTTTACTCTCTCCCCGTTGGTCGCCGGACTATTTAATTCTGCAACCAGAGTCGCAGGCCATTGCCGTGGCGCACAGGGAACAGCAGAGCATGGAGATTGTCTGAATGTCAGGCCCTTCAATGGTTACCCGGTTTTCTCCATCCGGCCGGCAAAAGCGCGGTCTTCTAGGATCCACGGTGCTCAACGACTACTGGGCTCTTACCAAACCGGAAGTTAATTTTCTCATTCTGATCACGACTGGTGTCGGTTTTTATGTGGGTTGCAGAAACGAAGCACGACCGTTGTCATTCCTGGCGTTGTTCAACACTTTGCTTGGAACGTTAATGGTCGCAAGTGGGACGGGTACATTAAACCAATACATCGAACGAAAGTTCGATGCGCAAATGCGCCGTACGGCGCGCCGGCCCGCCGCAGGTGACCGTCTGAAACCAACTGCCGTCCTGGCTTTCGGAATTGCACTAGCAGTGGCCGGAACTGTCTATCTTGCCGCCGTGGTCAACCTGCTCGCGAGCGCGCTCGCGGCTTTGACATTATTGACCTATCTCTTCCTGTACACCCCACTGAAACGAAAAACATCGCTGTGTGTTCTCGTTGGCGCCTTTCCTGGTGCCATGCCACCGCTGATCGGCTGGGCCGCAGCGTCTGGCCGATTGAATAGCGAGGCATGGACGCTGTATGCGATCCTATTCCTCTGGCAGTTCCCGCATTTCATGGCAATCGCATGGATGTACCGCGAAGACTACGACCGAGCAGGCTATGTGGTCTTACCCAAAGGCAATGCGAGAATTCCTTTCGTAACGCTGGAAACTTTGTTGCCCCTTCTGGCTCTGGTCGCAATCAGCATCGTGCAAGTTCCGACACGACACGCCGCCATTTTTTACTGCGCCGGAGCACTGCTAAGTCTCGGGTTCCTGTACTTTGGATTAGAATTCGTACTGCGGCAGTCGCGGGCGGCCGCACGCCGACTGCTTGCGGCGTCGATAGTTTACCTTCCGTTGTTGTTCGTACTAAGCGCGACACTGTGCAATCGGGCCTGAAGCTGATCCGATTTCGACACGTCAGATGACACTGCAGATAAATCGAGACGATGAATTGTGACAGTCAGAATCTCGGCAGTCTGAGTCCTTCAGAATCGCGCAGGATTTCCGGTGTGACCTCACGCGCCACGAATCCCCATTGATAAGGTCCTTTTTGGGCTGCGAGAGCTTGGTTGGATCCTGTACCAACTCGAATTGCCTCTGCTACAATTCATTTCACGGGGCAGGGACAGCTGCTCTGAGTTGGTGCTGCCTGTAGCACACTTTTGGACGGCGATTTAGCTTGGTGTCCATGGTGTCCATTAACCTCGGAATTTGGTTCTACGAGGTTGAAACAGGCGACACAGGCGAATCGATTGAACCTGAGGAAAGCCACTAAACACGCGGGTTTCCGACAAAGGTAAGAAAACAAAGTGGGGACGTAGTTCAGTTGGTTAGAACGCTCCTTTCTCACCGCCACAATGATGTAAGCGATTTAAAAATCAGCAACTTAGTACAACCAACATCTGTTCGCCCTGTCACGGTGTCTGCCATTTCCCTGCATTTCCGAAAACTTGTTGTCCGTTTTCTTGAAGTTCCTGACGTCCTTCTCCTCCGAGATCGAAGTGCGTCACGTATGGCGAACAGTATTTCGTCAAGAACTGATCGCCGAACTTTTCGATGAGGAGAGCTAATGGGAATGCCGGAACTCGAAATTTATTCCATGATTGGCGCGGAAGGTTTCGCAAGGTTAGTCGCCGCCTTTTATCGACAAGTCCCTCAAGACGACCTTCTAGGGCCAATCTACCCG
>Ga0209488_10004637_pt1 | contig 10677 bp, 7 predicted proteins | sample Rivendell_Oct201_8_FD_188349 | JGI IMG/M metagenome (GOLD analysis project Ga0209488, IMG submission 188349) | Vadose zone soil microbial communities from the Eel River Critical Zone Observatory, Northern California, USA -... | ecosystem: Environmental > Terrestrial > Soil > Vadose zone >... | reverse complement strand
GCAGCCGCCGGACACCTGCTGCAGGCTGGGGTGCGTAAGCAGGTGGGTGCGGCGGGTGGTACGCGGTGGTTCTTGGCAGGAGAGCGCTTCCTACAGGCCGGTTTGACGGCATCCGCATCGGCAGCGGAGAAACCTGGCTCTCGCTCCCGGACGGTCTGAGAGCCCACTTGCTTCTCCTACTCGTCCGGTGCGCCGGCGCTTGTCGGCCCGGCGGCGCCTGGCGACACTTCCCTGGCCCCGCGCGAATGCGTACGTGCGCGGCGCGGGGTGTCTTCGAGGAGGAACCCATGCATTCCCAGATCGTCCGTGCGGCCCGTTCCCGCCCCCGCTCTGTACTCGTGCTGCCGGTGCTGGCAGCGATCGCGCTGACTCCGCCAGCCCCGGCCCAGACCGGCGCGTGGTCGCTGGGCTTCAACCACGAGAACAACACCGCCAACTCGAACAACTGCTACTCGCCGTTCAGCAGCAACCCGGGCAATCCGCTGCATTGGCGGGTGACCTGGCCGACGCCGTTCAACGCCATCCACATGGCGCTGATCCCGAAGGGACCGCACCGCGGCAAGGTGATCGTCTGGGGCGAGCAGCCGCTGCTCGGGCTGGCCACGCCATACAGCGGTGAGTACTGGTCGTTCCAGGCGTGGTCGATCGTCGATCCTGCGGCGGTGGTCGCGCCCGGCAGTGTGCGCTTCAATAACTTCCTGCTGCCGATCAACTCGCTGGGAGCGTCGCCGGGTCCGGGCTCCCGAGGTGGCGATTTCTTCTGCGCTGGCCACGCCTGGTCGCCGTTCGGCGACCTGGTGGTCGCCGGCGGCACCTTCTTCGACATCAACGGTCAGCACGCGGCCGACCTGCTGTACCTGTTCGACCCGGCGCAACTGTCGCAGCCGTTCCCGCAGAATCCGCCGTCGACGTAGCCCCTATATGCGGGCCAGGTCGGCTGGTGGTGGCCGCCGTCGCCGCTGCTGGGACAGCCCCCCCAGCTGACGCTGGCCTTCCCACGCTACTATCCTACCGTCGTGTTGACCCACCGACTCCAGCGCACGCTCGGCGTCGAGACCGCGGCGGTGCTCGGCGGCTCGATGGACCCGCAGGTTCCGACGCCGGCGGCGAACCCGACCTGGAACACTTTCGAGTCGCTCAAGGTGCACGACTCCAGCGTACAGCCGCCGCTGGAGATCGACCGCAACCAGAACAACGACCGCGTGTTCGCCGGGCCAGGCTACCAGGGCTCCGGCCAGGACCCCGACCACGACTGGCTCGAGGAGTACCCGCGCACCCACCTGCTCGGCGACGGCACGCTGTTCGTCTCCGGCCCGGCGCCGGTGTCGGCGCGCATCAGCCCGGAGAGCCCGCCGTCGCTGCCGACCGGCACCTGGTTCCAGCAGTGGAACACGACCACCGGCCAACCCGGCCCGGCTTCGCAGCACCGCCACTACGGGTCGAGCGTGCTGTACCCGAACCTCGGCGGCCTGACCGACGTCGTGGTCCGGCTGTGCGGGATGTCCGGCACCTTCACATCGCGCACCGTCGAGGCCTGCATCGCCACCGGCCCGTTAGGCGGCAACTGGGGCCAGCAGCCGTCGCTGGGCATCAGTCGCTGGCAACAGAACGCCGTGATCCTGCCCGACGGCTCGATCTTCGTCGTCGGCGGCGTCAGGGTCGACGCCACCGGCTCCACCTACGTGTGGACGCCCGAGCTGTACAGGAACGGCGTCTGGGTCCAGCAGCCGAACCACGTCTCCCCGCGCGACTACCACTCGACTGCCGTGCTGCTGCCGGACGGGCGCGTTCTGTGCGGCGGCGGCAACAACCGGACGATCGACTACGAGATCTTCTCGCCCCCGTACATGTCCGGCGATCCGCTGCCGATCCCGCCGATGAACGTGCAGATCGCCAATGCTCCGATCGTCAACGGCACTTACCAACTCGTGCATCAGACCGGCGGCTATCGCCTCACCTGCACGTTCGGCGGCGCGCTGGGCCCGTCGCTGCAGAAGGCGGTGCTGATCGCCCCCGGCTCGGTAACGCACCACAGCGACATGCACCAGCGCTACTTCGAGATGGCGGTGACGCAGGTGTCGCCGACCGAGCTGCAGTTCACCACGCCGGCCGAGACCCAGACGCCCCGCGGCTACTACATGCTCTGGGCAGTGGCGAACGGCGGCATCCCTTCCCACGCCATCTGGGTGATGTTCACATGAACTCCCGCGGGCCAGTCCTGATCCTCTGCTGCATCCTGTGCCGGCTGCCGGCGCAGCAGCAGCTCTGGGAGGTGTGGCCGACCAGCGCCGATGACCTCGCCTACGGCAATATCGCCACCTTCGCCGACTTCGACGGCGACGGCTACGACGACCTCCTCGTGCTGGCGCACGTGCACCTCGTCACCGGGGTCCCGTTCCCGTACACGGCCATCCGCATCCTGTCGGGCCGCGACGGCTCGGTGCTGCACGAGCAGCCGATCGGCTACTCCTCGATCGCCGCTCTGGCCTACGTCGGCGACATGGACCAGGACGGCTACCCCGACTACGCGGTCAACGTCCTCGGCGCCGGCGTCGAAGTCTGGTCGCCGCACCAGAACCGGCTGCTGTGGACGGTGTACGAGCCGGCCACCACCTACGGCTGGGTGATCGCCGGCAACCTGGACGTGAACGGCGACGGCCGGCCGGATCTGCTGGTGGCCAGTTCGCACACCAACAGCTCCACGCTCTGGGTCTACGACAATTCGGGAGCCCTGCTCCAAGCCATCGACGCGCGGCCGTTCGGCTACATCATCGAAGGCCTGGCCGGGGTCGGCGACCTCGACGGCGACGGCTGCGACGACTACGTGGTCGGCGCGTTCGACCCGTCGCAGCGCGGCACGGTGGTGCTGATGTCGGGCCGCACGGGCACGCCGATCCGCCAGCACTTCGGCCCGCAGCGCGGCGACGCGATCGGCCACCCGGTCGCCGCCGCCGGCGACATGGACGGCGACGGCGTGATGGACTACGTCGCCGGCAGCTACTTCGGCTGGCGCGGCGTCATCGAGGTGTTCTCCGGGGCCGACGGCCACGTGCTGCACCTGTGGACCGACCCGAACGGCGATATCGGCCACGCGTTGATCACCCGCCGCGACTTCGACCTCGATGGCGTGCTGGACGTGTTCGGCGCCGCGCCGGGCTACCTCAACTCCACCGCTCCGTCGGTGTTCGGGCGCGTCCTGGCGTACTCGGGTCGGGACGAGCGGCTGCTGTGGGACATTCGCAGTGCGGAGAGCAGCCCGAGCATGGACTTCGTCGCCGACCTCGGCGTGCAGCCCGGCAGCCCGTACCCCGTCGTTGCCTACCTGGTCCTGCCGAATCTCGGGTTTCCCAACTACCACCGCATCCACGCCGTGCGCGCTAACCTCCCGGGCACCACCGTCACGGGCACCGGTTGCAGCAGCGCCGGCAATCCGCCGGCGATCGGCCTGAGGCAGAGTCCAGGCTTCGGCCGGCTGCACCTGAGCGGTGCGCCCCCCGGCGCGCTGGCGCACCTGCTGCTGGCGCCGGCTGGCCAGACGACGTTTGGCAGCTTCACGCTGCCGCTGGACCTCGGTTCGTTCGGGATGCCGGGCTGCATGCTGCTGGTACCGCCGGCCGTCAGCATCGGCACGCCGACCGGCACCACCGGCTTCGACCGCGGCTACGCTGCCTTCGACCTGCCACTCGGTTTGGTGCCGGCCGGCGGTTTCCCCGTGGCCGCCCAGTGGCTGGTGCTCGATCCGGCGACGCTCGGCCACGCGTTGACCCCGCGCCACGGCTTCCGCGTGCAGTAGACTGCCCGCGCACGCCGTACGGTCCGGTTCCATGCACCTCAGATTGTCGATCCCGATCCTCTGCTGCACCCTGGGCCATCTGCCGGCGCAGCAGCAGAAAGAGCCGGCGATCGACAAGGTCGACTACGCGATCCAGATTGCGCCCTTGCTGCAGCAGCACTGCATCGAATGCCATGGACCGCAGCGGCACCGGAACGCGCTGCGGCTGGACCTGCGCGGTGCCGTGCTCAAGGGCGGGCGCAATGGTGCTGCTGTCGTGGTCGGCGATGCCGAGAAGAGTCTGTTGCTGGCCAAGGTCAGCGGCCAGGCCGCGGGCAGACCGATGCCGCTCGGGCGCGAACCGCTGAGCCATGCGCAGGTGGCGCTGCTGGCCGCGTGGATCGATCAGGGTCTGCCGATGCCGGGCGCCGACGGCCCCGACGACGGCACGCATTGGTCGTACCGCAAGGTCACGCCACCGTCGTTGCCCGCACTGCGCGACGCCGGCTGGTGCCGCCAGGATCTCGACCGCTTCGTGCTGGCGAAGTTGGAGCAGCAGGGCATCGCGCCCGCGCCGGAGTGCGATCGCGCGACCTGGCTGCGCCGCGTGGCGCTCGATCTCTGCGGCCTGCCGCCGACGCCGGAGGAAGTGCAGGCGTTCCTTGGCGACCACGCCGCGGATGCGTTCGAACGTCAGGTCGACCGCCTGCTCGAGTCGAAGCACTACGGTGAACGCTGGGCGCAGACCTGGCTCGATCTCGCGCGCTATGCCGACTCGCAGGGTTACGAGAAGGACGACCTGCGGCCCGATGCATGGCGCTGGCGCGACTGGGTGATCGACGCGTTCCAGCGCGATCTGCCGTTCGACCAGTTCACCAGGGAACAGCTCGCCGGCGATCTGCTGCCGGCGCCGACGCTGGAGCAGCGGGTCGCCACCGCGTTCCACCGCCAGACGATGACCAACACCGAGGGCGGCACCGACGACGAGGAGTTTCGCTGCGCGGCGGTCATCGATCGCGTCAACACCACGATGTCGGTGTGGATGGGCAGCACGCTCGGCTGCGCGCAGTGCCACGACCACAAGTTCGACCCGTTCAGCCAGCAGGAGTACTACCAGCTGTTCGCGTTCTTCGACCAGACCGAGGACAACGACCAGCCGGACGAACGGCCGACGCTGCGCGCGCCGACGCCGCTGCAGCAGGCGGCCCAGAAGCAGCTCGAACTGGAGCTGACCGAACTGCGCGACCGGCTGCGCCGCGACCCGGCGGCGGTGGCAGCGTGGGCCTCGGCACAGCGGCAGCGCCTGCTGGCGTTCGCGGCCGCGGCGGCGCGGCCGGACGAGTGGCACGCGATCGGACCGTTCGCGGCCGCCGATTTCCACAGCGCGCACACCACCGCCTTCGCCCCCGAACAGCCCGAGCAGGGCGTGCAACTCGACCGCGAGCAGGGCGGCCAGCGCTGGCTGCTGCATCCCGAGTGGCACGATGGCCAGGTACACCGTTGGAGTGGCGACAACTCGGCGTTCTACCTGTACCGCACGATCCACGCCGACGCCGCCGCCATCGCCACGCTGTCGCTCGGCAGTGACGATGCGATCAAGGTGTGGTGGAACGGCCGCGAACTGCTGCAGAAGGAGATCGGCCGCGCGGCGGCGGCGGACCAGGAGCTGCTCGACCTCGAGCTGGTGCCCGGCGACAACACGCTGCTGCTGAAGATCACCAACGGGCGCGGGCCGAGCGGCTTCTACTTCGATCTGCGGCCGGGTCCGTTCGACGCCACGGTGGCGGCGGCGCTGGCGGTGGCACCCGGCGCCTGCAGCGCGGCACAGCAGCAGCAGATCGCCGAGGCCTACGGCCGCTTCGCGCCGGAGCTGGCGCCGCTGCGCGTGCAGATCGCGGCGCGCGAACGCGAGCTGGACGGCACGGTCGGACCGGCGGTGGCGATCCTGCGCGAACTGCCGGCCGACAAGCGCCGCACCACGCGCATCCATCTGCACGGCAGCTTCCTGACCCAGGGCGAGGTCGTGCAGCCGGGCACGCCGGCGTGTTTGCCGCCGCTGCCGGCCGCTGCCCCGCGCAATCGTCTCGGCCTCGTCGACTGGCTGGTGTCGACCGACAACCCGCTGACCGCGCGCGTGCAGGTCAACCGCCTGTGGGAGGAACTGTTCGGCCGCGGCCTGGTCGACACCAGCGAGGACTTCGGCGCCCAGGGTGACCCGCCGGCCAACCCGCAGCTGCTCGACCACCTCGCCGCGCGCTTCATGCGCGAGGGCTGGTCGCAGAAACGGCTGCTGCGCACAGTAGTACTGTCAGCGACCTATCGGCAGCGCTCGGACACGCGCAAGGAACTGCAGGACCAGGATCCGTACAACCGGCTGTGCGCGCGCGGGCCGTGCTTCCGGCTCAGTGGCGAGACGCTGCGCGACCAGACGCTGGCGGTCGCCGGCCTGCTGAGCAGCAAGATCGGCGGCCCGAGCGTGATGCCGCCGCAGCCCGACGGCGTCTGGCAGCAGATCTACAGCGGTGCCGCCTGGCAGACCAGCGCCGGCGAGGACCGCTGGCGGCGCAGCCTCTACACCTTCTGGCGGCGCACCAGCCCGCACCCGACGATGACGACGTTCGACGCGCCGAGCCGCGAGTTCTGCGTGCTGCGGCGGCTGCGCACCAACACGCCGCTGCAGGCGCTGGTGACCTGGAACGATCCGCAATTCGTCGAGGCGGCGCAGGCGCTGGCGCGGCGGGTGCTGCGTGAGGCCGACGGCGAGCCGGCGCGGCTGCTGCGCATGTTCCGTCTGTGCCTGCTGCGCGAGCCGCTGGCGGCGGAGCGCGAACGGTTGGCGGCGCTGCAGTGCTGTGAGTTCGCGCGGCTGCTCGGTGATCCCGCGGCGGCGCAGCAACTGGCGACGCCGCTCGCCGGCGGCAGCGCGCCGGACGAACCACGGGCCGCGGCGGAGCTGGCGGCGTGGACGCTGGTCGCCAACGTGCTGCTCAACCTCGACGAGTTCGTGACCAAGGGCTGAACCAGCACGCGATCACTTGCCGTCGAGGCGCGGCCGGTCGGGCGCCTCGAAGTACAGCCGCACGGTCGACACGACGTGGATCTCGCGCTTGCCCGGCATCGCCGTCTCGGGCGCGTCGACGTCGCCGAACAGGCCGCGGAAGTACACGTGCGAAGGCCGCGTCGCCGGCACGTGCGGCGTGTTGCCGCCGTAGTAGCTGCTGGCACTGTCCTCGGCGCGCGGCAGCGTCTGGTAGAGCGCCTGCGGAAACAGCACGCGGGTGGCCTCGTGCACGTTGATCGGTGCCGGCGGCACCCGGAACACCGACAGCAGCAGCTTGCATTTCTGCTGCGCAGCGGCGAGCGCCTTCTGCTGCGCCTCCTGCTGCTTCTGCGCCAGCTGATCGCTCCAGTAGTCGACCGCCAACACTTCGATTCCCTCGACTTCCTGCGCCGCCTCGATCACCGCCGACGCCGCGGTCTCGTCGCGCACGCGCACATGCAGGTTGTGCTGCACGCGGAAGCCGGTGCGCGTCTCGGCTACCACGTCGTGCTCGTCCTGCTTCTGCAGGTGCCAGGTGTAGACCGGCACCATGGCGATGAAGTCGACGTCGATGGCGTCGGCGGCGACGCCGGCCGCGAGCAGTCGCGCGCGCGCCGCCGCCAGCCCCTTGCTGCCCTGGCTGTTGGTCTCGATCGCGGTGTTGCCACTGGCGCTGGCCGCGAACACCACGCGCAGCTCGGTGGGGGCGACGCGTACTTCGGCCACGGCCTCGACGGTGATCACGCGTTCGGCGGTGCTGGGATCCGGAGGCGGCAGGCGCTGCACGATCGGCGGCTCGATCGCGCCGCCGCGCTGGCCCGCCGCCTGGGCCGGCAGCATGGGGTGGAGGAGCAGCAGGATGGCAAGGGCAGTGCGATGCATGTTTCGCCTCGTCGTGACCCACGCAGCAGGTCGCATCCGTGCGCGGATTCAGGTCAGGTCGTTTACCATGACCACCCGGCTCGCCGGTCATGGCATCCTCGTTCCCCACTCACGATCGCGACCTGCTGCAACACGGCGATCCGTTCACGGCCACGCGCCGCCGCTTCCTGTACGGCAGCGGCCTGACGCTCGGCGGCATCGCGCTGGCGAGCCAGCTGCGTGCCGAGGGACCGCTGCGGCCGTTCCGGCCCAAGGCCAGGAGCGTCATCTACCTGCACATGGAAGGCGCGCCGCCGACGCTCGACATGTTCGATCCCAAGCCCGAGCTGTGCCGCCTCGACGGCCAGCCGTGCCCGGACGAGTTCCTGCAGCAGGTGCGCTTCGCCTTCATCAAGGGGCACCCGAAGATGCTCGGGCACAAGTACGGCTTCGGTCGCCACGGTCAGGCCGGCGTCTCGGTGATCGAGCTGCTGCCCAACCTCGCGCAGGTGATGGACGACGTGCTGCTGGTCAAGTCGATGCGCACCGACCAGTTCAACCACGCGCCGGCCGAGTTCCATCTGTTCACCGGCTCGCCGCGCATCGGCCGGCCGGCGATGGGAGCGTGGGCCTGCTACGGCCTCGGCAGCGAGAACCGCGATCTGCCCGGCTTCGTCGTGCTGGTGTCGGGCGGTTCGCTGCCGAGCGCCGGCAAGAGCGTCTGGGGTGCCGGCTTCCTGCCGTCGTTCTACCAGGGCGTGCAACTGCGATCGCAGGGCGACCCGGTGCTGTTCCTGCAGGATCCGGCCGGCATCGACCGCGCGACGCGGCGGCGCACGCTGGATGCGATGGACGATCTCAACCACCTGCACGCCGCGGCCAGCGGCAACGCCGAGACCTTGGCGCGCATCCGCCAGTACGAGCTGGCGTTCCGCATGCAGATGTCGGTGCCCGAAGCGGTCGACCTGCAGAGCGAACCGGCGGCGGTGCACGAGCTGTACGGCACCACGCCGGGCCAGGTGTCGCTGGCCAACAACCTGTTGCTGGCGCGGCGGCTGGTCGAACGCGGCGTGCGCTTCGTGCAGATCTACGACGCCGGCTGGGACATCCACGGCACCAGCCCGAGCGACGACCTGATGACGCAGTTCCCGAAGAAGTGCCGCCAGCTCGACCGGCCGCTCGCCGCACTGCTGACCGACCTCGAGCGCCGCGGCCTGCTCGAGGAGACGCTGGTGGTGTGGGGCGGCGAGTTCGGCCGCACGCCGATGAACGAGGAACGCGACGGCAGCAAGCTGTTCGGCCGCGACCATCACCCGCACTGCTTCTGCATGCTGCTCGCCGGCGGCGGCGTCAAGGCCGGGGCGGTGGTCGGCGAGACCGATCCGCTCGGCTATCAGGTCACCCGGGATCCGATCGAGGTGCACGACCTGCAGGCGACGATCCTGCACCTGCTCGGCCTCGACCACGAGAAGCTGACCTGGCGGTTCATGGGCCGCGACTTCCGGCTGACCGACGTCGAAGGCAACGTGCGGCGCGAATTGCTGGCGTGAAGCGGTGCCGGCGCTGCAGCGCGGCTACCACACCTTCTGCAGATCGATGGTCACGCCTGGCAGCACTGCTGAAATGATCGCGGTTGTTGCCGTGGCCGCGTGAACGTAGGAATCGCCGCGCAGCAGCAGCTGCGCGACCGTGCGTTGGTCAGGGTCGACGATCCAGTACTCGGCCACGCCATGCGCGGCGTAGATGCCGCGCTTCTGTTCGCAGTCGTGCGAGCGGTTGTTCGGCGACAGGATCTCCACGACCAGGTCAGGCGCGCCGATGACGCGCGTCTTCGCCGCGCGATCCAGGTGCTCTGGCAGCAACACCGTGATGTCGGGTTCGACGACCTGGTGCCTTCCGAGCTGGACCGTCACGTCGGGCAGCACGAGGCCGAGCCCGCGTTCGGTCACCTGCGGCTCCAATTGCAGCAGCAGGCGCAGAGCTGTTCGCTGGTGGCGGAGGTCGGGTCGCGGGCTCACGACGTGCTCACCCGCGAGGACTTCGTGCCGCCAGCAATCGCTCGGGAACGCGAGGTAGTCCTGGTAGGTGAGACTCGTGGTGCTCATGGGTCGGCTGCGCACGATGATGTTCGCTCCACGGGTGCATGGGTCAAGTGGGGTGCGCGACGCGATGCGTGCGCGCCCCAACAGACCAGTGCTCAGGAATCAGCAGCGGTGACGCACCGACCCTGGGAAACTCACGTCCGTTCGCGAGCGGGCAGGATCATCAGGGCCGGTTCTTCACGGCCGCGCACGACCGTCGGCAACGACCTGCCTGCCGGCAGATCCGCTGCTCGGTGCGTAACCGGCGCGGTTTCCTGAGCACAGTTCTCATGAGTGCATGCTGCGGCGAACACGACCGTGCAGTTGCGGCTCGCCGCCGGCGAGCTGTGGGTCAGCGGCTGGCCGGACCCCGGCCCGGCGTTGCCGTTCGGCCTGCGCCTCGAGCCGGCGTCCGGTGCACACCGCGGGCCGGCACGGTTGCGTGCCGAAGTGCTGCGCTTTGCCCGCAGTGCCGGTCTCCGGTGCGCGGATCCGCTGACGACAGCGGCACTCGGCCCGTTCGCGTCCACGACGTTGTCGCCACCGGACCGGATCGGATTCGCCGCTTGGCAGCACGGTGGCTGGCGTGGCGTCATCGCCGGGGCGCCGGCAGAAGCGCGCGCGGCGCTCGCACGGGCGGCGCTCGCCGCCGTCGGCCGCAGTGCGCTGCTGGTCGTGCCGCACACGGTTGCGGTCGACACCTGGCTCGGCGCGCTCGGGCCGGTGCTGGGGGAACGGGTGGCGGAGCATCGGCCGCGGTGCGCTGGCCCGCCGTTGCAGGTCGCCACCATCGCCGCGGCGGCGTGGGACGTGCCGCGCCACGCGCTGCCGCACGAACTGCTGCTGGTCGACGGCATCGACGCGATGCCCGCGGCGGCACTGCAGGTGCTCGGCGACGGCAGCGCGGCGGCGGCGCGGCTGGC
>Ga0209488_10004635_pt1 | contig 10681 bp, 9 predicted proteins | sample Rivendell_Oct201_8_FD_188349 | JGI IMG/M metagenome (GOLD analysis project Ga0209488, IMG submission 188349) | Vadose zone soil microbial communities from the Eel River Critical Zone Observatory, Northern California, USA -... | ecosystem: Environmental > Terrestrial > Soil > Vadose zone >... | reverse complement strand
GCGACAAACGCGACAACGCCATCATCGTCTGCTCCATCGAGAATCTCGATCCCATGGGCGTCCATACCGGCGATTCCATCACGGTGGCGCCGGCGCTGACCCTCACCGACAAGGAATATCAGCGCATGCGCACCGCCTCGATCGCGGTGTTGCGCGAGATCGGCGTGGAGACCGGCGGATCGAATGTGCAGTTCGCGCTCAACCCCGCCGATGGCCGCATGGTCATCATCGAGATGAACCCGCGCGTGTCGCGGTCCTCGGCGCTGGCTTCCAAAGCGACCGGATTCCCCATCGCGAAAGTCGCGGCCAAACTCGCCGTCGGCTATACGCTGGACGAGCTGACCAACGACATCACGCGGGTGACGCCGGCCTCGTTCGAGCCCACCATCGACTACATCGTCACCAAGATTCCGCGCTTCGCCTTCGAGAAATTTCCAGGCGCCGAGCCGATCCTCACCACCTCGATGAAATCGGTTGGCGAGGCAATGGCGATCGGCCGCACCTTCGCGGAATCCCTGCAGAAGGCGCTGCGCTCGATGGAAACCGGACTAACGGGCCTCGATGAAATCGCCATTCCCAATCTCGGCCAGGGCGATGATACCAACGCGATCCGCGCCGCGCTCGGCCGGCCCACGCCCGACCGTCTGCGCGTCGCCGCCCAAGCGTTGCGGCTCGGCACCAGCCAAGAAGAGCTGACGCGGATCACCGGTTATGATCCCTGGTTCATCGGAGAAATCGCCGAGATCCTGAGCGTCGAAGATGCGATCCGGCAGAGCGGTCTGCCCAAAGATACCGATGGCCTGCGCCGCTTGAAGGGGATGGGATTTTCCGACGCGCGGCTGGCGACTCTCACGGGCACAAAAGAAAGCGATGTGGCGGAGGCGCGCGCGAAGCTTGGCGTGCACCCGGTCTATAAGCGCATCGATACGTGTGCCGCCGAATTCGCCGCCCTCACCTCCTACATGTACTCGACCTATGAAGCGCCGGTGGGTGGCGAGGTCGAATGCGAGGCACGCCCCAGCGAAAAGCGCAAAGTCATCATCCTCGGCGGCGGTCCCAATCGCATCGGCCAGGGCATCGAATTCGACTATTGCTGCTGCCACGCCTGCTTTGCGCTTTCCGAGCGCGGTTTCGAGACCATCATGATCAATTGCAATCCCGAAACGGTCTCGACCGATTACGACACTTCCGACCGGCTCTATTTCGAACCCCTCACCACCGAAGACGTGCTGGAGATCATCCGGCTCGAACAGAGCAAGGGCACGCTGGCGGGGGTCATCGTGCAATTCGGCGGGCAGACGCCGCTCAAGCTTGCCGGAGCACTGGGCCGCGCCGGAATCCCTATTCTGGGCACGTCGGCCGATGCCATCGATCTTGCCGAAGATCGCCAACGCTTCCTGGAGCTGCTGCACAAACTCGGTTTGAAGCAGGCCGAAAACGGTACCGCGCTGGACATCGACACGGCGATCAAGGTCGCGCGCGAGATCGGCTATCCCACGATCCTGCGCCCATCCTATGTATTGGGCGGGCGCGGCATGATCATCGTCGCCGATGAGCCTGCGCTGAAGAACGCGCTCAAATCGGGTGAGCTGTTCCGCATTTCGGGCGACAACCCGGTCTTGATCGACCGCTTCCTGCAGCATGCGACCGAGATCGACGTCGACGCCATCGCCGACAACACCGGCGAAGTCTTCATCGCCGGAATCATGGAACATATCGAGGAAGCTGGCATCCATTCGGGCGACTCCGCTTGCGCGCTTCCCCCTCACTCCATCAGTGCTGAACTCATTGCCGAACTCGAGCGCCAGACCGTGGCGCTGGCGCGGGCCCTGGGCGTCTGTGGCCTGATGAATGTGCAATACGCCATCCAGAATGGCGAGATCTTCGTCCTGGAGGTGAACCCGCGTGCGTCGCGCACGGTTCCCTTCGTTGCCAAGGCCATCGGTCTTCCGGTCGCAGGCTTTGCCGCGCGCGTGATGGCCGGCGAGCGCCTATCCACTCTGCCGCTGGCGCGCTCGAAGAAAACGCATATCGCCGTCAAGGAAGCGGTTCTTCCCTTCGCGCGCTTCCCCGGCGTGGACACGATCCTTGGCCCCGAGATGCGGTCCACCGGCGAGGTCATGGGGCTCGACACCGATTTCGGCCGCGCCTTTGCCAAAAGCCAAATCGGCGGGGGCACCAAGCTTCCCCTTTCGGGAACCGTCTTCATCTCCGTCCGTGATGCCGACAAGGGCGATGCCCCCAAACCGGCCGCCGAACTGATCGCCATGGGTTTCGACATCGTGGCCACGCGGGGAACGGCCAAATATCTCCAGGCGGCGGGCTTGCCCGTCAGGGTCATCAACAAGGTCATGGAGGGGCGCCCGCACATCGTGGACGAAATGAAAAACGGCGAGATTTCGCTCGTCTTCAACACCACGGACGGCGCCCAGGCCTTGTCGGACTCCGCCTCGATACGCAAGACCGCCCTGCACATGAAAATACCCTACTGCACCACCATGGCTGGAGCCGCCGCGGTGACCCAGGCCATCCAGTCGCTGAAGTCCGGCTCCCTTGAAGTCGCCCCCCTGCAGTCTTATGCTTAAAAACCGGTCTTGAGCCCAAGAGCCGCCGGAAACGGTGACCAAATCTCAAGCGTTGTGTTCAAGCGTTCTGGTAGGTCCGTTCGCGAACGGGCCGCCCGGAGCTAAGTAGTTCTGTCGAATCGAGGTAAAAAGGGATGGAACGTATTCCGATGACGGCCGCGGGCTATAAGGCCCTGGAGGACGAGATCCAGCATCTGAAGCTGGTAGAGCGCCCCGCCGTCATCAAGATGATCACGGAAGCGCGCGCCCATGGCGACCTTTCGGAAAACGCCGAATACCATGCCGCCAAGGAGCGCCAGGCCTTCATCGAGGGCCGCGTGATGGACCTTGAGGACAAGGTCAGCCGGGCCGATATCATCGACGTCTCGAAACTCTCGGGCAAGACGGTGATGTTCGGCGCAACGGTGACGCTCGCCGACGAGGATACCGACACCAAGGTGAAATATATGATCGTTGGCGATCTGGAAGCGGACGCAAAAAAGGGCCGGATTTCGATCTCCTCGCCGATCGCCCGTGCGCTCATCGGCAAGACCGCCGGCGACACCGTCGAGGTTGCGGCCCCGGGCGGCGCACGCTCCTATGAAATCCTGAAAGTGCAATTCGCTTGATGCGGTTGCGCAAGACTTTGCTGTCCGCCGGTTTGCTGGCGGCCGCGGCGCTTGGCGCCGGCAGCGCCGTTGCCGTCGAGATCAATGTGCTGTCCGCCGGCGCGGTGCAGGAGGCCGAGAAGGCCATCGCCGAGGATTTCCGCCATGCGACCGGCAACAGGGTCAATTTTACCGTCGGCACGGTGGGCCAGATTGAGGAGAAGCTGAAAAGCGGCGCGCCCGCCGACGTCGTCGTGGTTTCCGCCCCGGCGCTGGAGCAGCTCGAAAAAAGCGGCGATATCCGGGCGCGGAGCGGCGCCGCGTTGGGGCGCATCGGCATAGGCGTCGCGGTCAAAGACGGCGCGCCGGCGCCGGACGTCTCGACCCCCGAGAAGTTCAAGGAAGCCATGCTAAGGGCGAAATCCCTGACCTATATGGACCCGGGCGCCGGCGCTTCGTCCGGCATCGCGACCGCGAAAATCCTGCGGGGTTTGGGCATCGCAGAAGAAGTCGCCAAGAAGACCAAACTGACCCAATCGGGCTATTCCGCCGACCGGGTGGCGTCCGGCGAGGTCGAACTCGCCATCCAGAACGTCAGCGAAATCCTGCCGGTGAAGGGCGTCAAGCTGGCCGGCATGCTGCCGGAGCCTCTGCAGGTCTACACCGCCTATAGCGCCGGCGTGGCCACCAAGAGCATCAATCCCAAGGAAGCTACGGATTTCATCCGTTTTCTCGTCCGCGCCGAAGCATCAGCCCGCTGGAAAGAGGCCGGTATCGAGCCGGCGCATTGAACGCGCCCCCTTTCCGCCTCAAATTCACCACACGAGTGCGGCGAATTCGAAATTCGCCATATCTTGGAGCAGCCTTACGAGCGAATTTCGGATTCAAAGCCGCACTAGCAATCTATTGATGCTCGTGTGGTTCTCGAATTTGAAGTTCCTAAACGCGGATGCCATGCTGATTCTAGGAACTTCAAATTCACCACACGAGTGTTCCCCCCCTGCCCTATATTAAGGGCAGCAACCTAGAGGCCGCTCCATGGCGACCATCGCTCTCGTTGACGACGACAAGAATATCCTCGCTTCCGTGACCATGCTGTTGGAGCAGGAAGGCTACCATGTGCGCAGCTATACCGACGGCGCTTCGGCGCTGACGGCGCTCTCGGCCAATCCGCCCGACATGGCGATATTGGACATCAAAATGCCGCGGATGGACGGCATGGAGCTGCTGAGGCGATTGCGTCAGAGCCACGAAATCCCGGTGATCTTCTTGACCTCGAAGGATGAAGAGATCGACGAGTTGATGGGACTGAACGCGGGCGCGGACGACTACATCCGCAAGCCGTTTTCGCAGCGCCTGCTGTTGGAGCGCGTCAAAGCCGTGCTCCGCCGGGCCGAGGGGCGCAAGGGCGCCCAGCCCACGCCTGCGGAAGCCAAACAAACCCTGACAAGGGGGAAACTCACGCTTGATCCGATGCGGCACGAATGCGTGTGGGACGGCAAACCGGTCCGTCTGACGGTGACGGAGTTCCTGATCCTGCAATCGCTGGCCCAGCGGCCCGGCTTCGTCAAAAGCCGGGATAATCTCATGGACTCGGCCTATGACGATCAAGTCTATGTCGATGATCGCACCATCGACTCGCACATCAAGCGCTTGCGCAAGAAATTCAAGGCGATCGACGACGAGTTCGATTCCATCGAGACGCTTTACGGGGTGGGCTATCGCTACAAGGAGAGCTGAGGGGCAGACTCTACGCTTCGAAATGAGGGTGTTCTTCTGAACGAAAGGCCGCAATTCCAGTCGCGCGCACAGCAATCGGCGCCCCGTCCGATGAGCGCGGACTTGCCGTATCGGCCGCGCCGGCGTTTCTCGGCGCTGACGCGGCGAATCCTGGCCTTCAACGCGATCGCGCTTCTGATCCTTCTCGGCGGCGTGTTGTGGGTGCAGTCGAACCGCATCGGACTCGTCGAGGAACGCGTTGCCGGCATTCGCGACCAGGCGCTCGTCGTCGCGGGCGCGCTCGCCGAATACACCACCGATCCGGAGCGCCGCGCGATCGAACCGATGCAGGCCGAGCCGCTGCTGCGCCAGCTCATTTCGCCCACGCATTTGCGCGCGCGCGTCTACTCGACCATCGGCCGGCTGCAGATCGACACGCGCAATCTGCTCGCGCGCAATCTGGTGACGACGGAGAACTTGCCGCCGCCCGAGCCGTCAAATTCGATCACGGCGTTTTTCAATCGTTCCGTTGCTGCGGTCCAACGCCTTTACGACGGCATGATGGGCGTGCGGCCGCTTGCCCATATCGAGCCCTATTTCGAGGCCGGCCAGAACGGACGGGTCTATAGCGAAGTCAATCAGGCGCTGATGGGGGAGCCCGCCAGCAGCGTGCGCGTCAACGAGCAGGACAAGCTGGTGCTCAGCGTCGCCGTGCCCATCAGGCGTTTCGCCACGCTTTACGGCGTGCTGATGCTGACCACCGAATCGGGGGACATCGACGACATCCTGAAGGCCGAGCGCACGGCGCTGGTCGAAGTGTTTCTTGTCGCCTTCGTCGCGCTGCTGTTTTCGGCCGTGTATCTTGCCGGCTTCATCGCCGCGCCGATCTTACGGCTGGCCGCGGCCGCGGAGCGCGTGCGGCGCGGACGCGCGGGCCGCGACGCCATTCCCACATTGGACGAGCGCAACGACGAGATCGGCGAGCTTGCCGATTCCCTTTCGGCGATGACGCGCGCGCTTTACGACCGCATCGATGCCATCGAAAGCTTTGCCGCCGACGTGGCGCATGAGCTGAAGAACCCGCTGACCTCGCTGAAAAGCGCGGTGGAGATGCTGGAGCGGACCAAAGACAGCGCAGACCGCGAACATCTGGCGCAAGTCGTGCGCAACGACGTCAAGCGCATCGACCGGCTGATCACCGACATCTCGGCGGCTTCCCGGCTCGATGCTGAGCTCTCGCGCGGCCACTCCGAGCCCGTGGATATTTCCAAGCTGCTCGACACCATTGTCGACGTCTATAGCGGGATGGACGTACCGAGCGGCATTCGCATTGTCTTCGTCGAAGACTCGGCGAAATCGGCGATCGTACAGGGCATGGGCGAGCGGCTTGGCCAGGTGTTCCGGAATCTGATCGACAACGCCATCTCCTTCAGTCCCGGTGGCGGCGCTGTTCGCGTATCGGTGCATATCGCGGGCGGATTTGCGCGTGCGGCCGTGGAGGACGACGGCCCGGGTATCGCGGAAGACGATTTGGAGCGGGTATTCCAGCGCTTCTATACCGAGCGGCCGTCCGAACACGGCTTCGGCAAGAATTCGGGCCTGGGCCTGGCCATCGCGCGGCAGATCATCGCCAGTCACGGTGGGCGCATCTGGGCCGAGAACAAGCACGACGCGGAGGGAAACCGCAGCGGAGCGTGCTTTATCGTCGAATTGCCTCTGGCGCGAAGCGGGATGTGATGGCGACGCAGCCATCGGCTCCGCGCGTGGCTGTGCACGCGACATCCGTCGTCCTGGGCGCGGCCTCTGCACCGTTCGGCGGCGTCGTGGACGGGGCCGTCTTGCTCTTGGGCGAGGCCGGCGGGGGCAAGTCGGACGTTGCGCTGCGCCTCATCGCCATGGGCGCGAGGCTTCTCTCCGACGATCAGACCCTCTTGTTCGCGGAAGGGAACCGGCTTTTCGCGCAAAGCGTTTCATCCTTACACGGACGGATGGAGATTCGCGGCGTTGGTATCGTTGCGCTGGATGCCGCTGGGCCGGCCCCGGTGATTCTTGCGGTCAAGCTTAACGCGCAAGCCGAAATCCCGAGGCTTCCCGAATCGTTGCGTTATGTCCTTTCCGGCCCTCTGGAGGCGTTGGAAGGCCCGCCGCTCTTGCACCTATCCCCGTTCGAGGCCGCGACTCCGGCGAAAATCGCCGCCGCCGCGGCGGCCCTTTCCCGCGGCGCATTTGTCGCAGGCTTGGTTTCGCCGTCTTCCGGCCCTTTTTTCTGAACGGAACGCTGTTATCTTGCGCGCCATTCCAAACCCATAAGGAACATGATCGGTATCGTCATTGTCACGCATGGCCGCTTGGCCGTCGAACTGTTGTCGGCGGTCCAGCATATCGTGGGACCACAAACGCATGTGAAGACGGTTTGCATCGGCCCCAATGACGATATCGAAGAGCGCCGCAATGAAATCGCCGCGGCCATCAAGATGGTGGATCTCGGCAAAGGCGTCGTACTCGTCACCGACATGTTCGGCGGCACGCCCTGCAACCTTGCGTTGACTCATCTGAAAAAGGGCAAAATAGAGGTGCTGGCCGGGGCCAACCTGCCCAGCCTCATCAAGCTCATCAGTGTACGGATTACCCTGCCTTTGGAGAAGGCGGTATGCGAGGCCATCGAGTCGGGACGCAAATATATGCGCGCCGGCTCTGCCGAGCTTACCGGCGGCCCAACCGGAAAATCATGAACGGCCAAGAACCCGCCCGCGCCACCGCAGTCATTATGAACAAGCGGGGCCTTCATGCGAGGGCGTCCGCCAAATTCGTGGAAACCGCCGCACGGTTCCAGTGCGAGGTCACCGTGATCAAGGGAGATGCCAGCGTTTCGGGGCGCTCCATCATGGGACTGATGATGCTGGCGGCCTCGCTCGGCAGCTCGATCGAACTCACCGCCCAGGGTCCGGACGCGTCCGAGGCGGTTCAGGCCCTTGTCGCGCTCATCGCCGCCAAATTTCACGAAGATGCCTGAACGGCGCCCCGCCCCGTGACAATAGAGATTTCATCCGGACGCACTTCGCATTAGCATTGCCCGGTTCCGACTTTCGGATCGGGAAAATGGGGCGACTTGGGTTTCACATCCGGCGGATTCTCGGCGTGGCGCTATTGCTCGCCATGCCGACCCTGTCGTTTGCGGAAAATCCTCCGCCTTCACGCGTCACGCCGGCGCTGTGGCGCGTCCAGAGCGGGACCAGTACCGTCTATCTTTTCGGTTCACTACATATCCTGCCGCACGGGTACCATTGGACGACCCCGGAAATCGAACACGCCATGAGCGCGGCCGATCTGTTCATTTTCGAGGTGCCGGTCGATGAGGCCGCGCTGCAGGACCAGAAGGCCTTTATCGTCGAGCATGGGCTTTTGCCGCCGCATCAAAGCCTGCGGAGCGTTCTTAGCGCCAATGAGTTCCAGACCTATTCGGCGGTGCTGCGGCGTGCGGGATTGAAGCCGGAACATTTTGAGCATTACCGCCCTTGGCTCGCCGCGGTGATGGTCGGCCTTGCCTATCTGCACCGCGACGATCTGGTGACGCTGAAGGGCGCCGATGACGAGCTCATGGCCTATGCGCGCGATCACGGGAAAAAATCCGTCTACCTCGAAAGCATCCGCGAGCAGATGGAACTGCTCACCGCCGGTGACGACAATGGGCATCTCAAAGCGCTGAAGAATCTCATCCTATCGCTGCCGCAATCGCGCACGCAGGAAAGGGAGCTGTTCGAAACCTGGTCCAGCGGCGACGCGGCGCGTTTTGATGCGCTGCTCGGGGCCTATTTCAAAAACCGTCCCGAGGCGAGGGAATTCCTCGTCGGCCGTCGCAACCGCGATTGGCTGGGTCCGCTGAAACAGGCGCTCACGCGGCCGCAGAGCACCGCGATGATGACCGTGGGCGCCGCCCATATCGGTGGCGCGGACGGATTGTTGGCGCTGCTGTGCGGCGAAGGCTACGAGGTCGAACGCGTGGCCGAGAACGGCGGAGCCGCCAAGGTCTGCGGCGCGGGAGCGTAATTGCCGCAGTCTTAGCCGCACCAAATAAGATATGCAGATTTCTTTATATCCTTCTTGCCCGACTCAAACCCGGCTGCTATAGCGGCCCCGCCCCGAAATCCCGATGAGCGCTCCATGACCAAGCCTGACAAGAACGACTACGCCGTCAAAGACATCGCGCTGGCCGAATGGGGCCGCAAGGAAATCGCCATCGCCGAGACCGAGATGCCGGGCCTGATGGCCACGCGCGACGAATACGGGCCCAAGCAGCCGCTGCGTGACGCGCGCATCGCCGGTTCGCTGCACATGACCATCCAGACCGCGGTCTTGATCGAGACCTTGACGGCGCTTGGCGCGGATGTGCGCTGGTGCTCCTGCAACATCTACTCGACCCAGGATCATGCCGCTGCCGCTATCGCCGCCGGCGGCACGCCGGTCTTCGCCTATAAGGGCGAGACGCTGAAGGAATATTGGGATTATTCGCGGCGCATCTTCGAATGGGGTGACGGCGGCACGCCGAACATGATCCTGGACGATGGCGGCGATGCGACGCTGTTCGTGCATCTGGGCCTGAAAGCCGAGAGGGGGGACAAGGGCTTCCTGCGCCACGCCGCGAACGAAGAGGAAGAGGTTCTGTTCGCCCTCATCTCCCGCACACTGGATGAAAAGCCCGGCTGGTTCGCCGAGCTTGCCAAGAACATCCGCGGCGTCACCGAAGAGACCACCACGGGCGTGCACCGGCTCTATCAGATGCACAAGGACGGCAGCCTGTTGTTCCCCGCCATCAATGTGAATGATTCCGTCACCAAGTCGAAATTCGACAATCTCTATGGCTGCCGCGAGAGCCTGGTCGACGGCATCCGCCGCGGCACCGACGTGATGATGGCGGGCAAGGTCGCCATGGTGGCTGGCTTCGGCGATGTGGGCAAAGGCTCGGCGGCCTCGCTACGCAATGCCGGCTGCCGCGTGATGATTTCCGAGATCGATCCCATCTGCGCGCTGCAGGCCGCAATGGAGGGCTATGAAGTCGTCACCATGGATGAGGCAGCTACCCGTGCCGATATCTTCGTCACCGCCACGGGCAATGTGGACGTCATCACCATCGAGCACATGCGCCGCATGAAAGATCGCGCCATTGTCGCCAATATCGGCCATTTCGATTCCGAGATTCAGATCGGCGCCTTGCGCAATTACAAATGGCACAATGTGAAGCCGCAGGTGGACGAGATCGAATTCCCCGACGGCAAGCGCATTCTTCTGTTGTCGGAGGGGCGGCTGGTGAATCTGGGCAATGCCATGGGCCATCCGAGCTTTGTCATGAGCGCGTCCTTCACCAACCAGACGCTGGCGCAGATGGAGATCTTCTGCAATCCGGGCAAATATCGGAAGCAGGTCTACACGCTGCCCAAGCATCTGGATGAGAAAGTGGCGCGGCTGCATCTGGCCAAGATCGGCGCGAAGCTGACCCAGATGAACGACAAGCAGTCCACCTATATCGGCGTGCCGCAGCAAGGCCCGTTCAAGCCGGACCACTACCGGTATTAGGCTCCCTCTCCCCGCAAGGGGAGAGGGGATTATTTCGTGAATCCCGCATAGCTCAAATAAAGACCGAGTATAAGCGGGATCGCGGCATAGACGGTGACGAAGTCCCCAAAGCGAGCCATCTCGAAGATCCTGACGATGGTTTCGTGCGGCAGCATCAGCAGCAACAATCCGCGCAGCAGCAGGATCCAGCCGAACAGCGTCACCACGATGGGCAGCGCG
>Ga0209488_10004634_pt1 | contig 10686 bp, 9 predicted proteins | sample Rivendell_Oct201_8_FD_188349 | JGI IMG/M metagenome (GOLD analysis project Ga0209488, IMG submission 188349) | Vadose zone soil microbial communities from the Eel River Critical Zone Observatory, Northern California, USA -... | ecosystem: Environmental > Terrestrial > Soil > Vadose zone >... | reverse complement strand
GTGATCCACGCCGGCGCGGCCAGTGGCATCTGCGACGGCGCCGGGGCGTTGGTTCTCGCGACCCGTCAGTTCGCGGAGCGGAAAGGGCTGAAGCCTCTCGGCAAGCTCATCGGCTGGGGGATCGCCGGTTGCGATCCGTCCATCATGGGCATCGGGCCGGCGCCCGCGATCCGGCGCGGGCTCGAGCGTCACGCGGCCAAGCTGGCCGACTTCGACCTCTTCGAGGTGAACGAGGCGTTCGCGCCCCAGTACCTGGCGGTGGAGAAGGACCTGGGCCTGCCGCGCGATCGCACCAACGTCGACGGCGGCGCCATCGCGGTGGGACACCCGCTGGCCGCTTCCGGAGCCCGGATCACGGCGCACCTCCTGTACGAAATGAGGCGGCGGGGTGCGCGCCGCAGCATCGGATCCGCCTGCATCGGCGGTGGGCAAGGGATCGCGCTGTTCCTCGAGTCGGCGTAGACTTCAGAGGATGCGGCCGCAGGAGCTGTTCCACGACTGGAACCAGACCGCGGGCCTGGGCGAGTTGGCCCGGGCCGAGGTGCTCGACGAAACCCTGCGCGACGGGATCCAGAGCCCTTCGGCGATCGATCCGGCGATCGAGGCCAAGATCGAGATCCTGCACCTCCTCGACGAGCTCGGCGTGGCGCAGCTCGACATCGGACTTCCCGGCGCGGGCCCGCACCAACGCGCCGCGGTCAAGCGGCTCGCTGAGGAGAAGCGCGACGCGCGTCTGGGCATCCGGCTCAACGTCGCTTGCCGCACGGTGGTCTCGGACATCGCGCCCGCGGCCGAGCTCCAGCAGGAGACCGGCGTGCCGCTGGAGGTCTACGCCTTCATCGGCAGCTCTCCCATCCGGCAGTACGCGGAGGAGTGGGACATCTCCTTCATCGAGAAGCAGTCCGTGGAGGCGATCTCGTTCGCCGTCGGGCAGGGTCTCTCGGTCACCTACGTGACCGAGGACACGACGCGGAGCAAGCCCGAGGATCTGCGGCGGCTGTTCGGCAGCGCCATCGAGGCCGGCGCGAAGCGGCTCTGCCTCTGCGATACGGTGGGCCATGCGACGCCCGAGGGCGCCCAGGCGCTGGTGCGGTTCGCGCGCGAGGTGGCCGGCCCAGGGATCGGGCTCGACTGGCACGGCCACAACGATCGCGGGCTCGCGGTCGCCAATGCCCTGGCCGCCGGGGCCGCGGGGGCCACGCGCCTGCACGGCTGCGCGGCCGGAATCGGCGAGCGCGTCGGCAACACGGCGTGCGATCAGCTCCTGGTGAACCTCAAGCTGATGGGGCACCCGATCTACGGCCCGCGGGACATGTCGAAGCTGGTCCGCTTCGTCCAGCTCTCCGCCAAGGTCACCGGCCACCAGCTTCCGGTGAACTATCCGGTGGCGGGGCCCGACGCCTTCCGCACCGCGACCGGAGTGCACGCCGCAGCCATCATCAAGGCGCAGCGCAAGGGTGATCACTGGCTGGCCGACCGCATCTACAGCGGGGTGCCGGCGGGCGAGTTCGGCAAGGAGCAGGAGATCGAGATCGGCCCTCTGAGCGGTCTCTCCAACGTGAAGCATTGGCTGGCGCGGCACGAGATCCCCGCGGACGAGCCGCTCGCCAAAGCGGTGCTGGCGCGGGCCAAGGCCAGCAACCGAACGCTCACCGAATCCGAAGTGGCCCAGATTGTCCGAGAGGTCCGCTCATGACCGTCGTGCAGTTCACGGGGATGAAGGTCTTTTCCACCACTCTCGCGCGCGATCGCGAGCACATGGGCGACAACATCACCCGCTGGGTGCAGGAGAACCAGCAGCTGGAGATCGTGGACAAGACGGTCACGCAGTCGTCCGACAAGGAATTCCACTGCTTGACGATCACCCTGTTCTACCGCGAGCGCCCGCGGACCTGAAGGCTTAGACTGCGAAACTGATGAGCCCGCGCGGCCAGCCGGCGATGGGGTTCGGGGTGCCTCCGCTCACGCGGGGCGTGAAGTGGCTCGGCGGCGCGACCCTGGCCGTGTCGATCCTCGCCGCTGTCCTGGGCGACGCCGGCAGAACGCTGGCCCGGATCGTGACCTTCACGCCCGTCGAGCTCTGGAGCGGCTACCTCTGGCAGCCGTTCACCTACACGTTCCTCGACCGCGATCCAGTCGGGCTGCTCTTCGCGCTGCTCGGGCTCTGGCTGCTAGGCGCCTCCCTCGAGCAGAGGTGGGGCACCCGGCGGTTCGTGACCTTCTATTTCGCAACGGCTGCCTTGGGAGCGGTGGCGACGTCGCTGGTCGGCCTGGTCGCGCGGGAAACGGTGTGGGTCTCGCGATACGCAGGGAACTGGCCGGCGCTGGAGGGCCTGATCGCGGCGTTTGCGGTGCTGATGCCCAACGCGCAGATCTTCCTCTACTTCGTCCCGGTGAGGGCGCGGTGGATGCTGCCCATCTCCGCGGGGATCACCGTCCTCTACATGCTGATGACGCGGGAGTGGTGGGCGTACCTGCCGCAGCTCTTCGGGCTGGGAGCGGGTGTCCTGCTCGCCGGAGGCGTGGGTCCGCGAAATCTGCTGCTGCGTCTTCGCGTCTGGTGGATCGATCGCCGCATGCGCCGCAGCCGGCTACGCGTCATCCGCGGCAAGGAAGACGAAGCGGGACCGTTCACCGAGAGCGGCCGCGGCTCCGACAAGTACCTGCATTAGGCCCGGCCGCCGAAGGCGGCTCAAGGTCTACGCTTGAGCGCGAGCCCTTCCCGGCTACGTTTCCTTCACGTCGCTGATCGCCTCCCGCGCGACGTAGATGCGCCGGATGTTCGTGCGCGCGGCGTCCAGCGGGACCAGGAAGAACCCGTGCTTCGCGTCCGCGCCGTCGCGGATGCCCTCGATGGAGCGGCCGTCCGCGAAGGTGACGCGCACCTTGGCGCCGTCGCCGGCCTGGCCCTTCTCTCCAGGCGCGAGCATGAAGAAGATGGCCTTCATGTCCGAGTGGTAGATCGTCTCCGGCTCGCCTCCGCCCTGCGGCACCAGGGGAAACTGCGACTTGGAGAGGTCCACGTCGCGCAGGGTCCCGCGCAGGGTGCGTCCGCCGCGCGTGTGGACCGCGACGCGGTGCTCTCCGGACACTTCCAGCGCACCCAGCCCCGCCGGCTTGAACGCCGCCAGGGGTTGCGCACGTTTGTTCGCCGGCCGCGCGCGCTCGTCGACGGCGGGAAGATCTGGATCTTCGTGATCGATGGCCAAGGGACGCAATACCTCCTCGGGCGAATCGAGATCCTGGGGAGGCCCCGGGTCTTCGTCGTCGCCCGCCAACATTCCGCCAGTCGGGACCGTTCCGAACAGCTCCTTTGCCGCGCCGGGCTCCGGTTCGGGAGGCTCGGACTCGAGCTGTTCGAGCGCGCTGGCGCCTACGGCGGGAGCGTTCCAGGCCGGAGCGGGCCCCGCGAAGGGGCGCGGTTCCTCCGCCGCCGGCGCGGACCACTCCGGCGCCGCCGCGGTCGCGGCGCTCGGTGCCTGCGGTTCCGGCATGGGCAGCGCGGCGCTCCATTCGGATTGCGCCGGGGCGGGCGGTGCGGCCCCCCAGGCATCGATCGCCGGCTCGGCGGAAGCAACCGCATCGGCCCAGTCGGGGCCGGCTCGTAGCGAGCTCCAATCGGCCGCCCCGGCTGTCGGCAGGGCGCCGGAGTCGGGCGTGGAAGCTCCTTCGAAATCCGCGACGGGCGCTTCGGCTTGCCACTCCTGCACCGGCTCCGCTGCGGGGACGGTGGACCAGGTCTCGTCGGGCGCTGGGGTTGAAGGGGCCGGGGTCGCCATCCATGCATCTGCGCTCTCTGTCGGCTCGTGCGCTGGCACCGTCGTCTCCCATCCGCTCATCTCTGCCGGGACCGTTGGAGCGGCCTCGGCAACCGCGGTGGGGTCGGAGGACGGGACCGAAGCGAGCTTCTCCCACATCGCGTCGATCGGAGCTTCCGTGATGTCGACCGGTTCGCTCCAGGGGGTCGGCCCGTCGTCCCCGGCTGGGGCCTCGCCGGCAGGATCCTGCGGGAGCGGCGCGGGCGGATCGGCAGGCGGCGCCAGCGTCGATCCGGCGGAGACCGGCGGGGGCGCGACCTCCGGCGGCTCCGGCTCAGGTGGGGCAGATGGAGGCGCGTCGTTCGTCAACGGCGTGCGGAGGACCTCCTCCGCGTCGAAGATCATCCCCGGCGGTTGCTGGATTTCCACCGCGACGTCAGCCTGGGCCCCATCATCGATGGCCGGGCCGGCCGGCGGCGCCTCGATCGCGCCGTTCAGCGTGAGGAGCCTCGGCTGGGGAATTCCATGCGGACGCAGCGGGCCCGGCAAGCCTTCCGCCCAGTCGCACGCGAGCGGATCCGCTGCCGGATCCGCCTGCGGGTCCGCCTCCGCGGGCAACGGCGTGGACGGCGCGCTGACGTCGGACATAGATGGCGCAAGGATACCAGCAGCTTGCCAATCCCGCGCCAAACCGGCGCAAACTCCGCGGAGGCGGAATTTACCTACATCGGCCGGCCCCGCCGGTATAAGGAGCGCATGCCTCCCATCGTCCAGATCGGCGCGCGCCGGAAGCGGCAAGTGCCGCCGCGGCCTGGGCCGGACGCGTACCTGCCGGTGTCGCTCGACGACGCCCAGCGGCGCGGCTGGGAGCAGCTGGACGTCGTCCTGATCAACGGAGACGCGTACGTCGATCACCCCACCTTCGGGGTCCCGCTGATCGGCCGCCTGCTCGCCTCGCGGGGATTCAAGGTCGGCATTGTCAGCCAGCCGCGTTGGGACGATGCCAGCGGACTGGTGGATTTTGCCGCTTGCGGGCGGCCGCGCCTCTTCTTCGGGGTGTCGAGCGGCAACATGGACGCGATGGTGAACCACTACACGGCCGGGAAGAAGCGGCGCAGCTCGGATGCGTACACGCCAGACGCCGCGCCGGGCAGACGTCCCGACTACGCGGCGGCCGTGTACGCGAGGAAGCTGAGGAAGCTGTTCCCGGACGTGCCGATCGTGATCGGAGGCGTGGAGGCGTCGCTGCGCCGGCTTGCCCACTACGACTACTGGAGCGATCGCGTCCGGCACTCGATCCTCGTCGATTGCCCCGCGGATATTCTCGTCTACGGCATGGGCGAGCAGCCCCTGCTCGAGATTGCCTCGCGCCTTGCCGCGGGCGAGGACATCTGCGGGCTCACCGACGTGAGGGGCACCGCGGTGCGATTCAAGGACGACGCGGAGCAGAGCTGGCGCCACCTGGCGGGAGCGCGCGATCGAGAGGAAATCTGGCTCCCGAGCTACGAGGAGATCGTCGCGGACAAGCGGGTGTACGCGGAGTTCTCGCGCCTCTACCACCTCGAGCACAACCCGGACAACGCGCGCATCCTCGTGCAGAGACACGGCCGCGAGCTGGTGTACGTCAACCCGCCCGCGCCGCCGCCGTCCACCGAGCTGATCGATGCGGAGTACGAGCTGCCCTTCACCCGCCTCCCGCATCCGATGTACGGCGAAGCGAAGATCCCGGCCTGGGAGCAGATCCGCTTCAGCGTGACCATCATGCGCGGCTGCGCGGCCGGCTGCAGCTTCTGCTGCATCACCGAGCACCAGGGGCGGGACGTGGTCTCGCGCAGTGAAGCTTCGGTGCTGCGCGAGATCGAAGGGCTGAAGAACGTGCCGGGCTGGACCGGCGTGGTGAGCGACATCGGCGGCGCGACCGCGAACATGTGGCACATGGTCTGTACCGACGAGGACTGGCACGCGGTCTGCCGGCGCGCCTCCTGCGTGTATCCCAGCGTCTGCGAGAAGTTCGGCACCGACCACGGGCCGCTGGTCCAGCTGATGCGCAAGGCCCGCGAGCTGCCCGGCGTGAAGCGAGCGTTCGTGGCCAGCGGCGTGCGCTACGACCTCGCTTTCGCGGACGAGAAGCACGGCGACGAATACATCCGCGAGTTGGTGGCGAACCACGTCGGCGGGCACCTCAAGATCGCGCCCGAGCACATCTCTCCCGGGGTGGTGAAGGTGATGAAGAAGCCGGGGAAGGAGATGTTCGTCCGCTTCAAGGAGTTGTTCGAGCGGTACTCGGAGGAGGCGGGCAAGGAACAATACCTGGTGCCGTACTTCATCTCCGGGCATCCCGGCTGCGAAGTAAGGGACATGGTCGAGCTCTCGGACTACCTGGGCGAGAACGGCTGGCGGCCTCAACAGGTACAGGACTTCACGCCGACGCCGATGACGCTGGCGACGGACATGTACTACTCGGGGTTCCACCCGAACACCGGAAAGCCGGTGCACATCCCCAAGAACGCGGACGAGAAGGCCATGCAGCGCGCGCTGCTGCAGCCGCACCTGCCGCACTATCGCGAGCTCGCGCGCAGCGCGCGGCAGATGGCGGGCGCACCTCCTCCGCCGCGGCGCAAGGTGGCGCGCGTCGGACGTGCTCCCCGGCCGAGCGACAGCTTCGAGACCTGACTCGCGCGGGTGATGCTGGCCCGCGCTCGTGCACTGGACCCGAAGTCAGAAGCCTAGCGGCGCTTCGACGACCCGCGGCGCTTCCCGCCGGCCTTGCGGCGCCCGGCCGACGCGCGCTTCTTGGCGCCTTTCTTCTTGGCTCCAGCGCGCGCGCGCCCCTTCTTGGCCGCCTTCCGCGCTCCGCCGCGCTTCCCGGTGGATTTCGCCTTGGCTGCCGGCTTGCGCTTGCCGCGCGCTGCTTTACGTCGCGGTGAAGCCGCCGGCCGCTCCGCACCCGAAACGTCGCCGCCCGGGCCCTCGTCCAGTCCCGGCATCGGCTGCCCGGGAGGAGCGGTGGTCTGGTCGAGCCGTTCGCCGGGGCCCGGTGGGGCGAACTGCGGTTCGCCGTAGTCGCTGCGCTGCGGACCGCCGTCGTCCGGGCCGTTTTCGTTGCCGCCGTTCTTCCGCTCCTCGATCATCGCGCGCCTCCGTACCCCGCCCAGCATCGCTCGCAACGCTCCATTCGCCAAGTGGCAGCCGATTCAGCGTCTGCCCTTGGACTCCTGCCTGCCCTTCCGTGGCGCGGGAAATTTCCCTTCCAGCTCTTCGATGGTCCTCGGCCAGTCGTCGTGAAGCAGGCGTGCAAGCGACCGATCCGACAACAGTTTTCCGCCGGTCTGGCAACGGGGACAGTAGTTGGTCTCGTTGTCCGCGTAGGCGATCCGCTGCACGGAGGTACCGCAGACGGGGCAGGGCTGCCGGTACTTGCCATGGACCGCGAAGTCGTCGCGAAACGCGGTCACTTTTTCCGGAAACCGGTCCCGCGCTTCGGCGCGCAGGCGGTCGGTCCAGTCGCTGAGCACGGCCCGGGTCGACTCGAACAGCCCGCGCACCTCGTCGGCGGACATCTTCTGCGTGAGCAGGGCGGGCGAGAGCTTCGCGCGGTGGAGGATCTCGTCCGAGTACGCGTTGCCGATCCCCGAGAACAGCCGCGGGTCGGTCAACGCTCGCTTCAAAGTGTGGTTCTCGCGCCGGAGCGCGACCTCGAACTCGCCGAGCGTGCAGTCGAGCGGCTCGATCCCGCCGCGACGGAACTCGTCGAGCGAGCGCGCGAGGTGGATCGAGGCTCGCTTCTTGGTTGCGACCTCGGTCAAGAGCAGCGTGCCGGAGGGAAAATCGAGCGCCGCCAGCCCCACCTTGCCGGGGATCTTCGCTCCCGCCTCGAGCCACTTGAACCGGCCGGCGATCATCAGATGGATGACGAGGAACAATCCGTCCTCGAGGGCGAAGACGATCCGCTTGCCGAGCCGGCGGACTTCCAGCACGCGTTTTCCGGCGGCCGCTCCGAGCGGCGGATCGAACGTGCGCACCACGAAGGGGCTCGCGACGCGGACGCCGCGCAGAGGCTGGCCCGCGACGCGCGCGGCGATCGATTCGACGTAGACGGTGACGTCCGGCAGCTCCGGCACGGCGATGTCTCTATCTCAGTCGCCTCAGCCGCGCATTTGCACCAGCTCGAACACGTACCCTTCAGGGTCCTCGAAATCGCGGGAGATCCCGCCCGGGATCTCCTGCGAGACGCCGAGCGCTCGCGCGCCGTGGCGCAGGATCAGCGCCGACATCTCCTCCAGGTCGGAGACGCGGATGGCCAGGACCGGACCGCCGCGATCGTAACCGCGCTTGATCAAGGCATTCGGGTAGAAGACCGGATGCAGAGCGAGGAGAAGGCCGGGGCGGAGCTCCAGCTCCACCCAGGCCGGAGTGGACGACTTCTCCGGAAGGCCGACCACGTCGCGCCAGAACGCTCGCGCTCGCTCCAGGTCCGACACTTGAAGGCTCACCCAACAAAGCTCGTTCACGGCGCGGACTTATAGCGCAGAACCCGAATCGCTCAGATCGCTTGCGCATCCACCCGATATGCGGGCGGTGGTGGCGGGAGCGAGCGGGTTGATCGGGTCGCATCTCTCGCAAGCGCTCCGCGATCGGGGGGACGATGTGGTGGCGCTGCCGCGCTTCGGCACCTCGCCCTGGACCGTCGAAGGCGCCGACGTGGTGGTCAACCTCGCGGGCGCGAGCGTGGCCGCAAAGCGCTGGACGCCCGCATACAAGAAGGAGATCGAGGAGAGCCGCGTGCGCACCACCCGCGCCCTGGTGGACGCGATCGCGGCGGCGCGCCGGAAGCCGCGCGTGCTGGTGAATGCCAGCGCCGTCGGGTACTACGGGGGCCGGGGCGACGAAGTGCTCGAGGAGAGCGCGGCGCCCGGAGCGGACTTCCTCGCCAACGTGTGCCGGCGATGGGAGGCAGAGGCGCAGCGCGCGCCCGTCCGCTCCGTCCAGCTCCGCACCGGGGTCGTGCTCAGCGCGAAGGGCGGCGCGCTGGAGAAGATGCTGCCGCCGTTCAAGGCTTTCCTCGGCGGACCGATCGGGAGCGGCAAGCAGTGGTTCCCCTGGATCCACGTCGCCGACGAGGTGGCGGCCATCCTCCGGGCGATCGACCACGACCTGACCGGGCCGGTCAACCTGGCCGCCCCGGGCACCGTCACCATGAAGGAGTTCGCGCGCGCGTTGGGGCGGGCGCTGCACCGGCCTTCCTGGGCCCCGGTGCCTGGAGCGGCGGTGAAGATCCTGGTGGGCGAGTTCGCCTCGGCGCTGCTGGAAGGGCAGCGCGCGGTCCCCAAGAAGCTGCTCGACTCCGGGTTCCGCTTCCGCTTCACGGAGGTGGACTCCGCGCTGCGCGACGTTCTCGCGGCGCCCTGACGCCCGCGTTCCCGTTTTTCCGCCGAAGTGTCGGGGGGGCGCGCTATGGTGCGCGGGATGCCCGACTTCGCTCACCTGCATCTGCATACCCTCTACAGCCTGCTCGACGGCGCCATCCGGCTCCCGGATCTGATGAAGTCCTGCGCCGAGACCGGGATGAAGTCAGTGGCCGTCACCGACCACGGAAACATGTTCGGGGTGGTCAACTTCTACCAGGAGGCGAAAAAACACGGCATCAAGCCGGTGATCGGATTCGAGGCGTACGTCGCCGGCGAGAAGGGGATGGGAGACAAGAGCCAGCGGGTGGGCAACCACCTGGTGCTGCTCGCCCAGAACGACGTCGGCTACCGGAACCTCAGGTACCTCAGCACCAAGGCGTTCACCGACGGCTTCTATTACGACCCGCGCGTGGACAAGCCGCTGCTGAAGGCGCACAGCGAGGGCCTGATCGCGCTGACGGCCTGCATGGCGGGCGCCGTGCCCCGCGCGGTGCGGCGCGGCGACATGGACGAGGCGCGCCGGGAAGTGCGCGACCTCAAGGCCATCTTCGGCGACCGCCTCTATCTGGAGATCCAGAGCAACGCGCTGAAGGAGCAGTTGCCCGTCAACCACGGCATCTGCGCGCTGGCGAGCGAGGAGGGCTTGCCATTGGTCGCCACCGCCGACAGCCACTACGTGAAGCGCGAGGACGCGAAGGCGCACGAGGTGCTGATGGCCATCGCCTCGGGCCGCACGTTCGACGACCCGAAGCGGATGCGCCACGACACCGAGGAGCTGTACATCAAGTCGCCAGAGGAAATGTACGGGGCCCTGGAGGCGGTCACCGGCGTCGGCGCCGAGTGGAAGGAGGCGGTGCACAACTCCTGGCTCATCGCCGAGCGGTGCAACGTCGACCTGAATCTCAAGGACAAGCACCTGCCGAAGTTCCAGGTGCCAGAGGGCGAGACCCTCGACAGCTACCTGCAGAAGCGCGCGCGGGAGGGGCTCGACCAGCGCTTCGCCGAGATCGCGCGCACGGGCCGGCGGATCGACGCCGACGGCTATCGCGAGCGGCTCGAGCGCGAGCTGGGCGTGATCATCAAGATGGGGTTCTCCGGCTACTTCCTCATCGTCCAGGACTTCATCAACTGGGCGAAGCGGAACGGCATCCCGGTGGGGCCGGGGCGAGGGTCCGGCGCGGGCTCGCTGGCGGCGTACTCGCTCTGCGTCACGGACATCGACCCCATCCCGTACAACCTGCTCTTCGAGCGCTTCCTCAATCCCGAGCGCGTGTCGATGCCGGATTTCGACATCGATTTCTGCCAGGACCGGCGCGGCGAAGTGATCAGCTACGTGACCGAGAAGTACGGCAAGGAGAACGTGGCGCAGATCATTACCTACGGCGCCTTGTCGGCGAAGAGCGCCATCAAGGACGTGGCGAGGGTGATGGGCGTGCCGTTCGCCGAGGTGAACGAGCTGACGCGCAACATTCCCACCTTGATCGAAGGGCATCCGGCGACCATCGCAAAGGCGCTGGAGG
>Ga0209488_10004633_pt1 | contig 10687 bp, 10 predicted proteins | sample Rivendell_Oct201_8_FD_188349 | JGI IMG/M metagenome (GOLD analysis project Ga0209488, IMG submission 188349) | Vadose zone soil microbial communities from the Eel River Critical Zone Observatory, Northern California, USA -... | ecosystem: Environmental > Terrestrial > Soil > Vadose zone >... | reverse complement strand
AGTAACAACACTGGCGTCGTATCTGGTGCGGACAGCGCATCATACTTGAAACTTCGAGCTCAGCAGAGTCTATCAAGGGACATCCTGCGTAATATTGGAGAACGAGAGTACGACTCCTGTTGATGTGGATGCGAGTGTCAATTCGACTTAAATTTAGATCGGACACATGCCTGTGTTCGGTGATCTGTTTCCAACTAACAGCGGACACAGCTGACCTACCAAAGAAGCCCTGCAACTCATAATCGACCGCACTCAACGTGACGCTACGCACCAGCTAAGTGATCGCAGAGGAGAGGAAAACTATTTGAATTTCATATCGAAAACCGCGGCCCGGCGCACATTGTGGATCATCGCGAACGCCCTGTCCTTGTCGGGGGTCGGATTAGCTCAGTGATTCACTTCCTCCTCCTTTCATCCTCAGCTTGCGGACCATGCGCGCCTTGACAAAGTCGTTTTCTCTACCATCAGTACTGGCTGGCGGTGGTCGCTCTCCGCGACTGCTGCGTTTCATTCGGACACAAGCACAGTATGAATACACTCCGCGAGAAGATTACGACCTGTCCGAGTTTTCGCGGCCTGCAGGATTGGCCACGCCCCGTCAAGTGGATTCGACCTCTCATTTTCAGTCTTACAGTGTTCATTGTCCTGCAGTTAGCACAGTACCTTGACGAATATGTCGTCGGACAACAGGAAGCGAAGAAGGTTCTTTCGGTTGCGTGAGTCTCAATGGCGATTGTCCGGCTCTTGGCTGAATGGCGTCAGTGTGTTCAACCACTACAATCGAGTCCGAGCCAATGTGCAGGCCTTGGAGGTCGAGGAGGACGAGTCAGGGTGGTCGGAGGACTCACAGCCTGATGGTGAGCGCCCATCTCCCTTTGCTTCATTGGTGGTAGACTCATCACGGTTCAAAGCAGGTCGGACCGGGGTTGTTCCTGTGCACCTTAATCCCCATCCGCGGAGGTCCCATCACTTACAGGGGGGCTCGCTACCTTTCCAGCTCCGGTATTCAGTCCCGACATTCGAGAAGAGTAATGTCCTTGTGTTGTGCGTGATACTGCTCTATCTCGTCTCGCATGTTTTTATACGACAATTATCTTTGCAGAGGGCCGACTGGTTCAGGTAAAGACTCTTGTCAGGCTCAGTTGCACCGTTAAGCAACCAGACCGCAGGGAAGACGCTACTCGCGAGGACGTTAGCCAAAGTGCTAGATGTGCCATTTTCCGTCAGTGACGCGACATCTTTCACGCAGGTAAGTAAACTCGTTCTCGTTGTCATGTCAGCTTACGCTGAAAAATTTCTGCCAGGCCGGATGTGAGGAATCTATTTAATTCTGAATTGCCGGGCATCTGACTTCGCGATTAGATGTAGGAGAGGACGTTGACATGTGTATTCATAGATTGGTAAAAACATTTGTACCCCTCTGACTAACTTTGCACTCAACTCCATGCAGTTACAAGCCGCGAACTGGGATCCATTCCGCGCCAGGTCTGCAAATTAGCCCTTAGCCCATATGCTTTCGGATTCTTACCTCGTGTTTGTTCAGCACAGGCATAGTCTACATCGATGAGGTAGATAAGATAGCGAGGAAATCGAGCGGAGGTGGCATCGAAGGGTCGCGAGATGTTGGAGGTGAAGGTGTACAGCAAGCCCTTCTCCGAATGATGGAAGGATCTGTCGTGACCGTACCTGCAAAAGGATCCGCTGTCGAGGGGCCCGGTTCCCCTCCTGCGGAGGGACGGTCACGACCCAGTCAACGGAATGCAAATCTCGGGCCACGCATGTTTCTCCTCGAATCTTTTAACCTGGTCTGACCTTTGCGCAGCAAAACCCGACATGTATCAGATCGATACATCAAACGTGTTGTTCATACTGAGCGGTGCTTTTGTCGGCCTGGATACCATCATCAAACGGAGGGTAGCCAAAGGTGTAAGTCTCTGCAATTAAGACATAGGGATGCTGTTGATTGATGCCACACCAGTCTATTGGGTTTACTGCGGAGCTAGGTTCCAATGACGATACCCTGACCTCTGACTTTATGCCCTTTTTCACACCGAACCGCCGGCCTCTCCCTAACATGCTGGAACATGTCGAACCCGCAGGTGAGGCTGCGTCGCACACATGGAGCGCTGTCGTTTCTTGACCACCTTGGTAACAAGATCTGGTGAAGTATGGGTTCATCCCAGAGTTCATCTCACGTCTACCATCGATAGCGACCCTGGCTCCGCTCACACCGACAGACCTACGACGGATCCTCACCGAGGTTCGCGGGTGTTTGATATCGCAGTACACGGCCCTGTTCGGTTATTCCGGCGTTGAGATTCGGTTCACAAGCGGAGCGCTGGACGAAATTTGTCACAAGGCGGCGCAGAGGGGAGGTGGTGCACGAGGATTGAGAGGCATCATGGCACGTGTCTCGGTCGATTTTGTAAAGTACCTCCGCATGGAAAACTAACGTATCACTCGTGCAGGAAAATTTGCTATTGGAGCCGATGTATGAAGTACCGTATGTCCCTCTTTTCTCATTCTTCTTAATTGGTGGGACTGACCTATGCTTTCATCTTTCGTAGTGGATCGGTAAGAACTTGAAGCCTGTTCGCACTCGTTCTTGTGCCTGACGCCACTCAGAATATTCGACATGTACTTATTGATAAGAGTGTGGTTAGGGGGGAGAAGTCTACGTTGTACTGGTCGAAAGGAGAGGGTTCCGCGTTTTGGACAGCATGGACAGAAACCGAAGCACTCGAAGAACAAGCAACATAGAACGCGATAGCCTACAGTATTGTACTACCAACTCTTTTGTCCTCTGCAATTTTGACCTGACCAGGGCTACGTTGTAAGTGCGATACAATTCCTTGTGCAGCTGCCCCTATAACATCGCATAATGGTATGTAAAAGACTGCTCTCAGTGTTTGCTATTTCTTCAAGTTTAGTTTACTTCTCCCCCTGTCTTCTCTGCGTCCCCTGTATCCGTAGCAGGCGAATTCGTCTCGGTCGGCTCCGGTGCATCCCCCTCTGCCGCACCCTCGCCCTCATCCTCGGAAGTCTCTTCAGCCTTCTCCTCTTCAGCAGGAGGGGATGAAGCTGTGACCGCAGTGCCAGACAATTTGGAGTTGTTTTCCTGGGCATCTTCGAATGCCTTCTTGAACTGCGCGGCGTCTGGAAAAACATGGGTCATTAGGATATAGATATCGGACAGGAGGGTGTATACGAACAATCGGCGTTGGCAAATCGGATAGCCAGCGTCTCGGAAGTAGGAGGGTCCTCTGAATAGTCGGCGACGACCTTCCAGACCCAACTTCTGTCCGAGCCGATATTCGGCTGAAGCCTCATGTCTGCGGAGACTAGATTCACAAATCGGTTTTCATTAATCTCAGTTTCACGCTCAAATGGGATAGAGAGGTAGGGGTAACGAACTCAGATGGTTGGCGCACACCTTGAGCGTCTTTTCGCGCCGCATCACAAGACGAATCTTTTGCGTTTCCTTGTGCTGCAGCAATCGCGCCTCACCCGTCCCGCGTTCCTTCCATTCGTTCGCCGCAGAATCGAATCGGAAGAGCTTTGCACGTCTGGGCGAGAGCGAGAAAAAAAAGGGTGATCAAAGAGATGTCCCACGACAAATCGATGCGACTCGAATTGGTAGAGAGGGAACACGTAACGTACAACTTGAAGATTATGTCCTCCTGCTCTTCGTTAGTCTTTGTCACAACCTCTTCTGTGAGCTTGATGACGGGTTCAAAGTGGGGATCATGCTCGTCCTCCGTCTGAGACAAAGATCAAAGTCAATAACTAACGCAGGGCGTCACAGGGGGTAGACCACTGCGTGGAAATAGGAAAATTGCTGACCTTTGGTGCCAAAGGATTCGTGCTGAAGTTGGCCATGACGGATGATGGCGATGGATGAGAGTTGTTTGAGGATAAAGAAGTGGGCAGAGGGAGTTGCCCTTGACTGAACCAGTGACCGGACACCGGACACCGCCAACCACAATCTGCTGTGTGTCATTCCCGGGTCCTCACACACCTCCACACCTCTGACGGCAAGGCACGGCTGCCTGACAATGGCTCACTTCTTGTTGCTCTGGCTTTCTTCCCTCTTCCTATTCTTTCATTTCGCTTCTTCTCACCTCATAGAAATACCCGCGTCGAGAAAAGAATGCTTCTTTGAAGATTTACACGTCAATGATCAAGTACGCTGCCACGGGCATCCTCCACGTTGGTCCCACCGTACTCACCAATTGTTCTAGATGACTGTTACGTACCAGGTTGGCGGAGGCGGCCACTTGGACATCGATTTCTGGGTAAGATATTGTCTCTTCTCGCTTTGTCCTGCCCTTCATACCCAGGTCGCAGATCAACGATCCTACCAGCAACGCCATCAGGAAGCACATACGATACTCAACTGGGACTGTGTCCATCACCGCGACCAAAGACGGCCGGCACGAGTATTGTTTCTCCAATCAAATGAGCACAATAGCAGATAAGATCGTGAGGTGCGTGTTTGCCACACTTGCAACGCCAATTCACTCCTGAGTGCTCAACCCTCGCCTGCCCATTAGCTTTAATGTGCATGGCGTCATTTACGTTGGAGATGAGGCAGCTGGTGCGTCCATCCATTTTTCTGCGTATGTCCCATGGCTTATTCATAATTTAGAGGTCGTCGCGCCCATCGAACGCGAGATTCGGGAACTTGCACATGGCCTGACGTCCGTGAAGGATGAACAGGAGTATATCGTGATTCGTGAACGGACACATCGTAACACGGCAGAATCTACCAATTCTCGCGTGAAGTGGTGGTCGATATTGCAGGCCGTGGTGCTGTTCTCTGTGGTCGCGTGGCAGGTCTACTACCTTAAGGTAACCGTTCCAGCTCCTTCAGCGATCTTCGGAATTGACACGTTCGTTATAGTCCTTCTTCGAGGTTAAGAGGGTCATATAAAATAATCGTAGTATTTTGAACATGCTGCACCCACTTTAGCACAAACTCGCTCGAGCGTGCTTCATTCCATATACAACAATCATACAAACAGCGTGACAAGGCAAAATCATGCAAACATAATGGACAGTCAGATGATAGAAAGGGAATGCATATCGTAGAGTGACCTTGTGATAGAAATGTGTGAGCATAAATGTGTGCGGACATTATCGAAAACGTGAAGAGGATTTCACAAGACATCTTGGAAACAGCTCCAAAAACCAGATCACCTCCACGTCGGCTTGGCCATCCGGGAGCTCATGTCCGCAGACGAATTGATATCCCCAGCCGTGACGCTCGCCAGCGATGCCCGCATGCCCGGGCGCATCCTACTCGAATATCCCATCCCCTTTGACGCAAGGTTCAGCAGCGACATGCGCTTCTTCTTCGCCGGCGACTTCAAATTTCGCACCGCCAGCGCTGAATCCGCATCAGCCATGTGCGCATGCGCCCACCGCATACCAGCGACGGGCGCCGACGCGCTCTCGCCCACGCCCGAATACGCGTCCTCGTCTGCGTGCGCGGCGGGTGGGCGGAGGCTCGAGCGCCGGCGCGCCTTCTCGATGCGCAGTGGCCCGATGTTCGACCGTCGCCGGGAGACTTTCAGCGCTGCCGCGGCCGAGCGCGGCGTCGCTGGCGGGCGCTGGGCTGGGCTGCTCAGCTTGCGCCGATCGATGGTGGGCTTGGGGCGTACGAGGGGCCGCTGCGCACCAGCGCCGCTGCCACCACTGCTGCTGCCAGTCGTGCTGGTAGCGGCTGATGGGGGGTCAAGCGCAAACGAGTTTAGACTGCGATCGGAGAGTGCCCGCCTCTCCGTCCTCGTCGCGCTTTCGTTGATCTCGTCGTCTTCGTTGAGACTGCCGAGCGTGGATGCTCCGCGTGCCTTGAAGAAGCCGGGATCGAGGCGGCTGCCGCGCCGCATGCGCGTCGGCGGGTTATTCGGCGGGAGCGAGAAGCTGAGCTGGACGCTCTCGTCCGTCTTTTCGTCCTCCCATTCGCTGTCGGCTGCGGAGTTATTGCGCACCGTCGCTGAGAAAACTGAGCTGTCGTCTGAGGCGAGAGTAATGGAAATGGAAGGATGGCTGCTCTCAGGGCATAAGAATATTGACGGCTCGCGGACTTCGTCGAGGTCGCCTTGACCTGCTTCGTCACGCCACTGGACGACCTTCTTTTCTTTGGCCTTACGGTATGGAATGCTGGCACCACCAAGGCTATTCCGCAGTGACTTTCGGGGCGACTTCAGATGACTTTTTCGTAGCGGTGACGCCGCCACTCCCAGTGTTCCATATGTCGACGAGCGTCTGGATTTCGGCTGCAACTCTGTGGGTGCGGAAGAGAGTCTCTTCGGCCTCGCAAAGCTTTTGAATCCTTCGAGAGTCGAGGGGAATGCAATGGCTGAATACGACGCAATAGTATGACCAACGAGAGATTGGAAGTCTTCGTCATTTCGTTCCGAAAGGCTCCGTAAGGACGCAGAAACAGCCCGCACGGTACCGTCCAGGCCGTCGCGCCCTTCTTCTAGCGCCGTCCGAAGCGAGCGGCCGGCATCCCCAAGAACTATCGTATACCTTCCCACCATGCCGAGAAGGTCGACTACCATCTTGGCTTGTTCCGCCACGGCGTCCTCCATGGCTTCTCGTTCCGCCTCAGCTCTTGCCCTCTCCATGATGGCCTTTCGCCACTGCGCATCGAGCTTGATATTTTCCGTGCTGATCTCATCGAGTCGGTCCGAGCGCCTTTCGGTGACGGCACGTAGCATGCCCTCGAACATGTTGCTCGCATTAAGAGAGCGTTGGAGACGCGCATTCAGTGCACTACCCGGCTTCAAGACGTCCTCTTCGGGAGATGCCCAGGCTCGAAGGAGTCCTCTTTCCGCATCGAGGTCAGCAGTAAGGCCGCCTGGTAAATCATTCTGTTTGTCAAGCTCCTCGAGTCGAGAGCGGATAGCACGGATCCTGCACTGCGCGGCTGAGAGTTTTCCGATACACATCGCACCGTCTTTGATCGATTCCTGCAATCGTTCTGCACGGGCTTGCATGTCGTTCTTTACACGCTCGACCTCTGCTTGCGCCTCTGCCTTCTTCCGCCGCAAGATTTCCCCCTCGGAATCAATCTTGCCGGCCAGCTTGGCTTTAAGTTCAGCAACCTCGTTATTGAGCCGGTTAATGGCTTCGACATATTGGCCGACATGCCGATCGACATTGACGACGTTTCGTGTCACAACGCGCGTCTTTATCTTGGTAGCGCGCTCAGCATAAATGAGCGTATTGTGAGTGTCATCAAAATGCAAGGATGTCGGGGCGACGCAGACAATCATGACGGTCTTGCAGTTCCCACCGAGAGAGAACTTTAACAAGCGAGTGAGCTTGCTATTGCGATAGGGTATGTGACGGATGGCGCCGCCGCTTTCGCAGAGCGCGTTGATGCAGTTGCCAAGAGCCAGCAGGGACTTATTGATGTTCGCCCCCTCGACCATTCGCTGGCCCATGTTAGTGGTGGCAGCGGCCCGTTCGCTGCCAGCCAAATCGATGATAGAAAGCGTGCCCATGAAGCGTTCTTCCGTCAACGAGGCAGTCCTAGGTGACTGGCTGACATGGACTTGCAAGACGGCGTGTGAACGGGATGAAGTCTCATTTGCGTGTGTCGGGGACTGGGTTCTTCGCGAGTTGCCCATGAGGACTATATCTTTGACTTCCTCCGCGGTACTTGGTCGGAGTTCTGTTAGACCCACAACCTTGACGGACTTGTCCTCGCGAATTTGCAAACCGCCTCGCTGTGTTGGAGCGCCCGAGTCAGCAAGAAGGTCCCGAATCTCCTCGTTGTATATTTCAAGGAACGTCACGACGACTTCGGCGGTGTACTCGTCCTTGCGATCTTCGATTTGTTGGAAGAGATCGGCCATTGTTAGATAGATAATTCCTGGGTCATAATCTGTTCCACTGATAGTATGTGTCTTGCCGCAGCCCGTTGCCTTTGGAGCAAGGTTCAGCGTGCGTTCATTGGCTCTGCAGTACGAAATAACAAGCCTACCCCGTATGCGAACACGGTCGTGTTGAATCCCTCTAATAACCTCTGTATCAGAGGACGAGCAGTTGCATCATACACTTCTTGTTGAGACGAATCGGGACGAAACACTCTATCAAACATGAAGCGCCGGTCCTTGTACCTTTTGGTACCTGGTGGCAAGAAGCCACGCTCAACGAAGGCCTTCGCTTGATCCTGTTCAGCGGGATCGAAGGTAAGGATTCGATCATCGACAATCTGTACGACTTTGCGAACAGAGGAGTAGGATGTTGAAGGGCGCTCTGGTATGGAAAGTGCGCCATCCCCTCGAATGGTAGTGTCGTAGACAAGCTCTGGTAGTCTGGCGGCCTCCCAAGCTGACGGTGGCCGCACGCGAACTAAGCAGAATTATGAGAAAAAATACTCGGGAAAATATATAGAAGATGACGTACCGGTGACAGCGATGGATCCAGAGGGAATCATGATATGTATGAGAGGAGGTGTGTAAAGGGTCAACTCGCGTTCCAACCACAAGTCACGTGGTCGCGCTCTCTTAGTCATCTGATCATCTTATCATCGGCCACTACCCATCCATGAGCACCACCACCATCATCTCCGTTTCCTCTCCTGCGGATTTTCATGTACACCTTCGTCAAGGTGATTTATCAGAGCTTGTTACGCCGCATGTCAGACAAGGCGGGTTTCGTCTCGCATATGTAATGGTAAAAATCGTCTGTGAAAACGGCCGGTTCCTGGATCTGAAGTGCATGAACAGCCAAATCTCACCCCGCCCATCACCACCACAGATCAGGCGTTAGAATACAAGTCTACGCTCGAGAGAATCGATCCAGAGACAGAGTTTTTGATGACTTTGTATCTCTCCCCCGATCTTACTTCAGATGAAGTTCGCAAAGCCAAAGCTGCCGGGATTGTCGGTTCGTCCTCTCCAACCCGTCCAATCCAGAGCTCATATCCACATAGGGGTAAAATCATATCCAAGGGGCGTCACAACCAATTCAGATGGTGGCATAGAGTCTTACGAAGCATATTATCCTGTATTCGAAGCCATGCAGGATGTAGACATGGTACTAAATCTTCATGGGGAAGTCCCATCAGACCCATCAGCAGTACGTCTCAAGAGCTCCCCTGCGTCCTGACGCTAAAGTAGACATAGAATATCCATATAATAAACGCGGAGCCGACCTTTCTACCTCACCTGAGGAAACTCCATTTTCACTTCCCGCGTCTTCGCATAGTCCTCGAGCATGCCACGACACGAGCAGCAGTGGAAGCTGTAAAATCTCTGGGTGCCACAGTTGCCTGCACCATCACTGCTCACCATCTTGCGCTCACCGTCGATGACTGGGCCGGGCAATCTTGGAACTATTGCAAGCCGGTAGCAAAGTTTCCTGATGACCGGGAGGCATTGCGTAATGTGATTCGAGAGGGTAAGGGCCAGCCTATCTATGAGTGAGACCCGGAGGCTTTAGTAGGTTTAGGTCACCCACGGTTTTTCCTTGGGTCCGATTCTGCGCCACATCCTTCTATCAAGAAGTCTACAAGCTCACCTGGGCATGGTTGCGCAGCAGGTATCTATACGTCCCCTATCTTGCTACCCTTGACAGCACACCTTCTGGAGTCGTTCGGAGCGCTGGATAAGTTGGAAGGATTTGTGAGCAAGAATGGAAGAACATTTTACAAGAAAGAGATCAATTCAACCGATGATGGAAAGAGCATCGTCCGAGTTCGAAAACGCAAGTCAGCTGTGACGGGAAAGTACTCGCTGAGGGAACAGGAGGTCATCACATTTTGGGGGGGGAAGGATCTAGACTGGGAGATCGATAATGAGGATGTCCATTTACGGATATGAGTTCTCACGTTCATGTTAATTCAGCAACTCGAGAAAGCCAAGCCAAGGCACTCTCGACTGGCTTTTGGCTCCCTCTTCATCCACTGCGCCCAGCAGGGCATCGCACCCTTTCTCTTCTTATCCGTGATTCGATCACAAACTCGGTCTTCACGGCCGTCTCAACGTCTTTGGTTGGTCACCCTGCCGCTTAACGCGGTGGAAAGCAGCACTGTCTTATCCATCCCCTATGCCGCGTCCAAAGAAAGGGAAAGTAAGAGTGCAAGCTGCAGCCCCGGAAGAGGGGGGAGGGGAAGGCAGTTTAGGTGTGTAGCAAGTCGTGTGATTGGTTCTTCTCGTCTCCCTGCTTGACTTTGTGTCCCTCTCGCTCTTGGTCACAGCGCCTATTCCCGAGGACCCATCCGGTTATCATGATGAAGGATATGGCAACTACGGCCAAGGTGGAGGACCATGGCAAAACAATGGCACAACATGGCCCGATGGTGGAGCTTATGACGCTGGGTACGTCCAAGGAGAAGACCAGTGGGGCCAACAACCAGGTCCTCAGACGGAAGCCTGGGACACGGGACAATATCCACCGCAAGCATGGGACCCGCCACACACTTCTCCTGTTCATGCACCTTCTGGACCTGCCGCTTTTGCTGAATGGGGTCATCTTCAAGGTCCCCCCAATGCCCCTCCACCACCTCATGCACCACAGCAGCCGCCTGGTGCACCGCCTCCGGCGACACAGCCATCCCGCCCTGGTGCGAATGGTGGCGTATCTGGCTGGAAAGATTGGGGCGCAGAAGCCATGGCATATAGCAAACATTATCCCCCCCCCCCCCCCCCCCCCCCCCCCCCCCCCC
>Ga0209488_10004632_pt1 | contig 10690 bp, 10 predicted proteins | sample Rivendell_Oct201_8_FD_188349 | JGI IMG/M metagenome (GOLD analysis project Ga0209488, IMG submission 188349) | Vadose zone soil microbial communities from the Eel River Critical Zone Observatory, Northern California, USA -... | ecosystem: Environmental > Terrestrial > Soil > Vadose zone >... | reverse complement strand
GCGAACAATCGTCGCTCCCCATCTCGCAGGTCTCGCGAGAGATTTTCTCGCGTGCTAGGCTTCCCATCTGTGCGGTTTTGATATGCAGTCCCACTCACACTATTTTTCGACCGCTGCCGCGCGATACTTCAGCATCCTGTCGCTGTTTCTACTCGCATGTGTTCCTTCCAAGGCCCTCGATCCCGACACACGTGTTTCGCAGTATGCGCACACCGCATGGCTGGTCCAGGACGGTTACTTCAACGGCGCGCCGCGCGCTATCACGCAAACAACCGATGGATACATTTGGATTGGAACGCAATCCGGCTTGTGGCGGTTTGACGGTTTGCGCTTTTTTCCTTGGACATCTCCTGACGGGAAGCCTCTACCTTCCTCGACCATATTCGCTTTGCTCGGCGCACGCGACGGAAGTCTTTGGATTGGAACGGCAGCAGGCATCGCACACTTCGTGAATGACAAATTGGTTGAGTTTCCGGATTTTCACGATGAGGTAACATCAATTCTTGAGGATCCTTCAGGGCATATCTGGCTCACGCATCAGAGCGGCGTTGAGCGCAAGTCCCCCCTATGCGAAGTGTCGGGTGTCACCATTCGATGCCTAGATAAGTCGGACGGCGTTTCGCAGGTCTCATGCTGTAGCTATCCCTTGGTCAGAGATGATTCCGGAAATTTTTGGGTGGGCACAGATCAATACCTCTTTCGATGGAAGCCGGGCTCGTCCGAGACCTACCTTCCGGGCGGACCGAGTTCATCGCTGCGAGGATTAGAAGAGGTGAACGCCCTAGCCCTCGCGCCCGACGGCTCGCTATTGGTCGGAATGGCGTGGACAGGTAAAGGTGGTGGGCTCCAGCGGTTCACACGGGGTGCTTGGAAGCCCGTCATCGTACCCGGACTGGATGCCACGACGCTTGTCGTACTTACCGTGTTGCTGGATCGCGACGGAGGGCTGTGGGTTGGCACGAAGACAGGCATTTATCGCATCCACAGCGGCCACGTCGACAGGTTTGGCACGGAAGAAGGCCTTTCATCGAACTCGGTTGTGGGTTTCTATGAAGACCGCGAAGGCGGAATCTGGGTTCTCACGAATAAGGGTATCGACAAATTTCATCGCTTGCGAGTTACCACCTTCTCCGCAAAAGAGGGCCTTACAGCGGACAATGTGGTGTCTGTCATCGCGGGCCGAGACGACACTGTTTGGCTTGGTAGCCAAGATGGCCTGGATTCGGTGAAAGACGGCCGGGTATCGGTTGTCCGATCCGGCAAGTCCCTGCCCGGTCACGAGGTAACGTCTCTGTTCGAGGACCACGCTGGCCAATTGTGGGTTGGTGTCGACAACGATCTTTTCCTGTACACGGACGGACGTTTCCATCGTGTTCGTCGAAGCGACGGCAGTTCGACGCGATTTATCGTGGGCATAACCGAAGATACAGAACACAACATTTGGGCAGAAGTCAGTGGTTCAAATCGCGAGTTGATCCGGATTCAGACCTTGAAGGTCGTCGATGAATATCAAGAAGCCGTAATTCCGTCTGCGCGCCAGCTGGCCGCCGATCCTCATGGTGGAATTTGGCTAGGTCTGCGAACCGGGAACTTGGCTCGGTTCCGCGACGGACGCGCTGAATTGTTTTCGTTTCCGCACAATGTTGATTCCGATGTCCGCCAGGTCATCGTCAGTTCCGACGGCTCTGTTCTTGGCACGACCGCGTTTGGACTGGTCGCGTGGCGAAACGGCAAGACGCAGATACTCACCTCTCGAAACGGTCTCCCTTGCGATGGAATGATAGGAGCCACCTGGGACAACCAAGGCGCCCTCTGGTTGTATACAGACTGCGGTCTTGCAAGAATCGATAAAACAGACGTGGAAAAGTGGTGGGCGAATCCTGAGGCGATCGTTGCGCCAAGAGTTTTCGATGCATTTGACGGCGTGGAGTCAGGAACCCCTGACTACAATCCGGCTGCCAAATCAAGCGATGGAAAGCTATGGTTCGCCAATCACTCCGCTCTGCAAATGATCGACCCGGGTCATCTTGTCCGGAACGGGATGCCGCCACCGGTACATGTGGAAAATCTGATAGCCGATCACAAGGATTTCTTTCCGACCCAGGATCTCCGTCTTCCCCCTCTCCTGCACGATCTCGAAATTGATTACACGGCATTGAGCTTCGTGAACCCGCGCCAGGTGCGATTTCGCTACAAGCTGGAAGGGCGGGATCCCGATTGGCAGGATGCTGGTGCACGACGACAGGCGTTTTACAACGATCTTCAGCCGGGACGATATCGGTTTCGGGTGCTGGCCTGCAACAACGATGGATTATGGAACGAAGAGGGAGCTTCTCTTCGCTTTAGTATCGCGTCCGCTTGGTACCAAACGATGCTCTTCCGCGTTTCGTGCATCACTCTTGCGCTACTCCTTGCCTGGTCGTTTTACCGATTCCGATTGCGCCAGAATGCCGAATCGCTGAGCGCGAGATTCGATGAACGAATGGCGGAGCGCACACGATTGGCGCGGGATCTTCACGATACATTCTTACAAACACTACAGGGAAGCAAGCTCGTTGCAGAAGACGCCTTGGACAAGCACTCGGATCCCGCCTACATGCGCAATTCTCTCGGGAAGCTCTCGGACTGGCTTGACAGGGCCGCTCGCGAAGGCCGGGCTGCGCTCAACTCATTGCGAACTTCGCCATTGGAGGGAAACGATCTCGCGAGCAGTTTCCAAATCGCATTGGAGGAGTACCAAGAGAACGGTTTGGACGAAGGCATTGTGAGCGTGCATGGCAGCGCAACCGAAATGAATCCAATCATAGCCGAGGAGATTTATCTCATCGGCTACGAGGCCGTCCGCAACGTTTTTAAGCATTCACGTGCCACCCGCCTAGAAGTGCATCTGACCTACTCCCACGACTTCACGTTGCGTGTTCGCGACAATGGCCAAGGCATCGACCCTAAAGTCGCCGCCAACGGAAAAGAAGGACACTTCGGTCTCCAAAGTATGCGGGAACGGGCTGGTCGCATTGGCGGGCAACTTCAACTGATCACTTCGACGGGCACGGGAACAACGATCGAGCTGCATGTGCCTGGAAAGACCGCTTTTCACCGTAAGCGCCAAGTGTGGTCCAGCCTCCCCGCGAGACTTCTAAGGATAAAGCAGGCCACCTTCAAGTTTCAGAAACCAGATTAATCCCTGAGTGCCGGAACTTGCTTCACCGTCTATAACGAGTCGCTTTCAGTAGTTTTGGTTACCTCTACATCCCCAAGGACCGGAATCTCTCACCTCAATTGCCATAGAAAAACACAGGTACTTTCCTGTTGATTGTGGTGTTTTCGGCGAACCGCATAACCAACTATTGTGGGCAAGTAGCCGGGAACAGCGTTAACCGCCGACAACGAGATCTGGATTGGGTCGGCAAGGCGCCACTGTCAGATTCTTGAGGAATTTCGATGCTAACAAGCGAACGCAATTGGTCGCAAGGCAACGAGTGCCACGCCTCGAAAGAGAAACATTCTGCTCGCCGTTCGGAGTCTGATCTTTTACTAGCCGCAACCAGAGGGAGTCAGGCCGCTTTCGGAGAGCTCTGCCAACGGCATTCGGCGCAACTTTTCCGAACGGTACGACGCATTGCTCGAAACAGGGAGGACGCGGAAGACGCCCTGCAAGACGCGATGTTCAAAGCTTTTGTCCATCTCCATCAGTTTGACGGACGCTCCAAGTTTTCTACCTGGCTTACGCGAATTGCCATCAATGCAGCGTTAATGATTGTGCGGAAAGACCGCTCGCGTTCGAAGATGTCCATTGATCTCGATGGCGGTGTGACTGCTGGCGGGCGTTGCTTGGAAATTGCCGACTCTACTCCAATCCACGACGCAACCTTCGCGGAACAAGAGAGATCTGCCCTGCTGAAGAAAGCCGTTTCCAGGATTCGACCTTCTCTGCAAACGGCAATCGATCTTCGATATCTGCGCGACTGTTCGATTGAGGAGACAGCCTTGAAATTGGGGGTCTCCGTCGGCGCAGCAAAGGCCCGCCTATTCCACGCGAGAACTCAACTAAGAAAACAGATAACAGCAGATTTTCGGATCGCATCGGTACTGCAATCGAAGACAACGTCCGAGCCTCGGGACTCCGGCTATCGCAAACTGCTTTTCAATCAAACGGCAAGCGAACGGTGAATACGAAACTAGGGTTACTAAGGAAGATAAAGGAGAAACAGCAATGATGCGAAAAATGATTCAGATATTGGCACTCACGGTAGTTCTGCTCGCTCTTGGAACGCGGGCGTCAGTATACGCAACAAACCGTGCGGATCACGAAAATAGCGGCGTAGCTGTCGAAACGGGCGAGTTCCACGGAAAGGTACATAAGACCTCGGGCCGTGCCACGATCTATCAGGCAAAAGACGGAAAACTGATTCTCCGTCTCACACATTTCGCGACCTCTAACGGACCCAACTTGCACGTGGTCTTGGTCGCCGCCGCGGACGCCGATGACGACGCCAATTTTCTCAAAACCAATACTGAGCGTGTTGACCTAGGTGCCCTAAAGGGCAATCAAGGCGACCAAAATTACGAAGTACCCGCCGGCACAGACCTCGGCAAATTCAAGACGGTATCCATATTTTGCGAGCGCTTTAATGCGAATTTCGGCGCCGCCCCGCTTCAGAAACTCTAAGGCTCAATGTGATTGCATGTGAGTCTCGTTGCCACAACGGCTCGGTTTAGTCTATCAAAGGGGGCAAATCATGAAGTTCGGCGTACCCTCCCGGCTCCAGGGCCGAAAGTGGATTCTGGCGACCATCGGCGTGCCGATTCTCGCGGTAGCTTGGTGGGTTTTCCGTCCGGAAAAATTGTGGACCAACGCAAAGGTTAACGAGCCGTCGCCCTTTCTTGAAAGTACCGATCCTCAACCACTGTATACGGGGCTTCTCGTTGGCGCCACGCACAAAGCGAGCGGACGAGCTTCAATTTATGGGGCCGCCGACGGCAAGCAGTATCTTCGGCTGACGGATTTCACGACCTCAAACGGTCCCGATGTCCACGTCCTCTTGGGGCGGAGCGGTGACCAAAGTCTTCGCCAAGATGTTGCGACGGGTCGGCTGGACAGTGTTGAACTCGGTCCGTTAAAAGGGAACGCAGGAGACCAGACTTACAATCTCCCCGCGTCGGTCGACTTCGATAGATACAACACCGTCCTGATTTATTGTGAACGATTACACGTGGTATTCGCTGCCGCCAAGCTGGAGCGCTTTTGAAGAAAGGCGTCGAAGAAAAGGGTAAGTAAATGTCGACATACGAGAAAAACCCAAACGCTGTATCTCGCCTTTCTCCCGAGCAATATCGTGTGACTCAGCGTAACGGAACGGAACAACCGTTTGCGAACGCCTACTGGGATAACCATGAGCCCGGCATCTACGTGGACATCGTTTCGGGCGAGCCGCTTTTCGCTTCGGCTGACAAATTCGATAGCAACTCCGGTTGGCCGAGCTTCACCAAGCCGATAGATCTGGGAAACGTGGTCGAGAACACCGATGTCAGCCACGGCGTGGCTCGGACTGAAGTTCGCTCAAGTCATGGTGATAGCCATCTTGGTCATGTCTTCCCCGATGGCCCGCACGAGGCCGGCGGCCTGCGTTACTGCATCAATTCCGCCTCTCTGCGGTTTGTTCCCTTCGATGAACTCGAGAGCGAAGGCTATGGCACTTACAAGAAGTTGTTCGAATCCCAACAACAGAAAGGAGCCACGATATGAGCATCCAGACCGAACGCGCGGTCCTAGCCGGTGGCTGCTTCTGGGGTATGCAGGAGATTTGTTGCGTCGCTATCCGGGCGTGATTTCAACAAGAGTTGGCTATAGAGGGGGCGATATACGCAATGCGACCTGCGCCATACCCCAAAGGTTGGAACGATTCTGCGATTGAGGTTGGAAACAAGAAAAGGAGAATCACTACCATGCTCGCTCGAATAGCAATCGTTGTTCTTGCATTGTTCATACTGATTGGCTCCCCACAAATGGAATCGCAAAGTAAAGATTCCTTCAACGGATTCGACTTGGTCGACAAGGCAGGCAACATCGCCAAACCGAAAGAGTATCGAGACAAGTACCAAGCGCTCGGAGCCTATACGGTCCTCGACCCGAAGGGGAATCAGATGCACTTCACTTACGCTTCGCCAGGATCGGCCGACTACTATCGGCAAAACGGGAAATTTGCGGATGGCACGGTGCTGGTGAAGGAGGTCTTCGGAACGGAACACGCCCAAATGACGACCGGCGATGCGCATTGGGCTTCTGGGACGAAGGTGTGGTTCATCTTGGTTAAAGACGAAAAGGGACGCTACCCCGGGAATCCGCTGTGGGGGAACGGTTGGGGCTGGGCGCTTTACAAGTCCGACGCACCTGACAAGCAAGTCGCGGTGGATTACAAAAAGGATTGCCTGTCGTGCCACATCCCCGCAAAGGCGACGGATTGGATCTACGTGCAAGGCTATCCTGTTCTGCATTCGCAGCAATGAAATTAAGGTCTTACGTTAACATCTTTCCAAACTAGTTGAGGAGATCACACGATGAACAAATATTTCGTGGCCGCAGTCGCAGGAATTGCTCTCGTTGCCGTAAGTATTGCCCTATTCAACTCCAAATCTGTTGCCGCTCAAGCGTCTCACTCCAGTGCCGTGTTCGATGCGGACGGCAAAATGAAATTACCAACAGGTTATCGCCGATGGGTATTCGTGGGTGCTCCTTTAACGCCAAATGCACTCAACAACGGCGAAGCGTCGTTTCCAGAGTTTCATCACGTGTACGTTGAGGCCAAGAATCTGGACGCTTATTTAAAAACCGGTTCGTTTCCGGAAGGCACTGTGTTCGTAAAGGAGTTGACGCGTGTTCTTAATCCAACCTTTTCGGATGGTTCAAGAACCGAGCCCTCCGGTCGTGGTTTTTTCAACGGCGAGTTTAACGGTATTGATCTCACGGTGAAGGACAGCAAGCGATTTGCGAAAACGAATGGCTGGGGATTCTTCACGTTTGGCCACCATCCATTGCCGTACGACGAAACTGCTGCGGAAGCCCCAGCGACGCAATGCGCAGGATGCCACATCACCTTTGTTTCTAAGACCGATATGACGTGGGTCCAGTTTTATCCTATGCTCCGTGAGAAGCACAACTGAAAGCGCGATCTGTCGAATCATAACGGACATCGGCTGTCTATCGCCGCTTGTTCGGAGACCGCAACCAGACAGCCATCGCATCAGGGATGCCAATATTATGCGCGTTAGACGCCTAGCACGCCTCGCCGTACGGCGATGGTCACGGCATGCGTCCTGTCATTGGCTTGAAGTTTGCTCACGATGTTTCTGATATGGAAATTCACCGTTGTCTCCGCTATGGAAAGCACGTCCGCTATTTGTTTGTTACGATGGCCGTCTCGAATCAGTTTCAAGACATCCATCTCGCGGGCCGTAAGATCTTCTTCCCCGAGGTGCTCTGCAAGTCGCCGCGCTATGTCTGCCGGAATATACCTGCGACCGTTTCGAACGTAACGGATTACCTCCAAAAGTTCGTTCCTGGGCACGCTTTTTAGTGCGCAGGCTGCTGCTCCCGCGCGAAGCGCACGATGAATCTCGATATCCCCACCTGAAGCCGTAAACATGATGATGCAAGCGAGCGGGAACTCTTCTCGTATGGCAATGAGGGTGTCCATACCGGTTGCTCCCGGAAGCTTTTGGTCCATTAAAGTAATGTCGGGCTCGTGACGCCGGAACTCGACAATACCCTCTGAAGACGTTGCAGCCACTGCGACGACGCGCATGTCCGGCTGTGACGCAATAATCGTGCTGAGACCATCGCGGAATATGGGGTGAGCCTCAACAATCAAAATGCGAATTGGTTGAGTGCACGAGCGCGTTGTTCCTGGTTGTCGGAGCGCTTCGTACTCCGCACTTTCTTCGTCGAGCTTGACGCAATTTATGTTTATCATGAGGATAATTCCACGCATCCTTCAACTGTTGTTTAGCTTTCCGATCCTCAGCCTCACAAGTTAGGACTCGCCAGGTAGCGAAAAGTGACAACACATGGCCAATTGATCTGCCGTAGACCTGGGTCTAAAAAGAGCGGTCGTGACTGGACTACGAGCAGAATCTCCTTGCACCTCGATTCACGATTCTTTCGTTCGATCAGGGAGGATGTTCATCTTTTTGTTGAAAGGCCCGCTTACATCCAGCAACAGATTTGCGCGCCGAGTAGCACAGGGGGATCTTGACTGCAATCGAGCGGAAGAAATTGAATATCTTAAAGAGGCTCTTGGCAGGGCTCCGATTTGGGAGGCGGAGAAGTGTTCGAACTTCCGAAGTCCGCGAGTACGCCTCGCAAGACAAAACAGCAAACCCTCAGGATCGCGCAGAAGGTAGCCTGAGAAATCAGTAGGGTCGTACGCGTGGATAGGGCTGGCCCTTGTTCCAGGAGCCATAGAAGCCGGGAGCCAGCTCGTCACGCATCATCAGGCGGGCCCGCAAGAGCCTTGTCTTCACTGAGTCTTCCGTAATCCCCAGCAGTTGAGCCGATTCGGCTGTGCTCAAGTGCTGTACGTCCCGTAGGATCAAGACTTGGCGGTATTTCGGGGGTAGGGATGTCAGAGCCTTCGAAAGCGCCTGACCAAGTTCGGATGTCTGGAAGGCCTCCGAAGGAATTTCACGCCAATCCGCAAAATCTCTTGGCAAGTAATCTCCCTCGTCGTCGCCTTGAGCCGACTCGTCCAGAGAGTCGTACAAGTGCTTCCTGTATTTCCGCAGCCGCGTACGCGATTCATTGATTACGATCTGTATGATCCAGGTGCTGAATTTGGCTTCATGGCGAAACTGCCCGAGAGCCTTAAACGCCTTGAGAATGGCTTCCTGGGCCACTTCCTCCGCATCGGCTTGATCGGTGAGAATCGAGAACGCGATGACGTAGATCGTCCGCTCGTGTGGGCGCACCAGTTCGTAGAACGCCTCATGTTCGCCACGTAGAACACGTTCGATCAAGATCGCCTGCGAATTGTCTTGCGGCACTCCAGTGGAAGTCATAGGTCAAAGTCAAAGCGAGACCATTATTCAGTCTGGCTTTAACAAAGGCAAGGAATGCGTCGGCGCAGAACCAGCCGTACCTGCGTCCCGCGTTTATTATCATCAGTTTGCAGGTTCACTTTATTTTGTCACCTTTAATAGAGATGAGAGTCTTACAGATAGCAGGACTGCGCAGAATACAGCACGGGCCAAGTTAGGTTGTTATGCGGGTGGACCCAACAATTTGGCAGAAAGCGTAAAGAGCTGAGCGAATCATTTTATGATGAAATGTCCTGCCAGCAGGTGTGGCAGGAGATTTCTAGGTATATCGATGGCGACACCGCGCCGTTAGTTCGGGCCCGGATGGATCATCATGTTAACGAGTGCCCGAAATGCAAAGCTGTGCTTGCCGGGGCTCGGAATGTTGTGCAACTGGCTGGATGCAGTGAAGCTTTTGAACCTCCCTCTGGTTTCTCAAAGCGGCTGTACTCCAAATTGGAAAACTACATTGCTGATCAGCCAGCACCCAGCCCGCGGACTATCGAGGTTGGAATCACGCAGGACCGGGTGCCGCTCGGCTCGCACCTGATCTATTTCTGCGAAGGTAGCGATGATTTCGAGCGCGGCGTGCGTTTTCTGTACCCAGGCTTGAACAAAGGGGAGCATTGCCTCTTGTTCGGGCACGACGAAGCGATCGAACAAGCTTTTCAGGTTTTGCGAGCCGGCGGCTTCGATCCGGAAGCATCGATTCGGAACCTCGATTTGACCGTTATTCATCGCGTGGCAAACGCCCAGCAAACGGTTTCAGAAATTGCAGCGGTGCTCGATCGTGCGATGCGCGCCGGGGCCACGGCCGTTCGATACCTCGGCATTCTGGGCATGGGGCGGGACCCGCTTCCTGCGGGCGAGGACGACGTAGTCGAGCTGGAGCAAAAGGTTGATTTGCTGGTCGCCTCGTTGCCATGCGTCACGGTCTGCATGTATGACGTGCGTATGCTTTCCGGACGCTTGGTTATGCGCGGCGGATTACAGACCCACGCGCTCGCCGTTTGCGCGGCAGGAGTTCATACGAATCCTTATTTTGTGCCCCAGGAGGATTCGGTGCGTGCGCGCCACGTTCACTAGAAGCCATTCATAAGCAGTTTGGGCTGTCCTTAAAAGTCATCCCGCTGTGTTGGAGCATTGGTACAACAATTTCAAGCAGATGAGAGCTAGTCGCACGGAGAATCAATCCACGAGAGTCATTCCGGTCGGCGGCGGTTTGGAAAACCTCCACCTTGTCAGATGTCGTACGAGTGTACTTACAACGGTCTAGGAAACCGTTGCCGGCTGGTTTTCTAGAGAATGCTGTCTTCCTAACAAAAATCATTCCCCACAAGCCGACTTATCGGGACAAATTCGCACCTGTGGGCAAAATGAGCTGCAGCTCGCCTATTCGGCGAGGAGCGCGTTGATGTCGGCTTCGAAGACCACTAGAACCACATGACGACGACAAGCAGGCTTAGTGTTGTTCGTGATCGGATCTCCCGCTCAGTTTCGTAATCGATTCAGAAGCTTGTCCAACGTGAATCGGTCAGGCTCCCAGAACGCCAGTAAGAATGCTGCAGCGGCTGCCGAGAAGACCGAATAGTCGAATGGCGTCTTGATGCCAAGACCT
>Ga0209488_10004631_pt1 | contig 10695 bp, 12 predicted proteins | sample Rivendell_Oct201_8_FD_188349 | JGI IMG/M metagenome (GOLD analysis project Ga0209488, IMG submission 188349) | Vadose zone soil microbial communities from the Eel River Critical Zone Observatory, Northern California, USA -... | ecosystem: Environmental > Terrestrial > Soil > Vadose zone >... | reverse complement strand
TCCTTTTGTTTGAAGACAGGGTTGGTCCCGCCACGCCGCTTGCCTTTCCGCTTGAGCATTTCCTCTTGCTCCTCAGCCTCGCCGTCTCCATCGGCACTATAGTCTTCAGGTTCTGCCTGCCGGCTGCCTTTGAAGGATGCGACCAGCAGGTTCGAAGGGGTGATCTCAAGAACACCGTCGTCTTGGACTTTTGTTACCTCATTCTTAGTTTCTCTTTGTTTCTTTCGGAGCCTATGATTGGCCTTCACAGCACCCGTGCTGTCCTTGCTTACAGAGATTTCGCCTTTCTTGGGTGCTGTCTGTGAAAGTTGGCCATCGCGGGACAGCCAAGGATTATGGTCGTTGCGAGGTTGTTGAATAGGTGGATCCTGAGAAACTGTCTGAGAGCCGACAGGTGATATGGTTGGAGTCGCCGCAGGAAGTGACTGGACGTCTGTGGACTTCAGAGTGGTGCTAGACGCATCAGAGCGTGCCGGCCATTGCATCAAGATCGACGTTGGCTACGTTAAACAATTAGTAGAATATGATTACAGCCGTGGTCCAAATACCTACCCCGCTTGGTCGTAGGGAAACCCTTCCACCTGTACGCTGGATAATGACGGAAGGATCCTCCTGAGGTAACTTGAGGTCAGCCTCGTCTCCTTCATTGATAGGGGCATCCAGATCTTGTAACTCTTTCATGAAATCGTCGACCGTCTGGTCAACTTCTCGCTGCCCGCGCGCAGCTGCATCTTGCATGAACTTCATGTCAAAGACGCTCTTCGTTTTTCCCGTTGCCCGACCCTCGTCGTCGCGTTTGAGCTCGGCCAGTTCGTCGAAAGCTCGAGCCTTTACCTGAGCTAAATCATCGCCATCGCTGTCGTCGTCGGTGTCGCTGCTCTCTTTGGTTCCTTGAATCTTCCTCCGTAGCTCCTCCCCTCTTTCTAGCATCTCCGCCATGTCTTGACGCTGATCGGCATCTACTTCTCCTCTTCGTCGCATCGCTTTCGCCCATTTTCCGGTATTTTTATGTCTGAGAGTCGCTCGTTCCTTGGCACGCTCCGCTTCCTTCTTTAACGACACCTCAGGTCCTTCGGGATCACCGCCGTCGCCAAGTTGTTTTTCCTTCTCCCGTCGTTTGAGGCGTCGGTACGTTTTGCTCTTGATTTTAGCAGCCCGCTTCGCCTTCATTTCAGCACGGAACAAAAGGTCGCGAGTCTTCATTATCTCTGCGCGCCGCGACGCAACCTCTTCAGCCGAAAGGTGGTTCATTTTAAGTTCTTCAGTCTTCTGGAAATCCCCTTCTCTCATCTGAGCTCGTTTAAGAAGTTGATCCACGGCTTTTTCCAACTCAGTAGACGGCTACGGTGAAGTGTCAACTGACGACCAGAATGGGGTGAGACAGCTTAAAGATGGGACCCACCGTGAACTTCGCCATAAGTTCAAGATTAGAAGCCTTTCCGACTGGCTCTGCTTGTAATGGGAAGGAGAGATGTTCAGCCTTTAAAATGAAAGATTAATGACAGTGGAGTGAAGGTGTATGTATGGGCACAACTTCTTTGATCTGCCGCATTGTTTCATTCCATTTATCGACTTCTGTTTTCGTCTGCTCATATGCCGCCTCTCTGTCTAATCGGTCTTGCGCCCGCTGGGGTAGCGGGGCAGGAAGAGGTGCTCCACGAGTCCGTGAATCCAAGACTTTGATAGAGTCTTTAAGGAAGAGAGCTGCTGACGAACGAGAAGATAACGGGGCAAGCAAGTCGTCCAGTCGAAGCTGCTGGCCTAGAGACATTGAGGTTAATGTGTCGGATACATGGAAGTGAGACGTACCGGACGTCACAGCGGTGAACTCTCCTTCCACTCCAGCCGCCGTTTTTTCTTCCGTGAGCCTCCTCTTGCGCGGGAGGGAACCGTTTGTGAGATCGTTGTCCCCTTTTCGTTTCCTAGACGTTTCCAAAGATGAGATAAATTTCCCGAGGCCGTCGAGGGCGCTTGGGTCGACGTCTTCGTTCGGCGACAACACCTCTTCGTCTTCCTCCTGTACCTCTGCTACCTCTTCCTCTTCTGTGTCGTCTTCCGCGATTCCAGTTGCGGCACTCGACTCAGAGTCCTGGCTTTGGGCGCGTACGTGATTCGCGGGGACAGCCTCATCCATAGTATGATCGGCACGGCCGTCGAGAACGTCGAGGACATTTATGTAATCTCCAGAATCATCAGCCTCTTCCGAATCCGTAGCGCTATCGCCATCATTAAGGTCGATTTCTAAGGACTCGGAGGCTGCATCCCCACCCGGCCGTTTGCGCGAGGTCTTAACACGAGACTGATGAACAGACCCTTAGCGCTACGCAGGGAGGAGGGGGGGAAATGTGCGTACCTTGGGAAAGGAGAACCCAGCGAAACGTTCCTCATCACTCTCCTCGAACGCAGCATCACTGTCGATATCTTCATCATCCCCTGACGATATGTCCTCGTCTTCTACAGTTTCACCGATAAGCCGCGGCTTGGGCATGTCAGGTGTTGCATCGTCAGAGGCAGGGCCATGCTCGTGAGCTTCATCTTTATCAAGTGAGAGTGGGATGTGGGATCTCCGAACTTTGTGAGATTGATATTCGTATACATCCAGCCGCGAATGATTTCGGGGATGGCTAGAACGACGCCTAGGTATTGAAGGGCGAGACGGAATAGAAGAGCGTCGTTTTTTCGATGGCTTTGCCATTAATTGTAACGGAGAGGAAGAAACGAGACTTGCCGGGCCGGATGAACCGTACGCGATCATCAGTACTAAGCTAACTTAGAGCTAGTACTACGATGGTTACATTGCCACACGCACTTGTTCTTCTTACCCTTCAATTCGATCATGCGGCAGAACCGTGACTAGACTTTGAGCTTGGAGTGCTGCATGTGCACGCAGAAAACAAGGGTAGCTGGGAATCTGCAAGAATAAAAACAAAATCTTGCAATGTATTGTGCGTGCTCTATTCCGCCTATTTCATACGTGCAAGCACGGGAGCCCAGTAATCGTTTCCGGGGTCACACTTCGCGAGCTTATCATAGTCGTACCACGTTATCACGCTCGTCGAGTCTGCAACGATCGCACGTCGCGCGTACGAAAAGGCCCGAGCATGCAGCAAGAACTGCGTCCTTGCGCGCTTTGGGTCGGGCTCCAGCACAGGTTTATGGGCTATCAACAACTGTTTTCATGAGACCCAGTCAATATTCAGGTGGGTGGAGCGGAGGACAGAAAGCTCACAGTATCGGGGTATTGCACGGGTCTGCGGAAGCTGACCTCGATGGACTTGAGGATGAAGGAAATGCCCCGCGCGCGGAGGAAGGCATCAGCTTGGGCAGGCCCGCCAAGCTCCTCGCCGATGGAGGATATCCAACGTATACGGCTCGACTCGAAGAAGCGAACTGCGAGTGCATTGGGCGTGAGCGACGGTATATACGGTATGCAGGGGTCAATACGTACCATATCTAACGTTGTTGACGTGTCTGTCAAGCAAACGCGAAGGAAAAAGTGAGACTTTCTGTTTCGGAGGAAGAATGAAGATGGTCACGTACTGGAAAGCATCATGATCTCCCCAGGCTATGGGCTGTTCCCAGAAGCTAGTAGAATCAAACGCGCGATCCTCGAGATACACACGTCCCTCTTCTGATGCAGATAGCGCTGTTGGCTGTTCGTCTGGAGAAGCGGGTCCTCTAGAGCCCTCAGGAATGTGGTATGGGGACGCAGGATTGCGAAACGCATCTTGTAGTTCCTGTTGAGGAGTGTATGTCAAGGAAGAGAAGGGAAGCTAAATGGTGTTGACCTGCACGTATCGTCGATAAACTCCTTTTGAATCTCGAACAATAGGCGACCGTCCTTACTGGACTCCACATGTCAAATGAATGTTTGGTTTACCGTAGCATACCACCAGTGGCAGCTTTCTTACTGAATCACGTGATAACGAAGAACAATCATGTGCAATGTGCGGTGATCTACAGTGCGAAGGGGTGGAATAGCTGTATAGGTATATGACTGAAGGGCAACCCTATACAACGCATACCACCAGCCATCCAATCAGAGTAAACTGACTACTTCAGCTTCTTCTTCCTGTGAAAAATTCAGCGGGAGCGACAGGCGAGTTCCAATTTAATACTGACGGGCGAAGTTGTGAAGAATGTCCGCATGACCGCTTTCTGCAATTGGTAGCACGGGGAGGAAGGCGAGCATAGCATTTGCGGCAGATCTGCTTGTCGCAGTTGTACTTGCTTGCAAGCACCTTGAGTGAGGGCTCAATGAGCCCACCGCGGAGACTTCAGAAGTAACGTGATTGAAATAAGTAGGGGTCACTGTTGTATAAAAAAGTTACGTACCGAAGTACGAGGTGAAGAGTCGACTCCTTTTGGATGTTGTAGTCGCTCAGTGTCCTACCATCCTCAAGCTGCTTTCCAGCGAAAATAAGGCGTTGTTGATCTGGAGGAATGCTGAATGCGAATGAGTAAAGCTGACACCTGACAGGAAAGGCGGGCTCACCCCTCCTTGTCCTGGATCTTCGCCTTTACATTGTCAATGGTATCGGAAGACTCCACCTCGAGGGTGATAGTCTTGCCCGTAAGGGTCTTGACGAATATTTGCATCTTGTCTTGTTGCTCGATTCGATAATGCGGGAGTGCTGATGACTGACAGCGTCTTGGATTTCGAACCTTGTTTTCAGCCTGTACAGTTTTAAGCACGTGGTTACATTCCACATCCAGTCTTTCCCACGAGTTCCTCCTCACTTCACGCATGTCTGGTGAGTATTAAACAGATTCTTTCTATTCCCTCATTCTTGATGATACAAATCGTTACTCAGCTCACTTTGATGCCAACGTGCATAAGAAACGACTACGATGTTCTTACTGACTGATGTCAGGTCTTACCCATACGGTCCGCTGATCACTTGCTTTCCAGGCTCGAAACTATGATTGCCGTTGTCAAGCTTAGCGGTTCTTCGACGACTTTCGCGACTCATCTGTCTACCTGTCCCTGTGAGTGTCGCCGTCATTCCTCCTCCCCCTTTAGGATGCAGAACCTTTTTTTCCGTGATGTGTTTTTCGCACAATGAGCTTTTGTCCCCTCGGGGAATGATTCAAGTCTCTGACTTCGTATCTCTTACTGCCCAAAAAATATTCTATGGCTGACTTTGCACTTACACAGACCATCGGAGTACGCTTCCTTACTAGTATATGCTTTTATCCTGGTTCCGTAATGAGTTGTTTATAGTAATCTTGTGCAATGCAACATGACATGCGAGTAATTCGCGTTCGCATTAGTCTTTTGTTTATCCGGCGTTGCGACCGTTGGTGCGGTGATTCGTAAAACATGAAATTACATTTTACAAGTCGTCCCAAATGAGCTTATCTCAAACGCGGTGTCCCTGGCCGTGAGGCATATAGCGCGGGCGACTGGCTGGCACTGTGTGTGCCTGTCTGTCACCCACAAAACAGCACACGATTTTCGTAGCAAATGTCTGATTTCCATCTCGTCGGTAGTCAAGGATGGGAGTACGACCTGCAATCTGTACGCAAACATTCCGTGCTTTCAACTTCACCCTCACGTTGTTTATCTCGGTTAGGTGTACGCTGCATATATGGGATATTTTCAGCTCAATGGAATACCTTGGCAAGTGGAGTTGTTCATATATAACTCTGGGAGACTTTTCCTGATCTCGTGCTTACCGGAACAGGTATGAACGCTCCTGGGGCCATCTCTTTAATACCTTTGAAGACTTCCTGTCCTTTTCGTGGCCCGTCATTACTGCTACAGATGCATACACCGGAAGAGCTCATATCGTTACGCGGATGACGTCTATCGGTGCATTTGTAAAGATGATAAAGACAAGGTTTGGAGACACGCTGCCACTGGTCGACAATGTCGTCAAAGTACATCCGTTCGAAACGCACCAACGGCATCTCCGCACTATCTCCGACTACTCCTCATACAAAAAGCTCCACGCGACATTGCGCGCCGTCCACCTCTCCGCTCTCAAAGCTCGTATCCGTCTGGGTGAGCCGAGGGCGATCCAGGAACTTTGGGACCTTCATGACAAGTCTTTCCTCGCCATCGACTTTGAGAGCTCGGAGCGGAATGCGGCTTCTGTTCTTGAATGGGGCTACGCAGTCGTCCGCTGCGGTCATTTAGACGCGTAAGGTTTAACCGCATGCTGATTGAGCTAACAAAAATGACTCCGCTTTCAGTTTAGAAGCTTGGCCTCCAATCCCTGAGGAGAACTACAGGTATTATCTACCCATATATCTGTCGAAACACCTTTCCCACATTCCATCTGCAGAAGAGGTCATTACATCGTCAGCGAATATGCGGACAGGGCCCGCAACAAGTACAATCTGACATTTCCTTGGCAGGTAATCTAGTCACATCAATCAACCATCTTCGACAAGCTAGTTACTAATTCGTGTTTGGCAGTATGCAGTAAGATATCTTCGATTTCCCTCTTCAAGATGACCAAGTCGTGATGTACTTTCTCAGTTCGGCGAAAGCCAAGTTGTCTCCAAGACTAAATTACCACACATTATCCAATCCGTCATAAGGTGGGTCACATGCTCTTCCGAAGCTACGCTCCTTTTGACATGCGTGCCGCAGTAGTCTCGCCAGTCCGGATTCCGAGACCCAGGTCAACAGCCTCATCCTTGTGACCCACTCTGCTACGGAAGACCTTCGCCGACTGGAAGAGATGAAGATAAGTACGCATTATCTCACAGTTTCGGCGTATCATTGCTTCTACTGACTGTACAAATTAGAATTGCCTCATAATCTTTTGATAATTGACGTCCCTGTCTACGAGGGTTGTCTATTCAAAGCGGGACTTCGCGGAGCGATGCTAGATGTGAAGACGGGATTGCCTCGCCAACCAAGCTCGTTGCTGTCCCTTCGCAGCATCCTCCATTCTCTCCAAGTGCCTCTCGATTTCGCCCTGCACAACTCTGGAAACGATGCCTTTGCTTGTCTTTTGGTGTTTCAGATGCTTGTGGACCCCAAGAATACCCAGATCCCACCCCCACGAATAAAGCCCACGGGCATGTCACTCATGGGGAGTACAACCTTTGGCTCGCTGCCATTGCTCTCTCCCATGTTGGCTCCTCCCATAATGGGGACGGCTACCCTACCAAGGTCACGGTCATCGTCCAATGTTCTGCATGCCGACGAGGCCGACAGCCCCGCGATGCCACGCCGGTCACCGTCACTGCATCCCTTATCTGCGAGCGACACCCACGCGAGCACCGGAGCTCCCGATGAGGAAGGGAGGATTAAAGATGTACCAGACTCCCTAAGCAGCAAGTTTGCGCACGCAACCATCGGGTGACCAAGCAATTATGCTATGGCACCACGGACTCGGACTTCCACGACTAATGGACGTGCCATCATTTAATTTCGTATGCTGTGCTTCTTGTATACTATACCCTAGTGTGATTCCCTCCCATGTGCTCGGTGCTTACATTTGTCTTGTTTTTTTGTCGATGCTTTGTTACTGCTCGCAGGTTCGATTCTTGATTCCCTCTTTGTTTTCCACATGCTGCGTTACAAATTTATGATGCAGGTTTCGTTTTTTGGTCAAAAAAGCTTCTCGTTATTACGTTGACATTCTGCCAACCAGCTCGGCGTGTTAAATCAAGCTCCATGCACCACCTGTAAAATCTCGGGTCCAGGTCATGATGATGCTCCCCATTAGTCAGACAAGTGGTTTAGATTACTATCAGACTAAAGCATCTCTTTCGGGTTAGATGCCCCCCCCCCAGATCTGACCGGGCAATTTGGCCGTCGCACGAGGCTCTGCATCGCGGAGCTAACTTGAATACAACCCAGAACTCGAGTCCGCATCGCGCCTGTGGTGACCGTACTGAGCCCCTTCACCGATTGATTCCCGAAGAACCAAATCATCTGACATCCGATAGAAGAGGACCCGTGTTCTTTGGAACCTATGCCGATGATGATCTATATTCAATTGGACGGCCCGTACTCCCATCTTGGAGCAGCAACCCAACCAAAAAAAAAAAGCTGGATACCGAAGGCGTGCCGTAAAAAACGGATACGCACACACGCAGAAATTCGCAAGAATTCCAGCGCCACGACTCAAAACGTGAAGACGAAACGGAAACCTGTTACAAAACACGCCGAAAAGAAAGAAAAAAAAATTTCAGCGAGTCATAAGGTATGGGTAATGAAACTTCCTCCGAGCTTTTACTACTGTAGCTCCGTCCACGTCCGCCGAGCGACGCTTCTGAAACTAACGCCCATCCTGCGACCCTCTGGGCGGGTTCGCATAAAGGGCCGTCTCGGCGGTCTCTCTGTCGATGGAACGGAGATAAGTCAGAGATGGGTGACAGGATCGGGGATCTGCAGTTCCACAACCCCCAGAGTACCAGTGCTTCAAGTTGAGTTACCCGTCCCTGTGGCTTGGTAAAAACGAAACGCCACAAAGTCGGGCCGACGTCCGAGAAGATTTCTTTCTTCCAGCGTGCGGTGATAGCCTGAGATCAGTGGCAGGCAGTCTCCTGACCAGTCGCTTCACTGTTCTCCAGATGTACGCACACGGCGAACTGCTCCTCAGCCACACAGAGTTCTACCGCGCAAATTGCAATTGTCTCGTCTGCCACCGGACCGTTCCTGAGGAAGGGGTGTTTTTGGCAATTCTTGATAACGACACTCTACGCTCGGTATCAGGGTCCTCATACGACAAGATAGTTATCCGTATTGAAGCTTGCATCTTCAGAAAATACCACATCCTCGCCGCTGTCCACACGTGAGACGGATGCCACACGAACGCCCACAGTGTTCCCCAATCCCACAAAGGACACTTGGACAGGGAAGAATGCGTTGACATCGCTGCCACTGACGGAGAATTCCAAAGAGCCCGATCTGTCCTCGGCGTTGACGAGAGGGATAGCCCAATCAAGATGGTGACTCGACGGGTTCAGCTGCCATTCGCCGGTGTGAGATGCCACCGTCGGATAAGAACCGGCGCTGATAAGTATTATTATAAAGTTAGAGCGAAGGTAGTTAGGATCGAAATCACGACATACGGAAGCGGGATGGAGATAACGAGGTCATAAAGGGAAACATTCTCGTTCTCCAATTCGTATTCGATGTTGACATCGAAAGTGCCATCGTTAGAAGGCGTTGGCCAGCAGTTAACTTCCCGAATTGAGGAGGTCAGACTTGACCGTGGACGATGACAGAATTGCTAGTGTACTCACTAGAGAGCGGGACATAACTTTCGTCCTTTCCCGTGTACCTCCACTTCAACACCGCAAGGGACTGATTGACGGGGAATCCACGAGTCGAGTCCTTAAGTGCAACGATTCTTTCTTTATTCACAGAGAACTTCCCGACGTTCGGATGTTGTTTAAACTGAAGCTCCGGTCCGAACGCGGACGGCGGTGGTAGGAGAGATATTTTGATTCGGGAAAACGACGCGTCTGACACGTGAAGGTTCATGTCCCCCTTCAGTTCGAGGGACTCGAGACCACCTTCACGAGACAGAGATAGCGATACGCTTTCCTTTGTTATGATGTGGACGCTGACAAAATGGTCTCGCTCCGATACCCGGATCAGATGGAAACGGGACTTACCTTTCAGGAGTGACCAACGGGAGAGGGTTTCTTGTTTCTTTGGTTATCGTCGGTTCGGGTGTGACCGCCACTGGAGTAGTAGGAGCCGACATTTCCTCCGATAGAATGGCACTTCCGCCCAGGGCATCCAAGAGCTCGGCTTGCTTGGTCTTCTTGCTGCCAAGCTTCATCCCCGAACCTTTGAATGTCGGAGCCCGTAACGAAGAAGGGGCAGGTGATGCTGTTCTGGCAGGGGTGGAGGGGGCGTCAAATCGTTGTGGAACCGGGGCATAGCCAGAGACTCCGCCGCCGAGATAACTGCCGCTGCCTGGCCCGCCACCACCGGAGGCAGAGCGTCTTTGTTGCTCCCGTCTCTGCATTTCCAGTTGTTTAGCCCGACGCTTCAGCTCCTCCTTGGCCTCAGCCTCTTTGTTCTGCAAGGCATATCATTCAAAACGGAAATTGCTGGGTAGACCGAGCGTACCCTGGCGATAATCTCCTGAATTTTCTCCTCATGACTTTCCATCTCCAGGATGCTTCTAACTTGCATCAAGTTGACCTGCTCTCGGTATCCCAAGCTCACAATCTCGTCAAACGCGCCAAGTAGTTCAAACGAGTTTTTCGTGATTTCGCGTTGGTCGGCGCTACGGCACATATCCGACACGACGCGAGCAAAAAGGTGCAATGTCTCGATATCTTGCAAAATGTTCGATGCTTTGTTAGTGATGAGGACGATGTAAAGGTCTTCAAGAAGTTGGTAGACATAGCGGACTTCAGCCGTTTCTACGGACGTGTGCTGCGTATTAGCAGGTATAAGTTTGGGAAAGGAGGCCAACAACGCGTCGATCCTCGTTCGGGACATATCCCTGAATTGTCGAGAGAGCACAGCTATTGTTGATATGAGCGGGTGTCCCATAGTTCGTAAAAATAAGTTGTGGCCGGCATACCTTTACCCCCCTTGGTACATATTGAAGCAGCAAGGACGACCTTTTTTTTTACGGCATTAATGAGGGGTAAGAATTCGCGAAAAGAGGTAGCACACCATAGTGAGATAGTCTCGGAAGTGTTGATAATAGTATAGATCAAGCAGAGTCACCGCGGAACGCACGCCAACGCACACGTCTGCCG
>Ga0209488_10004630_pt1 | contig 10697 bp, 9 predicted proteins | sample Rivendell_Oct201_8_FD_188349 | JGI IMG/M metagenome (GOLD analysis project Ga0209488, IMG submission 188349) | Vadose zone soil microbial communities from the Eel River Critical Zone Observatory, Northern California, USA -... | ecosystem: Environmental > Terrestrial > Soil > Vadose zone >... | reverse complement strand
CAAAGGTTTGGTTGTGCTGCCAGGACAGTCCGGTGCGCGGGCGCCCGAACACCGGATCGTCGGGCAGGTATTCGTAGCGCAGCTCGCCGGCGAACGGCCGCTCGAGATAGCGAAAATGGTTCTTCAGCTGGAAGCCGCGGCGTGCCATGTACACCGGGGTAAAAGTCGCGTCGCGCTCCGGCGCGATGTTCCAGTAGAACGGGATGCCGAATTCCAGCCCGCGCGTGCTGGTCTGCGAGTAGTACGGCGTCAGCAGACCGCTGCGGCGCCGGTTCTCGAGCGGAAAAGCGGCATAGGGCGAAGCGATGATGGTGTGGTCGAAGAAGCGCAGCCGCGGATGGCGGGCGCGGCCCTCGTCGGTGTCGTAGTCGAGATCGAGCTGGCTCGCCTCGAGAAACCAGTCGTCCTGCCCGGGCTGGCAGGTGGTGAAGCGCGCGTTCAGCAGGCGATACTTGTTGCGGCCGAGAAATTCAATGCGCTCGGCGGCTCCGCGTGCCGGGCGCTCGCGCTGCAGCAGAAACCCCGGGCTCGCGAAGAAGCCGCTGTCGTCGAGCATGTTGTATTGCATCGCCGGGCCGAAGAAGCGGTCGACGCCGCTTTGCAGCCGCACGCCGCCCTCGCCTTCGAGCTCGCCAAATTCGCGGTTGTAGCGCAGGTACTCGCCGAAGACGCTGAGCTCGCCGCGCCGGATCTCGGCCGCGCCGCGCGCCGTGACTTCGAGATCGCTCACCGCCTCGATCTTCTGCGCGTCGACGGTGGTCGGATCGGACTGCGCCAGCACGTCCGCTGCCGCAGTGACCGCCAGGGCAAGCGCGAGAGCCAGCGTCGCGAGGCGAGACGGCATGCAGCAGTCGGATGTTGTTAGAATTTTCAATGATACACGGCGATGATCGGCGCATTCTGTTGCAGCGCTGGATTGCGGACGTACTGCGAGCCGAGCTTGGCGGCGCGCGCTTCGAGCTGACGCCGGCCTCGGAGGATGCAAGCTTCCGGCGCTATTTTCGCGCCACGCTCGAAGACGGCCGCAGCTTCGTCGCGATGGATGCGCCGCCCGACAGGGAGGATTGCGGACCCTTCGTGCGCATCGCCCGGCTGCTGGCGCAGGCGGGGGTGCATGCCCCCGAGGTGCATGCCGAGGACCTCGCCAACGGCTTCCTGCTGCTGTCCGATCTCGGCACGCGCGTCTATCTCGCCGAGCTCAACGCTGAAAACGCCGATGCGCTGATGGGCGATGCGACCGATGCGTTGATCCTCTGGCAGCGTGCCACGCGCCAGAACCAGCTGCCACCCTACGACGAGGCGCTGCTGCGCCGCGAGTTGAACCTGTTCCAGGAGTGGTATCTGGCGCGGCACCGCGGCATCACGCTCAGCCCCGATCAGGCGCAGGTGCTCGAGGGCAGCTTTGCGCTGCTCGTGCGCAGCGCGCTCGGCCAGCCGAAGGTCTACGTGCATCGCGATTACATGCCGCGCAACCTGATGGTCGCGCAGCCGAATCCCGGCGTGCTCGACTTCCAGGACGCGGTCCTCGGGCCGGTCACCTACGACATGGTTTCGCTCACGCGCGACGCCTTCATCAGCTGGGAAGAAGAGCGCGTGCTCGACTGGAGCGCGCGCTACTGGCAAAAAGCAAAAAAGGCCGGGCTCCCGGTGCAGAGCGATTTCGGCGAGTTCTGGCGCGCGCTCGAATGGATGGGGCTGCAGCGCCATCTCAAGGTGCTCGGCATCTTCGCGCGCATCAACTACCGCGACGGCAAGCCGAAGTATCTGCGCGACACGCCGCGCTTCCTCTCCTATGCGCGCGCCGTCACGACGCGCTACCGCGAGCTCGCGCCGCTCGCGCGACTGCTGGACGAGGTGGCCGAATGAAAGCGATGCTGCTCGCCGCCGGACGCGGCGAGCGCCTGCGTCCGCTCACCGACCGCCTGCCGAAGGCACTGGTGAGCGCCGGCGGCAAGCCGCTCATCGCCTGGCACCTCGAGCGCCTCGCCGCGGCCGGCTGCCGCGAGGCGGTGATCAACGTGTCGCACCTCGGCGAGCAGATCGTCGACACCATCGGCGACGGCGCGCGCTTTGGCCTGCACGCGAGCTATTCGCGCGAGCCGCAGCCGCTCGAGACCGCGGGCGGCATCGCGCAGGCGCTGCCGCTCCTCGGCGCCGCGCCGTTCCTGCTGGTCAACGCCGACATCTATTGCGAGATCGCGTTTCGCCCGCTGCTCGCTTTTCAGCTCGGCGGGAACCTTGCGCACCTGTTGCTGGTGGCGAACCCGCCGCACCGGCCGCAGGGCGACTTCTCGCTCAACGCAGCGAGCGTCGGCAACGAAGGCGCGCCGCGCTACACTTATGCCGGGGTCGCCGTCATGTCGCCACAGCTGGTGAACTCGGTGCGGCGCGGCGACAAGGCACCACTGGCACCACTATTGCGCAGCGCCGCCGACAGCCAGCGCATTTCGGGCGAGTTGTTCGGCGGACTTTGGCAGGACGTCGGCACTGCCGAACGGCTTACGGAGCTCGAAATCCAACTGGCATCGCGTCATGAAACCCGCTGACCATCTCTCTCTCTACGCCGCGCGCCGCAACCGGCTCGCCAGCCTGATGGGCGAAGGCGTCGCCGTGATCGGCACTGCCCCGGAGCGGGTGCGCAACCGCGACAGCCACTATCCGTATCGCTTCGACAGCTACTTCTACTACCTCACCGGCTTCATCGAGCCGGAAGCCGCGCTGGTGCTGATCGGCGGAAAATCGCCGAAGTCGATCCTGTTCTGCCGCAGCCGCGACCCCGAGCGCGAGATCTGGGACGGCTTCCGCTACGGCCCGGAAGCGGCGCGCGAGCGCTTCGGCTTCGACGAAGCCCACGTCGTGGCCGAGCTCGATGCCGTGGTACCGAAGCTGCTCGAGGACCAGCCGGCGCTCTACTACCCGGTGGGCGCCGAAGCGGACTGGGATGCGCGCGTCATGCGCTGGCTCAACGTGGTGCGCGCGCGCGCGCGCGCCGGCATCGCCGCGCCCGAGCGCCTGCACGATGTGCGCGCGCTGCTCGACGACATGCGCCTGGTCAAGGACGCGCACGAGCTCGGCGTGATGCGCCGCGCCGCGCGCATCGCCGCCGCGGCGCACCGGCGCGCCATGCAGTCGGCGCGGCCCGGCCGCATGGAGTACGAAATCGAAGCCGAGCTGCTGCATGAATTCCGCCGCAACGGCGCGCAGTTCCCGGCGTACTCGCCGATCGTCGCCGCGGGCGCCAATGCCTGCGTGCTGCACTATGTCTCCAACGATGCGCGCCTCGCGCAGGGCGATCTGCTGCTGATCGACGCCGGCTGCGAGCTCGACGGCTACGCCTCCGACATCACGCGCACCTTCCCGGTCAGCGGCCGCTTCAGCGGCGCGCAGCGCGCGGTCTACGACCTGGTGCTCGCGGCGCAGCGCGCCGCGATCGAGCGCGTGAAACCCGGCAACGGCTGGAACGAGCCGCATGATGCGGCGGTGCGCGTGCTGGCGCAGGGCATGCTCGATCTCAAGCTCCTGTCGGGCTCGCTCGACCAGGTCCTCGAGAAGGAGACCTACAAGCGCTTCTACATGCACCGCACCGGCCACTGGCTCGGGCTCGACGTGCACGACGCGGGCGAATACAAGCGTTCGGGTAACTGGCGCCGCCTCGCGCCGGGCATGGCGCTCACCGTCGAGCCGGGCCTCTACATTCGCGCGGCCGACGACGTGCCGGCGCCGCTGCGCGACATCGGCGTGCGCATCGAGGACGATGTCGTGGTCACGCAGGAAGGCTGCGAGGTGATCACCGCGGAGGCAACGAAGCTTCCCGACGACATCGAGGCGCTGATGCGCGATGCCCGCGCCGGTAGTTGATGTCCTGATTCGCGGGGCCGGGCCGGTGGGCTGCGCGCTCGCCCTCGCCCTGCGCCAAACATCCCTTAGCGTCGCGCTCCAGGATTCCGCGTCGGCGTCGCCGGCGTTTCGACCCTTGGCGTTGTCTTATGCCAGCCGCCTGATCCTCGAGCGGCTCGGCGTATGGCAGGCGCTGCCCGTGACGCCGATCGAACGCATCGTCGTCTCCCAGGCGGGCAGCTTCGGCCTCACGCGGCTCGACGCCGCCGATGCCGGCGTGCCGGCGCTCGGCTATGTCACCGAATACGCGGCGCTGCTCGCCCGGCTGAAAGCGGCGCTCGGCGACACGCTGAGCGCGGCGCCGTCGCAGGCGCGCTGCATCGTGCACGCCGAAGGCGCGCCGCAGGAAAACGAGGGCAAGCGCTACGCGCAGGATGCCGTGGTCGCGCTGGTGCACGCGGAACCTCCGGCGGCGGCCACCGCCTTTGAGCGCTTCACCGCCGAAGGGCCGCTCGCGCTGCTGCCCACCGAGGGCCGCTACGCCCTTATCTGGAGCATGCAGCCGAAGCATGCCGAGCGGCTGGCGACCGCCAGCGACACGGAATTTCTGCGCGAGCTCGCAGCCGCGGCGGGCAGCGCCATCGGACGGCCAGTGGCGCTCGAGAGCCGTACGGTGCAGGCGCTCACCCTCAAGGTGCGGCGCGCCCGCGTCGCCGGCAACGAGGTGTATATCGGCAACGCCGCGCAAACCTTGCATCCGGTGGCCGGGCAGGGACTGAATCTCGGCCTGCGCGACGCGTGGGAGCTTTCGAGAATGCTGTCTCAAGGACCCGGCGATGTGGCGACGCTCGCGCGTTTCGCAGCGCAGCGCAGGCTCGACGCGGGCGCGACGATTCGCGTCACCGATTTTCTCGCCGCCGGTTTTTCAGGCGCGAACCCGTTGTTGCGCGGCGCGCGCGGCGCCGCGCTGACGGCGCTGGATATTCTTCCCGCAGCGCGACGATTTTTTGCACGCCGCATGATCTTCGGTGCGCGAGCGCTTCCCTGAAAAAAGATTTGCGGATAAAATTCGCTCCCCTTCGCTCTTCGTAGCCCCGCGATGAAGATCGGCGCCTACGCGCTGCCCAACGCAGTGTTCGTCGCACCGATGGCCGGAATCACGGATCGTCCGTTCCGGCGGCTGGCGAGGCGCTACGGTGCTGGTCTTGCCGTCTCCGAAATGATTTCCGCGCGTCCCGAGCTGCGTGCCTCGCGCAAGACGCTGCTGCGCATGGACCATGCCGGCGAGCCGGGCCCGGTGTCGGTGCAGATCGCGGGCGCCGACCCGGCGATGCTCGCCGAGGCGGCGCGCTTCAACGTCGAGCGGGGCGCGCAGATCATCGACATCAACATGGGCTGCCCGGCGAAGAAGGTGTGCAACGTGCACGCCGGTTCCGCCCTGCTGGCGAACGAAGCCCTGGTGGCGCGCATCGTCGAAGCCGTGGTCGCCGCGGTCGAGGTGCCGGTGACGGTGAAGATCCGCACCGGGCCGAGCCGAGATCGGCGCAACGCGGTGCGCATCGCGCGCCTGGTCGAAGCGGCCGGCGCGCAACTGCTTTCCATCCACGGCCGCACGCGCGCCTGCATGTTCGAGGGCGCGGCGGAATACGACACCATCGCCGAAGTGAAGACACGCGTCGGCATCCCCGTGATCGCCAACGGCGATGTCGCGACGCCGGAACAAGCTAAAAGGGTGCTGGAGCTAACCGGTGCCGACGGCATCATGATCGGCCGTGCCGCGCAGGGCCGGCCGTGGCTGTTTCGCGAGATCACGCACTATCTCGCCACCGGGACGCAGCTCGCGCCGCCGGCGCCGCGCGAGATGGGCGCGGTGCTGGTCGAGCACCTCGATGGCCTTTACGATCTCTACGGCGACGAGCAGGGCACGCGCGTCGCGCGCAAGCACATCGGCTGGACGGTACGCGAACTGCCCGGAGGCGAGAGCCTGCGCAGCGCCGTGAACGGCATGACCGTGGCCCAGGCGCAGCGCGCCGCAGTGAACGACTATTTCGAGAGACTTGCCGCATGACCCGCGGGAACGAGCTGCACGACGCCGTCAAGCGCTCGCTCGAGCGCTACTTCAAGGACATGGACGGCGAACGGCCGACTTCGATCTACGACATGGTGCTGAAGAACATCGAGAAGCCGATGATCGAGACGGTGCTCGGGCATGCCGAGGGCAACCAGTCGCTCGCCGCGCAGATGCTCGGCATCAACCGCAATACCCTGCGCAAGAAAATGCAGCAGCTGCGGATCAAAGGATAGTGTCGAGCGTCCGCCGGGCGCTGATCAGCGTCTCGGACAAGTCTGGCATCGTCGAGTTCGCCCGCGGCTTGAGCGCCGCGGGCTTCGCCCTCCTCTCCACCGGCGGCACCGCGGCGCTGCTCGCGCGCGAAGGCATCGCCGTCACCGAGGTCTCGGCCTATACCGGGTTTCCGGAAATGCTCGACGGCCGCGTCAAGACGCTGCATCCGCGCATCCACGGCGGTCTGCTCGCTCGCACCGCCGATGCCAAGCACCGCGCGGCGATTGCGGCGGCAGGCATCGACCCGATCGAGCTGCTGGTGGTCAATCTCTATCCCTTCGAGTCGACCGTCGCCGATCCCGAGTGCCCGCTCGCGGATGCCGTGGAGAATATCGACATCGGCGGCCCGGCAATGCTGCGCGGCGCAGCCAAGAATTACGACAGCGTTGCCGCGGTGGTCGATCCGGCCGACTACCCGCGCGTGCTACAGGAAATTCGCACCACCGGTTCCGTTTCACCGCCCACCCGGTTCCAGCTTGCGCGCAAGGTGTTCGCGCATACCGCCGCCTACGATGGCGCTATCGCCAACTACCTGACTTCGCTCGACGGCGAGCGGCGCAGCGAATATCCCGAAGTACTGACGCTGCAGTTCCGCAAGCTCCAGGACCTGCGCTACGGCGAGAACCCGCACCAGAGCGCCGCGTTCTACCGCGACACGCGCCCGGTGCACGGCGGCCTCGCCTCCTATCGCCAGCTGCAAGGCAAGGAGCTCTCGTACAACAACATCGCCGATGCCGACGCGGCCTGGGAGTGCGTGAAGCAGTTCGAGCAGCCGGCTTGCGTGATCATCAAGCATGCCAATCCCTGCGGCGTGGCCGTGGCGGCGAGCCTGCTCGGTGCCTATGAGAAGGCGTTTGCGACCGATCCGGTGTCCGCGTTCGGCGGCATCCTCGGCTTCAACCGCGCCATCGATGCCGCCACCGCACAGGCGCTCGGCAAGCAGTTCGCCGAGGTGGTGATCGCGCCGCGCGTCGAGCCCGACGCGCGGCGCCACCTCGAAGCGAAAGCCAATCTGCGCATCCTCGAAGTGCCGCTCGCGCGCGAGCACCAGGCTCACGACTACAAGCGCATCGGCGGCGGCCTGCTGGTGCAGGGCTCCGACGCGCGCCTGGTCGAGCGCAAGGAACTGCGCGTCGCGACCCGGCGCGAGCCGAGCGAAGCCGAGTGGACCGATCTGCTGTTCGCCTGGCGCGTGGCGAAGTTCGTGAAGTCGAATGCCATCGTGTTCTGCCGCGAAGGCGCCACGCTCGGCGTCGGCGCGGGGCAGATGAGCCGCGTCGACAGCGTGCGCATCGCCGCGCTGAAGGCAGCCGCCGCCAAGCTTTCGCTCGCCGGCGCGGCGGTGGCGTCGGATGCCTTCTTCCCGTTCCGCGACGGCCTCGACGCGCTCGCCGAGGCCGGCGCGCGCGCGGTGATCCAGCCCGGCGGCAGCGTGCGCGACGACGAGGTGATCGCCGCCGCCGACCAGCACGGCATCGCCATGGTGTTCACCGGCGTGCGCCACTTCAGGCACTGACATGAAGCTGCTCGTCATCGGCGCCGGCGGCCGCGAGCACGCGCTCGCCTGGAAGCTCGCGCAGAGCCCGCGCGTGCAGAAGGTGTTCGTCGCGCCGGGCGACGGCGGCACGGCGAGCGAAGCGGGCGTCGAGAATGTCCCCTTATCTGGAACGGCGCAGCTGATCGACTTCTGCCGGCGCGAGCACATCTACCTCACCGTGGTCGGGCCGGAAGCGCCGCTCGCCGAAGGCATCGTCGACGCCTTCCGCGACGCCGGCCTCAAGATCTTCGGTCCGCTGCGCGCCGCGGCGCAGCTCGAGTCCTCCAAGGATTTCGCCAAGCGCTTCATGGTGCGCCATGGGCTGCCGACGGCGCGCCATCGCAGCTTCGAGGACGCGGCGCAGGCCAAGGCCTATGTCGCCGAGCAGGGCGCGCCGATCGTGATCAAGGCCGACGGCCTGGCCGCCGGCAAGGGCGTGGTGGTCGCGGCGACGCGCGATGAGGCCAACGCCGCCATCGACGCCATGCTCTCCGAGCGGCGCTTCGGCGCCGCCGGGGCGCGCGTGGTGATCGAGGAATTTCTCGCCGGCGAGGAAGCCAGCTTCATCGTGATGTGCGACGGCACCCACGTGCTGCCGCTCGCGACCAGCCAGGACCACAAGCGCCTGCGCGACGGCGACACCGGTCCGAACACCGGCGGCATGGGCGCCTATTCGCCGGCGCCGATCGTCACGCCGAAGATCCACGCGCGCGTGATGCGCGAGATCATCCTGCCCGCGGTGCAGGGCATGATCCAGGACGGCCATCCCTACGTCGGCTTTCTCTATGCCGGCCTGATGATCGACGCCGCGGGCAATCCGAAAACGCTCGAGTTCAACTGCCGCCTCGGCGATCCGGAGACGCAGCCGATCCTGCTGCGCCTGAAATCCGATCTGCTCGAGCTGATCGAGCGCGCGCTCGAGGGCCGGCTCGAAGCCGCGGAGGCCGAGTGGGACCGGCGCTGCGCGCTCGGCGTGGTGCTCGCCGCGGCCAACTATCCCGATGAGCCGCGCAAGGGCGATCGCATCGAGGGCCTGCCTCTGCCTGCGGCCGACTGCCGCGTGTTCCATGCCGGCACGCGCCTCGAGGGCGGCGCGCTGCTCACCAACGGCGGCCGCGTCCTGTGCGTCACCGCGCTCGGCGATTCGCTGCGCATGGCGCGCAGCCGCGCCTACGAAGCGATCGAGCGCGTGCGCTTCGACGGCATGCAGTACCGCAAGGACATCGGCCACCGCGCGCTGAAGAAGAGGCGCTAGGCATGGTTCACGAATTCCTGAGTGGACTGCAGGAGCGCATCGTGTCCGCGCTGCAGGCTGCCGACGGCGCGAGTTTCCGCACCGACGCCTGGACGCGCGACGAAGGCGGTGGCGGCGTGACGCGGATTTTGGAAGACGGCGCGCTGTTCGAGCGCGCGGGCGTCAACGTCTCGCGCGTGCAGGGCGCCGCCCTGCCGCCTGCAGCGAGCGCCGCGCGGCCGCAGCTCGCGGGGCGGCCTTACGATGCGATGGGACTGTCGCTGGTGCTTCATCCGCGCAACCCCTACTGCCCGACCGTGCACCTGAACGTGCGCTTCTTCAGCGCCGGCGACACGTGGTGGTTTGGCGGTGGCATGGACCTCACGCCCTATTACGGCTTCGCCGACGACGCGCGTCACTTCCATTCGGCATGCCGCGACGCGCTCGCGCCCTTCGGCGTTGACTACTACGCGCGCTACAAGCGCTGGTGCGACGAGTACTTCCACCTGCGCCATCGCGGCGAGCCGCGCGGCATCGGCGGCATCTTCTTCGACGACCTCGCCGATCGGGATTTCGATCACTGCTTCGCGCTGATGCGCTCGGTCGGTGAGCATTTCCTCCCGGCCTATATGCCCATCCTCCAGCGCCGCAAGGAAAGCCCCTACGGGGAACGCGAGCGCGCCTTCCAGGCGTATCGGCGCGGCCGCTATGTTGAGTTCAACCTGGTCTACGACCGCGGCACGCTGTTCGGCCTGCAATCAGGCGGCCGCACCGAGTCGATCCTGATGTCGCTGCCGCCGCGCGTCGTCTGGCGCTACGACTGGCAGCCCGAGCCGGGATCGGCGGAGGAAGCGCTCTACCGGGATTTTCTGGTCGTGCGAGACTGGATCTAGGGCAGCTCGGCGGCGCGGCGGAAGTGGCGCTGCGCCTCGCCCGACTGCCCCAGGCGCTCGGTGAGGCGCGCCAGCTCGAGATGCGCGCTGCGGGTCTCCTCGAAGGAAAGGCTCGCCTCGAGGAAGCTCTTCGCCTTGCCCCAGAGCTCGGCCTGCGCGCACAGGCGGCCGAGCGCCGCGAGCAGCTCCGGGTCGCGGCTGCGCTCGGCAAGCCAGCGCTCGGCGCGCTCGATGCGAACGCGCGCCTCTTCGCCGCGCTCGGCAGGATCGAGCTGCGCCGGCAGCTCGCCATAGAGGCCGATCAGCTTCGAGTTCCATTCGGCAGCGAGCGACTTCTCGAGGATTTCCCGGGCGAGGCCGGCCTTGCCGAGCGCCGTGGCATGCCGCGCCGCCGCGCCGGCGACGCGCGGATGCAGCTGATCGCGCGGCGCAATCTCGCGCCAGCGGCGCTCGAAGTCCTCGGCGTCGTCGGCGGAGCGCTGCAGCAGCTCGACATTGGCCTGCACCTTGTATTCCTCGGCCAGCGCAGGAGCGATCGCGTCGCGCTTAAGTAACTGCCCGGCGAGGCGCCGGACTTCGTCCCAGGCGCCCGCGCCGCGCTCCGCGCGCAGCAGCATGCGCGCCGTGGCGATGTGGCGCGGCGCGGCGCTCTGCAGCCGGCGCAGCGCATCGCGCGCGGCGCCGAAGTCGCGCTCCTCGAGCGCGAGCTCGGCGCGGCTCACGAGGTGCGCCGTCTGAAGCGCGGCGCCCGAGGCTTCGGCGCGCTCGAGCCAGCGGTCGCGCCGCTCGAAGTCGCGCAGCTGGTGCGAAGCGCGCGCGGCGAGCAGCGCCGCGAGCCCGGGCACCGGGCCG
>Ga0209488_10004629_pt1 | contig 10698 bp, 11 predicted proteins | sample Rivendell_Oct201_8_FD_188349 | JGI IMG/M metagenome (GOLD analysis project Ga0209488, IMG submission 188349) | Vadose zone soil microbial communities from the Eel River Critical Zone Observatory, Northern California, USA -... | ecosystem: Environmental > Terrestrial > Soil > Vadose zone >... | reverse complement strand
GGGAAGTTGAACGCCGACAGGACGCCGAGGACGCCAAGAGGATTCGGGACTGGATAGTATGATGATGGTGATAATGAAGAGCGATGGTCTGGAGGAAAGAGCGGTCCCTACTTGCCTTCAAGTATAGTGTGGCCTGGCCGCTCCGAGTTGATCACCTTTCCGTTCATCATCCTCGAAAGACCAACTGCATAATCACACTGCAGCACTCGATCAGCACCCAACAATGCAAAATCACCTCGTAAGCGAATGAGGTGGCCGCGCACTACCCACTCACGATGTCAAGGAATTCCTGAACCTCGCCCACTCCCTCGGTACATATCTTGCCCATCTCGAGCGACACGAGCTTGCCGAGCTCATCGCGCTGTATAGCATGCACAATGCACGACGCGTGAGGTGTGAAGGTGTGTGAAAAAAAAGTACAGACCGTACCTTGGCAGCGAGAGCCCCGCGGATCTGGCGAATTATCTCGCCGCGCCTGGGCGCGGGTAGACTTCTCAAATAGACGTAAGCTTCCCTAGTCCTTTCCAGCGCACCATGAAGCTCTGCCGGTGATGCCTGTGGTGGGACAACACGTCCATGGGTTTGGTGAGTGGCCCCCGGGAAGGGTTTGCAACAATAAAACTTACGGATCTGACGTTGGCGAGGATCTCACCCGTGGCCGGACAAACGCTCTGAAGAACGTCTCCAGACCCCTTCCACTCGCCATCGTAGACGCCAGGCAGCTCCGTCGGCGTTGTGGGGATATTGAGCGCGCTGAGCACGGCGGAGGCCCTGCTCGAGAGCAGACGGTGATGACCGTGACGACGCGACAGACACGAGGGCGGCGGGGCGGCGGAAAACTTTGCGAGTGTCCTTCGAGCGAGCAACATGGCGACGGAGGTCAACTACGACGTGTCTCACTTGGGCTCCCGCTCCCCGCGGTCAAGTGGACGCCAAGGTCGAAAGATCCGATCCGTGTGCGATTACAACCCCCTCTGCATCACATGCACCAGTCACAACAATTATTTACAACAGTGCTGATACTACACATGAACATAGGAATACCAAAAAAAAAAAAAAGTGGAAAAAGATAGCTTTTGAGTGTCCCAGATGGGTGGTGGTCCAAACGAATCGACAGAAGGAGAGGGTGGAATACGAGGGTGTAAGGTAAATAGCAATGTCACGTAAACAGCGCGGTCTCAAGATTTTGCGTAAAGTCTAGAACGACAATCCGTTGATCGTGCGATGTACTGTGTAGTAACACGTGGGATGAGCACGACTGCCGGCATATGCATCATGGCAGCACACCCACCTTACTATCCGATGCACATCAAACTTGACGTCAAAGATATGACCGAGGTGGTGGCGCTTGAACTGTTGTACCGTGCGCCCGGTTCGGAGGTCCCATACCTTGACCACCTTATCATAGCTCGCGCTGACGAGCCGTCCCGAAGCGGGGTCAAGGGCGAGGGCACGCACGAGCGCATCGTGTCCGAGGAGCGTACGTATACACTCGCCGGTCATCGCATTCCAAACTTTGATTGTGCAGTCGCTCGAGCCGGACACGATGTAATTGTCCTGTCAACCCCCAGTCGAGAGCACGTCAGCGGGCAGGCAAACAGAGAGGAGAGAGGGTTACCTTGAACTCGATACACGCCAGACCGCGCTCATGCCCATCAAAGGTGCGCAAGCACGTACCACGTTCAATGTCCCATAGCATCATTTTCGTGTCCCCGCTGGCGCTCACGATTAAACCGTTCTGCAATCCGATGGCATTGACGGGTCCTTCATGACCAGTAAGCGTGCGGTGCAACTCGAGCGTTTCACGGTTCCACACGCGGATTTTTGTATCCTTCGAGCTGTTCGGTTGTTGTAAGCGACGTTGATGGCCGAGCTGGACGAACGCACTCACCAGCATACAATCCATTGGTCGTCAACGCGAAGGTCCAAGACACCATCCAGGTGCCCTCTCAACACTGCACTGACCTCGGCACACACCTCGCCGCCCTCCCCGATCCAGATTTTCCAAACGCATGCCCTCCGATCACTGCTTCCGCTGACCATAAACCCCTTCTTTCCGTCTCCACTGATGTCCCAATCTTTCTCGAACTTTAAACAGAGAACACTCCCATGATGACCTCTGAACGTGCCCAAACAACGACCAGTCTGAATGTCCCACACCTTGATCGTCTGATCACGCGAGCCAGAAATGATTCGCTTGCTATCGAATTCGAGACAATAGACGCTGTCGGCATGCCCGCTGAGGTAGGTGGGTTGTGGGTTTGAGCTAGCCCAGCGCTCGTCCAAGGTATAACGGGTTTGATATAATTCACGCCACGGGAGGGATAGTGGCACATTCATGGAAGTGGTGAGTGGGAGGTAGGTGTCACTGGAATATTCGGGACTCCAAGGTGGCGGTGCACGAGGAACCGAGCGCGTGTGGACGAGTGATCGTGCTCGCGAATCACGAGCATCAGTTGGGAGGCCTACTACGGATGAGGGTATGGGTTCGCTGCATGTGCTGCGTCGGGTGGTATGGCTCCTCGGCCTGTCTGGGGGCGTGAGGCTGGTAGGGCTCTCTGAGAGTTCCTCTAATCGAGGTGGGGTCCAACCGCGGGCAGTAGCACGGTCCAGATTGATGTCCCACCCAGGGCGGCGGTGAAAGAGTTCGCGCCAGACAGCATTGTCATTAGCCACGACGTTCCATGTACGTGATACGGTCTGGCAGGCGATTACAGACGAGAGGTCGAGGAAGCATAGAAGGTAGACGGCGATCTCAAACGGGAGGTAGGACAAGAAGTCTAGAGAATCTATCGTTTCAGCGGAAGGACGTCAGGACATAAGAGGAAGAGAAACGGACCGATAACTTTCGGAGGTGGAGATTGGAAGGCTTTACAGTGGTCGACGAAGCACGCTTCGTCGATGAGCTCGCCTTCCTCCCCATCAAGGGGTTGAAGGTCTGCGTAACCAATGTTGGAAGGCAGTGTATACGGTTTCCGGCGGGCGGTTTTGCGCCTACTTTTGCGGGATGGAGAAGAGAGGGCACCCCAGAGACGAGGGAGTAGACACTTCATGGATTTGACGGTCTGAGGAGTTTGATTGCCACTCGGAACTAGAGGAGCACGATATGAGGAAGGAGAGCCGGGGGCAGTGTTGTAACGTCTGTCCCCGGAAGAGGAGCCCGACCAATATGGAGAAAAGAGATGAGGTTGGGACCTCCCTGGGAGTGATCCGAAGGGATATGAACTACGATCTGGACCAGGGCTGGGCGGGCTGATGATGGAGAAGTCGAGGGAGGACGAGGGAGAGGGTGGTCTGGTCATGGTCATGGTACGTTGTAAGGAGAACGGAGAACGGTCAATGATGTCAAAGTCATCTTGACTGTCATTGTTATTGATGGGGAGAGGAGAGTACGATGTGGGGGTACGGGGTGGACTGACCGAGAAGGGAGATCGCATAACAAGGGAAAGGGAAGAGGCGCTCACTCACTCCTTCCTTTTCATGGCCCACAACGACCCACGCGATCCTTCACTCGAATCCACTTTCACAATTCCAGAAACATGGAGAACACAAGATAGTGTTGGTTAGTCCCTTTTCTGATCAAATCTCTCTCCTCTCGATTGCTCACTTTCCTCACAGACGGACTCGCTACCTCAGGTTTGTTTCTCGCAGGTCTCATCATGGTTACCCGAAATAGGTTCAGCTCATCATCTCGTCTGAATACCCTATCACCACTTACACACACCTCCGCATGGCTGCACAGGATCCTCGCTTGGCCCTCCCTCCTCCTCGGCCTCAGCGCCTGGCTCAATCAGCACCCACTCCGCACTAAAGAAGCAGGCACACCACCTATCGGAAACCTGATGCACGTCCCCCTCCGAACCACCTCGTGTCGAACTTCCGGTGCTAAATCCCTTCTTCCTCCTCAACAGGTTGGCTCTTTCTGGCCTCGTCGCGGCTTATCTCCCCCTCTTCTTGAAAAATGCGGTTCCTTCAGGTGTGAGCCAGGTCCCGTTGAATCCGTGAGGCTTGCCTGTGTTTGCGTTTTCCTTGTACCGCAGCACCGCTTGTTTCACCTCGTCCTTTTGGAAAATATTTCACCCCCTTTGAGCACTCTCAAACTGATGTGAGGTTTCTCGGCGTAACTTACGGAGCAGGAGTAAGTCAAGGGATCACGATCGGGAATAGCGCATGCCTGCTCAGGCCTTAGGGTTTGCCAACTAACAATCTCTGCGGGCGCTCGTGTACCCTGGGTCATTTCAAAAAAAAACCCTCTTGCACTCATCACACAGCCAAAATTGACTACTACGAACGTCTGGCTGTCCGAGTTGCCCTCTGTACACCGCGACGGTTTTGGGGATATCCACAGCCCCGATTCTTGTGTATTGAAGATTGTTGGTTGGTCAACACCAGATAGTTGTTCGGCTCCGCAGGTGGCCGCAGGGGTGTTACCCTACCCCCGGCAACAAGCTAGTCCCTCCGTTGTCCATACATGAGGCATACTCAACAACTGAGGCAACACTGAGGCTGCTTGTTGTACACTTCAGGTTCATTGTCGATCTTTGATTAAGACACCCCGTTCACCATCTTCATCGACAAGACCGTCCTCGCCGGGGTCGGTGTAAAGAATGATCGCTCTATACTGCTGCTGACACCGTCTCACAAGCCGGAGAAAAATGACGGATCAAAGTCCACCTGATTTCTTCCCTTCTTTTCGGGCCGCCTCTTGAGATCACCGTCATCTTTCTTCCGTCTCTTCTTCCTTGGCTTGGCCGCGTCTGATTCATCGTCAGACTCCTGGCCACTGCCACCATTCTCCTCATCCGCCGTCTTACTCTTCTTCGCCCGAGGGAGGCCCAGAGAATCCCCTTCAGCGCCCTCGTCGCTCGAAGCGTCCGCCTCGCCGTCTTCATCTTCCGTCTTTGTGCCATCCTCGTCCTCATCCTCCAACACATCGCGCAAATCCGTCAGTCGCAGCGCTTCGTCGTGTCCGACACTTCCGACCCAGCGGCCCTCGCCAGCACGGTCGATCGCGATGCGCTCAATGGGAAAGTCCCCGTGGTCGGCTATGGCGCCGACAAGCCGCGTGGGTAGGAGCTCGATGACGCGCAAGAGCCCGTCCGAGGATCCCGTGAGTATGGTATTTTGGGAAGAGGGGTAGCTGGACGGGAGTGGGCAGAGTGCGTCGATGGAGTGTGGGTGCCTGCCGGTTGCAAAATGTGTTCAACGTTCGACCGCCAAGCTATGTTGATAGGAGCTGAAATGGTGTGAGGCTCACCCGGGCACGCGATCGACGCAGTCTCCCCAACCCTTGTTGCGATTGAAGATGGAAATGAACCCCAGCTGAGTTCCAACGGCGACTTTTGTGCCCCTGCGCTAGTAGATAAGATCGTTCGTCTAAAAGGTGAGATGTGTGTATTCACCCTTTGAATGGTACGATAGACAGCAGTTCGTCTTCCTGATCTTCCGAGTGTGCAAACGGTTCGGGCTTTTTCGAGCGCACGTCCATGACAGATAGGGTGCCATCACCGCTGAGGCACGATCTCAATCACGGAGTCGGAGCGCAGATGATGATGGAAAAGGGGATGGCGGTTCGGGTATGGGGGTGGGGAGGCATTGACGCACCTCGTCGCGACGAGCTGCTTCTTGTCTTGCAACCACATGAAATCCGAAATGAAGTCAAAGTGCTGCGTGTACGTGCTAATGGCCTCCTGTTTCCGCGGATCCCACAGCTTCGCCAGACCACCCGCTTTGCATTTTATATCGTCATGGGAGAGAATGAACATAAAGCAGCTCACCTTGATGGTGCCGTCATCGTCACCGGTGGCGAGGAAGTGCGGGGTAGGATGCACGACGCGGTTGATAGGTGCGCTGCAGAGGGATGTGTACTGGGTCGATAGACGCACCGCTGGTCCATAGCACTCACTCGTGCACACCCTGACGTGTCTCAGACACGGTTCCCGTCCCGGTGTCGATGATACTGGCCGCGGACATTGATACCTTCGTACGAGACTGGAATGACGCAAAGACGCACTGGAGAGACTTGTTCTTCCCTACTGCGTAGAGAGATGAGCCGTCCGGGCTCAAGGCGAGGCCACGACATGAGCGCTTGGAAATACGGAGACTCAAGGCGGCAGAATGCGCGCCTTGGTCGTCATACGTGAAGGCTTTGACCTTGCCATTGAGAAGACCTGTGTACACGACGTTTGAAGTAGGGTGGAAGGCGAGGTCGAAAATCTGAGAGCCGAGGGGGATGACTGGCATTGCCAGACCGAGCTCGGCTAAGAGAGGCACAGCCCAAAGGTCATCAATATCACCACCCACCCCCAAGCCATGAGAAGGGCTGCTCGTCGTTGAGCTCAATCGTTACACTCAAATGCCCCCCGCTCTCTTTCTTCACTTTTCACTTTTGCTTTTCACCCTCCTCTTCCTTTTCGCCGTCGCCGCTCTCGCAGAGTCTGTCACCCTACGTCGTGATCTCGGCACTCGCGAAAGCAACAACGTCAATGCCCTTCAATTCCTCCCCCCGCGCGGACACTCCGCGACCGACGACGACCCATTGGAGGCCCTCAATGTCGTCCTGGTCGCTTCCGTCGACGGCAAGTTCCACGCCCTGAACCGCACAACTGGCAGTATACTCTGGTCCATGCCATCTTCACCCCCACCACACCGTCCCTCGCCCTCCTCTGCGCCCTCCTCAGAACATGACCCCGCTCAGCCGGTCCCAAGTATTCTCGGCCCGCTCGTATCCACCAAGCACCTCGACGTCGACCCCGACTTTGACGACGATCCGTTTGCTCACGAGACATACATCGTCGAGCCTCAGTCTGGTGACATCTATGTCACCACATCCAATTCCCCCACCGCACCCCTCCAACGTCTCCCGTTTTCCATGTCCCAGCTCGTCGACATGTCGCCGTTCTCTTTTGGAGAAGCAGATAACCGCGTCTTCGTAGGTCGCAAGAAGACATCCCTCCTTCTCATCGAGCTCGAGACGGGCCGCGTAAAGGCCGTACTGGATCCAGAGTGTCCCTGGGATTCCAGAATCGGTTTACCTGACCATGATACGACGGACGAGGACATCGACCTAGACGAGTTGGAGGGTCTCAAGCCATCTCAACAATACTCACACGATATTCTCATTGGTCGAACAGGTGCGCAGCTAGCTATCTCATTTAGCTTTCGTCCATTCATATTGATTGCTGGGTGACCAAGATTACCATGTCTCGATACTCACTCATCCCACTTCCCGTTCCTCGCGGCCTCTGCCAGTTCAGAATTTATCATTCTCCACATATGGTCCAAATAATCAAGATCTCGAGCGGCAGGCCGCGTATCACCGTACCGTAGATGACCTCTATCTCGAGCCTCTTCCTAATGGCGAAGTCTTGTCCTTCAAGGTGCGTGGAGACATCAATCCCTCCACGTCCCTCCCGGAGATCCAGGCTCCATGGGGTCAGAGGTTTCTCAATCCTATGTGAGCTCCTCTTCGCTTCCCATCCCATATTGGGCGCTTAGTATTTCGCTTGCGCCGGCGTAGTGTGGCCGTGTTCGACGTGGTTACGTCTGTCCGAAAGCCCTCGCCATTTGTGCTTCTTCAGCCCCGCCTTCGCCTCCAGGACATATTTCCCTCTACCACACATCAGCATGATTACACAAACGATGAGGTTGCCTTTGTCGGGCTCGTCCCCGGATCGGGCTCACTTTACGCGCTCAGCCCAGACCACTTCCCTCTCGTCGCTTTCGGTGATCCTGCACCCACGCAGAGTGTCGAGGGCAACGAAGGCGTGATGGTCTCTAGCCAGCACGGCGTGCTGCAGTGCGTGGAAGGCACCACCGACCGGCGGTGTCTCACCGGCGTGCGCACTCTCAGAGCTGATAGCCGCTCGCGTCTCGCGCGCCTGCTCGATGGCGTTCCAGGCCCAGTAGGCTCCCCTCCCCTCGCTTCCGCCACAGGTAGTCCGGCCCGCCCTGGAAACTCAAACTCGCAAGCGTACGCGGCGAACGAACAACCGCTTGTCGTTTTCGAGGAGGGGAAAATCCCGGTCGCGCAGTGGGAGATGTTGGCCCGGGGGGGCCAGAACCAGAACTCGTGGGTTCCTTCGAGCTCTGCGCTGCTTTTGGCTTTGGTGTCCATCGTTGCGTCGTTTGTGTGGTTCAAAAGGAAAGTGTCATCGAGATCGCCGGATGCTGCCTTGCGTGTGGCCGCGGAATCGGCCTCGGATGAATTGGCGAGTAAGATAGCCGCAGCTAGGAAAGCTGCTTCTATTACACAGCGGGAACTCGTTGATGGTGCGACGCATATACCACCTTTAGAGTCGCAGAGCGTCAAAACTAGGCTGAGCGCGGACACGACATCGCCCAAGAACTCACATGTCACTCCTATCCTGCTCCCACCCACAACGCCTGAATCACCCACTACGACTCCAGTGGTGTTACCAGGCACTCCCATGCCGTCCTCTGCTACAGATGACGATGCCAAGAATTCACCAGCCACAATGGAGTCTCCTGAAGGTGCGGAGGACGCTGGTGAAGTCAAGAAGAAGCGTAAGCGACGACGAAGAAGGAAGGGCGATGCGAAGGACACTGTTGCTGAGGGTGGCGAGGAGCTTGACAACGAGGACGGCGAGGGTGCTGAGAACGGGAATGCAATGCCTCCACCCATTTCATCACTTGTCCCTCCATCAACGCCCGCGGCGCCGACCTCATCCCTCGTTGTTTCAGATACCGTCCTTGGTATGTTTTTCTATTTTTGACGTGCCGTGAACTTGTGCTCAGTAAAACAGGTTACGGTTCGCATGGTACTGTTGTCTATGTCGGCTCCTTGCAGGGTCGTGCAGTGGCCGTAAAACGTCTTCTTCGAGACTTTGTTACACTCGCCGACCGCGAAGTCGGCCTTCTCAAGGATGCGGACGACCACCCAAATGTCATTCGGTACTATTACCAAGAGGCACATGCGAGCTTCCTTTACATCGCCCTTGAGTTGTGCCCAGCCTCGCTTGCAGACATCATCGAGCGGCCTGACCAGTTACGCGAGATCGCGATTTCCTTCAATCCTAAACGTGCCGTGCGTCAGATTACGTCTGGCCTCAGGCATCTGCACGCCCTCAAAATCGTGCATCGCGACATCAAACCACAAAACATCCTGATATCCGGTTCAAAGAAGGACGAGTCGAGCGGGAACCGGATGCTCATATCCGACTTTGGTCTCTGTCGGAAGCTCGAAGTAGACCAGACGAGTTTCTTGCCGACTGCTGGTGGCGCGATGGGCGTGGGGACGTTTGGATGGAGGGCGCCAGAAATCCTGCGAGGGGAAGTGAAGCTCGACGAGACGATCGCGGACGACAACTCGCAGAGCTCGAGCGACAGCGTCGGGACTGCGACGGGGAGCAACCACTCTGGCGTGGGCAAGGCGACGACGCGGCTATCGACCCTTGATGGTTCGCCGAGACTCAAAGAGGAAATCTTTGCTGCAAGGCAGAAGAGCCCGCGCACCCGCCGCGCCTATCGGCAGGACGATTTTCCACTAGACACCTTATCGGATATTTGGCACGGCCCCGCCGCGACGGTCGCCGCGCTAGATGTACGTTCCGCTGCCGGTAGGAAGACCCCCGCAGTCGCGATGACGAGGGTTTTTGCGACCAAAGCGCAGGCAAGCGAAATCAAGGGCGTGCAAGTCGCAAAATTCAGGCGCTGAGGCCAAAGCGCTGCGTGCAGTAGTTTTTTGGTTTTTACGCCAAGCGGTAGTGCGTCCCTGTCGCTCGCCTAGCGAGCGACAGGCCGCGCTCTACGCCGCTTTCGCGGGGGCCCGTAGCCGTCCCCTTCACTTTGCTCGGGTTCCGTTTCCGCCCATCCGGGTGACGATCGCTGACGCATGGCGACGCTGCGCGCCGCAGCGGCGGGCGCTAACGCGCCCCCGGCTGTCGATCTGTTTATGCGGCGGGTCGTGCAGCGTGGCCGGGCGAGGGCCGGGAAAGGGAAAGGGGCAGAGCCGGCTCGGTTACGGACGAAGGAGGACAGCGCCGCGGCACGCCCTCGCCTTCCCGTCCGGCGCCGGCGCCGGGCTGCCAGTGCTCAGAGGACGAGGGCCGAGAGGGGCTTTGTGACGGGTTTTCACAGGGCGAGAGACGGCTCCCGCCCGCCCGTCGCAGGGTGTCCCCGCCATGACCGCCAGATCCGCCCTTCGCAATATCCCGCTCGACAAGCTCGTGCTGTCCCCGGCCAACGTCCGCAAGACGCCCTCCTCCGCTGCCGAGGACGCCGAGCTCGAGGCCAGCATCCGGGCCAGCGGATTGAAGCAGAACCTCGTCGTTCATCCGATGGGCGACGCCAAGGACGTGCACGCCGTCGCTGCCGGCGGCAGGCGCCTCAAGGTGCTGCAGAAACTCGCCACCGAAGGCGCGCTCCCGGCCGGCTTCAAGGTGCCGTGCCTGGTCGAAGAGCCCGAAGCGGCGCTGGAGACCTCGCTGATCGAAAACACGATTCGCTCGGCCATGCATCCGGCCGACGAATTTGTCGCGATGGCGTCCTTGATCGACGCCGGCGAGGCGATTGAAGCGGTCGCGACCCGCTTCGGCGTTTCCGAACGGCATGTCCGGCAGCGCCTGCGCCTCGGCAAGCTGGCGCCCGAATTGCTCGACGCGTACCGAGCAGGAGAGATCGGGCTCGAAGTGGTGACCGCCTTCACCCTCGGCACCGATCATGCGGCGCAGCTCGCCA
>Ga0209488_10004628_pt1 | contig 10699 bp, 15 predicted proteins | sample Rivendell_Oct201_8_FD_188349 | JGI IMG/M metagenome (GOLD analysis project Ga0209488, IMG submission 188349) | Vadose zone soil microbial communities from the Eel River Critical Zone Observatory, Northern California, USA -... | ecosystem: Environmental > Terrestrial > Soil > Vadose zone >... | reverse complement strand
CCTTGCATCAACATTCGCACCGTGATCGATGAGCACTCTACAGATCTCAACGTATCCATTCCGTGATGCCCGGTGCAACAGGGTCCACCCATCCTTATTGGGTGAATCTACCTTCGCGCCTCCTTTGATGAGCAGGTGCACAACCTCGGCGTGTCCGTATTGTGTTGCACGTTGCAGAGGGCATAACCCACTGGTATCACATGAATCCACCTCTGCGCCTCGCTCGAGAAGCAAGCGCACCACCTCGACGTGCCCCTTGAACACTGCTCGATCTAGTGGTGTCTGCAAAAATCCGTTTCGGGCATTGATATCTGCCCCCTGCTCGATCAACGTCTTGACGGCCTCAAGATCCCCTTCTTCTGACGTGGCGAGCAACGAAGCATTATCCTCGTCCTTCCAATCCTCGTCAGCTCTGTGATGAGCTGTGTCCAATGTGGCTGGCTGTATTTTTCTTCGAACATTTGTATCTGCCTTGTACTCGATTAGGTACCTCGCAACCTTGGCTTTGTGACCCCTTGACGCCAGTTCTACTGCTGTTTCGTTGGCCTTGTTTAGCACATCGACATCAGATCCCCGCCGGAGCAACAGCTTTACAACATTTAGATGTCCATTTTGCGACGCCTTGTGTAACGGAGTACAACCACTGCGATCGGTGATATGCACATTCGCCCCGTGATCGATTAGCAGACAGACGACTTCGAAATTCCCGTTCTCCGCCGCTTGGCCAAGTGGCGTTTCTTGTTCGTCATTGATTACGTCAATTCTTGCGCCGTGTTGGATAAGTAACTCGGCGGTCTTCAAATGGCCGTTGGCCGACGCAAGATGTAGTGGGGTCCAGCCCTTGTTGTCTTGGGCATTCAAGTCCGCACCTCGCTCGATGAGGAAGTACGATACTTCCACCTTCCCCTTCCTGGACACCAGGGCCAATGGGGTTTGTTGGGTCCCGGTCCGAATATCGACGGCGATGCCGGTATTGACCAACAGCCGCACGATGTCGAGATGCCCATTGTACGACGCGACGTGCAATGCATTAGTTCTCTTGTTGTCTCTAGAATACATATCCACCCCTTGCTCGATCAGGAAACGTGCGACGTCGAGCCTTCCATCGGCACATGCCAGGTATAATGAGGTCTGTTCGTTTCCGTTCTGAATGTTGACATCAACGCCACATTCTAGCAGGAACGTTACGATATGGAGATGCCCGGCTTTCGATGCCATGTGGAATGGAGTCCACCCTTGATCATCACTGGAGGCTACGGATGCACCATTCACTACTAAGAAGCGTGCGATATCAAGGTGCCCGTTCCATGCAGCCAGGCTCAGCGGAGTCCGCCGTTTGTCATTTGGGCTGTCAACATGTGCACCATGCTCGATGAGCGACTTTGCGATATCAACGTGGCCAGTGGCCGCGGCACCATGTAGCGGAGTATGGCGATGTTCGTCGTGTGTGTGAACATCGGCGCCGCGGTCCAGCAATAGGCATACAACGTTAAGGTGTCCTCCTACTGACGCATAATGCAGCGGGGTCCAGTGCTCTGCGTTCAGTAAGTCCACATAAGCGCCCCTGTCAAGCAATAGTTGTGCGACAGCACAATGCCCAAATCGTGATGCATTGTGCAGTGGAGTGCAACCTTGCGAGTCCTGGGAGTGAAGGTCTGAGCCATAGTCGATAAGGAACTGCGAGACCTCAAGCATCCCGCTACCACAGGCAACGTTCAATGGTGTCTGATTGTCCGTATTCCGCGCATGGATATTTCCTCTAGATTTGAGTAACAGCCCGGTAATGCCACTGTGCCCATTTCGGCCTGCGATGTGTAGAGGAGTCTGGCCTCGGTAATCGGAGATATTCACCATCGCGCCAGAATTGAGGAGGAGCCGTACGAGATCAAGTGCGCATTGCGCAAAGACGTGACCCAGTTGCGATACCCTGTGGAGTGGGGTCATGCCTTGATCGTCCCATGAATTAGGGTGTGCGCCATTCGCAAGGAGCAGAGATGCCACTTCAAAACGTCCCTTGGCCACGGCGGCATTTAACGGAGTCCTGTAATAGCCTCCACTAGCGTTGATGTCCAATGGGTAAACGACGATCAGGTGCTCCACGAGACTACGGATACCGCAACACGAGGCATAATAAAGGGGCCCTGCCAAGGGAGGTGTAGGGTGTATCTCCGACATGGGTTCCACCCAATGACGATCTATGTCGTATAGCCATATCCAAGCCGCAAAATGTGACTTTTCCGGATCAAACAGGAGCTTGATTGCTTCCCGGAATCGTGAGAACACGTCCCTAAATCGGACGTGGTCGGTCCAGTGTCGAGCGGCATACGCCGCTAGAGGAAAGTGAAGGATAGTGTTCCTGTCAATTTTATCATCGAGTCGGAGGAGGACACTGAGGCTAGCGTGCGCGAGAATCGCATGCGCCGGTTCGAGGAGAATGTGAAAAGACGAAAGAGGTTCTTCTGCCCTTGCGAGTCGCTCCGATGTCAGGTACTCTTTCACGGAGAAGTGGGAGAACTGTACAATTCGGGAGCCGGTCACATTGATGACTGAAATAAGACTTGAACATGCAGATAACACAGCTTCCTCTGCATCGGCTGGCCGCCAATCTGCATTGAATGTAGGGGATGCTGCCTCATCGAAGTGAACAGCAAAAATCTCGGCAAGCTCGTCGACGCGGAGAGGGCGAACCGATGCTGTGAGACATTGGAACAGACGCTGCGCATATCGTTGTTTCTCCTCATCGATTCCAAACAGGGTGTGGGCATATGTTTCGTCTAACGTCTTCGGTAGCTCATTCAAAACATTCCGAATGCTCGCGGGAAACGTGCGACGCAACCTGTCAATTTGACAGACCACCCACCGGAACCTAAACGATTCAATGAACATCTAGTACGAGGGCCAAAAGAAGTGAAAATTTACTCACATGCCGTCCGCCTTGTCAGAAAGTATGTCAATGACCAGTTGCTTGTCCTCCTCTTTCCACTTCCGCATAGCCCGGTCTGAATGGACAATATATTTGATGTACGTGAGAATATCATCCTTTTGTCCCTTCTCATCGTGAAGTGAAATCTGGAGGGACGTCAATGGATCCAGGACAGTTCGGATGTCAATTTCTGGCCGACTAGCCAAGCATAGATGGACGTTTGGAAGTTTCAAATTGACAATTTCTTCGACGAGATCCAGGACTTCTTCCCGGGCGGACGGCGTCCCTGAGATATTAGGACACTCGTCGAGGGCATCAACAACTATGTAAATGTGGTCTTGTCCTGGTGGGCTCAACATATCTTTCAGACATTGTATAAGCGCAATACTAGTCGGTTTTCGTGTGCCACCAGCGTTGTCTGAATATAATTGGAAGAGGATATCATAGCAAGAATCCTGTTCAGCAGAAAGTTGGGAGAGGAGGGAGGAGAGGAGGCCATAGCAGTCTTGCTTCTTGTCATCCCGAAAATCGAAATAATAATACGCCATTGTGGCCAATCCGGCTGCACGCAAACCCTCGATTTCCTGAATGATCGCGGAACTGTTGAGAGAAATGAATAGGCTTGAATACAGTTATTGAGGTACTACACACAGAAGAGTGGTCTTCCCCGAGCCGGCTATAAGGTCAGGACATCAATACAACTCAAAGTAGCATGCTGGGGGTAGAGGATCATACGTTTGCCATGGATCCATAAAAGAGACCCCTTCGCTTTCCATTCCGTTATGACGTCGCTCTCAAAGAACCATTCTGTAGTCCCGTTTCTGTGTCCTTTCCAAGCGAAGTTGTGGTTCGTCGATGGGTCAGGAGGCGAGAGCCAGTGTTGTACATCCCTTTGCAGCTGTTCACCTGATGAGTAACTTCAGTCTCAGAACACAGAGAGATAGGACAAGTGAATGGCAAACGTTTCATCTTCTTCGTCTCATCGTTTACAATCTTGCGAAGTGCAACTACTTCCACGAGTGAGCACATAAGGTATATATATTTTTGAGGCACTTGCCTAACTCCTGTCGAATGCTATCCGTCGACGCCTTGCCATCTAACAGAACAGGTGGTCAAAAAGTTCCAGCGACGGATTAAGCAAGTACTCCGCACCTTCCATAACTATCCTCATGTTATTTACGAGGCCATGGACTACGCCCAGCGTCTGTGCGACAGTCATCTGAGCCTCTTCTTGGGTTAATCTGTCTAGCCTTTGCAGCACAGCCTCGATTTCACTCTCTCCCAACAATTTCTTTGCGAATTTTACTACTGCACGTTGAGCCATGGCCAATGTATCATGACGCACTTACCGAACCGCCCTTGCTTAATTTGTTTCGTGGCTTGGGCGAGCACCTCGAGTAATTTGACCATGATTTTGATGATCATTTCTGTCATGAGCGGAGTTGCAGGTATGTTAGTGTAGACCTCAAGGCGCTTCAAGAAATTGCCCAGGCATTCGAAGAGATCGAGAAGGGCGTCATAACTTGAACTGACTCCACTCGCAGCCTGGAATACTATCTATTCATCACACGGACTCCAATTTCGGGCTGCAGTAAAAGACGCACAGTGAGGAGAACATCGACACCCACAATTATAGCTTTCGCCGGTGGGAAGGGAACCTTCAATTGCGAAGCTGAACTCAAAAACGAGCAAGGAAATTGGGCATGGGTGACTCACCAGACTAACTGCACCTCCGAGAGTGGCAGAGAACGCATGAAGGACCCTCACCGCTGGACTGAGGCAGCTGATCAGCGTCCGATTTCTACTTCGATATTCTTTAAAAGCCTTCTCTCGTTCTTGAAGGAGTTGAAGGATATGATCAGGAGATTTGTTGAGTTGGAGTTGGTCTGCAAAGGGGTTGTTAGCGAGGTCGACACCCGTTTTCTCGGAATAGTCAATAAGGGCATCGACGATCGATTGGAAGGTAGAAGGAGAAATGGCTGTCTGAGGAGAGAAAGACATGAAACCAAGGGATATTCGGCTCGTTCAGAGTGATAGACGCGGGGCAGGAGAAAAAGGATAGGGTATGGATGGACAGATATAACCCGAGGCTGTGGAGACTGCCACCTCTGATTGAGCACCTGATAAATGATGCAGGTGACCTGAGCCCGTACTACAGTGCTGGACTGTATAAGCCGTACAATCGGCCCGAGTCTCGGTCATGTTAAACAGCACCGCATTTTATATTTGTAAACGGAAGTGCTACATGGGGTTCTGTACCCCGAGGCGCACAGTAATGGAGTCGAAAAAAAAAAAAACCGGCCCGAGAGCCGACATGGACGTAATACACCAGATGCGCGGTTCCGACATGTTCAATTTGGACAACTGACACAAGTGTTGATTTGATGAAAAAAGTCCAACACTGCCCTCCATTCCAATCGAAGTTCGGGCTTCTTTAATTGGTGCCAGTGTAAGTTTAACCAGATCCCACGCCGCCCAGAACCCATCTGGCGTGATATCAATCTGTACTGCACTGGTTGGGTGTTCCCCTCCCATTTAGACGGTTGTTCTGCAGCAGACAGAGAACTCGTTTATCAGTCGGAGGACCATTAATATTCTTAAACTTTCCAGTGTTGCGGATTCCCCCTGTTAATCTACTATTCCGTCCTGGTCCTTACTTTCCTCAGGTTACCCTTGGTTGAGTTTTGCTTGTCCTCAATGCGATACTTGTCAGAGAGTAACTTGGGCCCACGCTATTTTTTCGTTCGCTGGGTTGGGAGTTCTCCAGGTGCTCTCGATTCTCCGACAGACACACTAGAGTTGGCATGTCCTTGCCGACTCGGAGCGCCGAACGTGATCGTACAGGTACATCAGATCAGTCACTGCAGTCAGCCGCCACCTCGCACACGCATCGATAGACTCGAGCCGCACTCTGACCTTAGCTCTCCACCCCCAATTTACACTCTAAGTCCGTCGCCTGCAGAACCACTGGCATGGCGGACCACCATCAGATAACTTATACTATCGATATACTATCAGTCATGCAACTGTCATGCCATTTGTGGTCACAATTTAAGTTCAGCTTGTCCACAAGGCAAGATGGATCAGACACTGCCACCGCTTTCCCTAGTATTGTACCAAGCAAAGTTTCATCCTGCTGAATTCTAGTCATGCGCAGCCGTCTTCTAATCCCTGGACAACGCCCAAGCCTTGTGCCACTGGCAAGATCAAGGCCGTCAGTGTCACAGTTCTCACTCGAGTCTGGGCCAGCTTTAATGACAGTATTATAGGCCCAGACGGTGGTGGGTAGTCGGTCCACCGAGTGAACATCCTAAGTCTGACGTGCGCTAATATACAGGCCTTTTTTTGAGAGCGCAGCGAATCACTCGTCTCGTTGGGTAGAGATGGGCGATGGCAATTTCCTAGAACGATTCGACCCCAACACGTTCACCACGCTTCCACCAATGCTGAGAAATTGACCTCGTGCTGAACGGTGACCGTCATGCCGCGTCAGATGTCAAAAGTGCCCCACAGCGCCCCTTCTGCCGACCTTCGAGGAAGGTGAGAGCTAGAACTCGTCCCAGGTGGAGAAAGTAGATGAGAATTTACGTCCTGTTTGATATGCCGCTTGACGGAGTGAAATGTGCCAAGGCTACGCGTTGTTAGCCGCCGCAGCCATAGCCGCAGCCGCATCCGCATGCGGGGTTCTTTGATCACATGATCAATTGAATAGTTGCAGTTTTTGGTAGAGCGGTTTCTTATTTAGAACTTGGACGCGGACATGTGAACTTACGCCCTGCCCACCTCTCGCTCCGCTCCGCTCCCATCATCTAAACACCTTGTTTTCTGCTCTGTGCTCACAATGCGCGATAGTCCAACACTGAGTACTAAGAAACCTCGATCGCGCCCGCCAGCTAAACGTCGCAAGAGTGACTATCCCACCGTCCCCACTGCAACTCAGTGGAGAGATTGGAAACGTATGCAGTTTTGTGTCGGTAAGCCCACAGTGCCTGTCACTGTCCAATCAACTAAACATCGTCAAGTGAATGACCCCAGAAATGGGGAGAAGATCACGTTTCGCTTGGGGGAGGAGTGCGTAAAGGTTCCGTTCCATGATATCAGTGCCGCCGATGAGAGCCTTGCCTCTGTCTAGTATTCTCGTCCTCAATCACGATTGGCGACCCGACCGACGCTATGATATGTCCGACTCGTGGGTTGGCAAGATTACAGATATCCGTGGCAATTCCCCGAAAAACGTTCGTTTCATGGCTTTCCTCTACAATACCGCTCCCTGACTCTCGCCATAAGACGTGGGTGATTGTCCAGTGGTATTTTTCTGGGAAGGACATCGCAGGGCGCGAACAGGTCAAGGGTAGAAAAGCTAGTATGTAAGTACTAACAGCGCGCCAGTCTTTCTTTCCCATCTTACCGTGGATCAGGGACTCCTCGTGCTACGGACAGTTCGAGCGCAGCCTCTCCCAAGATCGGCAATTGATATCCTCACTGTCGATCAATGGTAATTTGAGGCTGCGTAATTTCCGTCATTCTGTCTGAACCTGCCATCAGGGAAAGCCGAAGTCGTCGAGTTCGACGAAACATCATCTGTTCAGGAACCCATCCCTGCTGAGTGCTTTTACACTCGGCGAGCGTACAATTCTCTTTTCGGCTCCGTGATGGTGTGCATGATTCCCATAATCAATCGTTATGCGTACTAAATGTGCGACGGCAGCCCGCCGTTCACGAGAACATCACGTGCATTTGTGGGCGTCCCTACAGCCCCGACGATCTTGATCCTATGCGTTTCTGTCCTCGCCTTGGTTGCAGGCTGTGGTACCACGAGAGCTGCCTCCACAAAAATGCCTATATATCGAACATGTCTTCTGATGAGCACACTCGACGGTTCTTGGATATTCCACAACCCCGAATCTCTAGGGTCCCTCCGGACCTTCTTCACCTGGCCTGCGCACCGATCATCAGGGGAGGCCTCACGCATGGCGTTGCCGGGAACGTCAAGGCAGTGTGCGAGGCACGCGAGTGGGCACAATTATATGCTGGCATGCCATGGTCCGAGAGCCGTCCAGGACTGCTTATGAACGGCATCACGCTCGATCGGTGGCTTGACGGCCTGGACGGTGTTGAAGTGGAGGAATTGATCTATCCTGACGATGAGAGGGGTTCTGAGAGTTTCTTTGCACGGAAGAAGCTTCAAAATGCAGAGGCGTTGCCTCCCTTCATATGCCCATCTTGCGAAAAACCAGTTTGAAGCATTCTTATCACTAGTCCAGGCTCCGATCCTCTCATGCTACATTTACTGTACGTATTATCTTTCTACTGTTTCATTTCCTTTCTACAACTGCTATACATGTACGTGCTGTCATATCGCTATCATCATTTCGCTATAAGCTATCTAGTCCTCAGCTTTAATGTGTTGTGAATAAGGGCCAGACACATCCTTGGAACGCCTTGGCACAGCCTCACAGGAACAGACTCGGAACCAGTGCGCAACGGGCAACCACTGGCAGTAAGAGTCATTGAACAGGCTCCACAGTCCCTAAACTATGATCGATACGGTACACCAAGGAGTGACACAGAGCTGGGAGAGTTACACCCGATTGTCCATGACCCTCGTGTAACATCACAGGAGATCGGGCGTCCTGAATCGAGATATTGAGGGGATATATGGGCCTGTCGGAACACAGGGTGAATGCGATCCTGTGTCCTTTTCGGGGATACTAGGTGCGAACCGGGTCATGATGAATGGATACCGTACTGTCCATGCCTTGGCTTGCCAGTTTGTCGGGCATGCGTCGGTGCCCCACCATAAGGGTCGCACGGATATTGCCGAGCCGGCGAGACTCATTTTTTGCCTATTCACACAAACAGTGGATGCGGTGATCTTGGCTGTTGTCCCGTCCCACGGCTCAGTTGTATTAGGGGTTTAGCAGTCATTGCAGCTCCCTCGAAAACAAGGGCCCTGGACAGCGCAGAAATCCATGGCGTTCTCGTCCCTACTTTTGGGGCACTTCGCCACGTTCTAGAAATTTCATGCTCCCTCCTATTAAAAAAAAAAGGGTCACCCCCTTGGGCGCGGGTCCTTTTACGTTTTTCTGGTAACGAACTAAGCGATGCATCCCTCATATGACTCAACTCCGCCCTTGACGTGAGTGCCGATTTCTTGCCGGAGCAATGCTGTGTTCGTTTCACACTCAAACGGCCGGATTTGTTCGTTTGAAGTTTTTTTTTTCGATCCGGGCGATGGGATCAATGCCACAGTTCCTTCCCGACCAGAGAAAGTTTTCGGTCCTCAGTCCTTTCCCACATGCCGGGCCCCAGGAATCGGTCCCCTTAAGCCTCGTGCAGGTGCTCCAAGTGCCCCATTTGCCGCTCTTATTAGGCCTAGCTGCTAATTAGATTTTCTTCTGCCCACTCACGGCACAATAGGTGCCGCAGCATCGCCGCGACACTCGTCGAGTCGCCTGCCAGTGTTGACGGACCAGTGGGCCCGATGCTCCTAAACGCAGAACGGACACCACTGGAACTTCAAAATTTGTCAATCGAATATCGCCATCGTGTGGTGAAGCCAAGTCTGGAACCGCAAAACCATAAGAAGTTTTATAGGTTTCCATGCGTACCCCCCTCCCTGATTGTTTCCACACTGTCCATGCTGTCCATGATTGGCGCTGGCTAGCCATATTCGCTGACATGGTGGGGACTGCTGCCCAGAACGTATGTGTGGGGAAATTCTAGTTTTCTTGGAGATGGTCAATGCCATTATACTCGCTGGCCGGTGAGAACGCAACCTCACTTTCTTCCATCCTATTTTTTAATTGACCCTCGTTCGTATGATACTGCCTTGACCTACAAGATAAACTTGAACCTAATCTCCGAATATGAGAATGACTGATGGCCAGTTTCCCTATCGGGGTTACAATGTCCACCGCATCTGTGTAAGCTTCATCGTATGCATACCATACGGTGCAGATAACTCCATAACGCTCAGGTTTGAGTTCGGGCTGTACACAACTAAGACTACCCTACGTCACTTGCGTACCGCACGCAATACATACTCAGGCAGGAATAACGAACGAGATAAACAAATTCTTTGCAGAGCGATGATGAGGAACTCCGTAGCACTAGAATCTGCATATGGGAAAGTCGGCCATGACAGAACTGATCCATGTAGCCCATAGGGTCCGAGTCTTCGAAGATCCCCCTTGACGGCTGAAACCCGACCTTTTGGCCGCGGTTTCGGATAGCGTTCCATGTGCAGTTGAAACGTGTAGATCCTTCAACACCAGCCGGCACACGCGATCGGTTAATCTCCCTCATGACACGTCGCAGATAGGTTACACGGTCTATGTACCTAGTCAAGGTCAAGGGCACGCTCAGCGATCTACTACTGGTGTCATGTCCCATTCACGTAGCCTTCCTTCTCCGCGGACATAACTGGAAAAACACAACCCTGCAGGGGGGAGAAGGAGCTGAGTTACGTAGTACGGCGCCTGATTACAAGTAACGCGTAGATCAGAGTGTCTGGTCTGTATCACGTCAGAGTCTGGGTATACGATCGTCAGTGAGGTAGGTGCGACGCTACCTGATTCATGAGGTGTAACGAGGGTGTACGGTTCTTGTGCATGCATGAGCATGCGACGATCGCTATGACAGCGTGAATAAGATGATAATCCCTTACCATTGTGGGGGGGCCACCGCGGACTGAAAGGGAGTTATGAAGAAGGAACCTAAAAGGTGCCAATCCACACAGCACGCACTCGTGATTCAACTGCGTATGTATGTAAG
>Ga0209488_10004626_pt1 | contig 10702 bp, 8 predicted proteins | sample Rivendell_Oct201_8_FD_188349 | JGI IMG/M metagenome (GOLD analysis project Ga0209488, IMG submission 188349) | Vadose zone soil microbial communities from the Eel River Critical Zone Observatory, Northern California, USA -... | ecosystem: Environmental > Terrestrial > Soil > Vadose zone >... | reverse complement strand
GCCTGTCTTGCGACGTTCTGCGCATTGGCTTGCGCCTGCTGCACCGCTGCCTCGGCGAGGCTGACGGCAATCTTGAAGTTGGTCGGGTCGATCACCATCAGCAGATCGCCCTTATGGACAAACTGGTTATCGGCGACCGGCAGCTCGACGATGCGCCCGGCAACCTCAGGCGCCATTGTCACGACATAGGCGCGCACGGTGCCGTCGCGCGTCCACGGCGCGCCCATGTAAGCGTCCCACATCGCCAAGCCGAGCCCGCTCGCCAGCGCGATGGTCGCCAAGGTGATCAGCAGCGGCAAGACCCGCAGGCGCGACCGCGGCGCGGCGCGGGCGGCCGGGTCGGGAGCCCAGCCGGCCGCGGGGCTGTCTCCAACCGCTTCACGCTTCGCTTTGGTCTCGACCCCGGACATGGCGACTTCAGCGCGCGACGGTCAATACGATCGAGGAGAGCACGATCACGTACGCGGCAAACACGAACACAGCAGGGTGCCAGACGTGCCGCAATAGGCCGAAACGGGCCGCGAACCGCCGCAGTCCGATCGTGATCACCCAGGCTACCACCATCATCACCGACATCGGCGCGACATAGACGCCGAACAGGTTGATCTCGGTGAACCTCACCGTGGCACTCCTGCATCGAAAAAGGCGCCGTGTTCGGTCAGCACCTCGGAGACCGCAAGGATGGCGGCCCGCGCGCAGATAGCGAGCGACGCTTCTGTCGCGGCACCGGGCAGTGACAACAGAGCATGGTCGAGACCGGCGAGGCGTGCGATCGCAAGCGCCGTGTTGCCTCGCGCCAAAGGCGCGAGCGCCGCGCCGAAGTCGGTGTCCAGGCCGAGCCGGTGAGCGATATGGCGCAGCCGGATGATCTCGGTACCCACCGAAAGCGCCGCCAAGAGCTGCGCACGCTGCAGCGGAGTGGCCGCATCCGGGAATACCGAGAGACGGTCGTACACGCGGCCCTGCCATTCGTCCACGGTTGGGGAAATCGCGTCCGCCGCGAGCCGACGAAGATTGCGCAAGGTCAATGCCAGCAGCCGGCGGGTCCGGAACGCCGCCGATAGCGGCGGCAGCAAGCGAAACGAGAACGCGCCAGCGCCGACTCCCGCGACGATCGCCAATGCCGAGTTATAGAATTGCTGAGTGTCGTAGCTCATCTGGTTTGCCGGCGCGAGCAGCGGTATGAAGTTCGCCGTCATGGCCGTGAGCATTGCGGTCTGCCACGGCTGGGCCATCAGCGCGCCGGCGGGCACCAGGACAAGTCCGATCGCGAGGCTGAAGCCGCCGAACGTCTCCAGCCCGGGCAGCACCGCGAATTCGACGATCGCCGCGAAGACGGTGCTGAGACCGGTGCCCACCATGAAACCCATCGCTGCCGCGTAAGCCTGGTCTGCTCGGGGCGCGAGCAGGATGACGACGATCGCGGCGAAGGTGACGACCCCCGCGCCATTCGGCCATGCGGTGATGATCCAGAATAGCTCGGCGGTCGCGATCACGACGAACGCGCGCCCTGCATTGACGAGGGAGGGCAGCCAATCGGGGACGCCGAGCCGCATGCTACGGCGACGAGGAAGGGCTTGAGCGGGAGCGTCGACAAGCAATGCCAGCCCGTCGAGCGCCTGCACAACGCCGGCCAAAACCGCCACCGTCTGGTCGGCAAGCAGTCGCAGCGATGCCGTGCCGGCCGGCTGGGCGATCAGCGCCCGCATTGCTGCCTCGCACGACCGACGCAGGCGGGCAGGGTCGGCTATCCAATGGGCCGGCTCGCCTTGCAGCGGCACCGCTTGCAGCTCCTGCGGGAGCCGTTGCAGGACAACGTCCGTCTCCGCTCGGGCCTGATCACGCGGCAGATGTATCAGGTGAACCGCCACCGCTCGCCAACCTGCCAGGGCGGCGAACAGCCCGTCCACCGCCGCCTGCAAGATCGGCGAATGGCGACGCATCCGGGCGGACTCCCCGACCGCCTCGTCGATGACCGGGTCGAGCGCGATGACGCGCCGGGTCAGTTCGCGCCGTATCGGCTGCGTGTCCGAAAGCTCCGGCCCGGCCCGCGACAAGGTGTCGGCAAACCGGCCGGCGATCTCCGCCGAAATCGAGGCGAATTGCCCAGCCAGCCGGCGCCGGGCGCCGCCGAAATCGGTCGCGGCAAGCACAATTCCGGCGCAGACGATGCCGATGCAGATCTCGCTGGCGCGGGTCACCGCGAGCGTGAAGGCCTGCCCGTTGACGCCTCCGGTCGCGCCTAGCTGATCGCTGGCGATGATCGCCGCCGTGTAGCCCGCCAGCGCCGCCGCGTAGGCGGCAAAGTTGCGCAGCAACGTGGCGAGGAGCGCGCAGCCCGCGCCCCACAGTGCCAAACCGATCAGAAAGGCGCCGCGGTCCTGCGGAAAGCATGCCGTCAGCACCACAATCGCTACCGCACCGACCACGGTGCCGACCATGCGGAACCAGCCCTTGCGCAGCGACGCTCCGAGCTGAGGCTGACAAACGATCGCCGCCGAGGTGCCGGCCCAATACGCGTTGTCCAGCTCGAGCCAGAACGCGACGTAGAGCGCGAGGCAAACCGAGGCCCACAGTCGCAGACCGAAGAGCAGCGGCGGAGCTGCCGACCATATCTTCCGTACCAGCACCCCGCTATCGGGCCAGACAATCCCACGGCCGCGCATACCTGAAAGTTCGGCGTCGCTCATCAGCACACGCCGCTCTCCGGCTTGGCGGGCAAACCCAACACTAGCGCCAGCAGGGCAAAGCCCACCGGCAGCTCCAGGGATCGCAAGCCGAACATCGCCTCGCACACCGCGCCGAGGCCGCAGCCGACGGCGAAGCCGACGATCGCCGGCCAGGCGCGCTTTGCTCGATTGCGGGCACCGGCTATATCCCGAGGATCGCGTCCGAGCAGCACGGTGCCGATATCCATCGTGAAGCGCGTGATGTTGGTCGTCATGACCGCGGTAGCCGGCGCTCCTCGCAGCGAGATCTGGACGAGGGCGTTCTGCACCGCCATTGCCGCGACGCCGAGCATCCCGGCAATGATCCCATTCGGCGCGCTCGGGTCGATCACCGGGTCTGCGGCGGCGCAAAGCGCGAGAAAGCAGGTGAGCAGCAGCAATTGCAGCCCGAGCAGCGGCTGCAGCGAGGCAAGTCCGATTGCTTCCAGGCCGCTCGCCAGCAGCCGGGTCAGACCGAGCACGGCGACGAATACCGGGACCGATAATATCGGCGCCAACTCGGCGCGGCCGCCAGTGACGAGGTGCGCCGCCAGGATGACCAGATTGCCGGTGATGTGGGCGGTGAACAGACCGCCCAGCCCGAGAAAGCTGATGACGTCCACGCTTCCGGCGACCAGGCTAAGCACGGTCGGGAGCAGTTTCATCCCCAGCGAGCTATCTAGCGAGGGCGGTGACGCCCAGCCGGTTCGGTCTTCAGCCTCCGCTGACACCGTGGCCGCCTTCACCTGCATTTTCGCCGTCAGGCACCGGCGATGCCATGGCCAACCATTTTCCTAGGATCGACGATCTCGTCGAACCGCTTCTCGTCGATGAAACCGGATTTGAGCGCAGCCTCCTTCAATGTCAGGCCATCATCATTTGCCTTATGCGCGATCGCCGAGGCCTTGTCGTAGCCGATCACCGGGCTGAGCGCGGTCACCAGCATCAGCGAGCGTCCGACCGTCTCCTCGATCCGCGCGCGGTTCAATCGCGTTCCCTTCACGGAGAAGCGGCGGAATTTGTCGCACGCGTCGCCGAGCACCCGGGCCGAGTGGAGGAAGTTGTTGATCACGATCGGGCGCATCGCGTTGAGCTCGAAATTGCCCTGGCTGCCGGCGAAAGCCACGGCGTTGTCTTCACCGATCACCTGGATGCAGACCATCACCATTGCTTCGCACTGGGTCGGATTGACCTTGCCCGGCATGATCGAGGAGCCGGGCTCGTTCTCCGGCAGCAGGAGCTCGCCGAGGCCGCAGCGCGGGCCGGAGGAAAGCCAGCGCATGTCGTTGGCGATTTTCATCAGCGCGACTGCGAGACCGCGCAGGGCCGCCATCGCCGCGACGATCGCGTCCAGCGAGCCCTGCGCCGCGAATTTATTAGGCGCGGTGACGAACGGATGGCCGGTCAATTCCGCGATTTTCGCCGCGATTTCCTGACTGAAGTTCGGCGGCGCATTCAGCCCAGTGCCGACGGCGGTACCGCCGGCGGCCACCTCGAACAGACCCGCTTCCGACGCGCGAATGCGCGCCAGCGCATCGCGGATCTGGTGGGCCCAGCCCGACCATTCCTGTCCTACAGTCAACGGCACGGCATCCTGCAGATGCGTTCGGCCGGTCTTGACCACATCCATCCATTCATTGGCTTTGGTCTCGATGGCGGCAGCTAGCGCCTCTGCCTGCGGCAGCAGGTGCTCCTCCAATTCCAGCACCGCGGCGATGTGCATTGCGGTCGGGAAGGTGTCGTTCGACGACTGCCCCATATTGACGTCGTCATTCGGATGCACCGGCGACTTGTTGCCGATCTTGCCGCCAAGCAGCTGGATTGCGCGGTTCGACAGCACCTCGTTGACGTTCATGTTCGATTGCGTGCCGGACCCCGTCTGCCAGACGTAGAGCGGAAAGTGATCGTCGAGCTTGCCCGCGATCGCCTCATCGGCGGCATGCACGATCGCGTCGGCCTTCCATTGCGCGAGCCGACCGGCCGCAGCGTTGACCTGCGCCGCCGCTTTCTTGACGTAGCCATAGGCGTGATAGACGCGCTTTGGCATGCGGTCGTCGCCGATGGAGAAATGGACGAGGCTGCGCTGCGTCTGCGCGCCCCAATAGCGGTCGGCCGGCACGTCGATGCCGCCCATCGAGTCGGTCTCGTGCCGCATTCCGGCGGCGTCGATGCCGATCGGGATGTCGTGAATGGCGGGCTGCACTTCATCGCTCATGGCATGATCTCCTTCGGGAGGTTGAGACCGGAAGCTTGACCCGTTATACGGCTTGAACCTTCGATCGGTCGCTGAGGCGATCGATGACCAACCTTGGAACGATAAGCCCAAGACTCATGGCCAAGACGATCGTGACGGCGGTGATGCCGTCGGCGATCGTCGCGCTCACGAGATCCAATGTCGTTTGCGCACCGCTGGCAAGTTGCAGAAGGCCGCTCGCCGCCCTGAAGACGTATACGCCCGGCAGCATCGACACCACGGAGGCAAAGCCGATGGCGGCAAACGGCATGTGCCAATGGCGCGCGACCGGAGTCATGATCAGCCCGACGGCGAGACAGGCAACAAAGGCACCGATCGCAGCGCTGGAACTGAGCACGGCGAGCGCCCCCCACCGCAGCGCATGGGCCAACATGCCGACCGCGACCGGCCATGCCAACATGTGCATCGGCGTCGAGAAGAAGACGCTATAGGAGGCGACGGCAACGCCGGCGGTGAGGGTATCCTGCCACAAGGGCACGACCCTGCCGGCCTGGTCTACCGGCAAGGAGACGCCGAGAACGGCAAGGCCGAGCAGCAGCCCGGCCGAGATCGCGCCGATGACAAGCCCCGCATACGTCAGCCGGGCGACTCCGAGACCGATGCGCCCCTCGATCAGGTCCAGAGCGCCATTCAGCACATGCGGACCCGGGACGAGGACCATGCAGGGGCAGACCGCGACGAGACGCAGCGACGAACTCAGCTGGTAGCGAACCGCCAGCGCACCGACAACGCCGGCGAGCAGCGCGGCGCAGAAGGGCTGGATGAACAGGTTTGTCGTGTACTGCGCCAAGCTGCGCCGGAGTGCAGCGCCGGCCGCAGCGCTGGCGAAGATCAGCGCCGCCGCGGAGAGATGTTGCAGGCCGAAGATCACTCCCAGCGCTACCGCGCCCGCCGCAGCCGCGAGCGTGAACAGCCATGTCGGTGCCGGCGGTGCCTGTGCGATCGCGCCGATCGCCTCCACCGCGGCGCCGGGCGCGAGTCGGCCGCTGCGGACTTCGTCTATCGCCCGCATCGCCGAAACCACGCGATCCATGTTTACCCCGGCCGGATTGGCGGCAGCCTCGACGACTAATTCGCGCTCCCCGTCCTGGGCGTGAAGCCGCAATTCGCCCCAGCGCGGCATGATCGTGGCGCGCAGGCCGAGCGCTTGGCCAAGCCGCCGGGCCGCGGCCAAGGTCTGATCCGTGGCTTGGCCATTGACATAGAGGACGCGGGCAAAGGCGAGGACCAGATTGGAACGCTCCTCCAGGGTCATATTGGTTCCCAAGCCAACTCTGGCTCTAGCGCGGTCGGGCATCGCTCAATGCAACTTCACTCGCGGACCGGTACGTCGCGACAGGGCGCGCGCGAGCACGCCGAGCACGGTGCGCGGGATACCGTGCAATGCCCGCTCGTGCAGCATGCGCAACGAGCGGTACATCATCCGGGCAACCAGACCTTCGACGAAGAAGCCGCGACCAAACAGGACGCCCATCAAGCTCCCGACCGTGCTCGATCTGCCGAGCGACACCAGAGAGCCGAAATCGCGGTATGTATAGGGGAGCAACGGCGCGCCGCGCAGCCGGCGCTCGATCTGATGGACCATAAGCGCCGCCTGCTGATGCGCCGCTTGCGCGCGGGGCGGCACCGGGGTTGGCTCGCCGGGGCGCGGACAGGCGGCGCAATCGCCGATCGCGAAGATGTCGGGATCGCGTGTGGTCTGCAGTGTCGGTTCGACAACGAGCTGGTTGATCCGGTTGACCTCCAGCCCGTCGAGCCGCTTCAACACCTCTGGAGCTTTGACGCCCGCCGCCCACACCACGAGTTCCGAGGTGATGAACGAACCGTCGGTGAGACGCAGGCCCTCGGCGGTCACTTCCGTCACCCTGGCGCTGGTGCGGACTTCCACGCCCATCTTCGCAAGCAAGCGGTGCGTCGCGACGGAGATGCGTTCCGGCAGGCCGGGAAGGATGCGGTCCGCAGCCTCGATCAGCAGGACGTGGATATCGCGCTCCGGATCGATGCGATCAAGCCCAAAAGCGACCACCTCGCGCATCGTGCGATGCAGCTCGGCGGCGAGTTCGGCGCCGGTTGCGCCGGCGCCCACGATCGCAACGTGAAGCTGGCCGGGGCGCACCGGGCCTTCCTGCGTTTGCGCGCGGATGCAGGCGTTCACCAGGCGCCGATTGAAGCGCTCCGCCTGGGCAGGGGTTTCCAATGGCACAGCATGTGCGGCGACCCCCGGCGTGCCGAAATCATTCGTGACGCTGCCGATCGCGATGACCAGCGTGTCATAGCGGACCGACCGCGGCGGGGTGATCTCACGCCCCTCATCGTCGACGGTAGCGGCGAGACGCACCGCCTTGGCGGCGCGGTCGATCCCGATCATCTCGCCAAAGCAATAACGGAAGCCGTGCCAGTGCGCCTGGGCGAGGTAGTTCACCTCGTTTTCGCCAGGATCCATGCTGCCCGCCGCCACTTCGTGTATCAGCGGTTTCCAGAGATGGGTGCGGGCGTTCTCGACCAACGTGACGCTTGCCCGCCGGCGCCGGCCGAGGCGGTCACCTAGTCGGGTGACGAGCTCAAGCCCCGCCGCGCCGCCACCGACCACAACGGTTCTGTGGAGATCGTCCCCTACTGGACCATCGGCACTGTGCGGAACCACAACCGCCGCATTGGTCTGGGCCTGACGTTCGAGCACGTCCGCCATCCGGGTTACTCGGAATAAACCGGGCGGTAAGCCCGGGCGCGGATCAGCGCGCCGATATCGTCGGGCCGCGGCACCTGGGCGAGGCCCTGGTCGAAGATATGGGCGGCGACCCGCTCGGCGACGTGCAGCGAAGCCTGGAGGATGTGGCTTTGCGGCGGATAGATCAGGCCGGTTGCGAGATCCTCGTCGGTCACCTGTTCCGCCACCGCCTTGGCGGCAGTGATGAACATGTCCTCGGTCACCCGGCTCGCCTCCGTGGCGAACACCGCCATGCCCATCGCCGGGAAGATGTAGACGTTGTTGCCCTGGCCCGGCACGAAATGCTTGCCGCTGATCTCGACCGGCGGGAACGGGCTGCCGCTGGCGAAGATCGCCCGGCCATCCGACCAGCGGTAGGCCTCCTCCGCCGAGCACTCCGAGCGCGAGGTCGGGTTGGAGTAGGGGAAGATGATTGGCCGCTGGTTGATCTCGGCCATCGCCGCGATGACGTCGTGGGTGAACAGCTTCGGCACGGCGCTGACGCCGATGATTGCGGTCGGCCGCAGCGCCTTCACCGCCTCGACAAAGCTGGCGACCGGCGGCCGGTCCTGCGCGAACGGCTTCTGGAAATCGGCGACGTCGGTGCGCGAGGTGACGATCAGCCCGTTGATGTCGAACAGGGCGTTGCGCCGCCTCGCCTCGGCGATGTCCATGCCCTCGCGCGCCATCGCCTGGCTGATCAGCTCGGCGATGCCGGTGCCGGCCGAACCGCCGCCCAGAAAGAGGAGGCGCTGTTCGGTGATCTTCGCGCCGGTGATGCGCGACGCCGCGAGGATGCCGGCCAGCGCGACCCCGGCGGTGCCCTGGATGTCGTCATTGTAGGTGCACACCTTGTCGCGGTAGCGCGCCAGGATCGGCACGGCGTTGAGGTTGGCGAAATCCTCCCACTGGATGCAGCATTTCGGGTAGAGCACCTGCACCGCCTCGACGAACTCGTCGACAAAATCCATGTACTCCGCGCCGCGCACGCGGTTCTGCCGCAGTCCGAGATAGAGCGGGTCATCGAGCAGCGCGGTGTTGTTCGTGCCGACGTCGAGCACCACTGGCAGGCAGTATTGCGGCGGCACGCCGGCGCAGGCGGTGTAGAGCGCCAGCTTGCCGATCGGGATGCCCATGCCGCCCGCGCCGAGATCGCCGAGCCCGAGGATGCGCTCGCCGTCGGTCACGACGATGAAGCGCACATCCTGCGCCGGCCAGTTGCCGAGGATCTCGCGGACCCGGCCGCGCGCCGTGATCGGCAGGTACATGCCGCGGGCTTCCCGGAAAATATGCGCGAATTTCTGGCACGCCTCGCCCACCGTCGGCGTGTAGACCAGCGGCATGTAGGTCGCCGGATCCGACATCAGCACCGCGTAGAACAATGTCTCGTTGCGCGCCTGCAGATCCGACAGCACGAGGTATTTCTGCAGATCGTCGTCGAGATTGGCGATCTCGGCGTGACGCCGCGCCACCTGCAAGTCGATATTGGTGACGGCCGGCGGCAGCAGCCCTTCCAGACCATGGGCGCGGCGCTCCGCATCTGTGAACGCGGTCCCCTTGTTCAAGCGTGGGTTGTGCAGCAACGCGTAGCCCGTGGGGTGTTTCGGTGTCACTTTCGTCACTCCGTGATGGATTGTTCCGATGCGTTCGTCGTCAGGCGGCCTGGCGCAGCGTGAGGGTGCCGCACACCTCGACCAGGCCTTTAACGAGGGCGTCGATATCCGAATCGGTGTGCCACGGTGTCGGCGTAATCCGCAACCGCTCGGTGCCGCGCGGCACAGTCGGATAATTGATCGGTTGAACGTAAATGCGATGCTGTTCCAGCAGTGCATCCGAAATCGCCTTGCAGCGTACCGGATCGCCAATCAGCACGGGAACTATATGGCTTTGCGACAGCATCACCGGCAAACCGGCCAACGCAAGGCGAGTCTTAACCGTCGTCACCCGCTCCTGATGCTGGTCGCGTTCGATCTGGCTGGTCTTCAGGTGGCGGATCGCCGCGAGCGCGCCGGCGGTCAATGCCGGGGGCAGCGAAGTGGTGAAGATAAAACCCGGGGCATGGCTCCGGAGATAATCGACAAGCGCCGCCGAGCCGGCGACATAGCCGCCCATCACGCCGAACGCCTTCGCCAAGGTGCCCTGAATCACCGTAGGCCGAGTGAGCGCGCCATCGCGCTCGGCTATCCCGCCGCCGCGCGGCCCGTAGAGCCCGACCGCATGCACCTCGTCGAGATAGGTCATCGCACCATAGTGATCAGCAACATCGCAAAGCTCGGCGATCGGGGCGATATCCCCATCCATCGAATAGACGGATTCGAAGCAGACGAGCTTCGGCCGGTTCGATGGCAGCCCGGCAAGGATGCGGGCGAGGTCGTCGGGATCGCTGTGCCGAAAAATGTGTTTCTCGGCTCGGCTGTTGCGGATGCCGGCGATCATCGAAGCGTGATTCAGAGCATCCGACACCACGATCATGCCGGGAATCGTTTGCGCCAGGGTCGACAGCGCCGCTTCGTTCGCGACATAGCCCGATGTGAAGACCAGAGCCGCCTCGCGTTGGTGCAAGTCGGCGAGCTCGGCTTCGAGCAAATCATGGAGGTAGGTGTTGCCGGAGATGTTTCGGGTGCCGCCGCTGCCGGCGCCAAGCGCCCGAGTGGCCTCGATCATCGCGTCGAGCACCAGCGGGTGCTGCCCCATGCCGAGATAGTCATTCGAACACCAGACCGTCACCTCGCCGCCGATGCGGTGGTGGAAGGCGCGCGGGAACAACCCGCAGCGCCGCTCGAGATTGGCGAAGACGCGGTAGCGGCCCTCAGTGCGGAGCCGGTCAAGGCATTGTTTGAAGTAGCTCTCGTAATCCATGCCGTCCTCCCTGATAGGCCGTCAACCGCGCTCTGACATCATGCGCTTGGTGTTGGCGATCGCCCGTGCCGGGTTCAGACCCTTCGGACAGGCGTTGGTGCAGTTCATGATCGTGTGGCAGCGATAGAGGCGGAACGGGTCGTCGAGCCTATCGAGCCGCTCGCCGGTATGCTG
>Ga0209488_10004625_pt1 | contig 10704 bp, 11 predicted proteins | sample Rivendell_Oct201_8_FD_188349 | JGI IMG/M metagenome (GOLD analysis project Ga0209488, IMG submission 188349) | Vadose zone soil microbial communities from the Eel River Critical Zone Observatory, Northern California, USA -... | ecosystem: Environmental > Terrestrial > Soil > Vadose zone >... | reverse complement strand
CCGCCGACCACGGCAGCGGCGCCGGCGCCGATGAATATCAGCGCGAAGGTGCCGATGAACTCCGCGAGGAGTTTGGCTGCAAACCGGTTAGACATCATTGACTCCAGACATGAGATTGACGGCTCGGCGCGGTCGGGTTTCGAAGAACGATTCGCTGGCTAGGGATGGCTGGTGGCGCAGGTAAGTTGCCGCCAGCCCTTGAACCTATTCCGCGGCGATCGTTCGCGGTCTAACATCGAGGCCCAGCGCCTTTGCTACACCGGCCCCGTAGGCCGGATCGGCGCGCGTGCAGTTGTCGGCGTGCCGCTGCTTGATCTGCAACTTGGCGTCGCCCATCGCCCGCGCCGTGTTTTCGAACAGCACCTGCTGCTGTTGAGGCGTCATCTTCCGGAACAGGTTGCCCGGCTGCTCCCAGTGATCGTCAGCGACGCGATGATCGAAGTGCGCCGCATCGCCCTCGATCGGCATCGGTGGCTCCGCAAAATCGGGCTGGTTGTCCCAAAGTCCTGCACTGTTGGGATTGTAAGTGAGCGTTCCGCCTAGATTGCCGTCCGTACGCATCTTGCCGTCGCGGTGGTAGCTTTGGAACGGGCATTGGGGTGCGTTGACTGGGATGTGGTTGAAGTTGATGCCGAGCCGGTAGCGTTGGGCGTCGCCATAGGAAAATAGTCGTCCCTGGAGCATCTTGTCCGGTGAAAAGCCGATGCCGGGCACGATATTGGCGGGCGAGAAGGCCGCCTGTTCCACCTCCGCAAAATAGTTGTCCGGGTAACGATTTAGCTCCATCACACCGACCTCGATTAGTGGATGCTCCGCTTTCGGCCAGACCTTGGTCACGTCGAAGGGATTGTGCCGATGCGTCTTGGCCTCAGCCTCGGTCATCACCTGAATGAAAAGCTTCCAGCGCGGAAAATCGCCCGCCTCGATCGCGTTCAGCAGGTCGCGGCCGTGGCTTTCGCGATCCTTGGCGACGAGGGTCTCAGCCTCCGTGTCGGTGAGGTTCGCGATTCCCTGCTGAGTGCGAAAGTGGAACTTGACCCAGACACGTTCATTGGCGGCATTGATCATCGAGAAGGTATGACTGCCGAAAAGGTGCATGTTGCGGAAGCTCTTTGGGATGCCGCGATCGGACATGACGATGGTGACTTGATGCAGCGCCTCGGGGAGCAGCGACCAGAAATCCCAGTTATTGTTCGCGCTGCGCAGCCCGGTGCGCGGGTCGCGCTTGATGGCATGATTGAGGTCCGAGAACCGCAACGGGTCGCGGAAGAAGAAGACCGGCGTGTTGTTGCCGACGATGTCCCAGTTGCCCTCCTCGGTATAAAATTTGAGGGCGGTGCCGCGGATGTCGCGTTCCGCATCGGCCGCGCCGCGCTCGCCAGCGACGGTCGAAATGCGCGCGAACATGGGCGTCTGCTTGCCGATTTTTGAAAAGATTTTGGCCTTGGTATAGCGGGTGATGTCGTGGGTCACCGTGAATGTGCCGTAGGCACCCCAGCCCTTGGCGTGCATGCGCCGCTCCGGGATCACCTCCCGGTCGAAATGCGCCAACTTCTCGATCAGCCAAATATCCTGCAGCAACGCCGGGCCGCGTCGACCAGCCGTCATGATGTTGGTGTTGTCTGCGACCGGCGCGCCGGTTGCGTTCGTAAACCGCTTCTCCGTAGCCATGCTCAGTTCCTCTGTTGTGTTAGATCGCGCATGCCGTCATCGAGCCTGCCTGTTCGGCCGTCTCGAAACGTCGTCTGTTCCAGCGTCATCTGTTGACGTGCCTTTGCGAGAACTCGGGTTTGGCAAAAATGTAGCCATCTGCTTGGCAATAGCTTTGGTTCTGATTGCTGCGATTGTGCCGGCCTTGCTTCAATCATGTGCATGTGATCGCTGCTCAGCTTCGCGTTAGCTCCACCGGGGATGACATTCTGCGCAACCCGGACCCCGGCAATCAGGCCGTAGAATGAAACCGAATTTAATCGTCAGAGTCGGCCGCAGCGCTATCTCTTCCCCATCGCTCAGATGTTGGAACGATTGGGCGTCTACGACTGCGGCAATGACACAGGACCTTTATGACCTCTTTCCATCAATTCAGCATTCTCGCGGCATCGCGCAACGAGGGCCTACACCCGAAACTCCGGGACTTACTTGAGCGTGCGGCCGCCGCTCCGTTTTCAGAGATCTCCACGCGCCCGGATGGATTGATCCAGGCCGGACCAAGTCCGGATTCGGAGGTCGTCTCATCGCCGGGCAAGGTGACGCCGTTTTCGCGAGAGCCGGCTCGCACCGTCGTTGCTGCGTTCAAACCAGAACCGCAGAGGCTATCGGCGGCAAGTCCGAAGCGAGACCGCAACGCCTAGTCATGCAAGCTGTCTTGTCGAGGCTGCGCCACGGACAAATCATGCGCCTCGGTGCAATCATCGTCATCGGCGTGAGTATCATCGCCATTTCAGCGAAAGCGCTTCCGGCGTTGCCACAATCGGACGACGTCCGCTCCCTCGACGCCGGCTATCTCGAAGCAGCCGTGTTTATCGACGATTCATCCCGGGCAATGCGCCAGGACGCTGCGACGGAGAGCGATAGCCGAGCACCGCTATTCGGTATGGAAACCGAGCCTGTCGCCGGCGGGGTGGCAGCGAAATGGCGCGCCGTCAAAGCCGATATCGATCATGAACAACAGGTGATGGCGCGTTGCCGTGCGCAGGAAGCCTGGCAAAGCCATCGCGGCGACTGCGAGGACTATGCGATCGTGAAGTACGTTGCGCAACTGCAGGCGGCTTGTCCCATGAAGATGTTCGGATCGTCATCTTGCGAAACGTCCTTCAGAAGGAAGATCATGCGGCCGTAGCAGCGCGCGTGGACGGGCAATGGCTGATCCTAGACAACGTCCGCCTCGCGCCGGTGCGTGATACGGACATGATTGGGTCCATCCCAAAATTCGTGCTGGACAAGGATGGCGCGCGGCGCGTCGTCCCGCGAGGTCGAGTCGGGCAGGGGCCAACCGCCGGCCAAACGAGCCCGGCGCAATTCGTCCGGCTTGCCTATGTCCACGGCGCGAGCGGCGCAAATCAAGACGGCCGTCTGTCGTCGAACGGGCCCGCTCAGCTTCGCGTTTCTATCCTGCTTAAAGCAGATTTTAATGGTGAGGCTGCGGCTGCCGCTTAACTAAACCATTGTCCGCAACAAAGGAGACGGTCATGAACAACCCAGCCGACAACATGAGCGATGATAAATGGATTAGCTGTTCGCACTGGGGTCTATTTCCACTGGAATGACTAGCTCTCTGACGAGATAACTACTGCGCCGGCGCGAAACCGCCGACATTCCACTCGTCACTTTATGCGCCTGGTCGATCTAGGCCGTGAATCCATAAATCTGCCGCGCGGTCGGCTTGCCAGAGTCCGTCATGCCCCGATAGCGGACCAACTAACGCTATGCGCCAAGGGGTCAAAACCGCTCGCGCGGTAGAACGCTGTGGCCGATGACACAGCGAAGACAACACGCAACGGGCATTGGCCTCTGACGACGAGGCAATTATAGCCCGTTGCGCGCACGCGATCGAAGACATGCACGATCGAAGACATGGACCCGGGCATTCTCGATAGTCATGTGGACACCGCGGACTAGTAGATGCAACTTACACCGATCTCGCGCCGAAAGGCCGTTGGCGTAACTCCGAAAAACTTTCGAAACACGCGGTTCAGTTGGGATGCATCGCTGAACCCCACCGCGAGCGCCACGTCGGCAATCGATAGATCGCGTTTCGACAACAGTTCTCTTGCATAGCGAGCCCGCTCCGATAGGACGTACTGATAGGGTGAACGCCCAACGGAGTCTTTGAACGCTCGAATAAAGTGGAACTGGCTCAATCCTGCTACGGCCGCTAGATCGGATATCGTGATATCATTCGAGATTTTGGCATCAATAAATTCTTTGACGCGCCTTAGCTGAAGTGCACTTAAGCCTCCGCGAATCGGTTTCAGTTGCGAGACGTGTAGGTCAGCGGCGTGCCGTATTTCCCACAAGAGCAACAGCCCGAGCGTTTCAGCATATGCGGGGTCATTTATACCCGAGCCATCCAAGATGCTTTGGAATTTTACGAGTGTCGCTTTAAGTCGGTCATTTTCAAAATACAAAGATGGAGGAACATTTGAGATATCGCTTGCGTGATGATCTGATGTGGGAGGGGCAAGATGAACTGCAACGACCGACGACACCCGGCCTTTGAAACAATTCCAACCTTCCACGGAAGATCCGGCCGGCGCGAACGTTAATTTATCTCGGATGTCAGTCAGCGTCGAACGGCTCCCTCCGTTTATGCTCGTCTCCCCATCATAGCGAACAGCATCATGCAGCGCTAAATAGGTGGCGTCATCTCCCTTCACTCGAAATTCCAATTCCGTTGGTTGAATGCGAACAATCTCGGCAGAGAACCACGACCAAGACGTCCGCTTAATCAAAAATGGATCGTGTGCATCAGGGTATCGTTGTTGCCACTCGATCTTGGCATCCGGCGCCATACTAATCCCTTCAAAGATTCTGGTCTTTTTCACAATTTATATACGGATAGTCCCTTCGAAATATCAATAGTTGCTCCGATCATCAAAAGTTGCTGTGGGGCGCGTTTAAGAAAATGCAATGTCGCAGTCTCACAACTTGCGCCAAATAGGTTTTCTTGCGCCAACGTAGTTACAGCGGATTGATCTCATGTTGTCGATCACAATTCCGCGTGGTTTGGTTCCGGCTCGCTTTGAAATGCTCAAGGCCCAGTCTCTTCACTCGGTCCGCTCACTCGGTCCGCTGGGAACCGGAAGTTCTTTCCACTCCATATTGGGAGTAGTAATGCTTGCCTGGCGTAGTTCACGTTGTCGATGATGACCATTCGTTCCAAACCGCTATCCGGCAGCGATTGCAATTAGCCGGATATGAAGTGCAGATATATTCGTCTGCTGAAGCATTCTTGGATCAGCAGCCCAACGACAACCGCTCAGGCTGCCTTCTTCTAGATGTCCGGATACCCGGACTAAGCGGCCCGGAGCTACAAGCCCGTCTGCGCGAAGTCGGTTCGACACTCCCAATTGTGTTCATTTCCGCCCACGAAGATATCCAAACCACCGTGCGGGTGATCAAGGCCGGTGCGGAAGATTTTCTGATCAAGCCGGTAGCTTCCGACCGACTGCTGCCGACAATTGAACGCGCGATAGCTCGGCATAACGCTTTGCGAAAACTCCAGAGCGAGTTGGACGTCCTGCGTGCTCATGTCGCTGCGTTGACCCCGCGTGAGCGGCAGGTCTTCGGACTGGTGGTTCAAGGCAGGATAAACAAACAGATTGCATTTGCACTGGGCTCGACAGAACGGACGATCAAGGCGCACCGACGACGGGTCATGGAGAAAATGAACGTACGATCGTTGGCCGAACTGGTCCTGATCGCTGTGCAGCTGGGCCTTGCGCCGGAGGTGGCAACGCCCGTTTCGTCCATCAGCAGTAAGGTTGAGTAGTTGGCTTTTGCACCGGGGCAAACGTTGCGGAGCGGGAACGCGGGGGGGACCTGAAGTTATCACTGGGCAGAAGGCTGGTGCCTTGGCTGCTTGATCGCTGATGCACCAAGGTATTGAGACTGACGACGCCAAGGGCACTTGACACCGAATGAGCCAATTTAAACCGCAAGAGGTCCAGCAACAGGCTATTCAAGCTAGGTTGAACTACTTCCTTGGTGCTGAGGAGTACGACCGCCTATTCGTGGGCTTTGAAATCCTCCACATCGAAAACGAGGTACTCACCTTGAGCGTGCGGCCCGCTTGCGCAAATGAAGTTCAGGAGAAATATTCGTTGCGCGTCGCTATCGTTGCCGAAGCCCTGCTGAGGCATGCGATTCGAAAAGTGAAAGTTATCCCGCTTGACGAGTCCAGCTCTTCCCATGGCTTGCCCGCTCGCTGATTCTTTGAAACGGGTCATCAGCATGTCAGCGGGTTGCGACCCGATATGACAAGCTCGCAGCCAATTATCTGGCGTTCGTCAAACTCGCATCAATCCGGATTTGGCTGCCTGCCAATGAGTCCACCTAATTGGTAAAACCCTGGCTCGCGCGCGGCATCGACATGCGTCGGGCTGATTCTGCCGGGGTTCACGCCTCACCAGGCGCTGGCGCGTTCGGGGTGAACGCATCCCAAAATCACGATTGCGAACTTCAGGACTCGTGTATGAACACTTCGATTGGGAGAGGGTGATTGATCACATAGGTACCATAGCTCCGGTCGTGCTTGTCGGGTTGGACGACGCCGGCCGCGTCCCTGGCGCGGGCCAGCAGCGTGTACTGCCCCGGCTCTTGCGGCGTCAGCCAATCAAGTTTCCAACGTCGCCATGCATGTCGCCTTACAGGGTCTACGAATTCTGCCTGGGTCCAGGTTCGGCCATCGTCGGTGCTCACCTCAATCTCCGTCACATCCGTTTCACCCGCCCATGCGGCGCCGGAAATCGTGTAGATCCGGTTTGGAGTGAGCGTTTCATAAACCCGTGGTCGCGCAATTTGGGATTTGAGCCGCATTTCTCCTAGCGGGCGCCGAACGGGCTTTCCGTCCATCATGGCCCAGTAGGCATAGTCCGTCGTCTGCCAATAGCCTCGAAATGGCTCGCGTACGGCCTGGATACCCGTCAGCCACTTGACGGACGCCATTCCATAGTGTCCGGGCACAATCGCGCGGACCGGAAATCCGTGATCCCGCGGAAGCTCGCGCCCGTTCATCTGGTAGGCGATCAAGACTTCCGACCGGAGTGACTTGGCCCGGGGTAGGCTCCAGGTGTATGATATCGGTATGGGAGGCATCGGCTCTTCCTTCGGCATCCCGCGATCCGCACCCTCGAGCACGATCTCGCAAGCATCGTTAGCCAGGCCGGCGCGCTCCAGCAACGCTCGCAGGGGTACCCCGGTCCATTCTGCATTGCTGACCGCTCCGAGTTCCCACTGTGCGCCTCGCACTTGGGGGACGAGAAAGACCCGACTGTTGCCTGCGCATTCCAAAGTCGCGACGCGCGTCTCGGATGGCATGCTGCGTAACTCTTCGTAACTTAGCGCGAGCGGACTCCTGACAGCGCCGTCGATGCGCAGTTTATAGGAAGCGCGGTCGAGGGTCGGTATCGGAAAATGACTGCGGATGTAAAACAGCTCCGTCGGAGTAAGATAGGAGTTGATCCGGTCGAAGGGAGCTTCGAGATTCTTCGGCTCTTTCTGCCGGATGGTGAGACCCACCGAAAAGAGCTGATTTGTGTTGTCGACGTAATTGGTTTTCGAACCTTCCATCATCCTCTCCTATTTGCCGGGCGCGACGCCGGCGAACGTGGCGTGCAACGCGTGCAGCGGTTCTGTCAGGAACAAGGTCAGGTAGATCGTCATGGCGATGCCGAGAAACGCCAGGAAACTGGCCACGAGAACGCCCTGCTTGGAGAGAGAGCGGTCCGCGAACCGATCGCGGTTCAATTCGCCAACTAGTCGCATGAAGCGCCGTGCGGAAAACAGGTTCACGATTGCGCCGATCGCAATCAGCGCGGCTCCAAACCAAACTGAGAACTCGTGCGGCTGACCGGCAGGGAGCTGTTGCGGTAGGTAGGGCATACTCCCGAAAATCCCAAAACGGGTTACCACAAACCCGAATCCCATCAGTGAGATACCTGTGCGAATCCAGGCGAGAAATGTTCGCTCTTCCGCGAGATAGTCGCGCAATTCGGCTGCTGGTTTTGCGGGAGGGATGTCCATTTCGCCATTACCGTTACAGGCGAGTACATTGGCCACCCATCGGCCAATGCGGCCGCCTACTCTTGATCTAGTCGGCGCTCCGAAAACGAGCGCCACAAGAAGAAGTCGGGCCGACGGATTTTCGCCTCCGGCCCGACCTCTCGCGACGCGGATCGTTTAGTAGACCGTCGTGGGTTCGCAAGGCGGAGCGGTCCACGGATCGCTGGCAAACGCGCCGACGGCCGGAGCCCGAATGCAACCAGCGTCGCCAACGGTGGTTGCAGTGGTGTGCTGCCGCACAGCTGCCTTGTTCTCGCGAGCCATAGCAGGAGCTGCGATCAGGGCCGTGGCGATCAATGCCGCCGATACAAGTTTGAACTTCGTCATTCTATTTCTCCATTGGATTGTGAAGCGCCCAACAACATGTGGCCTTCGTTCAGCTGACATAGGATCACGGTTCGCCAACACCACTAAATTACAGTTTAGAACCGGCTGTCCGTAATGCCTCATTCGATCGCTCGGCGGTCAAAACCAATTCAGAACCCTAAATTGGTTTTTAATTGAGAGCCCAGTGTGTGGCGTGCATGTTCGGGAGGCTCGCGGAGCTTCATTGGGCTGTTCGAGTTCGGCGGAGTGACCCCTCCAAAGATATATCGGGGAAACGCAAAGGCTGGCCGCGGGAATCCACGCACGCAACGTTTGACTACGTTCGGAGATAAAGATGGTTCTGCTTCCGCGCGCCTTTGGCCGCAAACGGATGATCTCGCTGGCGACCACGGCGTCAGTCGCGGCGACATCCTTCGCGCTGGCGCAGGATCCGACGAGGACTCGCCACGTCCGTGACGGAGCCCAATATGCGCCGGATCAGCAAGAGCATTCGCACGGGCAAGCGATTCCGCCGGCGAACGCTGCCGCCACGCAGAAGATGACGGCGGACAAGGCGATCAAGCCGATCGGCGATATCGATCGTGATTTCGTCGAGATGATGCCACACCAGGGCGCGATCGACATGGCGAAGGCCAAGCTTAACTACGACAGTAACGAGCAATTTCGCCGGTTGGCTCAGCGTATCGCAGCGACGCAGCAGCCAGAGATCACGTTAATGCGAGATGCTGTGAGTGACGGGAAGTCGTCCGCGGAGCAATTGCCAGAGCAATCCCGAGCAGCTCTCCGCACCTGGGTCCGATTGGCGGCTCGGTCGACCATGGCGGAATGAATCGTCTCTAATGAACGCGCAGCAGGGATAAATCATGGGCATTGTTCGATTTGCGTTGCGATTTCCGCACACGTTTTATGTGGTCGCAGCCCTGATCCTGTTTCTGGGCGTCGCCGCCATCCGGTCGATGCCAACGGATATTTTTCCGGAAATACGAATACCGGTGGTCACGGTGATCTGGCAATACACCGGCTTGACCACGCCGGAGATGGAACAGCGCGTCACCACCTACAGTCAATATTCCATCAGCGCGAACGTCAACGGCATCAAGAATATGGAAGCGCAGACCCTCAATGGTCTGTCGATTCAGAAAATCTACTTCCAGCCCGACGTGAATCTCGACCTTGCTATCGCGCAGATCGTGTCCGCGACGAATTCGATTCGCGCGTTGATGCCGCCCGGCATCGAGCCGCCCATCGTCGTACAGTTCAATGCGTCCAGTGTTCCCGTGCTGCAGCTCAGTCTCAATTCGGACAGCCTGAACGAGCAGCAGCTCTATGATTTCGGTATTTACCGCGTTCGCCAGGATCTGGCGCCGGTTCCCGGCGTCACCCTGCCGACGCCGGCCGGTGGCAAGTATCGGCAGATCATGGTTGATATCGACCCGGACAAGCTGCTGTCCCGTGGCTTGACGCCGCTCGATATCGTGAATGCGGTCAATACCCAGAACCTGACCCTGCCGTCGGGAACGGCGAAGATCGGAGACGTCCAGTATACGGTGAGGACCAACGCGACGCCGGCGACGATCGACGATCTCAACAAGATGCCTGTCAAGTTCGTCAACGGCGCCACCATCCTGTTGAAGGACGTAGCGCAAGTACGCGACGGATCGCTGGTGCAGCAGAACATCGTGCGCGAAGACGGCCACCGCTCGGTATTGCTAAGCATCATCAAGAATGGCAATGCCTCCACGCTGGCGGTCGTCAACGGCGTGAAGCAGGCCCTGCAGTCGATCCGCGCCGCTGCGCCGGCCGGGCTCAAGATCAACGAACTGTTCGACCAATCGGTATTCGTGACAAATTCCGTCAATGGCGTGCTGCGCGAAGGCGCCATCGCCGCGGGCCTCACGGCGCTGATGATCCTGATCTTCCTGGGCTCCTGGCGGTCGACGCTGGTGGTGATGATTTCGATTCCGCTGGCGATCCTGTCGTCGCTCATCGTGCTGTACTTTCTCGGCGAAACACTGAACACGATGACGCTCGGCGGCCTTGCGCTGGCCGTTGGCATACTGGTCGACGACTCGACCGTGACCATCGAGAACACGCACCGCTTGTGGACCGAAGAACACATGCCGCTTTCCGAGGCAACGTTGCACGGCGCCGCCGAGATCGCGGTGCCGACGCTGGTTTCCACCCTCGCCATCAGTTGCGTGTTCACGTCGGTGGTGTTTCTCGACGGACCGGCCAAGTACCTGTTCACGCCACTTGGTCTTGCTGTCGTATTTGCGATGCTGGCTTCCTACTTGTTGTCGCGGACCCTGACTCCGATCACGATCGGTTTGCTGCTCAAGAATGAGCGTCATGGTACGGACGACGGGACCCCGCCAGGCGTCTTCTCGCGGATGACCGCCGCATTCAACCGCGGCTTCGAACGGCTGCGCGGGGGATACCTGAAAGTCCTCACGCAGCTGTTGCGCAGGCGGGCCATCGTACCTGTTGTCGCCGTGTTGATACTCGGCCTCGGCGCCACGATGCTCTTGTTCGTTGGGCGCGACTTTTTCCCGCTGATCGACGGCGGCCAGATCCAGCTTCACGTTCGCGCTCCCG
>Ga0209488_10004624_pt1 | contig 10706 bp, 11 predicted proteins | sample Rivendell_Oct201_8_FD_188349 | JGI IMG/M metagenome (GOLD analysis project Ga0209488, IMG submission 188349) | Vadose zone soil microbial communities from the Eel River Critical Zone Observatory, Northern California, USA -... | ecosystem: Environmental > Terrestrial > Soil > Vadose zone >... | reverse complement strand
GTTCCTTAGCACCTCCGAGTTGGTCAGCACAGCCATTGTTAATGTTGTTCTCACAGGCTTCGCGTTGATGTATTCAGGGAGCCCGATTTTGGATAGAAAAGGCCAAGTCCGTAATATATCGTTGGTCTGATGTGAACGTCGTTTGCATTTGGTCACATCCGATGGGTGTATCATGACGCATGGGTGGCTGAAACGCCTTTAGCTGATCTCCCAAGGGACAGAGCCATACGCTTCCGAGTCGTGAGAAATACGAAAGGGAAAGTTCGGCCTCATCGGAGCGCGTGTCAGCCGTCAGCTCAAGCACAACACACCAAACAATACAGTGCTCTTCCTTTGCCAATCGCCCCCATTGTTGCCAGCAAAACCGTCTTTGCCAACAATCGCCTGCGCAAGACGAAACATCACGACACCGAATCACCCTTTTTCATCAATAGAGACCGTCGAGGGACATATTTTTTTCCTTTTCCTTGTCGGACGCAAACCGGACCCCAGAAAATGATTTCCTCTTTTACTCTTCTGTGCTTCCGTAGCCGTAGCCAAGAAGTGCGTTTGATTTGAGCCATTGCCCATTTCATACTTAGCTTTTTTTTTGAGACTGGAGATTCCAGTTGGCAACATGATGCGCTAGAGGTGCGGCGACACTTAATACAGCCAACATTCTCATACTCACTTGAGTGGGTGCGAGCGTCAGCAGAAACTCTCGATGATGTTGTGATGATTGACCTAAAGATTCGACATTTGAAATATTAACCCAACATGTAATCCAGAAGGGTTTTTCCGAAACCGAAAGTCCGTTGACCCTTCCGAAGTCTGTCGACCCTTCCAAAGTCTGTTGACCCTGACTCCCCAAAATTTGGTTCGAGCGCTAGCCAATGGCTTGTCGGACTCCCTCCACCAACATGTCAACGCTGGAGACTTTATCACGTCTTACTGGAATAACAATTGACCAGGAGACGAATGATTATCGAATTTTCTGATGGGCACTGGCACTGGGCAAATTGTCGAGTGGGGGATATTCACAAGGATAATAAGAGACACGGCGCAAACAGATGTGCGCTAAAAACTGACGAGGGCAATAGGGCGCAGGACCACGCCTGATTGCGCACTATAACCCGCCAGCATCACGAAATGCATGCGTACCCACACACACACCGGATGCTTCTGGAAACAACAACGTTACATGTCTTATCTCCGCGGGGACATGCATTCCCGGTGGCATGGGTGGACACATATGGACGGGCACAAATGGCTCTATCAGACATAAGTTGTCGAGCCAACGTCATGCTAGGTTGCAGTGAGCACCCCTTTATGGTATACAGAGACGAAATGATTGATACACATGTTTGACTTACTGTTGTGCTTCTCCAGGTTCTATCTTGGGCCTAGCGTGAGCAGGATATACAAATGCGCCTATCACGGGTCAAAGTATTGGCCCAGCGCCTATACAGATCGCGGCCCATCTGAAATTGTGGTAGGGAACAGACTTCCAGAACCAACACACGATCAGTAAAACTGTGTCGCCATCTCGAGGCACGACGTTGGAGTTGGGCTGCGTCATGGATACACCGAAGGAAGGAAGACAGTGTCAGCTACAAGAAGTTGTTGCGAGAGATGAAGGGTGATGGCGCGGCCATCAATCAATTGCGTGAACAGATTGTGAGACCCCTCGAGCCTGAGGTCAGTTTGAAAAGGAACTCAACGTTTGCCTGCTGGCGCAACGAAGAGTACAATATGAAAAATTAATAAAGTATTGATGCATATTGATGGACTGTCAACCCGGCCAGCAGCGAGCGGCGAGAACTTGAGCCAGCCTCCCGGTAACCGCTCGGTCCGAGGGTCAGCGAAGAAGCCCTGGGGTGGTTCTCACCGATCCAAGCCAGCATCAGACAGATGGAGTACCTCGAAGCCAATCTCCTGCGGATTTGGGAGCAAAGGAGCGAAACCATAACAGTCGGTTGCCACTAATTGACAATGACGGTTTGTATTGGACACCCAGGGAAGAAAGCCTGAGCGAATGAGGTTACGAGAACGAGAACGAAGAAGCCCGGCGGCGGCCCTGACTGATGGGGATAAATAAGTTATCCATCAATCGTCATCAGAAAGTCTCGTCGTGAACGGATCAAACTCAGATTTTTCCCTAACCCGAAGATCCGCGGCGACCCCTGAGGCCTAACCTGAAGGGCCGGAATGTTGTTACAGTACTTACTCTTCTCTAGGAAGATCCCAGGAGACGAAAATGACCCGGCGGCCGGGAAGGGGGTGATTTTTCACCTGCTAAAATGGCCTCAAATCTGCCGAAATCGTTCAAAACATGCTACTCGTTTTTTTTTCGTGTGAAGCAGAAACCACCCGGTGCGAGGGTGAATAATGCCCGGGAAGTGGCTGCTGCTCAGCAGCCTCAGCAGCCGAATTTCTCCTGTCATATGGAGGGCTAATAACCACCCAATCAAGAGAGGGATATAGTATATATGCCGTCCCATGAAATCGACTGGAAATCGCACCTGCGGTCCAAGGGTTGATAATCAGCCCATTGCGAATGGCCGGAGGCCGGATGTTCACATCTGGAATCGGGCGACAAATGACCCTCTGGAAAGGGTGATCGTGACCCTTCCTCTCAGTCAGTTGCTCGGGCAGATTACTGGGAATTCTCGATCGGTTCCATAATATAGAAAGCAATAAATTTCTATCAATGGCTCAGGCAACGAGCTCGAGTAGGTAAGGTAAGAAGAATACAGAGCACAGGCACTATCGATGTGTGGGATTTGTCTCCTGTCCTGATATATTTGACAGTCTAGCCCTGCCAATGCTGTCACCAAGCAACGCGCTGTCCAGATTTGGGAACAACTTGAAGAGGATGAACACGTTGCGACCTCCCTTTACGCCTCACTGCCCTCCTCCCCCCCTCCTCTCTTCCTCCCTTCGGGCCATATTATCTGTGTCTTGCACCCCTTTGACCTCCTTGGCACACTCTTGGCCTTCCCTTTCTTCACAACTTCATCGCTCCGAACACTTTTCATGGACTGCTTGATGAGACTCATCCAAACAATACATGAAAGCTGGCCACGAGGCCCTGTTGTTTTCAAAGTTGGCAAATGCTGGGTGTTGGGATTTCTATGGGTTAGCATAGCAAACATGTGCAAGGAAGATGTGTACATACCGGTTTACAGGCCTTGGCCATCTGTGGCTCGTCTTGGCAATTTCTGTAAGTTCTCATGAGGTCGAGGCCGGCCGCTTTCATGGCATTTTCATATATCTCTGCAGAGGAAGTGTAAGTACCATCCTTGCATCTGGGGAGTGCTACCTTACCTGTGCCAAGCTGTAGTAATGCTCGGCATCATCAACTTTGGGCATCTGCTTAAGCACGATGTCTCCCATCAAATGTAGTGACCCATTCTGGTTTTTCAACTTCTTTGGAATCGGGATCTTTGCTCTAGTCTCTGTCGTCTTGGCCTGCTCAGCTTCAGCAGCAGCAATAGTTTCTCTGAGCTTCTTCTCCCCTGCCAACTTCTTGATCATCTCGAGGCATTTCACCTGGTTTTGAGTGCTTGGCTGTGAGGCAGTGTCATTCTACACACCTATTGCTTTGCTTTGCTGGTTTGCAAAGTCTTGTTTTGTCGCATTGCCTGCCCTCGGTTTCTTGCTGGCCATGACCTCACCCCCTGTTGAACCCTCTGGCGCTGATGGGGTGTTTATTTAACCCCTTCTTGCGGGGGGCGTTACTCTCTGGCATAGGGGGTGGAGGGAAGGGGACAAAGACTGGGTGGTGTGAATGCCACGAAAGCAAGGTGGTTGAACTTTCGACACCGTCAGCTTGTTGTGGAAAAAAAAATTCAAAATTGATGAGTTTTTTTTTGCACTTGGCTCCTAGCAATAACAAAGAAATTAACTTGTGAAACGAACTTTTGGTAAGTTCTAGCGTTCCTTTTCAACTCTTTGACTATGCCACTCGTATTAGTGTTTCGTACGAGTCCAAAAAAACGTTCGTGGCAGGCAGGAGTCCTAATGACTGGACGAGCACAATAAATACTTCACTTCATACAAGTGGTTGTGTACCCGTAAGTTCATACTAGGAAGTAGCTATCCCCCAATCATCGTCGTCGGACTTGCCAGCCATGGCACATCCAGCATCGTGACACGTCCTGGCACGCCCACGCCGCAAGGTTGAATTTGAAATCCGAGTCACCCACCGCTGGCACCGCCCTCGCTCACGACGCGCGGAGGAGGAGAAAAACAATACATATCCACTTGCGCCTCGGCCATCCGCGCACGATCAATGAGCGATCAGACAGCCACGCATCATCCGATCATTTCATGGTACCTATCACTATTCACAAAAAGCGCCGTTCACTTACGAGTCACGGAATTACCCTTTCCATTTGTTTCAGTGTAAGCACCTAGGTTGTTGCGCGCACGCGCGTGAGTTCAGAGGAGGATAGAGATTAGGAGGGGTCAGAGGGAATCATATTTCCCTTACACGCGCGTACGTTATGGGTATGGATATCCCTGTAGGCACAGGAAGGTTTATATAGAGGCTTGCACTAAACCGAAAGCAGCGATGACAGGTGAAGTAGCAAGGGGCAGTAAAGGTGGGTGTCAGGAATAAATTAGGAAAAGAGAAAGGGATACAATAAAGAGATAGCACATGCGGCGTCGGATGAGGCAGTTTCGAGGCTAGCGCGAGGCATTACCTTACATCAGTTTCAGTTCGCCTCACACGGAGAGAATTCAAACATTTGAGATACATTTCTTTGACTATCGTACGTATAAATCTTATTGCGGTCGTGTCGTGAGGGGGGTCGTATCGTAAGAGAAGATGCAGAGAGATGTATCAAGATCAAGCAAGAGAAATCGATGGAAGGGTGCGTATGTCGCAGGGGAGGTATCGCGGGTGAACGTAGGGGTGGGGGTGAGGGGGGTCAATAATCACGCATCATGAGCGGGAGAGAAGGAAGCAAGGATGAGTAACGTAGAGTAGATGACGTCTACCAGAACCACAGAACGAAAAACTGAATACCACGTCAAGAAGGAACAGAACGAAAATATCAGCAGCCCAATGCCGCCCAAGTCCCAAGGTCAAGCCAGTCCAAGAAAAAAAAAATCGACCCTGCTGCCGACAACATCAAGGCGGAAATGGATCACGCATGGCTCGCATCTTCGCGTCCTGCAACGCGGTTCTGCAGGATGCGCAGGTGGCTGGGGCTACTCCAGCTCCCGCCCCACGAGATCGGCGGTGGTGGTCGCACATCTGGCGCCTCTAATGAATCGCGCCCGCCGGTCCACGAGGGATGCGAGATACGCACCACTTCACCCGTGACCGGATCCGTCAACGACGCGTGCGTCGTGACACTGCTCCGCGTGCCCGTGGACGTGACCGTCGCGTTCTGTACGTGCTCCGGCGCAACAGGTGGCAGTACCGGTAAAGGCTTGATCATTCCGTGGGAAGGTGGAGGAGGAGCGGAGGAACGGCGTCCCGTGGCGGAGATCGGTGGAGACACTTCCCCTGGACTGGGTCGAGCGAGGCGGCGGTCGGCCGAAGAGATGGAGCTCGAGTGGGCAAGTGACTTGAGGCTGCTAGCCGTTAAACCTCGTGAATGTGCAGAATTCGAGTTTGACACAGGCGCCGAGCCCGACACGCTCTGCCCGGAATGAGGGCTGACATGTGATCGCATAGAGTGTAGCGATCCTTGCTCCGAGACCGTTTTCTCGCGGGGATACACGATAGTGGAGGGCTAGCAAGTCAGAAAGGGCTTTAAGAGTAGCCACAAACAAAATAAAGAACATCCTCACCACCAGACCAAATGTTGTGCGCCGTTCATGTGGATTTGGCAACGACTGAGCTATCTGCCTCCAACTCTCACCAGCTGCAGGTGGTGGCTCTTCCAGCATTTCGATATTGATGGCAATGTCAGATGAAGGAACAGCCACAGAAGTTGAAGCTTGAGCACCGAGACCAGGTGGAGGCGGCAATCGCTTGATTGAAGAAACAGATGTAAATGGTGAGGCAGGGCGTGGGACAGGTACGTCTAGATAATCTACTGCCTCGTCTGGCTTGCGGTTATCAGGTGGATTAGGCTCGTAGGCCGGAGGCTCTTCACCTTCACCAGAGGCGCGTAGAGGCTCTCCGGACAAAGGAGAAGGACCATTACGACCGGTCGAGGCGGTGCCTTGTGGAAGCGGAGGTACGGGTAGTGGGGTGGCGGACAAATCCTCGCGCGATTGCGCATCATAAAAGACGGTGTTTCCTGACCTGGCGGAACCCGTACTGAACGCGCTGAGGCCTGATATGGGACGAGGGCCATCACGATAGCCCATCTCCGCACGCAACTGGGTATTGAGACTGCGCCCAGCTTCCAGTTCACTGTCTGTGAGCTGTCGCCCGACAAGCGAAGACTGTGGTGATGAAGTAGTTGGAGTCGTTGAGCGTGTCTTGGGGTTGAGCCAGCTCCGTCGCAATATGTTGGGTATTCCAATACCCGAGGTCCAAGGCGTTGATGGTGCAACATTCACGCGCTGTGCGGTGTAAAGCAGGGCAGACTCGGGATCATTTCCTGGTGTCATCGAGCGTTCGCTCGCTAGCAAAGATCTTCGCGAGCCATGTGAGACATTAATTGGGGGCGGTGGCAGAAGGGGTGAATCGGGGCCAATGTCAACCTCCTCGGGGGATTTGTCGGCGCTGGGGTGTGAGGCGGAAGGCTTTTCGGAGAGCTGCTCGCGCGAGGTCTTTTCAGGTGATGGAATACTCGCTTTGCTACCCAAAGCCAACGCGACGCCAATTGGACCAGAAGAATCGTGCGAAGTCCGGGGCGCATCAACGAGACGTGGAGCGGAGGTCGCATCTCTGGCGCCGTTGGAGGCTTCTCCACTGCGACGGAGAAACGCTTCACGCTCATCCCCGCTGCTTTGTGGAGAGGCATCGCCGGGCGAGCGTAACTGGGCATCAAGGTCGGCATCGTGATCATCTTCGGCTACGTCATGCCACATCCACATTACCTGACTCATTGGTGGCTCGGGGCGACGAACACGGGGCCGTGGGCTGCGTTGCCTCCTACGCACAAAGCAGATGAGACCGGAAAGAAGTAATAGCGAGCCGACGACTGAGCCAAGAACAGAACCGACAATTACCCCTGCATGATTGGAACCGGATGCTTCGCCATTGATGGGTAATGAAGATGTAGATGACGGTGAGACGGAGGATGAAACGGATGAAGGAAATGGGGAAGGTGGGGCGGAGGAAGTTGTACGGGTGATTGTAGAGAGAGTAGATATCTGGGACGATGTAACAGAAGGTAGCGCAGGCGCGGGAGTAGGTGTTGCAAAGGTAGGAGACGTTATAGTTGGAGCGAAACTCGTGGATGGAATATCGAACGGCGACGGTGCTGGAGAAGATGGACCGCCATAGACCCAGACGCCATCAGAGCCGAGAGGGATCTGAAAGAGAGAGAGGTCATAAGTATACCAGTCGTAATGAGAGGAAGCGACAAGATATGAACGTCGGGGATACCACGCCGTTATAGAAGGAGGGCCAACATGCCCCTAACGTGATTCAATGGGACCAAGCCCCTCACAGGACGACCCAGCCTCCTAAAATAATGAAAATTCCAAAGACTCACTGAAGGCCCATAGTACGTCAAAGGGAGGTTGACAACTGTGGTGAAAGTTGCGGTGGGCTCCCCCGCAGCATTTGTGGCCAATGAAATCGAGTAGGAGAGCCACGGGGGTAATTCTTGGGTGGGCTGGGCCATGAAAGGAGGTGAGATGGACAGAAATGCCGAGATGGCAAGGTGTCAATCGAAAGTGTGTTTTGGGGTGCAGGGATAGGTGCAGCAGGGGTGTGGTGGAGAGAGAACGTGGATAGCAGTGTGAAAATGAATGGAAATGATCGTAATAGCCGTGAGCCGTGAAAAAAGCGGAAGGCGGAAGTGATGGAATGGGGAAAGAAAGCGTGTGGGAGTGGGAGGAGGTTCAACTTTCTTAATTAATAACACGTGACCGGCGTCTCTCCTATTTCCCTAATAAGACGAATGTCCGGACACGAATCTCAGAAAGATCGACAGAGGTGCCGCGAGTACTTTCGGGCAGACATATTTTTCTTTGAGAGAAACACACGGTAGAGTCTTGAAACGTGTGGTATATTTCTGTACTACATCCACGATATCGCATGACTTGCCACAACGACAAGTCCCGAACACTAGATATTCAAGCCCAGAAGTGAACGTCAGAATATTGTTGTGGACGTATGGGCGAGCTACAAGTGGGGTCGAATCACGTGATCTTTAACATTTGCAGCCCTGGTAGTAAAATTATATTCCTTGGCTTCAAGTTCTCAACAGCTCTTCCCTTAAACTTTTATACGTATCTTGCGGTCATCTGAGAGTGGTGGGGTCTTAGAGCGCATCACAGCACATCATGGACATATCGGTACGACCTTCCCGTTTTCATCATAACCCCGTTTTCCGCTCCCCCTTCGATTTATAATCCTCACAACGACCAGCCAGGGACCTAATGCTCTCAACAAATCCATGCAAGGGCTTTGGCAGAAGAGGAAGGTCAACTTGAACGCCATGCCAATGGCGCCATCTACCCGCGCTACGCCAACGCCGCCCCCGATGACGACAACGCCGGCACCGTCTGAAGAGCCCCCACGTTCAGAACCAGTCCCCTCTGCCCCTGGAAACGTACAAGGAGGAGTATCCTCGACGCCATCGTCAAGTAAGCGCAAGTCACGATCGACACGCGGCGAAGAGGGCAGCAAACGCAGTCGCCTCGGCACAGATAACGTGGCCAAGGGACACACGCCGCCGACCGTGCGCCTCTCTGATCTGGGCGGCGTGGATCCATGCGTGGAGAAGATGCTCGAGCTCGTAGCTATGCCCCTTACGCACCCTGAGATCTACATCCACACCGGTGTGCAGCCCCCTCGCGGGGTGTTGCTCTATGGACCCCCTGGCTGTGGTAAGACTATGCTTGCAAACGCGATTGGTGGGGTGCGCCTTTCCTCACACATTTCGTGACGCGAATTGAAATCTTGTTGTTTCAACAGGAACTGGGCGTTCCTTTTATCTCAGTTTCGGCTCCCTCGATCGTGTCCGGGATGTCAGGAGAGTCGGAAAAGACACTGCGCGAAACTTTCGAGGAGGCAAAGGTACGCACTTATCTGCGATACTTGTCACCTTTATCGTTTACTTTGCTTCGTAGCGAGTAGCGCCCTCCTTGCTGTTCATAGACGAGATTGATGCTATCACTCCAAAACGTGAGAGCGCACAGCGCGAGATGGAGCGTCGGATAGTCGCTCAGTTTTTGACCTGCATGGATGGTACGTTTTGGTCCAGCTGTCCTTTCACTAACTTAAAAAGAATCCTATCTAGAGTTATCATGGGAGAAGACAGACGACAAGCCGATTGTGGTCATCGGTGCGACAAATCGTCCGGACGCGTTAGACCCGGCTCTCCGCCGAGCTGGCCGCTTCGATCACGAGATAGGGATGACCGTCCCAGACGACGAGGCGCGAGCTCAGTATGTGCACTGCTGTTTATTCTCGTTTCAAGAAACTCAGGACTACTGTATGACTTAGAATCCTCCGCGTATTGTGCGCTAAACTGCGACTGGACGGCACGTTCGACTTTAATGCGCTTGCCAAGGCCACTCCGGGCTACGTAGGCGCCGACTTGAGCGCCTTGACTGGGGCAGCGGGCATTATCGCAGTCAAACGGATCTTCAAAAGTCTTCCGGATGGTGCCATGGTCATTCCCAGCGATTCACCATCTACCTTGGACACCGATGCCCCGATGCAGCTGGATGTTCCAAACTCAACAGCTGCTGCCATCTCCAGTCCTCCAACACCGTCGCCCGATGGCCGCCCCGGACCTTTTTCGCAGCTTGAGGCTTCATCCCTTATGCATTCATCCATCGCACGCTTCCTCCACTCTCATCCTGATCCCTTGACTCCCGCTCAACTCGCTCCTCTTTGCATCACTGCGGCCGACTTCAAGCTAGCGCTGAAAGAGATACAGCCCTCGGCACAGCGTGAAGGGTTTGCCACTGTCCCGGATGTCACATGGTCGGACATTGGCGCACTGCACGGCACGCGCAGCGAGCTACATATGGCTGTCGTGCAGCCGATCCGCAGGCCGGAGCTGTTCCGGGCGGTGGGGATCGACGCACCAGCGGGCGTACTCCTTTGGGGACCTCCAGGTTGCGGAAAGACATTATTAGCAAAAGCAGTCGCGAATGAGAGCCAAGCGAGCTTCATCAGCGTGAAAGGTCCCGAGCTCCTTAACAAGGTGCGCATTTCACGTTTCTCGCGCGGCCATAAAATTGAACCTTAGTTCGGTGCAGTACGTCGGCGAGAGCGAGCGCGCAGTCCGCCAGGTCTTCGCGCGTGCGCGTGCGTCATCCCCATGCATCATCTTCTTCGACGAGCTCGACGCGCTCGTCCCACGCCGCGACGACACGCTCTCCGAGTCCTCGGCGCGGGTCGTCAACACGCTCCTCACCGAGCTCGACGGCCTCGACGCCCGCCACGGCGTCTTCGTCCTCGCGGCGACGAACCGACCAGACATGCTCGACCCGGCGATGTGCCGCCCAGGCCGCCTCGACAGGCTCCTGTACGTCAACCTGCCCGCGCCGGACGAGCGGGCGGAGATCGTGCGCACGCTCATTTCTAGGCGTCGCGTGCCGCTGTTCCCGCCGGACGCGGCGGACGTCGT
>Ga0209488_10004623_pt1 | contig 10706 bp, 8 predicted proteins | sample Rivendell_Oct201_8_FD_188349 | JGI IMG/M metagenome (GOLD analysis project Ga0209488, IMG submission 188349) | Vadose zone soil microbial communities from the Eel River Critical Zone Observatory, Northern California, USA -... | ecosystem: Environmental > Terrestrial > Soil > Vadose zone >... | reverse complement strand
GACCACGACCTGGACGGCGGGCGCGGGTTATGAGCACTACTGGCTGGCCAACGTCTCGACTGCGGTATACGGGACCTACACGCAGGTCCGGTACAACGACAACGTGATCAACGGTCGCTTGTTCTGCGGTAACGCCGGTGCGAGCGCTGTGAACCAGAACATCCGGGTCGGGACCGGCGTCGAATGCGACCCTGGCTTCAACTTCTGGCAAGTGGGCATGGTCAACAACTGGTATCCGGTGGCTGGCTTCCGGCTCGCGGTTGATGTGCAATACACGCGCATCGAGACCGCGTTCGAGGGGCAAACGGTCACGCTCAGCAAGACCGTGGGCTTGCGTCCGACCGGCACCTACACCGCCAAGGACCAGGGCATCCTGGCCGTCACTTTCCGCGCCCAGCGTTCGTTCGTCACCGAGTGACGTCGCGCGCAACGTAAGAGACGTTTCACCGTCAAGCCCCGGCGGGGGTGTCCGCCGGGGCTTTGCACGTCGAACGCGTTCACTCAGGTGAAAAAATAGCGTCGAGCGACTCGCAAAAACCTTTGGGGCAAAACTTCTGCAAAGCCATGACACCGCACGCGACCGTTAGGACCGTGTCCGAGCGGCGAACCGACCTATGGTCGCGCAACGCAACGCGAATCAGGTGGTTTCAATTTCTCAACGATCTACCAAAAAGCTGCTCATCGATGCCTTTATGTGCCCAGTGAGCGGTTCAAGATTATCTGTTGTGACCGAGAAAGACTCCGCAACAACGATGCAAGTGTTGACCTCAACCGCGTGACCCATTGCCGGGCAGCAGGATTCAGGGCAGGTCGATGCCGGCCTTCGCCTTCTGGATCAGCGCCGGCGAGAGCGAGAACGCCTCATTGACGATCCGCTCCACGGCCTCTCCAGTCTGCCAGGTGTCGGTATCCAGCTTGAGCTTCCTGGCCTGCGAGATGTAGGCGGGGTCCTTCATGGTCGCGAGGAACGCGGCGCGCAGCGCCTCCAGGCGATCCTTGGGGACATCGGGCGGTGCATAGACGGAGCGGCCCATCGCGAGGCTCACGCCGATGAAATCGACGATCGCCCGCTCTTCGCCCTCGGCGACCAGGTCGCGGAAGAGCGGGACATCGTCACCGATCTCGGGAAGCTTCCGGGGACCGAGTTGCACGAGATGAACGAGCTTTTTGTCGCGCAGCCAGTCCGGGTGGGAGCCGGGCCAAGTCTCCCAGGTGGTGGAGCGCCCGTGCACCTCGCCGCGCTCGATCGCGATGTTGATCTCGGCCCCGCCCTTGTAGCCGCGCACTGGCTTGAACTTCGTCCCGAGCAGGTTGTTGGCGAGTGCAATGTCCTGGAACGAGTTCGAACCCTTGCCGGTCGCCCCCATGACGAGTTCGATGCGCTTGGCATCACCCAGCGTCTTGACCGGTGCGGTATGCCATACCGTGATGACGTCCTGTACGACGGCCATCGATCCGATCCAGCTGAACTTGCGCGGATCGTACATGACCTGGTTCGGATCGGTGGCGGCGAAAACCATCGCCGTCGAAAGCGGCGTGCCGATGATGGTGCCGTCCTTCGGCGCCACGTTGAAGATGTGATTTCCCGCCGCCACGCCGCCGCCGCCCGGCATCACCTGCAGGACGACGAGCGGCTCGCCCGGAATGTGCTTGCGCAGATGCTCGATGAAGGTGCGGGCATAGAGGCCCCAGGAGGCGCCGTCCGGCACCGCCAGATTGTAGGTGATGGTCTTGCCGCGATAGAAGTCTGCAACCGATTGCGCCTGCGCAGCAGGAATGACGGCCAGCATCGATGCCATGGCCAGCGCAGCCCGCCTGGACGCATACAATCTCTTCATTTGAGCCTCGTCGCAGCCGTGACTTGCAACCTGGTCGGGCATTGTAGCCCAACGTCGGAAGGCGTAGTAGTTCGCCGTGGATAATGATGTTGCGGGCCCCCAGGGCAGAACATGCCATGAGCGAGCGGTTTGTTAGGACTGCCTCCCATTGGGGTGCCTTCTGGGTGCAGGTCCGCGATGGGCGCGCGGTTGGCGTGAAGCCGTTCGAGAAGGACGCACATCCCTCGCCGCTCGCGCAGTCTCAGGTGGAAGCGGTCTACGACCGGAGTCGGATCGACCGGCCCTATATACGCAAGGGCTTCCTCGATCGCGGCGCCAACAGCGACCGCAGCAGGCGGGGCGCCGAGGCGTTCGTGCCGGTCGATTGGGATACTGCGCTCGAATTGGTGTCGGCCGAGCTCACGCGGGTGAGGACGGCGTTCGGTAATCGCGCCATCTTCGGCGGCTCATACGGCTGGTCCAGCGCGGGACGGTTGCACCATGCGAAGTCGCTGCTGCATCGTTTCATGAACGCGTTCGGCGGCGCGACGGTGCAGGTCGATACCTATTCCAACGCGGCAGGATCGGTCATCACGCCCCATGTGCTCGGCGACGCCACCGCGATCGGCGGACCTGGCACGACCTTCGACAGCATTGCCGAGAATACGCGCCTCGTCGTCTCGTTCGGCGGCATGCCGCTCAAGAATCTGCAAATCGACGCTGGCGGCACCGGCGAGCACTCGTCATTGACGTCGATCGCGGCACTCGCCGGACGCGGCATCGAGTTCGTCAACATCAGCCCGTTGCGAGCCGACTATCCGGACGAGCTCAAGGCGGAATGGCTGCCGGCGATACCCGGCACCGACACCGCGATCATGATCGCCCTCGCACACACGCTGGTGGCGGAGGGGCTGCACGATATTGCGTTCCTTCAGCGCTATACGGTCGGGTTCGAACAATTCCGCCGCTACCTCATGGGCGACGATGACAGACAGCCCAAAGACGCCGCTTGGGCTGCGCGCATCTGCGGCATCGACGCCGAGACGATCCGACGCCTTGCACGGCGGATGGCGGCCGTGCGCACGTTCATCACCACGACCTGGTCCCTGCAGCGTGCCGATCACGGCGAACAGCCAATCTGGATGACCATCGTACTGGCGGCGATTCTCGGCCAGATCGGGCTCCCCGGCGGCGGCTTCGGGTTCGGCTACGGTTCGATGAATCGCATGGGCCAAGGACGTTCGCCGGTGGCGCCGCTCAACCGTCCAGTCGGACGCAGCCCGATCAATTCCTATATCCCGGTGGCGCGCATTTCGGACCTGCTGCTGCGCCCCGGAACAACGATCGACTACAACGGCGAGCGCATCACGTTTCCCGAGATCAGGCTCATTTACTGGTGCGGCGGAAATCCATTCCACCATCATCAGGACATCAACCGCCTGGTGCAGGCTTGGCAGCGACCCGAAACCGTCATCGTGCATGAGATCTCGTGGACGCCGAGCGCGCGCCACGCCGACATCGTGCTGCCCGCGACCACGACACTCGAGCGCAATGACATCGCGGCCTCCGCCGACCGCTACATGTTCGCCATGCATCGGGCGATCGACCCGGTCGGCGCGGCCCGCAACGACTTCGATATCTTTGCGGATCTGGCAGAGCGACTTGGCTTCCGCGACGACTTCACCGAAGGTCGCACCGAAATGGAGTGGCTTCGCCATCTTTACGAGGTCGTGCGCCAGGAGGCCGCCCGCCACGGTATCGAGCGGCCGGACTTCGAGACTTTCTGGGAGACGGGCTACATTGCCGATCCGGTGCCGCGTCACTACGATTTCCTCTCCGTCTATCGCGCCGATCCGCAAGGCAAGGCGCTGCGCACGCCGTCGGGGAGAATCGAGATCTGCTCCGAGAAGATTGCCTCGTTCGGTTACGAGGACTGCCCCGGCCACCCCGTGTGGATCGAGCCCGCCGAATGGCTCGGCTCGCCGAAGGCCAACGGCAAACTGCATCTGATCTCCAACCAGCCGACCAGGCGGCTGCACGGCCAGCTCGACAACGGCCCAGTCAGCCGCGCCTCCAAGGTGAAGGGGCGTGAACCCATTTGGATCAATCCGCACGACGCCGCCGAGCACAGCATCGCCGACGGCGACGTGGTGCGTGTGTTCAACGAACGCGGCGCCTGCCTTGCCGGCGCAGTGGTGACTGACGTCGTGAGCCGCGGCGTAGTGCAGCTGCAGACCGGCGCCTGGTACGATCCCGACCAGCCAGGGCAGGCCGGCACCCTCGATCGCCACGGCAATCCGAACGTGCTCACTCTCGACAAGGGTACCTCGAAGCTCGCGCAAGGCCCAATTTCACAGACGACGCTGGTCGCGATCGAGCGCTGGACCGAGCCGGTGCCCGACATTCGCGCCCACGACCCGCCGGCGGTGGTCAAGGATACACCGACACGATGAGCAAGCTTGCACGATGAGCAAACTCGAAGTCTCGCTGGCCATCAGCGATTACGATCATGTCCGGGACTTCGTCTATGGTCGGGTGACGGCCGAAGGTCTCGATATCAACTTCCAGGTGCTGCCGACGCCGGAAATTTTCGACCGCGCGACCCGCGATCAGGAGTGGGACGTCTGCGAGATGTCGCTCGGCAAATGGACCGGCATGTTCTCGCAAGGTGATGATAGCCTGGTGCCGATCCCCGTGTTCCCGTCGCGCGTTTTCCGCCATTCCGCGCTCTACGTGAGGAAGGGGAGCGGCATTGATACGCTCGACAAGCTGCGCGACAAGCGCGTCGGCGATCCCGATTTCGCCCACACCGCCGGCATCTATGCGCGCGGCTTCCTGATGCACGACATCGGCATCAAGCTCGAGGAAATCGAGTGGGTGCAGGCGGGGACCAACAAGCCCGGCCGCCACGAGAACCTGGAACTCAATCTTCCGGCGACGGTCAAGCGCGTGAGCGTCCCGGACAAGACACTCGATGACATGCTGCTCGCCGGCGAGATCGACGCCATCCTCTCCGCGATTCCGCCCAAGAGTTTCGTTGCCGGCAACCCCAACATGCTGCGGCTGGTGCACAATCACGTCGAGGTCGAGACAGAATACTTCAACCGCACCGGCATCTTTCCGATCATGCATTTTGTCGCGATCAAGCGGCCGTTGTTCGAGCGCAATCCCTGGATAGCAGTGAACCTCTATCGCGCCTTTGAGGAAGCCAAGGACCGCAGCCTCGCACGCATCCGCAACATGATGATCTCGCATTTCCCGCTGCCGTGGAATCCCGACAATGCCCGTCGTGCGACCGCGATGTTCGGCCAGGATTTTTGGCCCTACGGTGTCGAACCCAACCGCAAGACGCTGGAGGAGTTCCTTAGCTTCGCCTACGAGCAGGGTGTCGCGCATCGCAAGGTGGCGCTCGGTGAGGTGTTCCCACCGAACGTCCAGCGCATCCTCAAGGTCTAGGCAGAATGGACCTCGGCATCCGCGGCAGGAAAGCACTTCTCTGCGGCGCGAGCCGCGGATTAGGCAAGGCGGCGGCGATGGCCGTCGCAAAGGAGGGCGTGGATGTCACCATCGTGGCACGTACCCGCGACGTGCTGGAACGCACGGCCGCGGAGATCCGCGATGCCACCGGCGTGCGCGTGACGGCGACAGCGGCCGATATCACCACGGAGGCCGGACGCACGGCGGCGCTCGCTGCCTGCCCTGAGCCCGACATCCTGCTGAATAACGCCGACGGTCCCACGCCCGGCGATTTCCGCAGCTGGACGCGCGAGACCTGGATCGAGGCGCTCGATGCGATGATGCTCGCGCCGATCGAGATGATGCGCTTGACCGTCGACGGCATGATGGCGCGCGGCTTTGGCCGCATCATCAATATCTCGTCGCGCAGCGTGAAGATCCCGCAGCTCGAGCTTGGCCTGTCGAACGGCGCGCGCGCAGGCCTTGTTGGCTTCGTGGCTGGCCTCGCTCGGCAGACCGTGCATCGCAATGTCACGATCAATAACATCCTGCCCGGCATCTTCGACAGCGACGCGCAAAAGCGCCACATCGAGGGCATGCTCAATAGCCTCGGCAAGACGTTCGATCAGGTCTGGCAGGAGCGCGCCGCCGCCGGTCCCGCCAAGCGCTACGGGCGGCCGGAAGAGTTTGGCGCCTATTTCGCCTTTCTCTGCTCGGCGCATGCAGGCTACATTTCCGGACAGAACCTGCTGATCGATGGCGGCAGCTATCCCGGCACGTTCTAGTGGTGGAGCTCTGATGTCTGTTCTCCTCGAAAAGCATGCGAGCGGCGTCGCGCTCGTCACCATCGACCGGCCGCAGGTGATGAACGCGCTCGACGTCCCGGCGAAGGAGCGGCTTGGCGCCATCTGGCAAGAGATCGCCAATGACCCGCAGGTGCGCGTCGCGATTCTCACCGGCTCCGGCGAGAAGGCGTTCTGCGCCGGCTCCGACATCAAGGAGATTGCCCGCACCGGCAGCATGGCGTCGACCAGGACGCTGATGCGCGCGCTTCCCGGCGTCGGCATCCCGCTCGACAAGCCTGTCATCGCCGCGCTGCACGGCTTCTGCGTCGGCATGGGTATGACGCTCGCTTTGCATTGCGACCTGCGACTGGCGGCCAAGAACACCGTGCTCGGCTATCCCGAGGTCAAGCACGGCATGATCTCCGGCGTCAGCGCCATGCGCTTGCCGCAGGTGATCCCGCAAGCTAAAGCGCTGGAGATGATGCTGCTGGGTCGTAACATGACAGTGGATGAAGCGCTGCGGATCGGGCTTGTCAATGCGGTCGTCGACGACGTGCAGGCGGAAGCACGGGCCTGGGCCGACGCCATCGCGTCCTATTCGCCGGTTGCCGTGCAGGCGACCAAGCGCTTGGCGCTGTTTCCGCAGCGTCTGAGCGAAGCGGAGAAAACTGAAATTGCCGCGGTGCGTGACCTCGTCGAATCCAAGGACGATTTCAAACAGGGCGCCACTGCCTTCACCAAGCGTGGCTAGTGCCCCGTTTCCGAAGTTCGTGATACACCTCAGCACGCTCTGACACGAACTTCGGAAACAAAGGGGCACTAGCAACTCTATGATTCTAGTGCCGCTTTCGATTTGAAGTTCCTAACAGAATATGCTGCAAGTGGTGTAGGAACTTCAAATCGGCGGCACTAGACCATGATGAAAGCCGTCACATTCGCGGATTTTGGCGCCCCGTCGGTGCTGAAGGCAACCATGATCGAGCGGCCCGTGCCCGGCCCGGATGACGTTCTCATTCGCATTCATGCCGCCGGGGTCTGTTATCACGACGTGCTCTCGCGCGGCGGCAAGATTCCCGGCAGCAAGCCCGGCCGTGTTCTCGGCCACGAGATCGCCGGCGAGATCGTCGAGACCGGCGCAGATGTGCCGGCCGACCGCATAGGTGAGCGCGTGGTCATCTATCAGCGGCTCTATTGCGGCCTGTGCCGCTATTGCCTGAGCGGCCGGCAGGACCTTTGCCGCAACAGCCGCGTGCTGGGCGAAAGCGGCGGCGGCGGTTATGCCGAGTTCACCTGCGTGCCCGCGCGCAATGCCGTCCGTATACCGGACGGCCTCGATATGACCGCTGCGGCGCTCGCGGTCTGCCCGGTCGGCACCAGCGTGCGCGCCGCGCTCGGCGTGGCGCAGGTCGAGCCGGGTCAGACGGTGCTCATTACTGGCGCCGGCGGCGGTTTGGGCCTGCATCAGATTCAGGTGGTCAAGAGCGTGAACGCGCACGCGATTGCGGTCACCAGCTCCGAAGACAAGTCCGAAATCGTCAAACAAGCCGGCGCCGACGAAGTGATCGTCAGCCCGGACCTGAAGTTCTCGGGCGAGGTCTGGCGCCGCACCGGCAAGCAGGGCGTCGACGTTGTGCTGGAGAACGTCGTCTCCAACACCTTCGGCGAGAGCCTGCGCTCGACCGCGCAGAACGCCGTCGTTGTCGTCCTCGGCAACATCGGCGCCACGCGCGTCGAGATTGATCCCGGCCTCGTGATCGTGCGGCGCATCCGCATCTCTGGCTCCGGCAACGCCACCTACAAAGACGTCGAGATAGCGCTCCATCTCCTCGCCACCGGCGCAGTCAAGCCGTTCATTGGAGCCGTGCTGCCGTTCCCGCGCGCGTCCGAAGGCCACGCCATGATGGAACAGCGCGCGGTCGTTGGCCGCGTCGTGCTCTCGGGGTGGTGACGTGCATATCGGCGCCAAGCTCGCACAGCTCGCGCTCGCCTATCCCGATCGCACCGCGATCGTTGACGAGGCGGGCAGCTGGTCGCTCCGGCAGTTCCACCAACGGCTCACGCGGTTCGGTAACGCGATGCACGGCCTTGGCGTCGCCAAGGGCGATCGCATCGCGCTCCTCCTGCCGGACTGCCGCGAATATCTCGAGGCCGACTACGGCAGCATGGCCGCTGGATTTGTGCGTGTGCCCATGGACCCGCGGCTCACGCGGCGCGAGCTTGTCGCGCTGTTGCGGCGCGCCGGGGTGCGAGTTTTGGTGACGCATCCGGCATTTGCCGAAACGATCCACAAGCTCGATCAGGACGTTGAGACACTGCAATCGATCCTCTATGTCGGGAAAGGCCTCGACTACGAGACGCTACTCGAAAAGTCCTCCGAGCGGCCACTTCCTGATGGCGACGGCGACGACCTCGCGACTCTCAACTTCAGCGGCGGCACCACCGGGGTGCCCAAGGCCGTGATGCTGCGCCATCGCAATCTGATGGCGGTGGCGGCGAACACCATCCGGGGCTTCGAGATCGCAAGCGAAACGGTGTTCTTGAATGTGCGGCCGCTCTGGCCGATCGCACAGGTGATCCTGATGTCGCATCTGTTCGCCGGCGCGACGGTGGTGCTCCGCGGGCGTTTCGACGCGGAGCGTTTCACCGCGACGATCGACAGAAGCGGCGCCACCCGGACATCGCTGGTGCCGACGCAGCTCGTGCGGTGGATCGAGCACCTGCGGTCGCAGGACCGGATGCCGAAGCTGGAAGCCATTTATGTGGGCGGTTCCCGCATTCCCTCCGCAGCGTTCGAGCGCGCACTCGATCTCGTCGGCCCGCGCATCGGCGTGCTCTACGGCATGACCGAGGCGCCCGTCTGCTGCTATCTCCGACCGCAGGAGCTCGCTGGACGCGACCGCGCGCAGCTCATCGAATCCGTTGGACACCCGCTCCCGGCCTACCGCGTACGGATTGACGGCGCGGATGCCGAGAACGCATCCGGCGAGGTGCTGGTGCAGGGCGACAATGTAATGGCCGGCTATTGGCAGAACGAGCAGGCAACCCGCGACGCCTTACGCGATGGCTGGCTGCATACCGGCGACATCGGAACATTCGACCGCGCCGGGCGCCTCGCAATCGTCGGTCGCCTCAAGGACGTGATCCGCTCCGGCTCCTCAAGCATCATGCCGAAGGAGGTCGAAGACGTGATCGCAACGCATCCCGCCGTTGGCGAGGTCGCGGTGCTCGGTCTTCCGGACCCTGAATGGGGCGAAGCGGTCACCGCCTTTGTCGTGCTGAAGCCCGGCATGTTGTCGACCGAGCACGAGCTGGTGGAGCACTGCCGCGAGCACCTTGCGTCCTACAAGAAGCCGCGCGCGGTACGCTTTGTCGCGAGCCTGCCGCGCTCACACTACGGCAAGGTGCTCCGCGCAGAGTTGTTGGCACAGGCGACGAGCTAACAAGAAAAGCATCCTACTGCTGCGGCGCGCCGATCTTGGCGTCGCGGATGATCGCAGCATATTTCGCCATCTCGGTGTCGATGTACCTGGCGAAGTGCTCCGATGTCGAGCCGATCGGCCCGAAGCCGAGCTCGGCGAGCCGCTGCTTCACCTCCGGCAGCGCCAGCACTCTCGCCGATGCTTCCTGCAGGACGGCATTGACCTCGCTCGGCAGGCCGCGCGGCCCCCACAGTCCGTACCACGACACGAACTCAAAACCCTTCACGCCCGACTCTTCGACGGTTGGAATCTCCGGCGCGGCGATGGCGCGTTTGAGACTGGTGAGACCCAGCGCCTTGATCTTGCCGGCGCGCGCCAGCGGCAGCGAGGAGAGCATCGGATCGGCGAGGAGTTGAATCTGCCCGCTCACGAGGTCGGTGAGCGCCGGCGCAGTTCCCTTGTACGGCACCACGAGCGTGTCGAGGCCGGCGTCGCGCTTGAGCAATTCGATCGCGAGATGGCTGGCGGAGCCGAGACTCGTCGTGCCGAAGGTGAACTTGTTCGGCTCCTTGCGCACCTGCTCGAAAAAGTCCTTGAGATTGTCCGCCCGCACGCTCGGCGTGGTCGAGACGATCAGCGGACCGTCGGCGAGCAGCGTGACCGGTGTGAAGTCTTTCACCGCATCGTAGGGGATATTCTTGTAGAGGAACGGGTTGATCACGTGCACCGAAGCCGAGACCATCAAGGTGTAGCCATCGGGCGCGGCGCGGGCGACCGCGGTCGCGCCCACGGTTCCCGATGCACCGCCGGCACGGTTCTCGACGATGAAATGTTGCCCCACGGTCTCGTTGAGCTTCTGCACCACAATGCGCGCGACGCCGTCGACCGATCCGCCTGCCGGATAGGGCACGATCACGCTCACGGTGCGCGAGGGATATTTCCGCGCCGCCGCCGGCGCGGCCGCGATGGCGCTCAACGTGAGCGCAAGGCCGAGTGCAACGATGCGTGGCATGGGCGGTCCTTTCGATCCTTCACTCGCGCGTTCCCGGCCGCGTTGGTACTAGACTACGCGGTCCCCGGTGGCGGGGGAAGCCAACCGACTACCAACCGACATGCATCTATGGTGCCAAGCGGAGGAGAGATTTCTCGAAAGATAGGTGGTTCGAGGTCGATGTACTCTGCGTCGGCTAAGCCGCCACCGCCGAGATCGGCTTCATTTTGTAGCCGTA
>Ga0209488_10004621_pt1 | contig 10708 bp, 9 predicted proteins | sample Rivendell_Oct201_8_FD_188349 | JGI IMG/M metagenome (GOLD analysis project Ga0209488, IMG submission 188349) | Vadose zone soil microbial communities from the Eel River Critical Zone Observatory, Northern California, USA -... | ecosystem: Environmental > Terrestrial > Soil > Vadose zone >... | reverse complement strand
AGAAAAGGGTGACCATGTTTACCGGAAAATTCCGGAACGACGGCCCAGACTTCATTTCCAGCGGCTTCGAAGGCCTCCCGCAAACTCTGAACCGTCGCGGCGCTTGCGGGCGGCCGGTCGACCAGTGTAATGACGGCGGCATCGCGGCCGCGATTGAGCACTTCACGCAGGCCCACCTGCAGGGAACTGAACTGTCCACGGCTGGGATCGGGATTGATCACGATCGATGCGCCGCTGGCATAAGCGATGGGCGCGAGCGCGGCCTCATTTGTGCCGGCGACGACCACCACGAAATCAGTTGAGAGCGAAAAGGAATGGATAGCCGCGGAAAGAAATGTGTGCCCCGAAGGTGACTGTCCGGCGGCAGACGCTGGCCAGGGGAGCAGCGCCTTGTCGGTCCCCATGCGCGAGGACTCCCCGGCGGCGAGAATCACTCCGGCGAAGCTGGGAGCGCGGGACATTAAACGTCTCGATTGCCGATTTCCAAGTGAAGATTGGAAACCAGGTGAGAGCGATTGGCAATCAAAAACGTGATATGCAGATTAGGTTTTCCTTTCGCCGTCTCCCAACACTTCTGCGGCCGTGTCCGACTCCCGATTTGATTTCTCATCGACATTTACGCCTTTGCCTTGGAACCAGGTCATATGCGGCACCGCAGCGGTCGCCTGGCGGCGGATGGCGATCAGTTCAGCGGTAATGGCTACGGCGATTTCTTCGGGCGTGATGGCTCCGATATCGAGACCGACAGGGGCATGCACGCGGTCGAAAAGATGCGCGGGAACACCTTCCTTCTGGAGCGTCTTGAAAATCTCGATGACCTTGCGCTTGGAGCCGATCATGCCGACATAGCGGGCACGAGTTTGAACGGCCCAGCGAAGGATATGCATATCGTCACGATGACCGCGGGTCACGATCACGATATAAGAAGATTCGTTGGGATCCAGATGCTGCATGGCCTGGTCGAAGTCTTCGGCATGAATCTCGTGGGCGGATGGGAAGCGCTCTTTAGTAGCGAAGGCTGAGCGGTCGTCCGTGACAATGACGTCAAATCCGGCATGGGCAGCCGTTTGGGACAGATTGATGGCAACATGGCCCGCACCGAAAATATAAAGTAATGCTGGAGGTAGAACAGGCTCCACGAATATCTCGAGCGTGCCTCCACAGACTAGGCCCGTGTCGTACTTCGGATCCTGGTTGAGGTCGAAGGTCAGGGTGCGGGGCTTTTCCGATTCCATTACTTCTCGTGCGGCTTGCCAGACCTCGGCCTCGACGCAGCCTCCACCAATTGTTCCGACAATGGAGCCATCATCGCGAACCAGCATCTTGGCGGTGCGAAACGAGGGTATCGAACCACGGACATTGACGATTGTGGCGACAGTGCCGCGGCGTCCCTCGCGGCGGAGCTGCACGATTTGTTCGTAGATGTCCATTACGCCTATTCTAACGCGACCATGGCGGAAACACCTCAGGTGGCGCGGCGACCTGATTCTCAACCTTTCCAGTATCCTAGATGCAGCGCTCTCAATGGAGGAGACGCACAATGAAAGCCGTCCGCATTCATCAGTTTGGTGGGCCGGAAGTTCTAACTTACGAAGACGTTCCAGATCCGCAGCCCAGGAAGGACGAGGTGCTGGTACGTGTGCGAGCCTGCGCGCTAAATCATCTGGATATCTGGGTGCGGAAGGGGCTCCCCGGAGTGAAACTGCCGCACATTCTTGGCAGCGATATCGCTGGGGAAGTGGTGGAAGTCGGCGAGTACATCAGCGGATTCAAGACTGGCGAACGGGTCTTGCTGGCGCCGATGCACTTTTGTGGACGGTGCGCCAAGTGCGTGGCCGGGCTACAGAACCAATGCCGCGAGTTTACTGTGCTCGGCAATGCGGTGGATGGTGGAAACTGCGCGCTGATCGCAGTGCCGGCCGCCAATGTGATCCCGATTCCTGACAACATCGATTTCAACCACGCAGCGAGCGTGCCGCTTGTGTTTTTAACTGCGTGGCACATGTTAGTGGGAAGGGCGGGAGTGCGTCCGGGGCAGACGGTGCTGGTCCTGGGAGCAAGTTCGGGCGTGGGGATCGCGGCGATCCAGGTTGCGAAGCTCTTCAGTTGTCGCGTGATCACGACCGCCGGCGACGAGTCGAAACTTGAGAAGGCCCGGCTGCTCGGCGCCGATTTTGGCATTAATCACTACCAGCAGAAAATTTCCGAAGAAGTACGCAAGATCACGAATAAGGAAGGCGTGGACATTGTGGTCGAGCACGTGGGAGCGGCAACGTGGGACGAAAGTTTCAAGTCGCTGAAGCCGAATGGGACACTCGTCACTTGCGGGGCTACCACCGGACCAAACGTGGGAATCGATTTACGATTTCTCTATTCGCGGCAGTTGACCCTTCTCGGGTCTTACATGGGTACCATGGGTGAACTGCATGAGGTGTTAGCGCACGTGTTTGCTGGCCGACTGAAGCCAGTTGTCGACCGCGTGTTCCCGCTGAAAGAATTGCGGGCAGCACATGAATATCTGGAGAAGAGCGCGATGTTCGGGAAGATTGTGGTCAATCCGTAAAGTTGCGGCGACTTGCAGTCGCGATTAGAAGGCCAAGACTTGCTCAGTCGGTGCTGTTGCTGACTCAACCGGTGACTGCGAAACAGGAATACTCGACGTTGGCGGCATCGACAGTTTCGGTTTCGAGTCACGCGTGCCGAGGCCGACGATCATCGCCATATCCTTGGGATAGACCACGTCTCTTCCGCGCGCCAGGAAGTGGTAGTAAATCGAACTCGCCGCCCCGTAAGCGCCCAAGGCCGCCGATAACGCTGGTGAGCGCGCAGTCAAGCTCAGTACTGTTCCCACTAGACGAAATCCTGATGCTCCTTGCGCCGCACCTTTACCTGCCTCGCCCACGCTCTGGCCGGCTGCTCCGGCATCGCGATCCCCAGACCCGCCCGTGGCCAGTGCAACTGCGATGCCGGTCGTCAAATACCGTGTCCGCGGCGTTGTCACCTGAGCTCCGCCCTCAGCATCCAATTTCAAGTGCGCGCCCTTCGCAACTGCCACGGCTTCGAGACTCGCCTCCACTTTCTGTTCGATCCCATTCGGCGGCGCAACTTCGTGAAACAGAATCCGCAACTGCCCATTGCGCGATAAACGTCGGGCCGGTTGCACCTGTACGACTGAGCCCTTGATCACGCTTCCTTCCGGCAAAATCAAATGATCGGCAACCACCAGCGGCTCCGTAATTACGGCCTCGACCGGCTCACCCTTTTTTGTCGTCGAAGAATTCAACGGTGTTACCAGTCGCGCGTGCACGACGCTTCCCGATGGCGGAGGCGCTCCTACGCTCGTCAGTGCCTCCGGGTTCACCGCCTCCGTCCCAAAATCCAGGGGCTGCAACAAATCGGCGTTGAAGCTTGTCCCCGCGTGCAAATATTGCCGATGAACCGGCGACTGCGCTATCGAGTAATTTTTCACCGTTTTTACCGGTTCTCGAACCTGACGCTTGAGGTTGCTCCAACGCTGGTTGACCTGTTTGTTCAACTGACGCTGGATCTCATGCTTCGCCTCACTGACTTCGCTCGAAGCGGTCTCGGCCGGTTTCTTTTTTTTCTCTCCCTTTTCACTCGCCGAAACAAACTGCAAGATTTCATTCGGTGCCGGGGAAGCGATCGTCTGGATCGGTATATGACGTCCGTCCGCCATCACGAGTTCGTCAAACTGCAAATGCACATTGTGCGCCGGAGAAAAATTCGCATTCAGCGCACTTTGGACGCGCAACGTTTTTGGGACGTCGTCAATCGCCACGAGCTTCCCATTCACGATGGTACCCGCCGGAATCAGCAGCTTGTCGAATGCATATACCGGCTCGGTCGTTTTGCCGTGAATCAACTGACCGACCGTCTTGATCCGCACTTCTGAATCCAGCGCCACTTTGATCGGAGTTCCGGCGGAAATACTCATGGGTACCGACAGCGACGGGGTGCTGGTCATAATCTGATTGGCATTCGCAGGATGCTGCTCCTCCGCGGGTCGGACCTTCAGAGTCTGTCCCCAGGTCCAGCTACTCGATAAGAGGGTAATCATTACAGCTGCGAGTGGATTAAGACGAATGCTTCGCATGACATTTCCTTTTTTTAGTAGCAGGGATAAGCACCGCCGGTTCATCGGATGATCCAGCGAAGGAAATCAAAATCGAGGACGAAGAGCACAAACTCAAAGCCGTGAGAACCGGCGTTCTACCCGGACAATTGCTGTCCTAGCCGCGCACTCTGAGAGTGCCACCAATTCTAGGTGTCTTCCTCAAGTGACGACAAGCTCCGCAGAGTCTTTTTTTCGACCTTCACAAGATCTTCACAAATTGCTCTGAACCTCGGCTGGTCCCGCGCCGGCCGATTCGCCTAAAGTAAAAAGTGGTCGGCTCCGGAAACTTAGGGTGCTGCCGCGTGTCAAGGTAGCTTGGCGAGCGGTGCGCGGCTCACCGTATTTTTTCGCTTCTTAGCGAAATCTCGGACACGCCCGTCCTTTCCTTTCAACAACTTAACTCCGTACAATCCCCCATACCACCGCTAAACCCCAATTTTGCACCGTTCATTGGGATATGAATGCGCCATGCGTTAAGGCTCCAATAGGATAGAGCCAGTCATTCACCCAAAGAAAAGTGTAAGAACCGGGTTAATTCTCGGAACTTTAGCCTGCGGGGGGATGTCTCAGGTTCAACCGAGGCGCCAAGGGCCCAAGCAATAGCGTCACACCTTTGACCCAGCCTCAAAGAAAAAAGCGTTAGCGATTCGTTTCGGAACTGTTTGAGCATTCGTTCCGGGAAGGCAGGGCTTTGGCCATGCCGGGCGGAAGAGCTAATAGCCAAAAGCCAGGAGCCAAAAGCTACTATGCGCAAGCCGATCAAGTACGTAGAAAAAGCAGTCACTGTGGCCGCCCGGGGAGCTTGGGTTGTGTTCGACCGCTTGAATCGAATCAAGCCTAACCCTTCGCCAACCCCGAAGTGGTCCGAAAAGCCGCTGCTTAAGTCCTACGAAAAATCGAAGCCGCCATTGGGATGGCCGCGCACCACGGATTCGCTTTGCCCCAAGTGTGTCCCGGAGATTCGCCAGCAGATTCTCGACGGCCACCTGCCTCACGAAGTCTTGATGAACGAAAAGGTCGGCGAGATTAAGGCGCAGATTATCGAACGCGACGGCAAAATCCTGATGGTCAAGGACTGCCCGACGCACGGTCACTTTGAAGATGTGATGTCGATTGATCCTGAATTCTCGCAGCATCTGGAAGATGTTTTTCCCGGTCGCGACATTGCCGCCCATGCCGACGAGAAGCTGCACCACCACGGATCTTCCACGGTGAAGTACGGCCGTGGTTCCGTTCTGACGATTGACCTCACCAACCGCTGCAACATGATGTGCGATCCCTGCTTCATGGACGCGAACCAGGTGGGCTTTGTCCACGAACTGACATGGGAAGAGATCAAGACCATGCTGGACAATGCCATTACCATCAAACCGCGACGGCAGATGAGCGTGCAGTTTTCCGGCGGCGAGCCTACGCTCTCGCCTTACTTCCTCGACGCGGTTCGCTACGCCCGCAAAGTTGGATACAACTCCGTGCAGGCGGCGACCAACGGCATCGAGTTTGCCAAAAGCTTCGAATTTTGCCAACAGGCGGTTGAAGCCGGCATGCGCTACGCCTACCTGCAGTTCGACGGCATCGGTAATGCCGCTAACGCGCACCGCATGGTTGGCAACCTGTTTGATGTCAAACTGAAGGCTATCGAAAACCTGCACAAAGCAGGTGTTGAAATCGTTCCGGTGGTCACCATCGTCAACGGCATTAACAACGAGCAGGTCGGACGCATCATCAAATTCGCGCTCGACAATCCAAAGACCATCGGTTTCCTCTCCTTCCAGCCGGTAAGCTTTACCGGCCGCGACGAAGCTGTTACCGACGACCGCCGCGTCGCGCAGCGCTACACGCTGTCGCACCTCGCACACGATGTGAAAAATCAAACCGGCCTGGGCGAGCCGAGCCGCGACTGGTTTCCGATCAGTTTCATGGGTACCTTCAGCGACTGGGCCGACCTGATGCACGTCAACGATGTAAAAAACGACTGGGGGCAACTCAGTTGCGGCTGTCACCCGAACTGCGGGACAGGAATGGCCGTGATGATCGACAAGGAAACTAAGGAAGCGGTGCCGGTTACAGCGTTCCTGAAAGGCGATCAGCTGGCGCGGGACATCGCGAAAGTAAATGATGCGGCCCGCGGAAAATTCCTGACGGTCGTTGGGATGGCGTTATGTTTGGTTAAGAATTACGATCCGTTCCACTCGCCGACCCACTTCAAGCTGACGGATCTGCTGAAGAAATTCGACAAGAACTTCAACGCCACGGGCAAGAACTACGGCAAGGTCGGTCCGGACCGCACGGTGGACGATGTCATGAAGCGCCGGCAGGATCGCTGGAACTTTCTGTTCATCGCGGGCATGTGGTTCCAGGATTTGTTCAACTACGATTTCCGGCGCACCGAGCAATGCATTATTCCTTACGCCACGCAAGAAGGCGAAATCTCCTTCTGCGCGTACAACACGGGCGTCGGCTGGCGCAACATTATCGAGAAGATGCACATGACGGCCACGCTCACCAAATGGTACGAAGAGCATGGACGCCACGAGATCTTTGCCGGCGGCAAGAAAGTGCAGATGGAAGACAAGGCACACTCGCTGCTGCTCCGAGATAACATCGTAACCACCGAACTGCAACGCGATCTCGACAAGCTGGGCATCGCGAAGAACTCGCGCGAAGAGAAAACGCGGGCGCGCGATCAAAAGCAGAAACAGGTCGCCGAAGCGAAAGGCGAAGCCCGTGGGCCGGAGAAGAATGACGAAGCCTACAACGCGCGCATGGCCTCGCTCTATCGCGAGGTAGTGTTAAAAGAGAAGCCGGTGGTTGCCGAGAATGGATTCATTCCGCTGGGCGCGCTAACTCAATCCAAGGGCAACGGGCACAATGGCAACGGCACGCACGCGCCGAAGCCGCAAGTCGCGGAGCCAGTGGCGGGAGATTAATTGCGATTCGGTTCAGTTTTTAACAGGCCGCCCGCGAGGGCGGCCTTTGTATTTCAAAAAGTGTTGGAAGCCTGAACCCATGGCCGTGATCGGTCACGCAAACTGCTTGTCTCACAGTGCAACGCGCGGCAGGTGCCATGCAGAGACCCGTAGCTGCCTGCTGTAATCGCAGCAAATAACAGTTTTGGTAAACTCGGGGCGCGTTTTCATTCCCAACCCCGCAATCCCTTGCGGCAACTAACTTTACAGATACAGGTAAATCGGCAGCGCTTGCGCTGCATTTGAAGGAGTGTATCCATGGCAGAAGATATGGACAAGAAGCAACAGGGTGGACAATCCGGACAGGGTCAGCAGGGCGGCCAGTCCGGCCAACAGGGCGGCCAGCAACAGAAGAATGACCCGAACAAGAAGGGTGGACAGGGTCAGAACGAAGAAGAGAACGACCGTCAGCGCCGCGCTTCCTAGTTCTTGCGAAGCGTAGTTACTGAGAAGTCCCGGTTTGCAGCCGGGACTTCGTTTTGCCTTACTCAGGACCGGGGGAACTAGAGAGAGCGTGACGTCTTGGAGGACGCGATGAGAAAAGGGAAGAAAACTCCCCAGCGAGAGCCTATCTTGAGCTCAGTGGCGCGACGGCTGGGACATGCGGCGGGGAGAGTGGCCAAGGTTACGCAGGAAGTGACTGGCAGCCTATCCTCAGCCGCGGATGCGTTGGCAAGCAGCGTGAGCATTCCGGCCGCGAAACCCAAGTCGAATTCCCCGAGGCACCGTAAGGCGGCTGCGAGCTTGGCTGCGAAGCGAAAGCCCGCTAAGCAACGTGCGCCGCGCAGGCCCGCCCGGCGCGGAAAGGCATCGTAGCGCCACATATAGTCCCATCTGATCTCGCCGGGACTGGCTAGCTCGCCCATTCTCCCACTTCATAGAATTGACAAGCTCTTGACATCTTGGCGCCGCATTAGCCGTAGCATTCCGACGACTGGCAGGTGCGGAATATCCCATCCGAATCTGCACAGCGTGTCGTGTACTGACCCTTCCCCCGCATAGAACTGCACATAAGGAGAATTCTGCATGCAGCGTCTTAGAGTTATCGCTCTCACCATATCTCTCGCTCTTATGCTCATGGCGGTCTGCACCACCGCCCTGGCACAAACTGGATATCAACGCACCTACCTGGTCTCCGACCTGTCAGGCAAAGCGCCGCACACCGATCCTCTACTGAAGAATCCCTGGGGATTGGCCTACAGTCCGGGTGCGCCGTTCTGGGTCAGCGATGAAGCTTCCGGCTGGTCCACACTCTATGACGGAAGAGGAAACCCCCAGAGCCTACAGGTTGTGATCCCGCCAGCTACCGGCACAGGTTCGGGCACGCCAACTGGCATCGTGTACAACGGGTCAACCGAGTTCAAGATTCGCAACTGGACGTCGGTGTTCCTGTTTGCCACGCTGGATGGAACCATCAGCGGATGGTCTTCCTTTAGCCCCACTCAGGCGCTGATCGGCGTCACCCAGGCAGGTGCGGTCTACACCGGGCTGGCCATCACCAGTAAGACCTCGGGGAACTTCTTGTACGCCGCCGACTCTGCCAATAACAAAGTGGATGTCTATAACGGCAACTTCAGCCTGGTGAAGTCGTTCACCGACAGCTCAATCCCGGCGGGCTTTGCTCCATTCGGCATCCAGGACATCGGCGGACAGCTCTACGTGACCTTCGCCAGTACCACAGGCGGATCTGGTGGTTTCATTGACATCTTTGCCGAAGATGGAACATTTGTGAAGCACTTCACGCACGGTGCTCCGCTGAACCAGCCGTGGGGATTGGCTGTGGCCCCGAGCAATTTCGGACCTCTCAGCAGTACGCTGTTGGTATCGAACAATACGGCCACGGGTACCATCAACGCGTTCAATCTGACCACAGGGAAATCAATGGGTCCACTTAAGACGACCACGGGAACGGTGATCAAGATCCCCGGCTTGTGGGGGATTGAGTTTGGCGGAGGAACGGTCAGCAATGGCAAGACGAACCAGCTCTTCTTCACCGCCGGTCCCAATGACACGGATGGCTACTTCGGAGCAATCATAGCCAAGTAGCTGAGGCTAGGGGTCCCGCAGTTAGAAATCCACAGAGCATGGCCCCCCAATAAGATGGTGGCTATGCTCCGCGGATTGCCCAAAGTCCAAGCCTGGCGCCTGGCGAAAACAGCTCGCGCTCTTGGGTGAGAATTCACCTCCGGTGGATTGTCCAACGACGTCCAGCGACGTCACCTTGCCCTACCTGTCCACCACAAGACCTTGCCGACAATCCGCCACTCCGAACCCGCAGTTACGGGAACAGCTTCGTACTCTCGCTGGTCTGAAACCAGGGCGTCAGTGTGATCAAAGCGGATCAAACGCGATACCAGCAATCCTCTCTCCTTGTGCGATGCCACGACAATTTGCCCTGCCACGCTAATGGGTTCTGTATCGGAGGTGTCAACCGCAATGATGTAGCCATCAAGTATCAGCGGTGACATCGAATTACCCTTCACTCGAAGGCAAATCGTGGAACCGGGATTTGGACACCACTCCGAAGGAGCTGCCAATACCGATTCCGGCGGTATCTCCGCAAGATCAATATTGTCCCCTTTAAAGCCCGGTGTTCCTGCATGGACCGGAAGGAATGGTATAGCGACGAGGCTTGTTTCCTTCCAGGAACGTTTCTTGTTGCTGCCCGCATGAACAAGACTGACATTCGAAATTCTGCTTCTGGCAAGGCGCCGGTTAGCCTCCGGCAGTACACGCATTACATCCGACAGGCGAAGACCTGCACGACTCCAGAAAAACCAGCAGAGCGAGTCACCGGCCAGATTTCCCAGACGGATGTACGTCTCTCCCGCAGGCTCGGCGACGCCCCGCTCCCAGCGGGAAACCGCCATCGCGGATACGCCTACCTGGCGGCCGAAATCCGCCTGGCTCAGCCCACGACCATGACGGACGCTTTCAATTTTGAGCGACCATTCCGGAGGCACGATTCCAGTTTTTCGCGGGCCTTTCACGGGTAAACCTTCTACGCTGCCCTGAGCAAATCCTGTATGCTTCCGCACAGCGATTCAATACCATCCGATTTCGACTTCACGAACGCGATGCCCGAAGCGAGTGCCTCCTCCTCGATCTCGGCGCCAATAAAAGAGGTAAACATCACGAGTGGCACCTTGGGAAGCAGCCTGTGCAGTTCTCGCGCTGCTTCAAAACCATTCATCACAGGCATCGAAAGATCCAGAAGAATCAAGTCGGGGCAGAGTTGCAAGGCTTTTTCGATCCCTACACGGCCGTTCTCTGCCTCGCCGCAGACTTGCCAATCAGGTCGGTTCTCCAATAGGACACGCAAGCTATGGCGGATGGCAGGGCTGTCGTCGACGATCAGAAGTTTTTTCACATATGCCCGATTTCTCTTGTCTGTTTGTCCAATTCTCATGTTTCAAGAGGAACGGCACAATACCCCCAGGACTGTACGCTAGCGTACATGATCCACACAACCTCAATTAGGCTGTGCAAATAAAGTAACAACCTAGCCTAGTATTAGTCGTTAAGAAGGGCTACAGTGGAGTAGTCCTTTCTAGCAGTTTTTCCAAGCACGCCGCAGGCGGGGACCGGAACAAGGGGCGGCATC